>Ga0209132_1000007_pt1 | contig 362505 bp, 300 predicted proteins | sample UppTromiDAQMD023_FD_185835 | JGI IMG/M metagenome (GOLD analysis project Ga0209132, IMG submission 185835) | Upper troposphere microbial communities from Maryland, USA - DAQMD-023 (SPAdes) (version 2) | ecosystem: Environmental > Air > Outdoor Air > Unclassified | place: USA: Maryland...
GCAGATCGCGGAAATCTGTCGAAGGCGGGGTGGGTCCGGTTGCGGGGGCGTGAGCCGCATGGATGCGGCGACCGAGCCTCCATGGACGGATTCACGGCGTCCCCCGCAACCGGACCCACCCCGCCATCCCACGGAATGCCCGCTTTTGACGTTGCCGTTGCCGTTGATTCGGCAGGTGCAGGGCGCAGCCCTGCCGGTCACCCCAACTGAACCCGCCGCCCTTCGCGCGCGCTGTCCATCCCCGCCTGCAGCAACCGCATCAGCTGCAGCGCCTGTATCGGACTGACCGTCGCTTCGCCGTCACCGTGCATCGCCGCAGCGAACTGCGCATACAGCCGCCGGTAGTCACCGGGCAGGTTGTCGACGGTACTGCGCTGTACGTTGTCCTCCGCATCGCAGTGCACCAGCTCACCATGCCGCGGATCGATGCCCCAGCCTGGCGCCCCCGGCGCAACCCCACGCCGCAGCTGCGCTTCCTGCACGTCCAGGCCGTGCTTGATCCAACTGGCTTTGCTGCCATGCACGCTGAAGTGTGGTGTCTGCGCCGCAACCAGCGAACCGGCATGCACGATCGCGCGATGCCGCGGGTAGTGCAGCACCGCGTGGAAGTAATCGATGCCGCTGCCACCTTCGCGCTGCACGGCCAGATCGGCATCGATCGACTGTGGCCAGCCGAACAGCTCCAGCATCTGGTCCAGCAGGTGCGGGCCGAGGTCGTACCACAGGCCACTGCCGGGGCCATCCTGCTCGCGCCAGCGCTCGCGCACCTGTGGCCGGTAGCGGTCGAAGTGCGCATGGCACTCGGCCACGTCGCCGAGCGTACCTTCGGCCAGCAGCGCCTGCAGGGTGAGGAAATCGGCATCGAAGCGCCGGTTCTGGAACACGGTGGCGATGCGTCCGGCATCACGTGCCGCAGCCAGCACCGCTTCGGCTTCAGCGACATCCAGCGCGAACGGCTTGTCGACCAGCACGTGCTTGCCCGCGGCCAACGCCGCGATGGCCAGCGGCGCGTGCTGTTCGTTCGGTGTGGCAATCACTACCGCATCCACTGCAGGATCGTCGAACACTTCCTGCGGCGTGGCACGCACGTGCACGTCGCTGAACGCGCGCAACAGGGTGTCGCGCTGCGAACTGACGATGCTGTGCAGCACCAGGCCGGGCGTGTGCTGGATCAGTGGCGCATGGAAGACACGGCCGGCGAGGCCGTAGCCGATCAGAGCCAGTTGCAGGTCGGGGCGCATGGCAGAGCTCCGGCAGTGGGGAAGGGCAGGGTAAACGACGGGGCATGGCAGGCCAAAACTGAACCGTTGCCGTTGGAAACGCTTCGATTCACGGCGGCATGACCGTAACGCCACGCCTGCTCTACGCCGGTGTGTCCAGACTGGCAGCACATCCCGAAGGAGTACGACACGATGAGCAATACCACCCGCACGCTGATCGCTTCCGCCCTGACGCTGGGCCTGGCGCTGTCCTCCTCGGCTGCATTCGCCAAGGATCCGGCCGCGAAGAGCCCGCCGACCAGCACCCATCCGGCCACCCACGCCGACCGCCATGATTCCAACGAGCCGGTGACCGACAGCTGGATCACCACCAAGGTGAAGGCCGACCTGCTGGCTAGCAGCAACGTCCCGGGCACCGAAATCAAGGTGGAAACGGTGAATGGCGTGGTCAGCCTGAGCGGTGCCGTGGCCACCCAGGCCGAGAAAGACAAGGCGGTCACCACCGCCAAGGGCATCAAGGGCGTGACCCGCGTCGATGCCGCCGCATTGAAGGTCAGCGCGGCCGCCAAGCGCTGAACCCGGTGGGTGCCCCGCGTGGGGCGCCCGCTGCTATGTAGAGCCGAGCCCATGCTCGGCTCTACAGCACCGGATTCCGAACCCGTTCAGCCAACCCGGCTGGAAACTCCAGAGTTGTGACCGCCTGCGCTATATTGCCCGTTCCGCCGCAGCCGGGCCGGTATCGGCCTATGCTCCGCGGCCGTGCTGACGAGGAACTATGGCGCAGGTTTTCAGTGACGACGTCTGGGATCGCTGGCGATTGCCGGCCCTGGCGCTGGCGGCTGCCGCGATCATCGTGGTGCCGTGGTTGACCCTGCGCAAACTGCAGCAGGACAACGAACAAGCGATGGCCTGGGTCAACCACACCCAGGCCGTGGGCGTGGCCCTGCAACAGCTGCAGGCCGATGTCCGCGATGTCGAATCGGCTGCGCTGACGCTGTCCAAGGGTGTGGACGCACCGGGCCTGCGTGAACGCATGGCCAAAGCGAATGAAATACCGGGCCGCCTGGCCCAGCTCGGCCGCATGACCCGCGATAATCCTGAACAGCTGATCCGCATCGGCCGCATCGAGTCGATGCTGGACGGGCGCCTGGCGGTCGCGCGCGAACTGGCCAAGTCCGAACCGAACAGCGACCAGCGCGAACTGGTGCAGGACCTGAGCACGCGTTACCCGATCCGTGGCCTGGTTGAGGAACTGCAGGCCAGCGAGGAAAAGTTGCTGGCACTTCGCGCCGAGCAGGCCGCACGCCAGCGCAGGCAGACCGAGTTTGTTTCCTGGAGCTCGCTGGTGGTGCAGCTGGCCCTGCTGGGCCTGGTGCTGTGGTTGTTGCAGCGTCAGATCGGCCGCCGCCTGCACGCCGAACGGCAATCGCAGCGCTCGGCCGCGCGCGCTGCGTCGGTACTGCAGACCGTGCGTGAGCCGATCGTGCTGCTGGATCGTGAGTTGCGCGTACAGCTGCACAATCCTGCATTCGCTGAGCTGTACGGGTTGCAGGATGAGCGGGCCGATGGCCTGCTGCTGGAATCGGTCGGTGATGGCGCCTGGCGGGATCCGGTCATGCGCCAGCGCCTGTCCGATGTGCTGCTGCGTGGCCGCGAACTGTGGGACTTCGAGCACGAACAGCGCGCCGCCGATGGCATGGTGCGCTACATGCTGCTCAACGCCCGGCGCATGCCACTGCCCGATACCGATGACGAAGTGGTGCTGATGACCGTCAGTGACGTTACCGTGCAGCGGGCCGTGCAGCTGCGCGTGGAAGAGCTGAACCGCCAGCTGGAAGGCAAGGTGGCACAGGTATCTGAGGTCAATCGCGAACTGGAGGCGTTCAGCTATTCGGTCTCGCATGACCTGCGTGCGCCGCTGCGCCATGTTGCCGGTTTCTCCGACAAGCTGTCGCGCCATCTGGGTGAACAGGCCGACGACAAGAGCCGCCATTACCTTGAAGTGATCTCCAGTTCGGCGCGGCGCATGGCAGCCCTGATCGACGACCTGCTGGTCTACTCGCGCCTGGGGCGCGTGGCGATGCGCCAGCAGGCGGTGGACATGCAGTCGCTGGTGGCCGATACCCGTGCCATGCTCGATTCCAACCTGCAGGCCGAGGCCGAAAACAGCGGCCATGCGCATCAGGTGGAGTGGAGCATCGCACCGCTGCCGATCGTGGTCGGCGATGAAAACATGATCCGCCAGGTCTGGCTGAACCTGCTCGGCAACGCGGTGAAGTACTCGGGCAACCGCGAGCCGGCAAAGATCCGCGTGGACTACCAGCTGCAGCCCGACGGTGGCCATCAGTTCACGGTCAGCGACAATGGTGCAGGCTTTGACATGGCGTACGCCGCCAAACTGTTCGGTGTGTTCCAGCGCCTGCACAAGGCCAGCGACTACCCGGGTACCGGCATCGGCCTGGCCAGCGTGCGCCGCGTGCTGACCCGCCATGGCGGCCGTATCTGGGCAGAAGCCGAGCCTGACGTCGGCGCCACCTTCCACTTCTACCTGCCTCCCGCGATCGACGCGGACAAACAAGGTCCCTCTGCATGACGACTCTGCGCACCATCCTTCTCGCCGAAGACAGCCCGGCCGATGCCGAAATGGCAATCGACGCTCTGGAAGAGGCGCGTCTGGCCAATCCCATCGTGCACGTCGAAGACGGCGTGGAAGTGATGGATTACCTGCTGCGCCGCGGCGCCTTCGCCAACCGTGAGGAAGGCCTGCCGGCGGTGTTGCTGCTGGACATCAAGATGCCGCGCATGGATGGCCTGGAAGTGCTGCGGCAGATCCGCGAGCACGAAGAACTCAAGCGCCTGCCGGTGGTGATCCTGTCGTCCTCGCGCGAGGAAAGCGACCTCGCCCGCAGCTGGGACATGGGCGTGAACGCCTACGTGGTCAAGCCGGTGGACGTGGACCAGTTCTTTGGCGCGGTGCAGACCCTGGGCAAGTTCTGGGCGTTGATCAACCAGGCACCGGAACTCGAGTGAGCCCATGCCCCTGACCGGTCCCGCCCTGGGGGCGCTGCGCATCCTGCTGGTGGAAGATTCCCCGGAAGATGCCGAGCTGATGTCCGAACAGATGCTCGATGCGGGCCTGGAAGCCCGTTTCGAGCGTGTCGAGAGCGAGGTCGAGCTGCGCCAGGCGCTGGCTGCGTTCGTGCCGGACATCGTGCTGTCCGACCTGAGCATGCCGGGATTCTCCGGTGACGATGCACTGCGCATCGTGCGCGAGACCTCACCGGAAGTGCCCTTCATCTTCGTCTCCGGCACCATGGGTGAGGAGAACGCGGTGGCGGCGCTGCAGAAGGGTGCCAACGACTACATCATCAAGCACCTGCCGGCGCGCCTGCCGTCGGCGGTGGCGCGCGCGATCCGCGAGGCGCGCAGTGCGGTTGAACGCGCACGCGTGGAAACCGAGCTGATGCGCGCGCAGCGGCTGGAGAGCCTGTCGCTGCTCGCCGCCGGCCTCAGCCATGACCTGCGCAACATCCTGCAGCCGCTGCTGATCATGCCGGACCTGCTGAAGGCCCGTACCGACGATCCACAGCTGCACCACCTGGCCGATGTCATCGCCGAGTGCGGCCGTCGTGGCCACGAGATGGCCGAATCCATGCTGTCGTTCGTGCGTGGCTCGCGCAAGCCGAGTGAACGCATCGAGATCGATGGCCTGTTCGATGCGGTGGCACTGCTGTTGCGCAGCAACGTGCCCGATGCCGTGCGTCTGGAACTGCAGGTGCAGGACCAGGGCCTGGTGGTCGATGCCAATTACACCGAGTTGCAGCAGGTGATGTTGAATCTGGCGCTCAACGCGATCCAGGCGATGCCCAACGGTGGCCGGCTGAGCCTGACCGCCAGCCATGCCGGCCAGCGCGATGGCGTGGACTGGATGCAGATCCGTGTGGTCGATGAGGGCATCGGCATGGATGCGGACACGCTCTCGCACCTGTTCAACCCGTTCTTCACCACCAAGGCCGATGGCACCGGCCTGGGCCTGATTTCCTGCAAGCGCATCGTTGAAGGTGCCGGCGGCAGCATCCACGTCAGCAGCCAGCCGGGGCAGGGAACGTGTTTTGAACTGCGACTGCCGATGCACGAGGCCATTGATGGCAGCGAGCCGATCGAGCAGCTGGTGGCGCTGGGCAGTGGCCAGTCGATCCTGGTGGTCGATGGCGAAGCCACCCGCCTGTCGCTGCTCGGTAATGCGCTGTCCAGCCAGGGCTATCAGCTGCAGTTGGCATCCGATGGTCCGGCGGCGCTGCGCTGGATGCAGCAGGAGGCGTTGCCGGCACTGGTGATCGCCGACGCCGGTTCCAAGCTGCTGCCGGCCAGCCAGCTGCTGGGCGAGATGGCTGTACTGGGCTATCGCGGCCCGGCGCTGGTGCTGGAAGACGCAACGGTGGATGTATCGGCCGATGCATTCCCCGCTGGCGTGGAAGTGCACGTGCTGCGCAAGCCGCTGCAGATGCAGCAGGTGTTCCGCGCGGTGGCTGAAGCGCTGGGTTGACTGCGCCTCGCCGGGCATGGCCCGGCGCTACCGAAGGTTGTGGGTAGCGCCGGGCCATGCCCGGCGGCAGGTCAGACCGGGCGATCCGTGGTTTCCCACGGAAACCGCGGCAGGCTGTCCACCGCCTGCTCCAGCCGTCGCGACCAGTTCTGGTGGATGTCGGCATACAGCGCTGAATCCGCACCCAGCCGCAGCTGCTGGCCGATGCGCAGTTCGCCATCGCGCAGCAGCGCCAGGTCGATCGGCAGGCCCACCGACAGGTTGGAGCGGATGGTGGAGTCCAGCGAGACGATGGCCGTGCGTGCGGCATCTTCCAGACGTGTTGCCGGGCTGAGGATGCGGTCGAGGATCGGCTTGCCGTACTTGGATTCGCCGATCTGCAGGTAGGGCGTCTCCGGCGAGGCGGCGATGGCGTTGCCCAACGGGTAGACCATGTACAACCCTGGGCGTTCACCGGCAACCTGGCCGCCGAAGATCAGCGTGGCCTGGGTGTTGACCCCGTCATGGCCGTGCTCGCTGTGCTCGGTCTTGACCTGGCTGTCGACCAGCAACTGGCCAACGTAGGCTGCGGCCTCGAACAGGTGGGCCATGTCACGCAGGTTGGGCGTACGCCGCTCGTCGGCGTCGCGGACCAGGCGCGACACCAGCAGCTGGGTGGTGGCCAGGTTGCCAGCCGCCATCAGTACGTAGGCTGCCTGGCCGGGGTACTCGAACACGTGCAGCTTGCGGTGCACGCGCACATCGTCCAGCGAGGCATTGGTCCGGGTGTCGGCGGCGAAGACCAGGCCCTCGTCCACCTCGATTCCAACGCAATAGGTCATGTCGGTGCCCTATCATGTGCGTCCCGGATTGTAGGCAGGCCGCCGTGACGACGGCATGTCCACGCCCCCCAAGTGCCGTCACCTGAACCGCATGACCACCGTGCTCCTGAGCCTGGGCAGCAACGTCCAGCCCCGCCGCTACCTCCACGCCGCGGTGACGGCCCTGCGCGAGCGCTTCGGCGCGCTGCAGGTGTCACCCGCCTACCGTACTGCTGCGGTCGGCTTCGATGGCCCGGCCTTCCTCAACAATGCGGTGGCGATCGAGACCGACCTGCCACTGCAGGAACTGGACAACTGGCTGCATGCGCTGGAAGACGCGCACGGGCGTGACCGCAGTGGCCCGCGCTTTTCCGACCGGACCCTGGACATCGATGTGGTGTTCTACGGCGACCTGGTGGTGGAGGGCCCTGGCCACCTGCGCATCCCGCGTCCGGAGCTGAAGCACGCCTTCGTACTGAAGCCGCTGGCCGACATTGCGCCGGACTTCATCGACCCGGTCAGCGGCCAGGACCTGGCCACGCTGTGGCGTGCGCACAGGCAGTTTGGCGAAGCGTTCGAGGTCGTGGACCTCGAATGATGGCCGCTGCGCTCGCCGGGCATGGCCCGGCGCTACCGATCTACGTGACCCGGTAGCGCCGGGCCATGCCCGGCGGATCGTCAGCTGACCGTACGCCCGCCATCCACGCGCAGGGTATGGCCGGTGACGAAGCTGGCATCGGCCACCAGCCAGTACACCGCCTCGGCGATCTCTTCCACGGTGCCGATCCGCGCCAGCGGCGTGCGCGCCAGCAGCGCCTCGCGGGCGAAATCGTCCTTGCCCTGTTCCGGCCACAGGATCGCGCCGGGGGCCACTGCGTTGACCCGCACCTTCGGCGCCAGTTCCAGCGCCAGCGAGCGGGTGGCCATCTCCAGCGCGGCCTTGGCCATCGTGTAGGCGATGTGGTCGCGCATCGGGTCGGTGCCGTGCAGGTCGGTCAGGTTGACGATGCAGCCGTGCTGGCGGCGCAGGTACGGAGCTGCCGCCTGTGACAGCAGCAGTGGCGCCCGTGCGTTGACTGCATACAGCTCGTCCATCGCCTCGGCGGTGACCTGGCCCAGCGGGGTAGGGAAGAAGTTGGAGGCGTTGTTGACCAGCGCATCCAGGCGGCCGAAGTGGGTCACGGCCTGTTCCACCAGATCGCTCAGCGCATCGGCGTCACGCAGGTCGGCCTGCAGCGCCAGCACGCTGCCGGGGCGCACGTTGTCGAAATCGAACGCGGCCTGCTGCAGCTCGGCGCTGGAGGTGTTGGCATGCAGCACCACCGACCAGCCACAGGCATGGAACTGGCGGGCAATGGCCGCACCGATCCGGCGCGCGCTGCCGGTGATCAGGACCACGGGGGTGGTGTCGCTCATCGAGGGTCCTCCAAGGCTCGGCTATCCTGTGCACCATTGTCACCGCATTCGAAGACGCCATGCAGCCCACGTTCCCTCTGCCCGAAGCCGATGCCCTGGCCCACAGCGACCAGCTGGCCGCCGCCCTGCGCGCTGAAATCCTTGCGCAGGGCGGGGCGATGCCGTTCTCGCGGTTCATGGAGCTGTGCCTGTATGCCCCCGGCTGGGGCTATTACAGCGCCGGCGCCAGCAAGTTCGGCGGCAGCGGCGATTTCACCACCGCGCCCGAGCTCGGCAGCCTGTTCGCCGGCAGCGTGGCCAATGCGCTGGCCCCGGTGTTCGCCCAGTTGGGCGCTCAGGCGCGCATGCTGGAGTTGGGCGGCGGCACCGGCGCCTTCGCCGAAGCGGTGCTGCTGCGCCTGGCCGAGCTGGACGCACTGCCGGCGCGCTACGCCATCCTCGAACCCAGTGCGGACCTGCGCGAGCGCCAGCAGCAGCGCCTGCAGCAGAACCTGCCGGCCGAGCTGGCCGCGCGCGTGGACTGGGTCGACCGCCCGTTTGAAGAGGATTGGGAGGGCGTGGTGTTCGCCAACGAGGTGATCGACGCGCTGCCGACTCCACGCTTCCTGATCAGGGACGGCGAGGTCTACGAGGAAACCGTCGAGCTCGATGGCGATGGCAACTTCATCCGCGGTGCGCAGCCGGCCGACATTCTGCTCAACGGTGCGGTGCGCCATCTGGAACGCTACCTGGAAAAGCCCTTTGCCGAGGGCTACCGCTCCGAAGTGCTGCCGCAGCTGCCGTACTGGCTGCAGGCGGTGGCCGGTGGCCTGCAGCGTGGCGCGATGCTGTTCGTCGACTACGGCTACAACCGTGGCGAGTTCTACATGGAAGATCGCGATGACGGCACCGTGCGCGCGTTCTATCGCCAGCACGTGCACAACGAGATCTACCGCTGGCCGGGCCTGCAGGACATCACGGCGTCGGTGGATTTCACCGCGATGGCCGAGGCCGGCATGCACGCCGGTTTCGAGCTGGCCGGTTACTGCAGCCAGGCCAGTTTCCTGCTTGGCAACGGCCTGGACCAGGTGCTGCTGCTGGCCGAGGAACGCACCGATGAAGTGGGGCGCATCCAGCTGCGTGACCAGGTGAAGAAGCTGACCCTGCCGACCGAGATGGGTGAGCGCTTCCAGGCCATCGGCCTGCAGCGCGACGTCGATTTCGAGCCGGCGTTCGAGCTGGGCGACCTGAGTTGGCGCCTGTGAGCCACGCGTTGCCGGTGATCAAGCCGCTGCAGCGGCCGCGCCTGTGGGCCGTGCTGTGGGCGCTGGCGGTGCTGTTGGTGATCGTGGTCTGCCTGATCCCGCCGCCGCCGATTCCGCTGCCGGAAAACAGCGACAAGGGCGAGCACTTCCTCGCCTATTTCATCCTCGCCGGCAGCGCGGTGCAGCTGTTCCGTCGCGGCCGCCCGCTGCTGTGGGTGGGCGTAGGCCTGGTACTGATGGGCATCGGTATCGAGTTCGCGCAGGGCGCGCTGACCAGCAATCGCATGGCCGACCCGATGGATGCCATCGCCAATACGATCGGCGTGCTGGCCGGTATGGTCACCGCGCTGACCCCGCTGCGCGACCTGCTGCTGCGCTGGCGCGGGTAAAGGCGTGCTGTAGAGCCGAGCCCATGCTCGGCTTTCCGGTTGAAAAGCAGCCGAGCATGGGCTCGGCTCTACAGTAGATCCACGCCGCGCCTGGATGGAATTTCAGTAGATCCACGCCGCGCGTGGATGAACTGCCCGAGGTGCCGACCAAGGTCGGCACCCACCAGGACAGACCTGCCGTTACTTCCCCAGCGTGACCTCATCCAGCACCCACATCGCCGGGCGCGTATCGCCGGTGAAGTTGATGCACAGGTCAGCGCTGCCCTGGGTCCCCTTCGGCAGCGTGGCGCGCAGGGTCACGAAGCCATCGGCATCCGGCTTGGCCGGCAATGGGACTTCGGCCAGCACCCTGCCGCTGCAGTCTCCGCGACGCACCTGCATCTCGCCGTGCGCACGCTTGGCCTTCTCGAAGCGGCGCTTGGGCTCGTCGTGGGCCAGCTGGAAGTAGTACGGAATGCGGCCGGCACGCACTTCCACGCTGCCGATGCCGTCCAGCTGCGCCTGCGGCCAGCGCCAGCACGGCTGGAAGATGTCGACGTTGAATACCGCACGGTTGCCTTCGCGCGGGCCATCGTCTTCCAGGCGCAGCACCAGCCCCTTCTTGCCCACGCAGCTGAGCAGTTCATCGCTGCGGCGGCTGAGCAGCGATTGTGCGCTGAAGTCCGCGACCGTCGGCCTCGCGGCCAGCATCTGGCCCTGGTAGAACGCGGCGGCCTGCACGTTGGCGGGCAGCTGCGTGGTCAGCGGCTGCTGGTACAGCGGCGACTGCGCGGTCACTGGCTGTCCGTCGGTGCTGTAGCGCACTTCATAGCCCAGCGGGTTGGCCAGCGACAGAGTCACCGTGTTGGCCGCGCGGCTGTCGGTGTAGTCCACGCCCACTTCGAACGGGGTCTGCGCATAGGCCAGGCCCCAGGCACGGTAGCGCTGCAGCTGTGCCGGCAGGCGTGCGAGGAAATCGCGGAAATCACGACGCTCCGGCGTGCTCCAACCGGTCTCGGCCACAGCGGCCAGGCGCGGGAACAGGTTGTGCTGCAGGCGCACATAGCTGCGCGTGTGCTCGGTGAACATGTTGGCCTGCAGGCCGAGGATGTGCCCGCGCTTGTCGGCCGCCAGCTCGGTCGGTACCGGTTCGAAGTTGTAGAGTTTGCCGAGGTTGACCTGGGTCGGACGACCCGGCGGCTCGTTCGGCGAGGCGGTCTGCAGGTAGTCAAGGTACAGGTAGCCGACCGGCGACATGATCACGTCATGGCCGGCACTGGCTGCAGCCAGGCCACCTTCGGTGCCCTGCCACGACATCACCGTGGCCTGTGGCGGCAGCCCGCCTTCGAGGATCTCGTCCCAGCCGATCAGGCGCCGGTCGTGCTCCTCCAGGAACGTCTCCAGGCGCTTGATGATGTGGCTCTGCATGGCCATTTCATCCTTGATGCCCAGCGCATGCATGCGCTGCTGCACCTGCTTCGAAGCTTCCCACTGGTCCTTGACCGCCTCGTCGCCACCCACGTGCACGTACTTGGCGGGGAACAGTTCGATCACTTCTTCCAGCACGTTCTCGAGGAAGGTCACCGTGCTGTCTTCGACGTTGAACAGGTTGGGGAACACGCCCCATTCGCTGAGCGGCTTCAGTGGTGTATCGATGGTGCCCAGTTCGGGATAAGCGGCGATCGCAGCGGTCGCATGGCCGGGCACGTCGATTTCCGGAATCACCTGGATATGCAGTTTGGCGGCGTAGGCGATCACCTCGCGGATCTGCTCCTGCGTGTAGAAGCCGCAGTACGGATGTTCCTGGCCACTGACCGGATCGATGCCACCGTCGCCGGCCGGCAGGCGGCAGCTGCCCACTTCGGTCAGCTTCGGGTAGCGCTTGATCTCCATGCGCCAGCCCTGGTCATCGGTGAGATGCCAATGGAAGGTATTGAGCTTGTGCGCGGCCATTGCATCGAGCACGCGCTTGATCTCGTCCAGGCTCTGGAAATGCCGCGCCGAGTCGAGCATGAAGCCGCGCCAGCTGAAGCGCGGCGCGTCCTGGATCTGCACTGCCGGCAGCACGCCATTGCTGCCGCCGGTGGCGAGCTGGGCCAGGGTGGTCGCGCCGTAGAAAAGACCTGTCTCGTTGCTGGCCTGGATCACCACGCCCTGCGCGGTGCTCTCCAGCGTGTAGCTTTCGCCGCTGTCGCGGAAGGTGGGCACGATCTGGAAGCGGATGCTGCCGGTCTTGGCTGCAGCCTTGCCCTTGGCCAGGACCAGGCGCGGGCCACCACTGCGGGCCAGCAGGTCGGCGAACTGGGCGGCGACGCGCTGCGCGACTTCGCCTTCGGCCTGCAGCACGGTATCGGCGCGAACGGTGATGCCGCTGCCCTGGCCGGCCTGCACATTGCTGGGGGCGGGAATCAGCATCAGGCTGCCGGCGCGCAGCTGCGGGCCGGGTGCTTCAGCGGCAGGCGTGGGATCGGCGGCGAGTGCCGGCAGTGCCGGCAGCAGAGCGAGCAGGCTGCCCAGCAGCACTGCGCTGCGCATCCGGGCGCGGGAAGGCTTGACCATCGGAACGACTCCTTGGAACGGTGCGATGAACGCTATACATGAAAAACGCCGGGCCCGGAATGACCCAGGCCCGGCGTGCGTGCACGACTCGGCGATGTTGCCGCCGCTGGATCAGTACTTGAAGCGGAAGTTGAGGTAGTACTGGCGACCGTTGCTGTAGAACGAGGTCGGGATGGCCGCGGTCTGGTAGTACTTGTAGGTCGGGTTGTTGAGGTTCAGGCCATCCAGGCTGATGCTCAGCCAGTCGGTGGCCTTGTAGCTCAGCGATGCCGACAGCGTGCCGAAGTCATCCTGGTAGTACGGGTTGGCACCGGACAGGCCGATCAGGAACGACGAACGGCGGGTGTAGCTGAGGCGTGCACCGAAGGTGTCGTTCTCGAAGTAGGCACCCACGTTGTAGGTGTTCTTCGAAGTGCCCAGCAGGTTGTCGCTGCCGTCGGCCCAGGTATGTTCGGTGCTGCCATCGGCGTAGGTGTAGTTGGCATTGACGCCGAAGTACTCGCCGATCGGCTGCTCATAGGCCACTTCGATGCCGCGTACCTTGCCGTCGGCGTTCCTCGGCCGCGAAATGTTGTATTCCTCGAGGCGGTTGGTCAGCTCGCTGAACAGCATTTCCTTCTCGGTGCTGAAGGCCACGTAGTCCTTCAGGCGCATCGAGTAGGCACCGACCGACAGCATGCCGCGCGGCATGAAGTACCACTCCAGGTTGGCGTCGAAGTTGGTCGACACCACCGGCTTCAGCTTCGGGTTGCCGCCGCCGCCGGTCCGGTTCAGGTCCGAACCGTAGGACGAGGCGCCCAGCGCCGAGAAGTCGGGCAGGGTCTGGGTCTGCGACGCAGCGAAGCGCAGCACCAGGTCATCGCGCAGGTCGAACTTCAGGTTGGCGCTGGGCAGCACGCGGTTGTGCTTGTTGTCGAAGGCCTGGCGGGTCCAGGCACCGAACAGGCTGCTCACGTCCGGCACGGTCGAACCGGTGGCTGCGGCGTAGGTGTCGATGTCCTGCTTGATGTTGACGTAGCGCAGGCCGACGTTGCCGCTCCAGCGGTCGCCGCTGAGGTTGGCCTGCACGTAGGCGGCGAAGTTCTTCTCCGACACCTTCCACTCGGCGCCGTAATTGTGGCGGCCGGTCGGACCGTCATTGCCGGACAGCCAGGTGGAGTTGTTGGTCACTGCATCCTTCAACGCGCCCGGCGTGAAGTACCACAGGTCGCGCGGGAAGCTGCCACCGATGCCGTTGGCGAAGCCACCCGGGAAGTTGGCGGTCGCGCCGTTCTTCAGGGCATTCCAGATTGCGCCGGGGGTTGCGCCTTCCGGCGACTTCGCTTCACGCTTGTGGTCGCCGAAACGGGCACCGAAGTCGAGCGAGTTGAGGACGCCGGCATTGCTGAAGTACTGGTTGAAGTCGACCGTGGCCCACTTCTCCTTGTCGATCGCGGTGACCTGCTGGTTGCCCCAGGTACCGAAATCGGTCACCCCGCCCGGGCTGATGTTGCCACCAACGTTCCAGTCGATCGGCGAGCCGTTGCCGTGGGTCGACCAGTTGGCACCGCCACCGCGGGCCAGGTTGACCTCGGCGATGTACTGGCGCGGCGTATCGCCAGTGCCCTTGGTGTTGCCGGCCTGGAACTTCATGCCCAGGTTGTCGTTGATCTGCCAGTCGGCATCGAAGGTGATGTAGTTGGTCTTGGCCTTCGACTCGCGGTAGATCATGTCGTAGACCGCGTAATCGCGATCGGCCTGGCCGGCAAAGGTGGCATTGGTCAGCACGCCATCCTTGACCACGTAACCCGGATTTGGTGCCTGGCCGGGGATCAGAGTCTTGTTGCCGTTGGCATCTTCAACAGTGCGGTCGTTGAGGATGCGGCCGCCCCACAGCATGAAGTTGCGGTTGTAGTTGTTGGCCTTCAGTTCCGAGCTGAAACCTTCCAGGCCCAGGGTCAGGTTGTCCAACGGCTTGAACTGCAGCGAGACCAGGCCGCCCTTGCGTTCGCGTGTCTGTTCGAACAGGGTCGAGCCGAGCAGGCCCGGGGCGTACACGCCCGCCAGGTCCGGGTTGGACTTGGCAACGGTGCCGTTGGGATCGATCTGGAAGAAGCCGCCCGGCACTTCCTGCGCTTCGCGGCGCAGTTCGCGCTTCTGGCTGAAGGCCTGCACCATCACGCCGAAGTTGCCTTCGTCATTCTTGTAGTTGAACAGCGCCGACAGCTGCGGGTCATTCGACTTGGCCTGGTCCGAACGCACCATGCCGATCGAGCCTTCCGCAGTGAACTGCTTGGAGAATTCCAGCGGCTTGCGGGTGAGGATGTTGACGGTACCGGTGGTGCCGCCGTCCTGCAGCTTGGCCTGCGAGGACTTGTTCACTTCCACCGAGCGCACCAGTTCCGACGGCAGCAGCGAGTAGCTGACGCTGCGGCCGACGTTGTTGCCCTGGCTGAGCACGAACCAGTCGGCCGAACCGACGGTGTGGCCGTTGATCAGGGTCTGGGTCAGGCTCGGGCTGGTACCACGCAGGCTGACACGGTCGGCTTCGTCGAAGCCGCCTTCATCGGCGCTGGACGAGCTGATGTTGACGCCGGGCAGGCGCTGCAGGGTGTCGGCGACGTTGTGCGCGGGCAGCTTGCCCACGTCCTCGGCAGTGACCACTTCCACGCGCGCATTGGATTCGCGCTTGGTATCCAGCGACTTTTCCATCGAACCACGGATACCGGTGACCTGCACGGTGTCCAGGTCGGTGGCGTTCTGGGCGGCTTGCTGCGCATGCGCACTGAAGGCGATGCAGCTGACGATGGCGGCCGAAAGCAGGGTCTTGCGGGTGTTCATGATGTCTCTCCTCATCACTCGAATGGATGCCGGCGGCGGTGTTCGATTACGGTTGCGATGACATGCGCGGGGCGGCGGCGAAGTCCCGTGCGTTGGCGTGCCACGTACTGCGTGCTGCGATTGCGTTGAAGCCTGTTGCGGTGTCAGGCGGCGGACTGCTGCTGCAGGTACCAGCTGGCAGCGCCGACCACGCCCAGCTGGCCGTGTTCGACCACCTTCACCGGGATGCGTGCCAGCGCTTCGCCCATCGGCCCCTTCTGCAGGTAGCGTTCGACGAAAGTGCTGCCGCGCAGGTATTCGCGGATCTGCGGCAGGATGCCGCCGGCCAGGTAGACGCCGCCATGGGCGCCGTAGAACAGGGCCATGTCGCCGATGGTGCTGCCGAGCAGGCCGCAGAACACATCCAGCGCCTGGCGCGCGTGCGCATCGGTATCGGCCATGGCCGCGGCTGTGACCGCGTCGGGGCTGGCCAGGGTCGGCGCCTGGTCCTGCAGCGCACACACCGCGCGGTACAGGTTCATCAGGCCCGGGCCGGAGATCGCATGTTCGATCGACACGTGCGCGCGGTCGCGCTGCATGTGGCGGACGATGGCCATTTCCAGTTCGGTGCTGGCCGCCAGCGTGGGCTGGCCGGCTTCGGTGGGCAGCACAACCGGTCCGTGCGCGGTGGGAATCCACAGCGCGGCACCCAGACCCGTGCCGGGGCCGACCACCAGGGTCGGGCCTCGGGCGGCGGTGTCCGGCCCGCACAGGTGCAGCACGCCACTGGCGTCAACCTGCGCGGCGGCGTAGGCCACGGCTTCGAAGTCGTTGACGATGTAGACCCGCTGCAGGCCGACGTCGGCCTCCACCTGGCGCGCCGACAGCGGCCATGGCAGGTTGGCAGTGATCACCGTGCCATCCTCGCGGGCATAGCCGGCGCTGGCGACCACGCAGTGCGTGGGCCGCGAGCCTTCGCCGAGGAAGTCGGACAGGATCGCGCTGAGGCCGGCATGGTCGGCATTGCGGTACTTGCGGTATTCCAGCACCTGCACCGGATGGGCAGCGTCACCGCTGGCCTGGACCCGGGCAACGCGCACATGGGTGCCACCGACGTCGGCGGCCAGGAACGAGGGCGCGACTCGGGACAGGACATGGGCCGGGGCGGGGTGGCTGGCGGTCACGCGGGCTCCTGCTGCAGGTGGGGCCGGACCCAGGATCGGGGGCGGCGATTGGGGCGGAGTCTGTAACCCCGCTGACAACGATGTCAACGAGTTCGTGACACTTTCGTTGCTGCATCGCAACGAATGCGATAGGCAGTAAACGTTTACATGGTGTGAGTGCTGCTTTCACGCGGGAACCGTTGCAGCATGGGGCTCAAGGGCTGCTGCGCATTCAGCGCGGGCCGCTGTTGAGGGGTTGCGCAGTGCAGCACGAGGTTTGCGGAGGCGTGCGTGGAAGTTGACAAACCGGCGTAGTCCATCGAAAGAATGTGACAACGTTGTTCCCAGCCACTCTCCGACGCCGCGTTCTGCGGCCGTCGCCGCAGGAGCCCTCCTGATGTCCGCCGTCCCCGCTGCAAGCGCGCGCCCGAACGTGGCCACCTCCATCGCCATCGTTGGCGTGTTGTTCTTCCTGATCGGCTTCTTCACCTGGCTCAACGGCCCGCTGATCACCTTCGTCAAGCTCGCCTTCGAACTCAGCGAGGTCGGCGCCTTCCTGGTGCTGATGGTGTTCTACCTGTCCTACTTCTTCCTGGCCCTGCCGGCGTCGTGGATCCTGCGCCGCACCGGCATGAAGAAGGGCCTGAGCCTGAGCCTGCTGGTGATGGCTGGTGGTGCCGCGTTGTTCGGTGAATTCGCCACCCAGCGTTGGTACCCGGGTGCGCTCGGCGGCCTGTTCGTGATCGGCAGTGGCCTGGCCCTGCTGCAGACCGCGATCAACCCCTACATCTCCATCCTCGGCCCGATCGAGACCGCGGCGCGGCGCATCGCGCTGATGGGCATCTGCAACAAGATCGCCGGCATGCTCGCTCCGGTGTTGATCGGTACCGTGGTGCTGCATGGCATCGGTGACCTGTCGGCCACGGTGGCCGCTGCGGACGAAGCCACCAAGGCGCAGCTGCTCAACGAATTCGCCGCCAAGATCCACGCGCCGTACCTGGCCATGGCCGGCCTGCTGGTGGTGCTGGCGGTGGCCGTGCTGTTCTCGCCGCTGCCGGAAATCAAGTCCTCCGAGGCCAACGCCACGCCGGTGGCTGCCGGTGCCGCCGAGCGCCGCAGCATCTTCCAGTTCCCGCACCTGTGGCTGGGCGTACTGTGCCTGTTCGTCTACGTGGGCGTTGAGGTAATGGCCGGAGATGCGATCGGCACCTACGGCCATGGTTTCGACCTGCCGCTGGACCAGACCAAGATGTTCACCTCGCTCACCCTCGGCGCGATGCTGGTGGGCTACGTGGTCGGCCTGCTGCTGATCCCCAAGGTCGTGTCGCAGTCGCGCTACCTGACCATTTCGGCGGTGCTGGGCGTGGTGTTCTGCCTCGGTGCCTGGGCCACCCACGGCTATGTGTCGGTGGCCTTCGTGGCCCTGCTGGGCTTCGCCAACGCCATGATGTGGCCGGCAATCTTCCCGCTGGCGATCCGCGGCCTGGGCCGTTTCACCGAGACCGGCTCGGCGCTGCTGGTGATGGGCATTGCCGGTGGCGCGATCATTCCGCAGCTGTTCGCCGTGCTCAAGCAGCACATCGACTTCCAGCTGGTGTTCGTGCTGCTGATGGTGCCCTGCTACCTGTACATCCTGTTCTATTCGGTGATCGGCCATCGCGCCGGCCTGCCGCAGGACAAGGTCTGATCGGCGATGATGGACGGCAGCCAACCCCAGGGGAAACCGATGCGCAGAGCGACCATCAAGGACGTTGCGGAGAAGGCCAAGGTCTCGTTGAAGACGGTCTCGCGGGTGATCAACAACGAACCTTCGGTGATGCAGGCCACCCGCGCGCGGGTACTGCGTGCCATCGCCGAGCTGGACTACGAGCCCGATCCGTCGGCGCGCAACCTGCGCAGTGGCACCACCTTCGTGATCGGGCTGGTCTACGACAACCCGAACCCGTACCACATCATCGGCGTGCAGAACGGCGTGCTGGCCGCGTGCCGCGAGACCGGCTTCGGCCTGCAGATCCATCCCTGCGATTCCAGCTCGCCGCTGCTGGCCGACGAGCTGGCCGATTGGGTGCAGCGTTCGCGCCTGGCCGGTCTGGTACTGACCGCGCCGATGTCCGAGCGTCGTGACCTGATCCAGGCGCTGACCGCGCGCGGCATCAAACTGGTGCGGATCATCGCGGCCACCGAAGACCCGGCCGACGGCGCCTGCGTGTTCGTGGACGACCGCGAGGCCGCCTATGAGATCACCGAGCACCTGATCCAGCTGGGCCACCAGCGCATCGGCTTCCTCTGGGGCGGCATCTCGCACCGTTCCTCGGGTGAGCGCTACGCCGGTTACGAAGCTGCGCTGAAGGACTACGGCATGACCGTGGACAAGCACCTGGTGGTGCAGGGCGACTACACCTTCGACGATGGTTTCCGTGGTGCGCGCCGCCTGCTGGCGCTGCGCGAACCGCCCACGGCCATCTTCGGTTCCAACGACGAAATCGCCGCCGGCGTGCTGGCAGCCGCGAAGTCGGCCGGCATGAACGTGCCCTACGACCTGTCGATTGCCGGTTTCGAGGACAGCCCGTTCTCGCGCCAGTCGTGGCCGCCGCTGACCACCGCCAAGCAGGCCACCGAAGACATCGCCCGCCATGCCGCGCGCCTGCTGATCGCACAGCTGCGCAGCGACGCCTACGACGACGCGCCGGCACCGCTGCACAACCAGGGCTTCGTGCCGCAGCTGGTGGTGCGCGGTTCGACCGCGCCAATGCGCCCGGCCGGCGCACACCCCCTTCCTTCCGATCCTGCCTGAGCCTGCCATGTCGCTGTCAGACCCTACTGCCACCCTGATGTTCGCCGAAGCCGCTGAAGCGGCCGACGTGGTCGCCCGCCAGTTCTCGCGCAACCACGCCACCATGGAAACCCTGGCCGCCAGCCTGCGTGCGGCCCCGCCGCCGTTCGTGGTCACCTGTGCACGCGGCAGCTCCGACCATGCCGCCACCTACGGCAAATACCTGCTGGAAACCCAACTGGGCCTGGTGGTCGCATCGGCTTCGCCGTCGGTGGGTTCGGTCTATGCTGCGCCGCTGCAGCTGCGTGGCGCGCTGTTCATCGTCATCTCGCAGTCGGGCAAGAGTCCGGACCTGCTGCGCAACGCCGAGGCCGCCAAGGCGGCCGGCGCGCGCGTGATCGCACTGGTCAACGTCGAGGATTCGCCGCTGGCGCAGCTGGCCGACACGGTCATTCCGCTGCATGCCGGTGCCGAAAAGAGCGTGGCGGCCACCAAGAGTTACCTGGCGTCGCTGGCCGCATTGCTGCAGCTGGCCGCGTACTGGAAGCAGGACAGCAGCCTGCGTAATGCGCTGGATCTGCTGCCGGATGCGATGCGCGAGGCCTGGCAGTGCGACTGGACGTCGGTGACCGAGGGCCTGGTCGATGCCACCAACCTGTTCGTGCTCGGCCGCGGCCTGGGCCTCGGCGCTGCGCAGGAAGCTGCATTGAAGTTCAAGGAAACCTGCAGCCTGCATGCCGAAGCCTACAGCTCGGCCGAGGTGAAGCATGGCCCGATGGCGCTGGTCGACCGCGGTTTCCCGGTGCTGGCCTTTGCCCAGCCTGATGAAACCGGCGCCGGCACCCGTGCCGTCGTCGAAGAATTCACCGCGCGGGGTGCACAGGTGTGGATGGCCGGTGCCGGTGGCAACCTGCCGGTAGCGGCCGCGCCGCATCCGCTGTGCGCACCGCTGCTGACCGTGCAGAGCTTCTACCGCGCCATCAACGCGCTGGCGCTGCGTCGTGGCTTCAACCCGGACCTGCCGCCGCACCTGAACAAGGTCACGGAGACGGTGTGATGGCAACGGTCCTGCGCAATGCCCGCGTCCTTGCCGGCGACGAATTCCGCGATGATCTGGCGGTGGTGATCGAGCACGGCCGCATCAGCGCGTTGCTGCCCGATGCAGCGCCGCAGCTGGGCCAGGCCGCCGAGCAGGTTGATCTGGGCGGTGGCTGGCTGCTGCCCGGCTTCATCGATGTGCAGGTCAATGGTGGCGGCGGCGCGCTGTTCAACAACACGCCGGACGTGGCGTCGCTGCGGACCATCGCGCAGGCGCACCGCCGCTTCGGTACCACCGCGATGCTGCCGACGCTGATCAGCGATGACGTGGGCGTGATGCGTGAAGCCATCGATGCGCTGCGCGAGGCGATCGCGCAGGGTGTACCAGGCGTGATCGGCATCCATCTGGAAGGACCGTACATCGCGCCGGCCCGCAAGGGTACGCACGATGCCAGCAAGTTCCGTGTGCCAGACGAAGCAGAGATCGCGCTGGCCGCATCGCTGGACAACGGCGTGACCCTGCTGACGCTGGCACCGGAACGCGTGCCGCTGGAGACCATTCGCGCGCTGGTCGAGCGCGGCGTGATCGTTGCCGCTGGGCATACCGCAGGCACCTATGAAGAGATCCGCGCCGGCCTGGATGCCGGCGTGCGCGGCTTCACCCACCTGTACAACGCGATGTCGCCGCTGCAGGGGCGTGAGCCCGGCGCGGTGGGCGCGGCGCTGGAAGACCGCGACAGCTGGATCGGCATCATCGTCGATGGCGTGCATGTGCATCCGGCCAGCCTGCGCGTGGCGCTGGCGGCGAAGCCGCGCGGCCGCCTGCTGCTGGTGACTGATGCGATGCCACCGGTTGGCGCCGACGATCCCAGTTACGTGCTGTACGGCGAAACCATCACCGCCATCGATGGCGTGGTGCGCAATGCGGCCGGTTCGCTGGCCGGTTCGGCGCTGGACATGGCCACTGCCGTGCGCAACACCGTGCAGCTCCTCGGCCAGCCGCTGGCCGAAGCCGCGCGCATGGCCTCGACCTATCCGGCGCAGTTCCTCAACGTTGACGATCGCCTGGGTCATATCGCCGAAGGCTACCAGGCCGACCTGGTGCTGCTGGACGATGCCCTGCGGGTACGTGGCACCTGGATTGCCGGACAGTACGAGGCCGCCTGATGAACAGTTCGCCGCCACGCCGGCTGGGCTCGATCGATGCCCTGCGCGGCATCACCGTGGCGGCAATGCTGCTGGTCAACAACCCGGGTGATTGGAGTGCGGTGTTCGCGCCGCTGCGTCATTCGGAATGGCACGGCTGCACGCCCACCGACCTGGTGTTCCCGTTCTTCCTGTTCCTGGTCGGCGTGTCGATGGCCTTCAGCGTGGCGCCACGCGCGCTGGACGTGGCCTTACGACCCGCGCTGGCGCGCGGCGTTCTGGAGCGCGCACTGCGCATCCTGGTGGCCGGTGCGCTGCTGCACCTGCTGATCTGGTGGGCGCTGGATACCCATCACTTCCGCATATGGGGCGTACTGCAGCGGATCGCGGTATGCGCGGCGCTGGTGGGCGTACTGGCGGTGTATGCGCGTCCGCGCGCACAGGCGGCCGTACTGGTCAGTCTGCTGGTGGGGTATACCGTGTTGCTGCTGGGCGTCGGCGATCTGGCGCCGTGGACCAATCCGGCCAGTCGTCTGGATACCACGCTGTTCGCACCGTGGATCTACCAGTGGCATGCCGATACCGGGCTCGGACATGACCCGGAAGGGCTGCTGAGCACGCTGGGCGCGTTGGCCAGCACGGTGCTTGGCCTGCTCGCCGGTGGCCTGCTGCGCAACCGGCGCACTGCTGCGTTGGCTGGGCTGGGCGCGGTTGCTGCCGTGCTGGGCCTGCTGCTGGCCGTGGTTCTCCCGTTGAACAAGCAGCTGTGGACGCCCAGCTACGTGCTGTGGACCGGCGGTCTTGCGGCGCTGGCGCTGTGGCTGGGCTACGTACTGATTGACCAGAAGGGCTGGCCGGCGCTGGGGCGTCGTTTCGGGGTCAACGCGATCACCGCGTATCTCGGGGCATCGGTGATGTCGGTGGTGTTGATGGCCACCGGCGCCTGGGGCTGGATCTGGCAGCAGTTGGCCACCGCGATGCCGCAGACGCTGGAGCTGGCGTCGATGCTGCAGGCGCTGGTGTTCGTCGCACTGTGGTGGGGCGTGGCGTGTTGGCTGGACCGGCGGAAGATCTATCTGAAGATCTGATGGCGCCTAATCCACGCATGGCGTGGAACTACTGGCGATGCGCTTCATTGCACGTGGCGTGGATCAATCGGGCAGGGCGCGATGGATCAGTAGATCCACGCCATGCGTGGATGCTTTGCGCCTGATTCCCAAGTTCCGAAAAAAATGAACGATTTCAGGCACATCACATTGGCGTGAGGACCGGGCGTTTTCACATCTGAACTGTGATTCTCTGCACGCAAGTTCACCTGTCGAAACGCTTCACCACACGGCAGACTGCAAGCGCAGTGCCGCACATACGCAGTTCCTGATTTCCCGTCCAGGAGTGCCCCATGTCCCGTGCCGTTCCGCGTGCGTTCCGCCCGCGCCGCCTTGCTGTTTCCGTGTTGCAGGCCCTCGCCGTTCCGTCCCTGCTTCTGACGACCGCCGGCGTCGCCTGGGCGGGCTGCAACAACCCGGCACCGACCGCCGGCCAGACGGTCACCTGTGATGCCAACGCACCGAATCCGCAGACCGTTCCCATCACTGCCAGTGGCGTGGCCGGAATCACCGTCAACGTCGCCAATGGTGCCCAGTTGCAGCAGAATGGTGGTGGATCGGCCATCGCGCTGGTCGGTGCCGGCGGGCACCTGCTGTCAAACCAGGGCGCGATCAGTTCAGTGGGCGGTGTGGCCGTGCAGCTTGGGGGCGGCAGCCGCGTCGAGAACCTTGGCAGCATCAGCACCGGCAACACCATCGCCCTGCAGTTCGTCGGTGGCGGTAACAGCGTGTTGATCAACCGCGGAGCCATCAGTGGCCGCACAGGCGTGCAGTTCGATGCCGGCAACGATCGCCTCGAGATGCAGGCCGGCAGCATCGCCGGAGGTGTCCTGCAGGGTGATGGCAACGATGTGCTGCAGCTCAGCGACGGTACGATCGACAGCGTCGACCAGGGCACCGGTGATGACCAGGTGACCGTCACCGGCGGCACCGTCACCGGTGTGGTGGTGCAGGGCAGCGGCCGCGATGATTTCGTCATGAGTGGCGGCACGATCGGCGCGCTGCAGCAGGGCGACAACATCGATACCTTCCGCATGAGCGGTGGCCGCATCATCGGTGCGTTCGAGGATGGCGACCAGGCCTGGATGACCGCTGGCCGCGTCGGCCGCGTCAACATGAAGCTGGACAAGAATCTGTGGGATCAGTCCGGCGGCATCGTTGAGGGCAACGTGGTCACCGGCTTCGACACCGACACCATCATCATCTCGGGTACGGCCTACATCGGCGGCAATATCAGTGTCAGTGGTGGTGCCGACAGCGTGACCATCACCGATGGCACCGTGCGCGGCCAGGTACTGCTCAGCACCGGCAACGACATCTTCAACTGGAGAGGTGGCGGCATCGTCTACGGCGCGATCGACATGGGCCCGGACAATGACGTGGCCAATCTCGGCAGCCTCAATCAGGCCAACCTTGGTGCGGTGCCGCTGTTCGACGGTGGCAGCGGCATCGATCAGCTCAACTTCAACAACGTCAAAACCGCTGGCGTGGGGCGCTTCCAGAACTGGGAGACGATCAGTCTGGCCAACAGCACCGAGCTGACCTTCGATGGCGATCTGGTGCTGGGTGACAGCGGAACCGGCACCGGCACGCTCACGGTGGATGACACCAGCACTGTCTACGCGGGCAGTGGCGGCCATGCCGTCCGTCCGTTCAACAGTGGCGCACTGGTGGAGATGGTCAATGCCGGGCGCATCGATCTGACAGGTACCGGCGCCGGTGATGTATTTACCGTCCGCGGCAACTACCGCGGTGACGGTGGCGGGCTGTACCTGCGTACGGTGTTGGGGGCGGATAATTCCACCAGTGATCGACTGGTGATCGATGGCGGTACCGCCACTGGCACGACGGGCATCGGTGTCCTCAATGCTGGAGGCAGTGGAGCGGCCACGCTGGCCGACGGCATCCTGGTGGTGCAGGCCCTGAATGGTGCGACGACCTCACCCGGTGCTTTCTCGCTGTTCGCGCCAGTGGCTGCTGGTGCCTATGAGTATTTCCTGTTCAAGGGCGGTGTCAGTTCCGGCAGCGGCGAGAACTGGTACCTGCGCTCGACCGTGGTGGCCGGGCCGGCACCGGCGCCCAACGGAATCGGTGTCAACACCACGCCACCGCCACCGACACCCCCGGTGGCACCGCCGCCACCCATTACCCCTGCGCCACCACCGCCACCCGAGGGTGCCACTGATCCCGATCTGACCGCCGGCGAGACCGCGCCACCACCGCCACCGCCGGAACCGGCGCCTGTCGCCCCGCCCAGCGATCCGGCGGTGCCGGACGTGCCGGTTGCGGGTGGCAGCCTGCCGGGTATCGGGACGCCGCCGACGCCGGGTGCACGCCCCGCCGAGGGCGCAGTTGTACCGCTGTACCGCGTGGAGACTGCTACCTATGCCGTGGTGCCGCCGCTGCTGCGCGAGACCTCGCTGGCCAGCCTCGGCACGTTCCACGAGCGGCAAGGCGAACAACGCCTGCTGTACAACCAGGGCGCATTCCGCACTGCCTGGGGCCGTCTGGTGGGGCAGAGCAGCGAGATCCATTGGAAGGGTGATGCGCAGCCCGGCTTCGATGGCGATGTGATGGGCCTGCAGGCAGGCCTCGATGTGTGGGCCGCGGCCAATGACAGCCATCGCAATCAGATCGGCGTGTTCGTCGGCCGCACTCGCGCGCAGGGCAAGACCACCGGCCTGGCGCTGGGCTGGGAGAACGTACAGGTGGGGCAGAACCGCCTGGATGACAAACACGTGGGCCTGTACTGGACGGTCACCGACAGCCGCGGTGGCTACATCGACGCCGTGGCGATGCAGAGCCGCTACGACGGGCGCGCTCGCTCATCGCGTGGGCTCGGCTTCGGGATCAAGGGCGATGGCACCAGCGTGTCGGTGGAAGCGGGCAAGCCGTTGCTGCACTTCGGTCAGTCCGCATGGTGGCTGGAACCGCAGGTACAGGTGATCTGGCAACGCACCTCGCTGGATGACCGGCGTGATGATGTATCGAGCGTGCGCTTCGACAACGACAATGCCTGGACCGGTCGTGTTGGCCTGCGCCTGGCCGGCGATTACCAGTTGGCCGACAACGGCTGGCAGCCGTATTTCAAGCTCAACTACTGGCATGGCCGTTCCGGCAAGGATCGCATCCACTTCGATGATGACGTGATCATCAACTCGCAGCGCTCGCGCGCATTGGAAGCCGGCGTGGGTGTCGTCGGGCGCTTCAACCGCACCATCAGCGCCTATGCCGTGGCCGATTACACGCGCGAACTGGGCGGCGACCGCAACGAGAAGCGCCGCATCATCGAAGGCAACATCGGCCTGCGCGCGGACTGGTAGCGCCGGGCCACGCCCGGCGGCGCCTCCCCGCGCTCTGGTAGGTGCCGACCTTGGTCGGCACCTATTCCGCCGACGCCACGAACCTGCTCTGGTAGCTGTCGACCTTGGTCGACACGAACCCTGCCGGTCGGGGACATCTGTAGAGCCGAGCCATGCTCGGCTGCTTCAGTCGCAATCCCCCCAACCCGAGCATGGGCTCGGCTCTACAGCACACTGGCGCGTGGCGAGATCGGTCCCGCCCCGGCTATCCTGCGACTTCGATACATGACAAGGAGTCGTCGATGCTGGATCTCATGAGCGTGCGCGCCCCCCTGCTTGCCACGCTGTTGCTTTCATCTTCTGTCGTAGTCGCAGAGGAAACGGTGGAGTTGCCCTCGCCCGAAGCACGTGAACAGATGCTGCAGCTGCTGGAAACCCAGTCCCTGTACCGCGACCGCGTAGATTGGAATGACGTGCGCGCGCGCCTGACCGCCGCAGGCGATGACCGCGCGCAACAGCGCCGTGTTCTGGATGAGACCGCCGCACGTAGCAGCGGAGGCCACGGCCGCTGGTTTTCGCCCAGCGAGCAGCGTCAGCGCTCCGAACGTGCCCAGCGCTTGAATGCCGGTCAGGCGACCGCCCTCGCTGCACCCAGGCACGCCAATCCCCGCATCGGCGTGCTGCGGGTGAGCCCCTTCGTGGAAGACCTGCAGCGCAGCGAACCGGAACGTTATGAAGCACGCAAGGTCTACGCGCTGGCGTTGCAGGAGCGTATCGCTGGCCTGGATGACGGCACGCGGTGCGGCTGGGTAGTGGATGTAAGCAGCAATGGTGGCGGCAACATGTGGCCGATGTTGTTTGGTTTGTTGCCATTGCTGCATGGAACACCGGATACGCAGGGGGCGTTGATCGGCGCTTTCCGTAGTGCCAATGGATTGCTGTGGTGGCGGCAGGCGGAAGGTGAAGTCGTGCAAGGCAATGCATCGATGCTGCGTTCACGACAGGGCGCGTATCGGCTGCGTGTGGGCACGGCACCGGTGGCGGTGGTGATGGGGGCAGGCACTGCCAGCTCCGGCGAAGCAGTGGCACTCGCGTTTCGAGGGCAACCAGGGAGTCGTAGTTTCGGTCAGCCGAGCGCGGGCTTTTCTACCGGCAATCGACCGACGACGCTGGTGGACGGTACCACCTTGCTGTTGACCCACAACGTCATGACCGACCGTAACGGCCAGGGCGACGGTGGCAGGATGCAGCCGGATCAGGCTACCCCCAGCGGACCGGCCACCCTTGCCGCCGCCCAAGCCTGGCTGCTGGCCCAACCCGCCTGCCAGGGCAGCTGATCGATGATCCTGATCGGCCAGCACGAACGGGTGGTGACCGTCGGCCCCACCGAAGCCCACCACTGCCTGCGCTGCCAGACGGAAACCGAGTTCGCCCCCCAGCTGCGTTACAAAATGGCGCGCATCGACCTGCTGTTCGGCCTCACCTACCAGCGCCGCTACGAGACCCGCTCTGGTAGGTGTCGACCTTGGTCGGCACAGATTCCACCGGCGCCATGACCCTGTAGAGCCGAGCCATGCTCGGCTGCTTTGATCGTGTCCCATGCAGCCGAGCATGGGCTCGGCTCTACAACGGCTATCCGCGCAATGGCGGGCATGATTCGCCACGGTTATGCTGTGGACCTGACCCAACGACAAGGAAACGTCGCATGCAGATGTGCAAGGGAGTGCTTGGGAATGGCGCGCTGATGCTGACCCTTCTGGCAGCCAACGCAACGGCCGCCACCGCGTCCACCAGCGAAGTACCTTCGCCGGAAGCGCAGGTGCAGATCCTGGATCTGCTCGAGCATGAAGCCTTGTATCGGGACAAAGTGGACTGGCCTGCCGCTCGTAAGCGACTGGCGTCGTTGCAGGCGTACCCGGGTGCGTTGCATACCGCCCTGCGTGAGATCATCGTGGAGAGCACCGGGGGGCATGGTGTCTGGATGACGCTTGCACGCAAGCGTGAAGCCACGGAGCGCTCGAAGCAGGTCGGCGCCGATGCCGTTGCCAAGGCGAAAGTGGCTGGTGCCGTCGATGCACGCATTGGCTGGGTGGTCATCGAAGGCTATGCCGCCACGCCGGGGGCTACGCGGCAGGACGAGTTCAACCAGGACATCCAGCGCGCGCTGCAATGGCAGAATGTCATCCGAGGCAAGGACAGCGGCGATCGCTGTGGCTGGATTGTCGATCTGCGCAGCAACCGTGGGGGCAACATGTGGCCGATGCTGCTGGGTGTTGCGCCGTTGCTGCGTACGTCATCGACAGGCGTGGAAGAGGTCGGGTCGTTTGCTACTGCCCGCGGGCCGCAGCGCTGGAGTCTGACGCCGACCATGGTGCAGGTCGATGGTCGTCCCAGGCTGGGATTCAGTCGACCCGGGTATTCCCTCAAGCAGCCCGGCGCGCCCGTCGCCGTTCTCGTCGGGTCGAAAACCGCCAGCTCCGGCGAAGCGACGATGCTGTCATTCAGGGGGCGCCCACAGACGCGGAGTTTCGGGCAGTCGACAGCGGGCTTCTCGACAAGCAACGATACGCGGCCCCTGGTGGATGGCAGTGTGTTGGCGGTGACGACTGCGGTGATGAAAGACCGCACTGGCGCTGGCGCCGGTGCCAGGATTACTCCGGATGAATTGACGACAGGCGATGCGGCCACCCTTGCCGCCGCGCAAGCCTGGCTGCTGGCCCAACCCGCCTGCCAGGGCAGCTGATCGATGATCCTGATCGGCCAGCACGAACGGGTGGTGACCGTCGGCCCGACCGAAGCCCACCACTGCCTGCGCTGCCAGACGGAAACCGAGTTCGCCCCCCAGCTGCGTTACAAAATGGCGCGCATCGACCTGCTGTTCGGCCTCACCTACCAGCGCCGCTACGAGCTGGCCTGCAGCCGGTGCGGGCACGGCTGGGTGCTGGACACCGACACCATGGACCAGCAGCTGGGCGGGGTACCGATCCCGTGGCGGCATCGCTTCGGCCTGCCACTGATGCTGGTGGTGGTGGTCGGTCTGGCCCTCTCGGGCTGGCTGTGGCGGCACGGGTTCATCGGTTGAGGGCCGGGGCTGTTAAAGTCTGTCCTGCAATCACGTACCGGAACCGACCATGGACCACGACACCCCGTTCGAACCCCTCAACGACCTCGAGGTGCGCCTGCTGCAGGCCCAGGACGGCACGCTGACCGCGTCGCAGTTCCTCGATGGCCTGCTGACCTCGACGGCGTTCGTGTTGCTGGACAAGGCCATCGGCGAAGACGGTGCCTGGGATGAGAGCATCTCGCCGCTGGTGCTGACCAGCGAGAGCGGCGAGGCGATGTTCGCGGTGTTCACCGCGCCCGAGCGTGCTGGCCTATGGCATGAGCAGCTGCCGCAGTTTGCTCATGCCATGCCGATCGCGGTGCACGCGCTGCTGGCCGGTATCGGCGACGGCGTCGGCCTGGTGCTGAACCCGGGCCTGGACGTGGGCATGGAGATGATTCCCGATGCCGTGGCCCAGCTGAAGCAGCGCGCGGCGGCGATCACCCGCGGCATGGCGCACTGAATACAGGGGTTGTCTGGGTGCCGGCCAGCGGCCGGCACTACCCATGGCAGTGCGCGCGGCCGCTGCGGATCAACGGGCGGCGGCGATGGCTTTCACCCGTGCCTTGGCCAGCGCTTCGCCGATGGCGGGACCCTTAAGGTGCGTCGTATCCAGATCCCGTGCCTGCACTGACAGCGCCGCCTGATGCAGGCGCTTGAGCGTCTCGCCCTGCGGGTAGTCGCTGTCCTCGAATCCAAGCCGACCGCGCTTGTCGGCCTCGCAGCACAGCGCGATGCGGGCCACGCGCTCCGGTCGGCGCAGCGCATCGCATCGTCCCAACAGCTCCAACACGGTGGCGTCGCGCAGTTCGTCGATGCGGTGCACGTTCAAATGCTCGCGACAGACGGCCTCGGCCAGCTGCTGGTGCTCGGTGGGAACCCTCAGCCGTGCGCACAGTTCCTTCAACGGCTTGATGCCACGCTGCTCGTGCATGATGTGGCGCGGCCATTCTTCCTGCGGAGTCAGGCCCTTGCCAAGATCGTGGGTCAGCGCGGCGAAGCCGACCAGGTCGTCGCCCGGTGCCAGCTTCGCGGCCATGTCGCTGACCATTTCCTGGTGGATGCCGGTGTCGACTTCCGGGTGGAATTCGGCACGCTGCGGTACGCCATACAGCGCTTCCAGTTCGGGCAGGATCGGGCCCAGTGCATGCGCGTCGTGCAGCGTGCGCAGGAAGGCCGAGGGCTGTGCGCTGACCAGCGCCTTGCGCAGCTCCTGCCAGACGCGCTCGGGCACCAGCGCATCCAGCTCGCCGCTGGCAGCAACATTGCGCATCAGGTCCATTGTCTCCGGCGCGACCGTGAAGTCCAGTGGCGCGAAGCGCGCCATGAAGCGCGCCGCGCGCAGCACGCGCAGCGGATCTTCCACGAACGCAGGACCGACGTGGCGCAGCACGCGCTGTTCAATATCGCGCACGCCGCCATAGGGGTCGACCAGCGTGCCGGTGTCTTCGTCGCAGGCAATCGCGTTGATGGTGAAGTCGCGGCGCTGCAGGTCTTCTTCCAGCGTCACCGCCGGATCGGCGTCGACCACGAAGCCGCGATAGCCGCGGCCGGATTTGCGCTCGGTGCGTGCCAGCGCGTACTCCTCGCCGGTCTTCGGGTGCAGGAACACCGGGAAATCACGGCCCACCGCGCTGTAGCCCTGTGCTTCCATCTGCGCGGGCGTGGCACCGACCACCACCCAGTCGCGGTCGCCAGAGGGACGCTGCAGCAGGCGGTCGCGTACGGCGCCGCCGACAAGATAGATCTTCATGAGGGGATGATCGCACGGTAGGTGCATGAGCATCGGTAGTGCCGGCCGCTGGCCGGCACCCCTTGGACAATGGCGGTTGTCGGCCAGCGGCCGGCACTACCGACGCAGAGGAATCACGGCAAACCGCGCCACTCCGGCACGAACAGGCCGGCCACGAACCACAGGCCGTAGACGATCCACAGGCAGAGGAAGTACAGCTTGATCTGCGCTTCGTCCCACAGGCTGCCCCAGCTGTCGACGAAGGCCAGCGACTTCCAGCCTTCCATCCAGGCCGCGCCACCCCAGCGTAGTACCCAGGTGGCAAACAGGCTCCAGGCGGTGAACATCCCGATCCAGGCCAGCAGGCTCATCGTCTTCCCCTCCCCGGGAAATGGATGTCGGGTAGTGCCGGCCGCTGGCCGGCAACTCTTGGACAATCGCGGATGCCGGCCAGCGGCCCGCACGACCGCAGCGCGATCAATCGCCGCCCTGGTCCGCGTTGGCGGCGCAACTGAAGCTCTTGCGCTTGTCCACCAGGCGGCCCATCAGGCGGTCGCTCAGCGGCAATGCATCGCCATTGAGGCGCCAGTCGTAGATCACGCTGAAGGCCAGCACGCGTGCCACATACTCGCGGGTTTCCTTGTAGCTGATGGTCTCGATCCACAGGTCGGGGTCGTAACCCGGGCGCTGGCTCTGCCAACGGGCGGTCGGGGTCGGGCCGGCGTTGTAGGCGGCGATGGTCACGTAGGGCAGGCCGTCGTACTTGTTCATCAGCTGGCGCAGGTAGGCGGTACCGATGGCGATGTTGGTGTCCGGGTCGTACAGGCTGTCGGCGCCGCCGTAGCCGGTCAGACCGATCGACTTGGCCACGCCGGCACCGGTGGCCGGCAGCACCTGCATCAGGCCCATGGCGTTGGCAGGCGAGCGCGCACGCGGGGTGAAGGTGCTCTCGGCGCGGATCTCTGCCGCCACCCAGGCCGGATCGATCGCGTTGCGTGCCGATTCGCGGCGGATGGTGGCGTCGTGGTGCAGCGGGAAGCGCAGGTCGTACAAGCGCTGTTCCTGCGGCTGCTTGCCGAGTGCGAACACGGCGCGGTCGAACCAGCCGTTGTCCTGCGCCACGCGCACGGCAAGGCGGCGCTGGGTGTCATCGAAGCGCGACAGCGCGCTGTTCCACTCGGCCACGGCCCAGCCGGCGCGGTCGATCTGGTACAGCGCCATCGCGCGCTGGATGGCCGGATCGCGTGCGATCGTGGCTTGTGCCTGCGCGCTGTCATTCGGCTTCCACGGGCACAGCGTGTAGCCCTGCTGCAGCTTGTCGGCGGCGAGGAAACCGTGGAAGGTCGGTGCGCGCGCGGCCTCGCGGAACAGCGCCTGCGCCTGCTGGGCCTGGCCGGTCTTCTCCAGCATGCGGCCTTCGAAGTAGCGCCAGCGCGGGTCGCTGCGCTGCTTGCTTGCCATCTTGCGGATCGCGGTCAGCGCCGCCGGCCAGTCACCGCGCGACATCGCTTCGCGCACGCGCCATTCGTGCAGGCGTTCGTCGTACGCCGATTCGGGTACCGCGTTGAGGCGGCGCGCCGAATCGGGCAGGTAGGAGGCCACCGTCCACAGCGCGATCTGGTACAGCACCTGGCCGCGTTGCTCGGCACTCAGGCCCAGCGCCTGGGCGTACTGCGGCAGTTGCTGTTCGGTGGCGCCGGGGTCGGCTTTGGCCAGCTTGGCCAGGCCGTCGGTAGCGATGCGCCGGCTGCGCTCGTTGCGCGGCCAGTTCAACGCGCTGGCGTTGGGCTTGTCGACGAAGGCGGCGTAGGTGTTGGCCAGCGCCAGATCGGTGGCGGGCAGGCCGCGTGCGGCGCTGCGCATCACTGCCGGCTGTTGCGCGTCGGCGGCGGCATCTATGCGTTCCCAGCGCAGAGCGTCGCTCAGACCACCCTGCGCCTGCAGCACGGCGAAAACGGCATCACAGCCGTCCGGCAGCGACTTGCCGTTCTTGCGCCACAGGTCCTGCGCTTCACTGATCCACTGTGGATCGACCTTGCCTGTCACCTGGCGTGCGGTCAGCTGCGCACAGCGCAGGCCGGCGTTGTCGGTGGGCGTCCAGTTGGCCAGCAGGGTCGGCCAATCCTGGCGGCGTGCGACCGAGGGCAGCCACACACTGCGGAAGGTATTGGCCACGGCTTGGCCGTCATAGCGGTTGAGGAAGGCCTGCGCCTGCGCGGTATCGACGGTGTCGATGTTGCGGCGCAGGTTGGCGTACTCCAGCCAGCCGTATGCTGGATGGCGGCTGAGTGCGGCGGCCTGGCCGGGATCGAACTGGCCGCGTTCGGCGGCAGCGATCGCGGCCTTCAGCTGCGCGTTCTGGGCGTCGAGGGACTGGGCATTGGCGCAGCCGATCAGCAGCGTGGTGGCCAAGGGCAGCAGGGACAGGGCAGTTGAAGAGCGTCGGGTCATGGCGACCAGCATAGCGGGCAGTGGCTGAATTCAGGTTCGCATCGCGTGCACGCGGTGGGCCGGCAACGGCAGCTGAATGCTCATGCTGCGGGCACTGCCTCGCGGGTCTGCGGGCGACGTAGTGTCGGGCTTGGGCGAACGGCCCGGCTGCAGGGAGCGGCACATGGCGTTCAGTAGCGCAGGAAGAAGCGGCCCGCTGGCGGAGATCAATGTCACGCCACTGGTGGATGTGATGCTGGTGCTGTTGATCATCTTCATCGTGACCGCGCCGATCGTGGCCCGGCCGATAGCCGTGCAGTTGCCACAGGCCACCGATCGCGTGGTCGACCGTCCCGAACCGCCACCGCCGATCGAGCTGCGCCTGGATGCGTCCAACCAGCTCAGCTGGAATGGCCAGCCAATGGCCATCGGCGATCTGCAGGCGCGCCTGCAGGTGCAGGCGGGCGAGCATGCCGGCAACCTGCCGGAGCTGCGCATCGCCACCGATCCGGCGGCCGAGTACGAAGGCATGGCCCGGATATTGGCTGCGGCCGAAACCACTGGCGTGGAGCGCATCGCGTTCGTGCGATAGGGCGTTGTCTCACTGCCGCTCATGCGGTGATTGCTGCATGAGCGGCGCTTCCCCTGCTGACAGCGTCGCATCCAGAATCCGCAGAAAGGCCGTTTCAATCTGCGCTGGAACAGGGGTTGGATGTGCTCGCCACTTTTTGGCCTTGGGCTCATGTTCAACGTCGAAAGCAGTCAGCTCGGCTCTTTCGAAATCCACCACAACCGTCAATCCTTCTCCCGAGGCCAAGGCCGCATCGCTGGGAGAGGGGCAGTTGTTGCACTCGATCAGGCCGCCTGCTCTCGATTCACCTGCCGGGGAAAGAAGCAGCGTCATCACCGTCGTGACACCCAGCACCGCACTCACCGCTTTCATGATCGACCCTCCCGCGAATGGCTGGAGGTGCGAGTCTGCGCTGGATCGATTAGCGGCGCCTTCTGAAAGAAGGAATTTCAAACTATTCCTGAAACGGTCCGGCAAAGACCTTTTCCATGAATGCGGCAGCTGTCGGCGCGCGCTGTCGCAGCCGGCATCAAGGCTGCCTGTTGTGAACAGTATCGTCCGGTCATAACCTGCAGCTATCTGACGTAATCCGCCGCTAAATGCGTCAAATCCGCGTGAAAGAGTGTCGATCATCACGCCGCGATTTTTACCACTTGTTTACAAAGGAGACGCTGCCGCCATGCAGGGGGGAGCGCGGCAGTCCATGTCCCGACATTCCTTTGGAGAGAGAGCGAATGATTCACCTGCATCACCGCCCGTTGGCGGTTGCCGTTGCGCTGTGCGTGACGGCCCTGGCACCACTGGGTGCCGCTGCACAATCCACCACCAACCTCGATGCGGTGGAAGTCACCGGTACCCGCATCAAGCGCGCTGAAGTCGAAGGCCAGGTACCGATCCAGACCCTGACCCGCGGCGACATCGAACGCACCGGCCTGACCTCGATCGGCGAAGTGCTGCAGCAGCTCACCGGCTCTGGTTCGGCGCTCAATGCCAAGTTCAATTCGTCCGGCAACTTCGGCTTCCCGCCCGATGGCAGCGGTGTAGGCGCCGGCTCGGCGCAGGTCGATCTGCGCCACCTCGGTGCCAAGCGCGTACTCGTGCTGGTCGATGGCATCCGTTGGGTCAATGAGTCGTCCGCGTCCGGCGTGGGCTCGGCCACCGACCTCAATACCATTCCGCTGGCCATCGTCGAACGCATCGAAGTGCTGGAAGATGGCGCTTCATCGCTGTACGGTTCCGACGCCATCGCCGGCGTAGTCAACATCATCACCCGCCGCGATTTCGACGGTGGCCAGGTGACCTTGAACTACGGTGAGTACAGCAAGGGCGACGGCACGCAGAAGGGCGTTGACCTGGCCTGGGGCAAGAGCGGTGACCGCTACAGCCTGTTCCTCGGCGCCAGCTGGACCAAGCAGGACCCGGTGTTCGCCAAGGATCGCGAGCAGTCGCGCTTCCCGATTCCGGGCACCGGCCTGGCATTCGGCAGCGGCGGCATTCCGCAGGGACGCTTCCGCTTCACCGATCCCAACACAGGAGCGGTGCAGGACATCGTGCCGAACACCGGCGCCAGCAATCCGCGCTATGACGGTAGTGCTGGCTGCAATCGCAGCGATGACTACCACTGCTTCACCAGTGCCGACCGCTTCAATTTCGCCGAATACAACATGGTGCTGACACCGTCGGAACGGAAGGGCCTGTTCGGTCAGTTCCGCTTCGACATCACCGACAACGTGCAGTGGTACGTCAAGGCACTGGGCAACCGCCGCGAGTCGACCAATCAGGCCGGGCCGGAGCCACTGTTCTTCGGTCCTGATGGCGCCACCGGCAATCCGCTGGCCGACAACATCGTGGTCTCGCGCTTGAATCCGTACAACCCGTTCGGCTTCGATCTGGTGTCCTCGGGCAACATGGCACTGATCGGTCGCCGCCCGGTGGAAGGCGGTGCGCGCGTATTCGAGCAGAAGGTGGATACCACGTACTTCGCCACCGGTCTGGTCGGTGACTTCCATGCCGCTGATCGCAGCTGGTACTGGGACGTCAACGGCATGTACAGCAAGAACAAGGCCGAACAGACCAACTACGGCAGCTACAACATCTACAACGTCAACATGGCGCTGGGCGATCCTGCAATCTGTGCGGCGACGCCGGGGTGCGTGCCGCTGAACATCTTCGGCGGCGTCGGTTCGATCACGCCGGACATGCTGAAGTGGATCCAGCCGGTGGTGCGTGACCGCAGCCAGAACGAACTGAGCCTGTTCACCGCCAACCTGTCCAGCGAACTGTTCTCGCTGCCGGCCGGTCCAGTGTCGTTCGCCACCGGTTTCGAGTACCGCAAGTACGAGGGTTCGTACCAGCCGGATCCGTTGACCGTGGCCGGCCATTACAACGGCGTGCCATCGCAGCCGACCTCGGGTTCGTATGACGTCAACGAGGCTTACCTGGAACTGAGCGTACCGATCTTCGCCGACTCCTCGTTCGGCAAGAAGCTGGACCTGAGCCTGGCCGGGCGCTATTCGGACTATTCCACTTTTGGCGGCGAGTTCACGCCCAAGTACGGCCTTCGCTGGCAGGTGACCGACGACTTCGTGCTGCGCACGACCTATGCGGAAGGCTTCCGCGCGCCGTCGATCGGCGAACTGTATGGCTCGGCGGCGCGTGCCGACCTGCAGCTGTTCGATCCATGCTCGGTGGGCCTGGGCGGTACGCCGCCGCGCGGCAGTGCGGCCAACTGCGCTGCGCTGGGCGTGCCGGCCGGCTTCCAGCAGGCCAACTCGCAGATCTCGGTGACCACCGGCGGCAACCGCGAGCTGGACCCGGAGCGTTCGCGCAGCTTCAGTGCCGGCTTCGTCTGGAGCCCGTGGTTCGGCAACAACACCTCGTGGTCGGAACGCTTCGACGTGGAAGTGACCTTCTACCGTCATGCCATCGACGGTGCGATCCAGGCAATCAACGCACAGACCCAGCTGGACCTGTGCGTGGATACGTTGGACCCGATTTACTGCGAGGGCATCACCCGTGCCAATACCGGTGCGGTCAGCAGCTTCAACAATCGCCTGACCAACCTCGGTTCCATCAAGACCGACGGCTGGGACGTGGATCTGTTCTGGACGTTGCCGCAGTCGTCCATCGGCCAGTTCAAGCTGGGCTGGAAGAACACCTTCGTCGGCCGCTATGAGGCCACCGGCGCGGCTGGCCAGAAGCAGCCGCAGAAGCCGGGCGTGGAAGTGGCCGACAGCTCGATTCCGGAATGGACCAGCAATGCCAGCATCGGCTGGACGCTGGACCGCTGGAGCGCCAACTGGACGGTGCGCCACATCTCCGAGCTGACCGAGAATTGTGGAGATGCCGCTGCGTTCCCGGTGTGCAGCAACCAGGCCGCCGGTACCAACACGCTCTCGGCCACCACCTTCCACGACATGCAGGTGGGCTACAAGGTCGACTGGATGAAGGGGCTGCAGCTGACCGCTGGCCTGAACAACGTGTTCGACAAGGATCCGCCGATCTGCCTGTCGTGCTCGTTGAACGGCTACGACGCTTCGACCTATGACATCCCGCGTGGCCGCTACTGGTACCTGCGCGCGGACCTGCGTTTCTGATGAAGGGACGGCGCCGGGCTCAGCCCGGCGCCGTTGCACGGTCGAGCCATGCTCGATTGTCCTGTGTGATGGAGTCGAGCATGGCTCGACTCTACAAGGGTGATCAATCCGGAATGTCCTGTTCCGGGTCATCCTGTTCGAGGCCATCCTGCTCAAGGGTTGCTCGGCGGAAGGCGGTGCGCGCCCATCCCAATCCGACCACGATCATCATCGGCCCGACCGCGAAGGCGGGCAGTGAGGGAATGCGGAACTGTGGCAGCGTTTGGACCAGCAGGTTGTACAGGATCCAGATCACCAGGACCATGCCGATACCCGCGCACAACAGCCCGAAAAGCACCTGTGGAACGCCCATCGCCAAGCCAAGCGTGCGCTGGGTTCGGCTGGGAGTGGGGATGGCGCGCAGTTCACGGCCCAGATCGAACCAGAACAGAATCGCTGCGGGCAGGCCGATCAGCAGAAGCAGGATGAAGTAGCCATTGCCTGTAGCGACCATCAGCGGCAGCGAAGAGAACAGGGCCACGAGCGAGAGACCGAGTTTCGTGCGGGTGCTCATGGCCGGTCGTCCTTGAGGGGGAAGGCGCGAGGTATCCGTCTGCGCGACGCTACACCTGCAAGGGCAGCGCGGCAACGGGGGCGCCGAGCGCCCCCGTTGTGGCGTCGAGCCGTGCTCGACTACCCCGTGTGATCGAGTCGAGCATGGCTCGACTCTACAGAACCCGGTTGGATCAGAACGACCAGGTGAACGTCAGCGAGCCGTTGCGGCCCTCGCCATAGCCGCCGTAGCCGTAGATCTGCGCGTAGTACTTCTTGTCCAGCAGGTTGTTGAGGTTGGCCTGCACGCTGAACTGCGGCGCGATGCGGTAGCGCACGAAGGCGCCGACCAAGGCGTAGGCATCCTGGTTGAAGCGGCCGTACACCGGGTCGGTGTAGTAGATGCCGTTCTGCCAGTTCACGCCGCCGCCGAAGGTCAGCGCGTCCAGCGACTGCGGGGTGTAGCTGGTGTAGGCCTTGATCGCGGTCTGCGGCAGCTGGGTGTTGATGTCGTTGCCATTGATGTCCTTGGCCACGTAGCGGGAGGCGCCGAAGGTGGCATTCCAGCCCGGTGCCAGTTCACCGTTCAGTTCGAACTCCACGCCGCGGCTGACCGTGCCGCGCGCGGCAACGTAGGCGTACTCGTTGGCCGAACCATCGACGAAGCCACCGGTCTGCTGGGCGACATTGTCCTGCTCGATACGGAACACCGCCAGCGAGGCGTTCAGGCGGTTGTCGAACCATGCGCCCTTGACGCCCACTTCGTAGCTTTTGCCGTCCACCGGATCGAGGTAGCGGCCCTGCTGGTTGCGATAGGTCTGCGGCTGGAAGATCTCGGTGTAGCTGGCGTAGGTCGACCAGGTGTCATTGATGTCGAACACCAGGCCGGCATAGGGCGTGGTCACCTTGTGGCTGAAGCGGCTGATGGTTGCACCTTCGGTGCCGTCAAGGCTCCAGTCGGTGTAGCGCGCGCCGAGGATCAGCTTGAGCGGATCGGCCAACGACAGGCGCGTGGCGGCGTAGGCGGCCTTCTGCTTGATGGTGCCCTGGCTCTGCGTCGGCAGCGTTGCCGCCCAGTTCGGTTCCGGGAAACTCCCGGTCCAGCTGAGGTAGTTGTCCAGCGGCGCCCAGGCCGACTGGAAATCGCCGGTGTTCACGTACTCGCGCTTGTTGTAGCTCAGGCCCGCCATGAACTGGTGCTCGCGGCCAAGCAGCTGGAACGGACCGTCGACGTAACCATCGACGCCGTCCACCTTGCGGTGGGTCTTGTAGTAGCCGGCCATCGGCAGTACGCCGGCTCCGGTGGTCTTGTTGAAGCCGCCGCCGTAGAACGGGTAGAACAGCTTGTCGTCGGCATCGGTCCGGTCATGGGTCGCGCCGATCTTGAACTTCCAGCCGTTGCCGAAGGCGTGCTGCAGGGTGGCGAACGCGCGCTTGCTGGTGGTGTCCCAGAAGGTCCAGTCCGGCGACGGATTGAACGAGGTCGGATAGTTGGTGGGGGTGCCATCGGAGAACCACATGGGGAAGCCGCCCCAGGTTGGTGCGGTGGCCTTCTTGTGCTGGTAGTCGTAGCCCACGCTCAGCTGCGTGTCCGGAGTGAGGTCGGCATCGATGACGGCATAGCCCAGCGTCTTGCGCTGGTTGTAGCGGTCGACCTGCGAATCGGTATCCAGATAGCTGCCGATCACGCGGCCACGGACGGTGCCGCTGGCATTGAGCGCGCTGCCCACGTCGACGGTGGTGCGGGTGCGGCCCCAGCTGCCGACGTTCATCGACACACTGCCGGCCAGTTCGGCGCTGTCGGCGTGCTTGCGGATCAGGTTCACCGATGCGGATGGATTGCCGGCGCCGGTGAGCAGGCCGGTGGCGCCGCGAACCACCTCCACGCGGTCATACAGCGCCAGGTCCAGGCCGGAATCGCCGTAGCTCCAGTTCTGCGCCATCGTGGTCGGGATGCCATCGAACTGGTAGTTGTCGATGTAGAAGCCGCGCGCGTAGAACTCGGTGCGCTCGCTGTCGGACTGGGTGCTGGTGACGCCGGTGGTGTTGGCCAGCACGTCGATGATGTCGTCCAGGTTCTGATCTTCGATGCGCTGGTGGCTGATGATGCTGACCGACTGCGGGATCTCGCGCGGCGCCAGGTCGAAGCGGGTGCCGGCCGAGGTGCGGCGTACCGAGTAGCCTTCGGCGCGTTCGCCCTTGACCACCACCTTGTCGAGCGTGGTCGGGTCGGCGGTGGTGTCGGCGAAGGCGGTCGGGGCCACGGAGCAGAGAGCAGCGAACACGGCAATGGACAGCCGCTGCGGCTGCAGGGTACGGAAGGCGGGACGGTTCATGGGGGATCCTGGACGAGCACGCGCGTTCGGCCGGCATCCAGAAGGCGAGGCGCTACGGGTAGGGGAAGGGCGGGCAGGCCGTCCTGGCACCACCGGAAACGAAAGAAATGGTAATACGAACAATTCCTATTTACAAATCATGAACGGATCGATCCGCGGGGACGCAATGGCGGTCAGCGCAGCAGCGGCAACGGGTCGCGGGGGCCGTTCGTGCCGTAGATGCCCCAGTGCAGGTGCGGCGGCGTGCCCTTGGCGTTGCCGCTGTCGCCGACGTGGCCTAGAAGGTCACCGGCCTGGACCACCTGGCCGCGCGCCAGGCCCTCTGCCCAGTCTTCCAGATGCGCGTAGTAGTAGCGCTCGCGCCCGGGCCCGATCACCCAGACCTGGCGGCCACCGAGGCCGCGTTCGCTGACATCCGCGATGACGCCGGCAGTGACGCTGCGCACCGGCGTGCCGCGCTTGGCGAAGATGTCGATACCGGCGTGGGAGCGGTCACGACCTCGCGGCGCGCCGAAGGTGTCGGCAATCTGCCGGGGGCGTACACCCTCCACCGGCACCGGCACCGGCAGTTCGGTGGCAGCCGGCATCCGTGTCAGCGACCAGAGCATTCGCGGCGTGGCCGCCCACGGGCTGTTCCAAAGCGCCATCGCGGCAACGATGGCAATGCCCAGCCACAGGCCGCGCAGCAGCCAGCGGCGCAGGCGGTGGGCAGGAGAGGGGGGTGTACTCATGGTTTCGGAGTGTAGAGTCGAGCCATGCTCGACTGCTTCAGCTTTGCGGTCAAAAGGCAGTCGAGTCTGGCTCGGCTCTACAGAACCGGTACCAGCGGAACCTCGAAACTCCGCTTCAACGTGCCCAGTGCCACCGAGGTGCGGAAGCGCTCGATATTGTCGTCGCCGCCGAACAAGCGCTCGGTAATCGCTTCGTATTCTTCCATCGACGCCGCCGAAAGCAGCAGCAGGAAATCGCCGTCACCGGTAATTGAATAGCACTGCTGCACGGCCGGGTCGTCCTGCACGCGACGCTTGAACGGCGCCACGCGTTCGCGCTGCTCGCTGACCACGCGCACCTCGACGATGATGGTCAGCGGTCGTCCGACCTTCGCCGCAGCGACCACGGCCACATTGGCCGCGATCACACCGCTGTCCTGCAGGCGCTTGATCCGGCGCTGCACCGCTGGAGTTGACAGGTGCACGGCCTCGGCGATTTCGCGTTGCGGCAGGGTGTTGTCCCGCTGTAGCAGGTCGAGGATGGCGCGGTCGAAGCTGTCGAGCACGGGGGCGGTGGCCATGGCGAGCAGAAGTTGCACGAACGGGCTGTCAATTGAGCCAAGTGCTCGGCGCCGGCGCAATAGACTTTGCGCATGCAGACTTCACGATTCGCGCCGATGTTGCCGGCGCTGGCAGTGCTGGGTTCGGTTACTTCGCTGGCCATCGGCACGTCCTACGCCAAACACCTGTTCCCGCTGATCGGTGCCCAGGGCACCAGCGCACTGCGGGTGGGCTTTTCGGCGCTGTTGCTGCTGCTGTTCTGGCGGCCATGGCGCTGGAAGACCAGCCGCGTGGATGCGATCACCATCCTGCGCTACGGGCTCACCCTGGGCCTGATGAACCTGCTGTTCTACATGGCCCTGCGCACGATCCCCTTCGGCATCGCGGTGGCCATCGAGTTCACCGGCCCGCTGACGATGGCGATGCTGTCATCACGACGACCGATCGACTTCCTGTGGGTGGGCTGCGCGTTGGTGGGGCTGTTGCTGCTGCTGCCGCTGGGCGGCGGCCCGGCGCTGGACCCGGCGGGCGTGCTGTATGCCATGGGTGCGGCGGCGTGCTGGGGCCTGTACATCGTGTTCGGCAAGCGTGCCGGCCACCTGCATGCCGGGCATTCGGTATCGCTGGGCCTGCTGGCCGCGTCGCTGGTGGTGGTGCCGGTGGGCGTGGTGCATGCCGGTGCCGCGCTGCTCGATCCGAAGATCCTGGCCGCTGGCCTGCTGGTGGCGTTGGTGTCCAGTGCGATCCCGATGTCGCTGGAGATGATGGCGCTCAAGCGCCTGCCGAAGGAGACCTTCGGCATCCTGATCAGCATGGAGCCGGCGGTGGCCGCGCTGTGGGCGATGCTGCTGCTGCACGAGCACCTGCATGGGCTGCAGTGGCTGGCGATCGGTTGCACGGTGCTGGCCTCGGTGGGCAGCACGATGACCGCGCGGCGGCTGAAGGTGCCGGTGGTGCAGGCGGGATAGCGCCGGGCCATGCCCGGCGGAGAGCGTGCGGACCAACGGTCCGCACCCACCAGGGCGGCGCGCCAACCAAGGTTGGCCCCTACCAGGGTCGGTAGCGCCGGGCCATGCCCGGCGGAGAGCGTGCGGACCAACGGTCCGCACCCACCAGGGCAGCGTGCCAACCAAGGTTGGCCCCTACCAGGGTCGGTAGCGCCGGGCCATGCCCGGCGAGCGCAGCGGCAGCGCGTCAGCGCAGGGCGTTGGCCGGTACGTCGATCGCCATCGCCAGCGCGAGGTGATCGGAGAACGCCGCAGGTACGGCTTCCACGGTGCGGGTCTGCAGTCCGCTGCTGACCAGGATGTGGTCGATGGCGCGGTCGGGGCGCCAGCTGGGGAAGGTCGGCACGATGCAGCCGGGTGGCTGCAGCCGGGTCTTCTGGTACAGCACCTGCATTTCCGGGCGTTCGGCCAGGCAGTTGAAGTCGCCCATCAGTACCGCGTTGGGATGGTCGGACAGCAGCTCGGCGATGAAGCCCAGCTGCGACATCCGCGAACCCGCCCCCAGCGACAGATGGGCCACCGCCACCGCCAGGCCGTCCTCGCCATCCCCGAACTTGGCCAGCAGTACGCCGCGCCCGCCAATGCGGCCGGGCAGGGCGTGGTCCTGTACTTCCACCGGTTCCAGTTTGCTCAGCAGGCCATTGGCGCTGGAGGCGACCCCGCCCATGCGCCGGTTCGGCTGGTGGCTCCAGTAGTTGAAGCCGGCGCGCTGGGCCAGGTAGTGGGTCTGGTTGGTGAAGCCCGAGCGCAGGCTGCCCGGGTCGGCCTCCTGCAGGCCGACGATGTCGTGTTCGCGCGCCAAAGTGGCGATCGCGTCAAGACTGCTGCGCTTGCGACCCGCCGGCAGCGCATGTGACCAGCTGCGGGTCACATAGTCACTGTAGCGGCGGGTACTTGAGCCGGCCTGGATGTTGGCCGTCAGCAAGCGCAGGGTCCGTGTGTGGGGGGAAGTCACGGCCGGGAACAGCTTCTCTTGGATCAGTGAGCCTGGGCCGCACCGCGCTCGCGGGCGATCAGGTGGTCGGCGATGCGCAGCATGTCCGGGAAGCTCTTGCCCTTCACCAGGTACTTGCCGTTGACGATGATCGACGGGGTGCCGCTGATCTGGCTGCGCTGCGCGAACTGCTTGGCCGAATTGGTCTTGGCATTCACCGCGAAGCTGCCCATGGTGGCGGCGAACTGCTTCGGATCCACGCCGTAGGCACCGTAGAACTTGGCGATGTCGTCCACCGAGTCGGTTCCGCGCTCACCCTTCAGGGTCTTCTGCGAATGGATGGCGGCGTACAGCGCCTCGTGGGTCTTGTCCTGCACGCCCAGGGTCTGCGCAGCATAGAAGGCACGGGCGTAGTTGTCCCAGGTGCCGCCGAACATGGCTGGCACGTAGACGAAGTTCACATCGCTCGGCAGGCCGGCCTTCCACGGGCCAACCAGCGGCTGGAACGCGGCGCAGGCCGGGCAGACGTAGCCGAAGATTTCGGTCACTTCGATCTTGCCGGCGGCCGGCTGGAACGGCTGGCCGTTCGGGATCACCTGGTAGTCGGCGCCTTCCACCGGGGCCGGGCCGGTCAGTGCGGCAGTGGTCGGGGCCGGTGCCGCGGCCGGTGCGGCTTCAGCCGGGGCCTTGTCGCCTTCGGCGGCCGGGGCGGCGCCTTCGCTGCCAGCGGTCGGTGCTGCCGGCTCGGTGGTGGCCGGAGCGGCGGTCGGCTCAGCCGGGGCGGCGGTGGTGTTGGTGCTGCCATCGTCGGCCTTGCAGGCGGCCAGGATCGGCAGCAGCGCTGCGAGTGCGAGGGCGTAACGGATCTTCATGGAAACGTCTCCAGCATCTGGATAGGTGGGGCCGGCAACCGGTGCCGGCCAGAGGGAAATGATGACATGCGGCGGCGACAGCGCCGTGTCGATGGTGTGTATTGGTTCAGCGGCCGCGGGCGGCGCGGGCCTGCGCGATCAGCGCAGAAGCGATGCGCAGCTGGTCGTCGAAACTGTTGCCACGCACCAGATACTGGCCGTTGATGATGATCGCCGGGGTGCCCGGAATCTTGGTGCGCTGGGCGAAGGCGCGGGCGGCGTCGACCTTCTTCTGCACCGCATCGCTACGCAGGGCCTGGATGTAGCGGTCCGGGGTCACACCATAGGCCTTGTAGAAGTTGGCGAGCTCATCGGCCGAGACGTTCTGCATCGGCAGCGAGCCATCCTGATGCAGGGCCTTGAACACGGCCGCGTGGCTGCGCTTGGCCACGCCCACCTGGTCGGCGGCGTAGTAGGCCAGCGCCCAGGCATCCCAGGCGCCACCGAACGCGGCCGGAACCGGGGTGAAGCGCACGTCGGCCGGCAGCTTGGCCGCCCAGGCTTCCAGTTGCGGCTCGAAATGGGCGCAGTGCGGGCAGGTGTAGCCGAAGACCTCGACCACCTCGATCTTGCCGGCCAGCGGCTGGAACGGGCCTGGCTGGGCGATGCGTTCGTAGTCTTTGCCTTCTACCAGCGGCGCGTTGGCAGGGGTGGCGGCGCTGGCGGCCAGCGGCAGCAGGACCAGAAGGGACAACAGCAGGCGGGAAATCAACCTCATCGACACGCATCTCCGTTGAAAAAAGCAACGCCGGCGCAGTCGCCGGCGTGAAGGAAACATACCGCAGGCGCAGGCCGTGGTGGCGGCCCGGGCCGACCAATGGTGGTCAGGGGGCGGCGACCGGTTGTGCCGGTACAGGCGCGGTAGCCACGTCATCGGCCTTGTTGTGCAGGCCCTGCAGGTAGCTGGACAGCGCCTGCACCTCCTGCTCGCTCAGCTTCTGCGCGACCGTGGCCATGATCTGGAAGTGCGCCTTGTCGGTCTCGTGGGTCTGCCCGGCCTGGTACTCCTGAAGGCGCCGCGCGACATAGCTGGCGTGCTGGCCACCGATATGCGGGTAGGCCGGGCCCGGATTGCCGGCGCCGCTGGGGCCGTGGCAGGCCATGCAGGCCGGCAGGCCGCGCTTGGCGTCGCCGCCGCGGTACAGCTGCTGGCCGATCTCGTAGAACTTCATGCCCTTGTAGGGGCCTTCGGTAACCGCCGTGTCGTCGGCGATGCCGGCGGTGGCTTTCTGCGTGGCGAAGAACGCGCCGATGTCGCGCATGTCCTGCGGGGTGAGGTTCTGCACGAACGGCACCATCGCCACCGCCGCACCGGAACTGCGCTGGCCGTTGGCGATCAGGGCCATCTGCTGGGCCACGTAGCGTTCGCTCTGGCCGGCGATGGACGGGTACATCTCCACCGTGGAGTTGCCGTCGGCGCCATGGCAGGCCGCGCAGGCCGAGGCCTTGGTCTGGCCGGCCTTGGCATCGCCCCAGTGGGTCTTGCTGAAATCGACCTCCAGCGAGGCGGTGTTGATCGGCCCGTTGTCGGGCAGCGGGGTCAACGTGGTCTGCGCGAACGCAGCGGCGGCAACGACTACGGCAGTGGCAAGGGCGGATACGGCAAGAACGCGAGCGTGGCGCATGCTAAAGCTCCGTATGGACCGGGCCGGGCGGCAGCCACGGCATCGCCCGGATTATCAACGCCGTTTCCGCGCACGGTCAACGCAGCAGTGCAGCATTTTCCCGGCGGAGGGCCCTGGGCCGGGCGCGCGGTGCCGCAACATGCGATCCTATGCACATGTCATTGCTCATCGAACGCGCCCAATACCACCTCTCTGCCCACAACATGGGGCAGCTGCCGCCCGATGAGGGGGCCGAAGTGGCCTTTGCGGGCCGCTCCAACGCCGGCAAGTCCAGTGCCCTCAACGCATTGACCCGCCAGAACAGCCTGGCCCGTGTCTCCAAGACCCCCGGCCGCACCCAGCAGCTGGTGTTCTTCCAGGTGACCCCGGAAGCCCATCTGGTCGATCTGCCCGGTTACGGCTACGCCAAGGTGCCGCTGGACCTGCAGGCGCACTGGCAGGCCTTCATCGACCGCTACTTCCGCACCCGCAATGCGCTGAGGGGCCTGGTGGTGGTGATGGATATCCGCCACCCGCTGAAGGACTACGACCGGCAGATGCTGGCCTATGCCGTGCAGCGTGGCCTGCCGGCGCATGCGTTGCTGACCAAGGCCGACAAGCTGAGCCGCAGCCAGCAGATGCAGACCCTGCAGAAGGTGCGCAAGGAACTGCACTCCTCCTTCGGTGATACGGTCAGCGTGCAGGTGTTCTCCGGCGCCGCCCGCACCGGTGTGGACGAAGCCCGCGGCATCATCGGCGGCTGGTTGGGGCTGGAATAAGGCATTTTCGGTCGCCCGGCTGGCGGCCGGGCGCTACCGCTCTGATGCCCGGTAGTGCCGGCCGCTGGCCGGCAACGCCACCAGGCCCGGTGGCACCTCATTTCAACGGCGAATACTCCGCCGGCACCCACGCATAGGCCTTGCCCTCGCCACGCACATGGCCCAGACCGGGGAACGGCAGGTGCGCACCGGCCACCCACCAACCGTTGGCGGTGGCCTGCTGCAGCAGGCCGCGACGGCTGGCGATGGCCGCCTTGCGGTCCGAATCAGCCTCGAATGCTGCCTCCGGGTGCGCGAACTGCACTGCGTGGAAGTGCAGCACATCACCCCACACCAGTAGCGACTGGCCCTGGCTGTCGAACCGGTAGGAGACATGGCCGGGCGTATGGCCATGGGTGTCCATCGCCACCGCGCCACCGGGCAGGGCATCGCCGGGGTTGAAGGTACGCAGGTGGCCGCTGGCCTGGTAGGGCGCTACCGCGTTGCGCGCCAGCGGGAAGGCAAAGCGCACGCCCTGCGGCGCGGTGGCCTCGCTGGCCGGGTTGAGCCAGTAACCGGCATCGGCCTTGGACAGCCACACCGTGGCGTTCGGGTAGGCCGGCTTGCCCTGCGCGTCGAGTACGCCACACAGGTGATCCGGATGGGCATGGGTCAGCAGCACGTCATCCACCTCGGCCGGGTCGACGCCGGAAGCACGCAGATTGCCCAGCACCTGGCCCAGGCCAGGACCGAAGCACTGCGCGGTACCGGTATCGACCAGGGTCAGGTGATTGCCCTGGCGCACAAGGAAAGCGTTGATCGCGGTCTGCAGCCCCTTTTTGTCTTCCGGCACATAGCGACCTTCCAGCAGGCGGCTGACCAGCGTCGGCGGCACGTCCACGACTTCCTGCCGGCCCAGCGCGACCACGCCATCGAACAGGGCGGTGACCTGCAGCGCACCGACGCGCTGGTGGTAGACGCCTGGGACCTGCTGGGTGGGGGCAGGCGACGTGGTTTCGGCCAGCGCGGCCAGTGGCAGGGATGACAGGGCCAACAGCAGAGAGTGGTGCAGCGGCAGGGGACGCAGGGACATGGTGGTTCTCGGTGGACGACGGGCGGTTCCGTTGCTGCATAGCGTGCCGTGGCCGGTGTGCGCGCGGCGCTCAAACCACTACGCGGAATGCTCATGGAAGGGGTGTCTGCAGGGCTGCGCCCTGCACCCGCAGAGGCAACGGCAACGGCCTAAGCAACAGCAACGGCCGAAGCAACAGCAACGGCCGAAGCAACAGCAACGGCCGAAGCAACAGCGGGCTATCCGTGGGATGGCGGGGTGGGTCCGGTTGCTGGAGACGTCGTAAACCCGTCCATGGGGGCTTGGCCGCGGCATCCATGCCGCGGACACTCCCGCAACCGGACCCACCCCGCCTTCGACAGTTTTCTGCGATCTGTTGGAAATGCTCTTGGGGGTCATATCCGTTTTCCGCAGGAAAACGGATATGACCCCAGAATTTCATTCGATATCTGACAGATGTGTCGACCAAGGTCGACACCTACCAACAGCCGAGTGAACCTGTCGAAGGTGGGGCGGTATCGGAATGCGGGGTGTCAGCCGCATGGATGCGGCTGCCAAGCCTACAGGGACGTACTTGCGGCGTCCCCGCACTCCGATACCGCCCCGCCATCCCACGGAATGCATGCTGTTGCTGTTGCTTCGGCCGTTGCCGTTGCCTCTGCGGGTGCAGGGCGCAGCCCTGCCGAACACCCTCAAATGTCTGTAGGAGCCAGCCCGTACTGCTCGGCGAAGCGCTTGCTGAAGCTCGCCGCAGACCGGTAGCCCGCGCGTGCGGCCACGGTCTTCAGCGGCAGATCCGTCGTGTACAGCAACGTCATTCCATGTGCCAGCCGCGCCTCGGTCAACAACTGCCGCAGGCTGGTGCGTTCGGCCGCCAGCCGACGTCGCAGGGTCGCCCCGCTCAGCGCGAACTGCTCTTCCACATCGCGTGATTGCCAGTCGCGGGCCGGTTCGGCGGCGATGCGGTCGCGGATCTGTTCACCCAGGCTGGGTGCCTGCGGCAGCAGCAGGTTGCCATGGCCCTGCCGGCACAGGGTCAGTACCAGCGAGGCCAGGGCCAGCCGTGCGTCGCTGTAACGGCCGTCCTGCAGCGATTGCCGCCACTGTCGCAGCACCGCGCCATGCTCGGTCAATGGCAACCGCCCCATCACCGGGCCGGCGCTGGGCAGCGCTTCGCTCCACAGCGTGCGCGCCGCGGCCAGTACTTCGGCACACAGCGGTACGATGGCACTGAGGTAGCGGCCGGTCCCCGGGTCGGGTGTGTTGACCACATCGATGCGGCAGCGCTGGGTCAGCAGCAGGATGTCGCCGGGAACGAACTCCAGCGACTGGTGCGCGGTGCGTACCTGCTTGCGGCCTTCCAGCAGGATCGCGAACTGCGGCTGTGGGATTTCCACCGAACTGGCGCCGTGTTCGCGGCGCGCAGTGATGCAGGCATAGCCTTCGGCGCGGTCGCAGCCGGCCAGGCTGGCCATCTCCGTCAGCAGGGCGACGGCCGGTGGCAGCATCGCGGTCATGACACGTGGGCTCCCAGCAGTCTGCCGACACCTGCAGCGGCGGCCATCGCCAGTGCGCCCCAGAACATTACCCGGATCGCACCGCGGGCAGGCGAAGCACCGCCGGCGCGGGCGGCCATTGCGCCGGTCAGGCACAGGCCGAGCAGGGTGCTGGCCGTGGTCATCATCGCCACCTTGTCGGCCGGTGCCAGCAGCGCGGTCAGCACCGGCAGCGCGGCGCCGCAGGTGAAGGCGCCGGCCGAGGCCATCGCCGCCTGCAGCGGGCGTGCGCGTAGTTCTTCGGTGATGCCCAGCTCGTCGCGGGCGTGAGCGCCCAGTGCATCGTGGGCGGTGAGCTGCTCGGCGACCTGCCGCGCAAGTGCCGGCTCCAGTCCGCGGTGGCGGTAGATCGCCGCCAGCTCTTCCAGCTCGCTGTGCGGGTCTTCGTGCAGTTCACGCTTCTCCATGGCCAGGTCGGCGTTTTCGGTGTCGGCCTGGGTCTGTACGGAGACATATTCACCTGCGGCCATCGACATCGCACCCGCCACGGTGCCGGCTATGCCAGTGGCCAGGATCGTGCTGGCCGAAGCGCCGCTGGCGGCCACGCCGACGACCAGGCCGGCCACTGATACGATGCCGTCGTTGGCGCCGAGTACGGCCGCGCGCAGCCAGCCGACACGGTCGGCGCGGTGCAGCTCAGGGTGTCGTGAATGGCGGCTCATGGCTTCGAGTGTACGAGGGTCAAGAGGGTGTCGGTAGGATGCTGAAACCCGTCACCGTCGCATGACGCAACGGGCCGCCACGCTATAGTGCGCCCTTGCGATGCAAGGCTCCCAGCCCCACATCCCCTGCCACTGTCCAGCGAGTCCTCCCCTTGTCGAGCCCCAGCCACGTCGCCGATACGCCCATTACCGACCGCTCGCAGCTGGTGGCGGAGATCGCCTCCGGCGAGAAGCCCCGCGCGCAGTGGCGCATCGGTACCGAGCACGAGAAGTTCGGGTTCCGCCTGGATGACCTGCGTCCACCGACCTTCGAAGGCGAGCGCGGGATCGAAGCGCTGCTCAATGGCCTGGTGCGGTTCGGCTGGGCACCCGTGCAGGAGAACGGCAATACCATCGCCCTGCTGCGCGATGGCGCCTCGGTGACGCTGGAACCGGCCGGCCAGCTGGAACTGTCCGGCGCGGCGCTGGAGACCATCCACCAGACCTGCGTGGAAACCGGCACCCACCTCAACGAGGTGGCGCAGGTGGCCGGTGAACTGCAGCTGGGCTTCCTCGGTATGGGCTTCCAGCCGAAGTGGAAGCGCGACGAGATGCCGTGGATGCCGAAGGGCCGCTACAAGATCATGCGTTCGTACATGCCCAAGGTCGGCTCGCTGGGCCTGGACATGATGACCCGCACCTGCACGGTGCAGGTGAACCTGGATTACGCCACCGAAGCGGACATGGTGAAGAAGTTCCGCGTGTCGCTGGCGCTGCAGCCGATCGCCACCGCGCTGTTCGCCGATTCGCCGTTCACCGAAGGCAAGCCGAACGGCTACCTGAGCTACCGCTCGCATATCTGGACCGACACCGACGCCGACCGCACCGGCATGCTCGACTTCGTGTTCGAGGATGGCTTTGGTTACGAACGCTATGTCGACTACCTGCTCGACGTGCCGATGTATTTCTCCTACCGCGATGGCGTCTACCACGATGCCAGCGGGCAGAGCTTCCGCGACTTCATGCAGGGCAAGCTGCCGATTCTGCCGGGTGCGCTGCCGACCATGCGCGACTGGTCGGACCATATGACCACCGCGTTCCCGGAAGTGCGCCTGAAGAAGTACCTGGAAATGCGCGGCGCCGATGGTGGCCCGTGGAGCCGTCTGTGCGCGCTGCCGGCATTCTGGGTCGGCCTGCTGTACGACGACACCGCTCTGGATGCCGCCTGGGATCTGGTGCGTGACTTCACCCTGGCCGAGCGTCATGCGCTGCGTGACGGCGTGCCGAAGCATGCGATGAACCTGCCGTTCCGCAATGGCAGCGTGCGTGACCTGGCCCGCGAGGCGGTGAAGATTTCCGTGGAAGGCCTCAAGCGCCGCGCCGCACGCAATGCCGACGGCCAGGACGAGAGCAAGTTCCTGGACGTGTTGCAGGAAATTGTCGAGTCCGGCCTGACCCCCGCCGAGCGCAAGCTGGCGCTGTTCCATGGCCGTTGGCACGGCGACGTCGATCCGGTATTCCGCGAGTTCGCGTATTGATTCGATTGCGGTAGCGCCGGGCCATGCCCGGCGAACGGATCAGCCCGGCTTGCCATCCCGCCGCGGGCTCAGATAGATCCAGCCCAGCCGCGCCACCCACGGTGCAAGCGCCAGCAGCCAACCAATGGCGGCGGCGAAATGCCACGCGTAGGCATCCGGCATCAGCTCGGCGACGATGCGCATGATCGCCACCGCCTGCAGCGTGACGAACGCGAACCAGGCCACTGCCGGCATCACCAGCGGTCGCCCGGAATGGCCCTGGGTGACCCGGGTCACCATCGCCACCAGCAGGCTGCCGAACAGTCCCACTGCCAGCGCGTGCAACGGCGCACGGCCGAGCAGCTGCGGCTGGCCGAGCAGATGACCAACATCCTGCAGCAGATACAACGCGAAGCTGATCGGCAGCCATGCCAGCGCCAGGAACAGCGCGGCAAGCAGGCCGGGCATCGGCCCGCGCGGCCACCAGTGCCATAGCGCCTGGATCGACAGCGCCAACAGCGGTGCGTCGGCCAGCCATAGCCAGCCCTCGGCCTGCAGGATCATCAACAACAGGCGCAACAGCATCAGCGCCCACATCACGGCCAGCCAGCGCAGCGGCCGCCACGGCACGTAGCCGGTCACCACGTTGTTGGCGAAGAACGGAATCATGCGGTGGGCGACGGTGAGATAGATCGGCAGCAACAAACCAAACGTTCCCAACGCCACATGCACAGGCATCAGCGTGGCACGGCCGCAGGCTACGGCCATGAACGCGAGCAGGCCCAGCCAGCCGAGCAGCAACGCCGCGAAGCAGGCACGTGCATGCCAGTTACGGTTGGGGCCGGCGGCCTTGAGTACGTGGCCGAGCACGATCAATCCGGCGCTCCAGCCGGCCAGTGCCAGCAGCAGGCCGGGCCAGAGCCCGGGTGTCCATCCGCAGGCGGCGGCAATCAGCAGCGCCTGCCCGCCGAACAGGCCGAGCCCCACCGGTGCATAGCGGCTGCGCGGCAGCTCGGGCTGGTTCATCCAGCGCGGAAACACGGTAAGCAGGAAGCCGAAGATGAAACTGGGCAGCACCAGGTACTGCATCAGCAGCGCGTGCAGCCAGGCTGGTGGCAGCGATGGTGGCTGTGGCGTCCACAGGCCACGCAGCGCACCCAGCCACAGCGTCCACCACAGCATCGCCAGCAACAGGTTGCTGGCACCGATGAAGAACAGCAGCCGATGCGGTGCACGCATCAGCATCGCAGGGGAGGGCAGGCGGGCCATGCAGTGAGTCTGCGCCCCGCGTGTGGCGGGGGCCTTGACCTTCGTCATGCCCAAGGAGGCAGGCAACCGCTTCGCTCGCCGGGCATGGCCCGGCGCTACCCGTCATCTTTCCGGTAGCGCCGGGCCATGCCCGGCGGACGGGCCGTGCAACGCAAACAAGAAACCCCGGCAGTGCCGGGGTTCTTCGTTCACAGTCGCCGATCGATCAGGCGGCGTTCTTCATCGTTGCCATGTCGATCACGAAGCGGTAGCGCACATCGTTCTTCGCCATGCGCTCCCAGGCTTCGTTGACGTCCTTCATGTCGATCACTTCGACGTCGCTGACGATGCCATGCTCGGCACAGAAGTCCATCATTTCCTGGGTCTCGGCCATGCCGCCGATTGCCGAACCGGTCAGGTGCTTGCGGCCGAAGATCACGCTGCCACCGGTCAGCGGCGGGTCCAGTTCGGTCAACACGCCGACCAGGCACATGGTGGCCTCGCGCTTGAGCAGACCCATGTACGGGTTGGTGTCATGGCCGACCGGGATGGTGTTGAGCAGGAAATCGAAGCTGCCGGCGTGCGCCTTCATCTGCGCGGCATCGCGCGAGACCAGTACTTCATCGGCGCCCAGGCGCTTGGCATCGGCACCCTTTTCCGGCGTGGTGGTGATCATCACCACGTGCGCGCCGAGCGCCTTGGCGAACTTCACGCCCATGTGGCCGAGGCCACCGAGGCCGATCACGCCGACCTTCTGGCCCGGGCCGACCTTCCAGTGGCGCAGCGGCGACCAGGTGGTGATGCCGGCGCACAGCAGCGGCGCGGCCGCCTTCAGGTCAAGGGTGTCGGACACCTTCACCACGAAGCGCTGTTCGACCACCACGTGGTCGGAATAGCCGCCGTAGGTCGGCGCGCCGCTTTCACGTTCACGGCCGTTGTAGGTCCAGGTCGCGCCTTCGGCGCAGTACTGCTCCAGATCGTGCTCGCAGGCATCGCAGTGGCGGCAGGAATCGACCATGCAGCCGACGCCGGCGTGGTCGCCGACCTTGAAGCGGGTGACGTTGCTGCCGACCTCGGTCACGCGGCCGATGATCTCGTGGCCCGGCACCATCGGGTAGATCGAACCACCCCAGTCGTCGCGGGCCTGGTGCAGGTCCGAATGGCAGATGCCGCTGTAGAGGATCTCGATGCGCACGTCGTTCGGGCCGACGGCGCGGCGCTCGAATTCGAACGGCACCAGCGGGTCGGTATGGGTATGGGCGGCGTAACCACGGGCGAGGGACATGGGGAATCCTTGGCGGGTTTGTCGAAAGGCGTTTTACAATACGCCCCGTACCCAGCGGCAAGAAGCGCGGATATCGGCATGATTCATCAAGTGAGACTGCACAATCATGGCCACTGACAATCTCTCGCACCTGGCCGCGTTCGCGGCGGTTGCCCGTCACCGAAGCTTCCGCCGCGCCGGCGCCGAGCTGGCCCTGTCGACTTCGGCGGTGAGCTATGCGATCCGCGCGCTGGAAGAGCGGCTGGGCGTGGGGCTGTTCCACCGCACCACCCGCAGCGTGGCCCTGACCGAGGCCGGCCAGCGCCTGCTGGAGCGCCTGCAGCCGGCGCTGGGCCAGGTGCATGACGCACTGGAGGAGATGAACCAGTTCCGCGCCGCACCCGCTGGCCTGCTGCGCATCAATGCCACCCGTGCGGCGGTGCCGACCCAGCTGGGGCCGCGGTTGGCGCGCTTCCTGCACGCGCATCCGGACATCCGCGTGGAACTGACCGAGAACGACGGCCTGGTCGACATCGTCGCCGAGGGCTACGACGCCGGCGTGCGCCTGCACGAGTTCGTGCCCGAGGACATGGTGGCAGTGCCGATGGGGCCACCACTGCGCGGGCTGATTGTCGGCGCGCCGGACTACCTGCGGCGACACCCCGCGCCCCGGCACCCGCGCGATCTGGCCGCGCATGAATGCATCCGCTTCCGCTTCGCCAGTGGCCATCTGTACAAGTGGCAGTTCGAGCGCGGTGGGCAGGCGCTGGAGATCGACGTGCCGGGGCGGCTGACGCTGGGCGAGCAGGGCACCGTGGTCGGCGCGGTACTCGATGGCATCGGCCTGGCCTATGTGCTGGAAGACACCGCGCGGCCGTACATCGATTCCGGGCAGATGGTGGCGGTGCTGGAAGACTGGAGCGAACCGTTCGCCGGTTTCGCGCTGTACTACCCGAAGCAGCGGCAGATGCCGGCAGCGTTGCGCGCGTTCGTGGATATGTTGCGGGAGTGATGTGAAATGCGAGGCGGCGGACCTTGCTGGGGTGCAATGTTCGAATTCCGAGATAGATTCACTTTGGCTTTCATTAGCACTCTCTCGGCTATCGAGCGCGATTCCAGTCGGGTCGCCCGTCCGCGCGCTTGTGTTTGCGAGTGAGGGGTAGGTTCCAGTACTGACCAGGACGTGCATTCGGAAGGTCACTCGTAAATATCCGCTTGAACTGAGGCAGCGTGGCTAATAAGTCCTCTGTTTTCTTAGCTGGGAATTGCCCGCAGCGTAGTCCGCATACGATCAAAGTGAGGCGATGCAGGCAAGGGGCATGGACGTCATGGCGCGTCAAACAGTTCGTTTGGTGTAAACGGCGCTGCTGAAAATTGTTCACTTAGAAATATCGAAAGATGTGTTGACTTCCCTGGAGTGTCTTGATCTACTCGATATGAACCTTCGACATGGACTGTACGAATGGCGCTTTTCAGGGACGAAGTCATTGCAGCAAAGCAAATGCAGCAGAGAGGTGCTCTGCTCGTCGCGACGCCACCTTCAGTTCGATGGATCGCCATTGCTGGTGTGGTTTTTCTTGCAGCCATTGTCGCTGTCCTTTTTTTTGCGGACTACACCCGGCGTGAGAGGGTTGGCGGTGAGCTTGCATCCTCGGATGAAGGGCAGAACGCGCTGTCGCGCGTTTCAGGCGTTGTGACGCATGTTCTTGCCCGCGAAGGGCAGGCAGTGAAAAGCGGGCAGGAAATAGCGCGCATTTCATTAGACCTCGGTGGCGATGGAGGTATCGGCGCCTATGCTGAGGTGCGGCGGAAGCTGCAACAGCAGCATGAGCGCCTTACGGCAGAAATCGACGATAAGGTCCAGCTTCAGAAAGGGGAGCAGGATGCGCTGCGGCAGCAGGCCCGCAGTATTTCTTCACGTATTGCGGCGTTCGATAGAGAGATTGAGTTGCAGCAAAGCCTTATAGCCAGTGCCAGCGCACGGTTGGAACGGTTCAAGCCGCTGGTAAAAGAAGGGTATGTATCCGGAATGCAGATGGAACAGCAGGAGGCTGCTGTCGTCCAGGCTAAGACAAGCTTGTCCTCGCTGCAGCGTGAGCGTCTTCAGTCTGACCAGGATCTGGCCACGGTAAACAGCCAGCTTCGACAGTATCCACAGCAGAGCCGCAACGATCGTAGTGAAGTCGAGCGGACATTGATTGGCCTCGAACAGGAGTTGGCTAGGAACGAAGCGCAGCGCGAAGTTGTTATTCGTGCTGCCCGGGATGGCATGGTTGTCAATTTGCTGATTGCTGATGGCGTATCGGTTGTTGCGGGGCAACCCTTGTTCCAGATTGTGCGTCCAGACTCGCCGCTTGAGGCACGGCTACTCGTTGAAAGTCGCGCAGTAGGTCTTCTGCAGGCAGGGCAACGCGTTGTCATGCGCTATCCCGCGTTCCCGTATCAAAAATTCGGACAGCAGTGGGGGACGATTAAATCAGTCTCGACCAAAGGTTTGCGTGCGGCCGAGTCGGCAGTGTTCACTGACAATCCCCGTCAGCGTGAGAAGCTGGCTCCGCTCTATCAGGTGGTTGTTGCCCTTGATGACCAGAGCATCGCAGCAGGTGGAAACCAGCTCGCCTTGCGCTCTGGTATGCAGGTTGAAGCAGATCTGCTGATTGAACGACGGAAGATTGTGTCGTGGCTGCTTGATCCCCTGGCGGGGATGCAGAAGCGTATGGCAAATGGTAGAGAAGCGCAATGACGGTCATGCCGCCTATCGATCTGCGTCTACTGAGTCGAACACGGGGTGTTCTGCCGCAGATAATGCAATCAGAATTAGCCGAGTGTGGTCTTGCATGCATCGCAATGATCGCGCGCTATCACGGGCATGACGTTGACATGCTCGCACTTCGGCGAAAATTTCCTGGATCGCTTAAGGGGGTTGATCTTGCCCGACTGGTGGAGATGGCGGCGGCGCTGGATCTTTCCGCCCGAGCACTGCGCATCGAGCTCAACGATCTAAAGCGGGTAAAGGGGCCATGCATCCTGCACTGGGACCTTGACCATTTTGTGGTCCTCAAGCAGGCCACGCGATCTGGGATTGTCATCCACGATCCAGGTTTCGGGGTTCGTTCACTTACATGGGATGAGGCGTCGCGATCCTTTACTGGGATTGCTCTGGACGTTCAGCCATCCGCGTCATTCGAGGCGATCAGTGATCGCGTGCATATTTCCATCGCTGCCCTGGTGGGAAGAGTTGCGGGCATCAAGCGTGCGCTGGGATTCATCGCGCTGCTTGCTTTGGTTCTCGAGGTTTGCGTGCTCGCGGCGCCATTTTACGCGCAATGGGTTGTTGATCAGGTACTTCTGAGTGCCGATAGGGACTTGCTGACGGTCCTGTTTATTTCATTCATATTGCTTTCGCTGTTCCAGATGGTCTTCTTTGCCGCGCGGAGCTGGGCGGTAGTATGGTTTGGTGCCAATTTGAATCTGCAATGGAGCGGTCGCGTTTTCGCGAAGCTCCTGGAGTTGCCGTTGTCATGGTTTTCCAGGCGCCATGTCGGTGACGTCATGTCAAGATTTGTGTCTATGCAGTCGATTCAACGGACGATATCCACTCAGTTTGTCGAGGGTGTTCTAGATGGTGTGATGTCGCTCGCAATCCTGGCAATTCTGATGGCGTATAGCGTCAAGTTGACCGCCATTGTTGTGAGCTTCTTCGCGATCTACCTGCTATTGCGCCATGGAATTTTCGGATGGACGAGGCGGGCGACGGAGGAGCAGGTCGTTCAAACCGCAAGGCTGCAGTCCGAGCTTATGGAAACCGTGCGTGGCGCTCAATCGATCAAGTTGAATGGCAGTTACGCCGAACGGCGTTCCAGATTTGCCAATTTTCTTGTAGCGACGACGAATCGAGATGTCGAGGTTCAGAAAATCGGGGTGGTCTACAATTCCGTACGCCAATGGCTGATTCTGGCGTCAAGAATTTTTATCATCTGGATTGCTGCGACGCAGGTTCTGGACGGTAGCTTCAGTACAGGCATGCTGGTTGCGTTTGTCGCTTACGCGGACATCTTCGCGACGCGCGTTTCGCAGCTGATTGATCGGATTATGGAATGGCGCATGCTTGGTTTGCATGCAGAGCGGGTCGCAGACGTAGTGCTCTCTGAGCCGGAGGCAGATCTGGTTACTGAGCATGCCGGTAGTATTCCAGATTTTTCGCTACAACTGCGATCGGTTGGCTTTCGTTACGCGCCGGCTGAGCCACGTGTTCTCGACGGGCTTGATCTCTATGTTGAGGAGGGAGAGTCGGTCGCGTTGGTGGGTCCTTCCGGTTGCGGCAAGTCGACGCTGGCGCGCATCATGCTTGGTTTGATGCAGCCTGAAGATGGTCAGGTTCTGCTTGGCGGAATTGATATCAGGCACATTGGCCTTCAGAAATATCGCAGCTTCGTTGGTGCGGTCATGCAGGACGATCAGCTGTTTGCTGGCTCAATTTCCGACAATATTGGATTCTTCAGTCATTCGGCAGATCCCGAGCGAGTGGAGCAGGTCGCGCGCCTCGCTGCTGTTCACGAAGATATCGTGCGCATGCCGATGGGATACGGCAGCCTGGTAGGAGATATGGGGTCAGCGCTTTCCGGCGGACAGAAGCAACGGATTCTACTCGCACGCGCGCTGTACCGACGTCCCAAGGTGCTGATCTTGGATGAAGCGACTAGTCACCTCGATGTTGATCGTGAGGCCGAGGTCAATCGCGCCATCGCTGGTCTGCGTATTACTCGAATCATCGTTGCGCATCGTCCGGAGACCATCCGGAGTGCAGATCGCGTAATTGAGTTTCCCGCAGGAGTTACCTGCGGACCAAAACGATCTTCGCGGGCATGATGCCTGTGTAGACGTGCTCCCCTTGCGGATGGGGGGATTTCAATACCACCGCAACCAGAAAAGGAACTGACCATGTCTGACAAGAACGTTTCGATCAAGCCGCTGGGTCTGGAAATGGCACGCGAACTGAGCACCGAAGAGTTGATGAATGTCGGCGGTGGTGCCCTGGAGGCTGCTCCGGCTTCGACTGGCAGTGCTGGCGGTAAAGTTACCAGCGGCGGCGACTGGGAAGTCAACGTCGGTATTGACTGGTAATCGCTTTCTGAATTCTTGGTAGCAGCACTCCCCCTGCCAGGTGGTGGGGGGAGTTCGGGGACACTGAGGAGCTGAAATGATGGAGCCGGTTCACGTCATCATGGGAAACTCGGAGGACATCCATGCCGTGTCCGTGGCATGGGCGCTTGAGCGCGTCGGTGCGCGCGTTCTGTTGTGGGATGGGATCGGTATGCACGATGAAGCCGTCATGGCTCATACGATCAGCGACTCAGGATCCATTCTCAGGATAGGTGAGGACACCGTTCGCGATGTGAAGTCGCTGTGGTTCAGGAGGCCCGTGCCGTACCAGCCCTTGGCTGATCTCGATCCGGCTTCCTTAAAATTCGTGGACAATGAACTGAGAAGTGCACACGGCTCATTGGCAGCGGCGCTTCGTCTGAGATCTCCGCTCACGATAGGTGACTGGCATCCTGCCGACGCCTCAACCAAGGGGCTGCAGCTTGAAGTTGCTCTATCCTGCGGCTTTCGCATTCCAGATACCTTGATCACAAACGATCCGGTGGAAGTTGCAGACTTTCGTACAAGGCAGTCTGCGGTTCTGGTGAAGCACTTCACCCCACACTTCTGGTCCAGTGATAGGGAGCGAAAAGGCTGGCAATGCGGACCCGTGATCATTCCTCGAGATCGAACTCTTGACGATGCTGGCGTTCGAGTCTGCCCGGCGATCTACCAGGCGGTGGTCGATAAAGTGTTCGATCTGCGGGTTACAGTGATTGGACGGCGCATGTTCACCGCGAGAATTGTTCGCCACGATGGTGTTTCGCCACTTGACTGGAGGCCGGGTTCAGTGAGGCCGGGTGAGTTGATCATGGATCGGTATGAGCTGGATGAACGAACCAGGGCGGCGATCGGATTGCTGATGGATAAATTGGATCTGCGCTACGGTTGTGTCGACTTGGCGGTTGATTCCCTGGGGAACATGTTCTTCTTCGAGATCAATACTGGTGGCCAGTTCCTGTTCATCGATGACTACATTCCTGAGATGAATCTACTCGGAGAGATGGCAGGGTTCCTCTTGGCCGGTTCCATGGAGTACGAAGCCGTACCATCGTCGGTGGCGAATCTTGCTGCTTTCGAAAGTAGTGATCGTTGCGCTGCACTTTGTTCGGCGGCGCGCCGTTTCAGGCAAAGCGACCGCATGATTACGCGTGTGGACACAAGCACACCTGAGGCCGCATGAGGCGGTTTGATATGTTGGGGTGGGTGCTTGTGCTCAGCAGCAGCCCTGTCTGGGCTGTTGACCTAAGTCAGGCGATGCGTGCGTGCCCTGAGGCGGCGGCTTTCATTGAAGCTCAAGTCGCTCAGCAGCGGGCTCCGCTGTCTGTGGGGCCGTCTGTAGTGTCGGACAATGTTAGACGGGAGCGGCTGCTGGAGTTGCAGGATGAGGACCAAAGGCTCTATGAGAGATTGGCTTCCGGATCTATTGACGCAATCGCATTGATGCCGTTGAAGGAACGACACTTGCGCTACTTGCGTCAGGAATTGGGTGATTCAGTGGCGATCCCATCTGTGGAGGAAGTGGGGAGGGATGGCCTCGCTGCGCTCTGGTTGCTTGTGCAGCACGCCGATGACGATCCGTCGTTGCAAGCAAAAGCGTTGGCGAATTTCGAGCCTTTGGTGAAGCAAGGTGCATTGGACGCGAGCAAGTTCGCTCTCCTCTCAGACAGAGTGCTTCTCGCTTCCGGTAAGCCGCAGCGTTTCGGAACCCAGTTACGGTCTCTAGAAACAGGCAAGCCATTGAAGTTGGATAGCCCTGCATCGGTCGAACGTGAGCGAGCTGCACTTGGCCTGATGAGCCTGAGGGATTATCGCTGTATCAGCGACAAGCTGTATAGGAACGCCCCCTGAAAGCGGAGAACTTGGGAGTTCGCAGATGGTGCAGGTTGACGGCTGGCACTGGCCGATATTTGCATTGGACTTGCCGGGTCCATCAATCTGCTTGCTGAATCTCAGCGGCATTCTCCGCAATTGCCGTATCCCTTGATGAAGAACGGAGAGGAGAATGAGGATGTCTAGCGAAGATGGGAAGTTGAAGCCGGTAGGCCTTGAGATGGCCGTGGAGATTGATATGGACGTGCTTTCATGTATTGGAGGTGGAAGGTCCAATTCGACTACAACGACGGTCAGTGTAGGGTTGTCAACCGCAGGCGGGGATCTTGGTGACGTCAACATCAGTTTCGATTGAGGAAGCGGAGCGCGAATCGCTTGCGGGCGCGTGTCGCAATCTTTGAAGCTGCGTAAGATGCCTGGAGCATTGCGCGCGTTCGTGGGAATGCTGCGCGAGTGAGTTGCGATCGTTGATGCAGCGCCTACCAGTGGTCGGCGCACACCAGAGTCAGTCAGGTTGATCCACGTCATGCGTGGATGGTGCCGCGCTACGGCGCCTGCAACACCGGCGCCAACAACGCCATGCACTCACGCAGATGCACCTCTACCGGCGCATCCTCGGCCACCACGCCGATCACACGTTCGCGTAGTGGCTCGGCCACGGCCATCGCCAGGATCAGCCGTGCCATGCACGCAGAATCTCCGTCGCGCAGCAGCCCACGCTGCTGCTGCCGCGCCAGCCAGTCGGCCAGCAGTGCTCGGCCGCGTTCGATGCCATTGTCCAGATAGGCCTGCAGCAGCGCCTCCTTGCCGGGAAAGTCGGTCGCCAGCAGGCGGAACACCTGCACCGCCTGCGGCGAAAGCGCCTGTGTGCACACTGCCTGCAGGATGACCTGCAGCAGCGGCAGTACCTCGTCGCTGTCGCGCGCGTCCCGCTGCAGCTGCGGCGCGAAGCCGTCGGTCCACTCGCGCACCGCCAGCCCGACCAGCGCTTCGCGGTTGCTGGCATGGCGGTACACGGTCTTCTTCGCCACACCCGCGTGCGCCGCTACGGCCTCGATGGTGGTGGCCTCGTAACCCTGTGCCAGCAGCAGTTCCAGGGTGGCCTGCAGCACCGCGTGGCGGACTTCGGCTTCCGGTCTCGCGGGGCGGCCGCGGCGGCGGGTCGGCGTTGAGGGCTTGGGCAGGGTGGTGCTGTTCATTGCGCCCATCTTACCGCATCCGGGCAATTGCGAAACGTATAACGTTTCCGTATCGTCGGGCGTCCCAACCCCGTAGGAGACCTTCATGGATACCGCTGTGAACGCACGCGCTTGGCTGGACCACCACGATCTGCTCGACCCGGCACCGATGCATCTGGAAACCGGCATCCAGCGCCGCGAAGACGGCACCTTGCTGGTGGCGGTGCGCACTGACCTGCACGGTTGCAAGGGCCGCATGCTGGACTGGTGGTTCACCTTCTTCGAGACCACCCAGCACATCCGCTGGTGGCATCCGGTCGACCATGTCGAGCACCGCGGCTGGGACGCGGCCTGGCAGCGTGGACGCAGCTACCACGGCGCCAGCATCCATGCGGTGGAATCGCTGGCCGACATTCCGCCGGTGGCGGCGCGCCTGAAGTTCCATGACCCGCGCACGCTGCTGGTGCCAGAGCGCCTGCAGGTGGCACAGGATGCAGGTGATGTATCGGCGGTGATCGCCGCGCGCATCGGCTTTGGCGATCACGTGCGACTGGATGCGCACGATGATCCCTGTGACGGGCAGATGCTGCATGTGGCACGCGATACGCCGTTCGGCTGCGTGCTGCGCAGCCGCTTCGTGCTTGGCCTGGACAGCACCGATCCGCAGCGTGATGCCAGCGATGCAGTTGGCCTGGGCCTGCTCAAGCACTGCTACACCGAGTTCAGTTTCCTCTCGCGCCTGCTGCCATCGCTGTACTACGGCGAGTGCGCCAACGGCGAGGCGGTGCCGTTGCCGTGGTGAACGGCGCGCCGATCATTCGAGCAGCGCGTCGTAGCCTTCGCCGCTGAACTGGATCAGGCAGAAACCGTGGCCGAACGGATCGGCCAGCACGGCGATGCGCCCCCAACGATGTTCGCGCAGCGACTGCTCGAGTGTTGCCCCGGCGGCAACCGCACGGGCCAGTGCGGCTTCGATGTCATCCACCACCCAGTCCAGGTGCAGCGGCGTCCAATGGCGCTCGTAGTCGCGCACGTCGCCGTCTTCGGTGGCTGCGCTGCCGGCCTCGTTGTGCAGCAGGTACAGCAGCGCTGGCCCACCGAGCAGTTCCACGGCGCCCGGGCCGAGGCGGCGGCCGATCCGCAGGCCGAAGGCTTCGGTGTAGAAGGCCTCAGCCGCTGCAAGATCGGGAACGTCGAGATTGACGATGAATGATGCGTTGGGCGTATCCATGGGCGCATCCAGCGAACCCGGGCGGGCAGTGTACGCCCGCTGTGCGATGCGGCGCACCGGCGCTGTGCGGGTGCGGCAGCATCCACGCAGGGCGTGGATCTACTGTGCGCGCGGGTAGTCGAGATAGCCTGCTTCGCCGCCACCGTAATAGGTGCTGCGATCGGGTGTGGCGAGTGCAACATCACGTTGCAGGCGCTCGACCAGATCCGGGTTGGCGATGAACGGTTGGCCGAATGCGGCCAGGTCGATGATGCCGGTCTCGACCAGTTGCAGGGCACGTTCGCGGGTCATGCCGCCGGCCAGGATCAAGGTGCCAGCGTAGGCCTGCTTGAACTGCTGCAGGAAGGCGTCGCCCAGCACTGACTGACCGCCCTGCAGGTTGTCGTTGAGGTGCACATAGGCCAGGCCGCGCTTGCCCAGTTCGTCGGCCAGGTACAGATAGGTGGCTTCGTTGTCGGGGTAGAACGGCATGTCGAAGGTGAGGTTGTTCGGTGCCAGGCGCACGCCGATGCGATGCGCACCGATGCGCTGCGCCATCGCATCGACGGTCTCCAGGATCAATCGCGTGCGGTTGGGCAGCGAGCCGCCGTAGCGGTCCTCGCGTTCGTTGATGAGCGGGTTGAGGAACTGTTCGAACAGGTAGCCGTTGGCCGCATGCAGCTCGATACCATCGAAGCCGGCGGCGATCGCGTTGTCGGCGCCCCGTGCGAAGTCGGCAATGATGCCCGGGATCTCTTCGGTGGCCAGTGCACGTGCCGGGGTGGGATCAGCATGGCCACGGCTGCCATCGTCCAGATACACGAACGAGGTGTTTTTCGGCGCGCTGGCCACCGTGCGCGTACCCGCGCTGACCGGTTGCCCACCATTGGGTTGCAGCGAGGAATGCGACATGCGGCCCACATGCCAGAGCTGGGCGAAGATCCTGCCCTGCTCGGCGTGCACGGCCTCGGTGACCAGCTTCCACCCGGCCACCTGTTCGGCTGACCAGATGCCCGGCACGTCGATGTAGCCCTGGCCTTGCGGCGAGACCGGCGTGCCTTCGCTGATGATCAGGCCGGCGCTGGCGCGCTGCCGGTAGTACTGCGCGGTCAGTTCGTTGGCCACGACGCCGGGGTTACGGGCGCGGGTCATCGGTGCCATCGCGATGCGGTTGCGCAGGGTGGTTCCAGCGAGGTCGTAGGGGTGGAAGAGGGCGGCGGTCATGTCTGTCATCTCGGTGCGGGGGAGAGGCGCCACAGGCGCGATGCACACAGGATGGAGTTGACATGCGGGCGCATAAAGCGCTTCGATCTCCCTTGGTGCGGGACTATTTTTCCCCAATGGAGTGCGAACGATGCTGCCGCTGGAATCCTTGAATGGCCTGGTGACGTTCGTCACTACCGCACGCTCGGGCAGCTTCACCGAGGCGGCAGACGCGCTGGGCATCTCGCGTTCGGCGGTGGGCAAGGCCATCGCCCGGCTGGAAGCGCGGCTGGGGGTGCGCCTGTTCCATCGCACTACGCGGCGCATCGCACTGACCACCGATGGCGAGGCGTACTACGCCTCCTGTGCGGCCGCGCTGGAAGAAATCTCCGCGGCCGAGGCCTGCCTGGGGTCGGCGGGCCTGCCCAGTGGGCGGCTGCGCATCGACATGCCGTCCTCGTTCGGGCGGCTGGTGGTGCTGCCGGTGCTGCTGCGGTTGTGCCGGCAGTATCCGGACCTGCAGTTGACGATGACGTTCACCGATCACTTCGTCGATCCAGTCGAAGAGGGCATCGACCTGCTGATTCGCTTCGGTGGGCTGCACCAGGCCGAGCACCTGGTCGCGCGCCGGCTGGGGCGGCAGCGCCTGGTCACCTGTGCAGCGCCGGCGTACCTGCAGGCACACGGCGTGCCGCGTACGGTGGAGGAACTGGCGCAGCACCGCAGCATCGTCGGCTTCCGCCACGGGCAACCGGTGTGGTGGCGGATCGGTAGCGAGGATGACGAAGGGACATTCATCCCGAATGCGCCGTATCAACTCAATGACGGCGATGCGGTGATTGAAGCGGCCATCGCCGGCCTTGGCATCTGCCAAATGCCCATTTCACTGGTGCGCCGCCACCTGGAATCCGGCGTACTGCAATCGGTGCTGGACGAGCACATGCAGCGGCACATCGACATCCATGCGCTGTGGCCACCGACGCGTCACCTGCGGCCGAAGGTGCGCTATGTGGTGGACGAACTGACCCGGTTGGCGGGTGAGGGATTGTTCGATTGAGCCGAATGTATCAATAGCTGACGATCCGGGCGGATGTGTCTTCGCCTTCCTGAAGTGCTTCAAGCACATCAATCAGAAGCGTAATCAGATCACGCCCATGTGCAGTGACGAAATAGGTCCCCAAGCTATCGATCTCGGGAGCGATATCGTCTCCCCAGGGCGGACGCTGCGCTCGATCTTCGAGCGACCAGATGGCATGGGCCGGTGGCATTTCGGCCAGCTCAGTGCGGATGACGTGCATCTCGGACAGCGCTGCGGCCGCATCTGATTTCTGCACGCAGCCGGCATAGAACTGCTTCATGATGATCGGGAAGCGGCTTCCCCATCCATCCGGTTCCAGATTGCCGGTGATTGTCGAGAAGAACGCATACAGAAAATCGCTGCTGCCGATCTCATCGGTGACGCGCCCGAGTTGGATGCCAATACCCATTATTTGATTCCAGCCGTTGCCGACCCCAGAGCTTGCCTGACACGGTGTTAGTGGCCGCTGGATCGTTGCAAGTAATTGATTCGGTTAAATTCAAAGCTGCCGTATCGGAGTGTCAGAAAGCCATTTGCGTCAAGTCAAAGGCTTCTATGTATACTATCCCCCAGTATAGTTCCGAGGTGGCCCCGCCATGCCGCACTCCCCCGAAGAGAAGAAGAAGGTCCTGGCCCGCGTGCGCCGCATCCGCGGCCAGTGCGATGCGCTGGACCGCGCGCTGGAAGCCGGCGCCGACTGCGGGCCGGTGCTGCAGCAGATCGCCGCCATCCGTGGTGCGGTCAACGGCCTGATGTCCGAAGTGATGGAAGCGCACCTGCGCGAGGAGTTCGGCCAGCCTGCCGCCTCCGATGAACAACGCGCCGAACGCGTGCGCGACATGAGCGCGTTGATCCGCTCGTACCTGAAATGAACGACGGCGCGACACAGCGCCGCGCATCCTGTTTTCCGCAAGCCTTCTCTGGAGAGTGCCATCATGAAATCCCGTGCCGCCGTCGCCTTTGGTCCCGGCCAGCCGCTGCAGATCGTCGAGATCGACGTCGCCCCGCCGAAGCAGGGCGAAGTGCTGGTCAAGATCACCCATACCGGTGTCTGCCACACCGATGCGTTCACCCTGTCCGGCGATGATCCGGAAGGCCTGTTCCCGGTGGTGCTGGGCCATGAAGGCGCCGGCATCGTGGTGGAAGTGGGCGAGGGCGTGACCAGCGTCAAGCCGGGCGACCACGTCATTCCGCTGTACACCGCCGAGTGCGGCGAGTGCCTGTTCTGCAAGAGCGGCAAGACCAACCTGTGCGTGTCGGTGCGGGCGACCCAGGGCAAGGGCGTGATGCCTGACGGCACCAGCCGCTTCAGCTACAACGGCGAGCCGATCTACCACTACATGGGCTGCTCGACCTTCAGCGAGTACACCGTGGTGGCCGAAGTGTCGCTGGCGAAGATCAACCCGGACGCGAACCCGGAACACGTTTGCCTGCTCGGCTGCGGCGTGACCACCGGCATCGGCGCGGTGCACAACACCGCCAAGGTGCAGGAAGGCGACAGCGTGGCCGTGTTCGGTTTGGGCGGCATCGGTCTGGCAGTCATCCAGGGTGCGCGCCAGGCCAAGGCCGGCCGCATCATCGCGGTGGATACCAATCCGTCCAAGTTCGAGCTGGCGCGCGAATTCGGCGCCACCGACTGCATCAATCCGAAGGACTTCGACAAGCCGATCCAGCAGGTCATCGTCGAGATGACAACCTGGGGCGTGGACCACAGCTTCGAGTGCATCGGCAACACCAGCGTGATGCGTGCGGCGCTGGAATGTGCACACCGTGGCTGGGGCCAGAGCGTGGTGATCGGCGTGGCCGGTTCGGGCCAGGAGATCTCCACCCGTCCGTTCCAGCTGGTGACCGGCCGCAAGTGGATGGGCACCGCCTTCGGTGGCGTGAAGGGCCGCAGCCAGCTGCCGGGCATGGTCGAGGACGCCATGAAGGGCGATATCGAACTGGCGCCGTTCGTCACCCACACCATGGACCTGGACAAGATCAACGACGCCTTCGACCTGATGCATGAAGGCAAGTCGATCCGGTCGGTGGTCCACTACTGAGCCGCGTCATGGGCTGGTTGGATGCCCTGCGCCGGCCGCGTGCGGAAGACCCGCGCGCGGCCCTGGTGGCCCCGATCGAGCAGGCGTTGCGTGCGCTGGGCTGGGTGGTGGGGGAGGTGGGGCCGCCGCGTGCGGTGACCTCGGCCTTCGGCAGCGACGATGGCATGCCGTTCGAGCAGTGGCTTGCGCAGGTATTCCTGCCGCGCCTTCATGAGGCGCGCGCGGCCGGGCAGTGGCCGCCGCGCAGCGATGTGGCCGTGGCGGCCTGGCGCAATCTTGATGGCCAGCTTGGCGTCGAATCGTTGCTGCGCCTGCTGGCGCAGCTGGATGAACGGATCAACAAAGGCATCCACGCCGCGCGTGGATAAGCCGACCAAGGTCGGCATCTACCAGAAGCACGCGCGCGCTGACGCGCCGCGCAGGAGAGCACCATGGAACGCATTGAACACCGCGCCTGTTTCGGCGGCTGGCAGGACGTCTACCGCCATCACTCCACCACGCTGGGCTGCGACATGCAGTTCGCCGTGTACCTGCCGCCGCAGGCGGAAACGCAGAAACTGCCGGTACTGTACTGGCTGAGCGGGCTGACCTGCACCGAGCAGAATTTCATCACCAAGGCCGGCGCACAGCGCTACGCGGCCGAGCACGGCGTGATCATCGTCGCGCCCGACACCAGCCCGCGCGGCGATGACGTGGCCGATGCCGAGGGCTATGACCTGGGCAAGGGGGCGGGGTTCTACCTCAATGCCACCCGCGCACCGTGGGCGAAGCACTACCGCATGCACGACTACGTGGCGCAGGAACTGCCGGCACTGATCGAGGCGGATTTCCCGGTCACCGATGCGCGTGGCATCAGCGGCCACTCGATGGGCGGTCACGGTGCGCTGGTTATCGCACTGCGCAACCCGGGGCGCTACCGCAGCGTGTCGGCGTTCTCGCCGATCGTCGCGCCCAGCCACGTGCCGTGGGGGCAGAAGGCCTTCCACGCCTACCTGGGCGACAACCCGGCGGACTGGGCGCTGTGGGATGCCAGCGAACTGGTCGCCGTGGCCACTGAGCGCCTGCCGTTGCTGGTCGACCAGGGCGAGGCGGACGAATTCCTGCAGACCCAGCTGCAACCGCAGCGCCTGCAGCAGGCCTGTGATGCCGCCGGCCATCCGCTGACCCTGCGCCTGCAGCCGGGCTACGACCACAGCTACTACTTCATCGCCAGTTTCATCGGCGAGCACATCGCCCACCACGCCCACGCCCTGCACGGCTGACGGCTTTCCGGTAGTGCCGGCCGCTGGCCGGCAACCTGCAGCCCTGTGATTCCCCGGGATTGCCGGCCAGCGGCCGGCACTACCATGGCGGGGCACGCGAAGTGTCGTATTGCCGTATTGGATCACGTGGCCGTGGCGCGGGCGGGGCTATCGTGCGTCCATACGGCCTTGCGGATCGGGGGATGCATGCCGGTAGTGCTGGCGCTGCTGTATGTGCTGTGCCACGGCCTGGTCGTGGCCCTGTGGCCGGGTCCCGCCGGTGCGGGTTCCTTCGGGTTCCTCACGGGTGCCCCGTTGCTGGCGGCGGCGGCCTGCCTGTGGCGGGCGCGCCGCGACCGTGCCGCACTCGGCTGGCGCGCTACCGCTCTGGCGCTGCTGCTCTGGGCGGGTGGCATGGCCGTCAACATGATCGACGCGCTCGGTGCCGGCCGTGCCGATGTCACGCCGCAGGCCAGCCTGTTCCTGTATGTGCTGTACGGCGTGCCGCTGGTGTTCATCCTGGCCCGTGCACGCCGCGAGCGGCTGAGCATCAGCCTGATCGATGCGGCGATGGCCGCATTGCTGGGCGTGCTGTTCTTCGTGCATGCGCAGTCGTTCGCCGCGCGCGTCGACATCGACGACCACGCGTTGTCCAACATGCAGCGCATGTTCGATATCCAGAATCTGTGCATTGCCGGGTTTGCGGTGGTGCGCTGGCTGGTGGGCGACGTTCCGGAGCGGCGCAACTTCTTCCGCGCGCTGGCGATCTACGCGGTGGGCTACCTGATGGTGGCGTACTACATCAACCACTACACCTCGGAACAGTCCTTCGGTGCCTACAACGATCTGCTGATCGACCTGCCGTTCCTGCTGCTGGCGTTGCTGGCGATGAGCCAGGCGCCCGCGCCGACGTTCGTGATGCACCCGAGGCTGGGCAGAACGGTGCAGGCGGCGGGGCCGATGATCCTGCCATTGCTGCTGCTGGTGGTCGGTACCCTGGTGGTCGACCATGCGCGGCCGCTGGCGGTCACCGGCTTCGTGGTGGCAACGCTGGGCTTCGGCGTGCGCAGCATCCTGCTGCAGGTGGACCTGATGGAACGGCAGGCGTCGCTGGACCAGCTCGCTCGGCAGGATGGCCTGACCGGTGTGGCCAACCGGCGCGAGTTCGATGCACTGCTGCTGGCGGAATGGAACCGCGCGCGGCGCAGCGGCAGCGAGCTGGGGCTGCTGTTGCTGGACATCGACCATTTCAAGGTCTTCAACGACCGCCACGGACATCCGGCCGGGGACCGCTGCCTGCAGGCCGTGGCCACGGTCCTGAAGATCAGTGCCGGCCGTGCCGGTGACAGTGTTGCCCGTTACGGCGGCGAGGAATTTGCGGTGATCGTGCCCGGAAGCCCGCTGTCGGGCGTGCTGGCGCTGGCCGAGCGCCTGCGTGAGGCGGTGGCGGCGCTGCCACTGCCCGAAGGGTCGGTCAGTATCAGCATCGGCGTGGGCTACCTGCACCCGCCGGCCCTGGCCAGCGCCGATCAGTTGCTGGCGGATGCCGATGCCGGCCTGTACGCCGCCAAGCGCGCCGGTCGCAACCAGGTGATCCTGCATGCGCACGTGCTCGACGACGAAGGCAGTGCGCACGGCAGGATGGATTGCTGAGCGCGCCGGGTGCCCGGTCCCCGTGCGTGATTGCGCACGGGCGGCGCGGCCGGGTCAGCGCTGCCGCAACCAGCCAGTGGGATCGAGCAACCTCAGCCCGACCGGTGACAACGAGCGCTGGCGCAACGGCAGGTTTGCCGCCTGCACGGCCATCGCACAGCGCGCCAGCTGCTGGCGCAGCGGAGCCAGTGCGTCATCTTCGCGCGGGCGGGCATGCCGCCATTGTGCGATGCGCAGGAGGCAGACCAGCAGGTCCAGTTCGCTGGCCGCGATGAACGGTGAGCCGGCGGGCAGCAGGTCGATCGGGGCGGTGGGCGTGGCCAGCAGCGGCAGCAGGCCGACGAACGCGTCGCAGCCTTCGGGATCAATACCGAGGCTGCTCAGCTGGGCGAGTCCATCGGCCTGTTGATCAGGATCGTGCAGCTGGCGTATCGCCGCCAGCAGTGCCTGTTCGCCGCGGCCGAACTGGCGGCCGAAGGCGCGGTAGTTGACGCGGGTGGGAAACAACGGGGAACGGGAGGCCATGGTTGCTAGGGTTGTGGGTCGCGGGTTTCCACCAGCACGGGACAGGGCGCGTGGTCGATGGTCCATTGCCCGATCGAGGGTTCGAACAGGCGTTCCAGGCGGGACAGGTGGCGGTGGCCGATGACGATCAGATCGCACTTCAGGCGCCGGGCCTGCTCGCTGATCACTTCGCCCGGGTCACCCGAGGGAATCTGCGCGATGGCGTCGACGCCGCGCTCGCGCAGCTCGGCCAGGGCTTCGGCCAGCACCGCTTCGGCCCGCGAGCGCTGGCGGGCGGCTTCCGGGTACTCGATGCGGTCGGCGTCGCTGGCATCGGCCGCCAGCGCGAATTCGGGGTCGAGCACGCACAGCAGGTGCAGGCGGCTGCGGGGGCCGGCAATGGCGGCGGCCAGGTCCAGCACGCGTGCGTGCTGGGGGCCACCGTCGAGGGCGACCAGCAGGGTAGTGAACATGGATGTCTCCTTTGCAGGACGGGGATGGTCGCCGATGTCACCGCGCGCACCCATGCCGTGCGCGGCAGTCAATGAATGCGTCAAACGCACTCCATTCCGGTAACGAGTGTCGTAGAGTCATCTGATTTACTGGAGACTGTCATGCCCCTGCCGGACCTGAACCTGTTGTTGGCACTGGACGTGCTGATCGACGAATGCAGCGTGGCCGCCGCCGCGCGGCGGATGAACCTGAGCGCGCCGGCGATGAGCCGTACCCTCGGCCGGATCCGGACCGCGCTTGGCGACCCGGTGCTGGTGCGCGCCGGCCGCGGCCTGGCCCCCACCCCGCGCGCGCTGGAACTGCGCGAGCAGGTCCGCGACGTCATCGAGCAGGCGCACCGCGTGTTCAATGCCGGCCGTGAAGTGGACATGGCAACCCTGGAACGGACCTTCAGCGTGCGCGCCAACGATGTGTTCATCGGCAGCTACGGTGGGCGGCTGCGCGAGGTGTTCCGCCAGCAGGCACCGGGCTGCATGCTGCGCTTCGTACCCGAGGGCGATACCGATGATGATGCGATGGTGCAGGGGCGAATCGACCTGTACATCAGCACCGCTGGCAAGCACAGCCCGGAAACCAAGGTGCAGCACCTGTTCACCACCTCGCTGCTGGGTGCGGCGCGCGCCGACCATCCCTTGTTCGATGGCGATATCAGCGCCGAACGTTTCGCTGCCTGCGATCACATCGCGGTGTCCCGGCGCGGCCTGGCGCACGGACCGATCGACGAGGAGCTGGCAGCGCTGGGCCTGCAGCGGCGGGTGGCGGTGGTGATTCCCACCTTCCATGGTGCGATCTTCGCCGCTGCCGATTCGGACCTGGTGCTGCCGCAGATGCCGAGTGTGATGCTCGACCGCATCGCCCACATGGGCCTGCCGCTGCGCATGTTCCCGTTGCCGGTACCGGTGCGCACCGTGGCGCTGGTGCAGGCCTGGCACCCGCGGATGGACAACGATCCGGCCCACCAGTGGCTGCGGCGGGCGATCAAGAGCATGTGCGATTCGGTCGAGGCGGCTCGCCACTGATTGGCGGCAGGCGTGCGCCGGACGCACGCCTGGGATGCCGGCCGCGCCATTTTTCGCAGGGTACCGTCTCCCTAGACTGCGCTCCCCGGAGTTTCACTGAGCGCATTCCAATGACCCCCAATATGCCGTGCACTGCACGGATCGGTGCCCGGCTATGAGTACGCCGGCCGCCGCTGTCCTGGCCGCTGCAGCGCCCCGTCCTGCCGCCGCCCCCGGGCTCGACCGCCGCGTTCTGGTCGGCCTGTGTGGCGTGCTGCTGGCGGTGCTGGTGTCGGGCTTCAACGAGAACATCACCAAGGTCGCCCTGGCTGACATCCGCGGTGCGATGGGTTTCAGCGTCGACGACGGCAGCTGGATCGTCGCCCTCTACAGCGCGATGTCGGTCAGCGCGATGGCCTTCGCCCCGTGGTGTGCCGCCACCTTCTCGCTGCGCCGCTTCGCGCTGGTGATGATTGGTGGCTTCATGGTGCTGGGCGTGCTCTGCCCGCTTGCCCCGAACCTGCAGGTGTTCCTGCTGCTGCGCGCGCTGCAGGGCCTGTGCGGTGGTGCGCTGCCGCCGCTGCTGATGAGCGTGGCACTGCGGTTCCTGCCGCCCGGCATCAAGTTGTATGGCCTGGCCGGCTACGCGTTGACCGCCACCTTCGGCCCGAGCATGGGCACGCCGCTGGCCGCGTTCTGGGTCGAGCAGGTGGGCTGGCACTGGGCGTTCTGGCAGATCGTGCCGTACTGCCTGGCCGCCATGGCGATGGTCAGCTGGGGCCTGCCACAGGACCCGCTGCGGCTGGAGCGTTTTGCCCAGTTCGATGGCGTGGGCCTGGCGCTGGGCCTGCCGGCGCTTGTGCTGCTGGTGCTGGGCCTGGTGCAGGGCCCGCGCCTGAACTGGTTCGACTCGCCGATGATCACCCTGATGATCGGTGGCGGCGCCGGCCTGATGGTGCTGTTCATGATCAATGAATGGTTCCACCCGCTGCCATTCTTCAAGCTGCAGCTGCTGGCCAACCGCAACCTCAGCTACTCGCTGGTGACCCTGGGCGGCGTGCTGTTCGTGCTGCTGGCGGTGATCTCGATTCCCTCCGGTTTCCTGGCCAGCGTGCAGGGCTACCGGCCATTGCAGACCGCACCGATGCTGCTGTGGGTGGCGCTGCCACAAGTGATTGCACTGCCGTTGGTGGCGGCGTTGTTGAACATCCGCGCAGTGGATTGCCGCTGGGTGCAGGCCACCGGCCTGGCGATGCTGGCCTTGGCCTGCTGGCTGGGCTCGCATCTGGATGTGGCCTGGATCCGCGACAACTTCCTGTGGGTGCAGCTGCTGCAGGTATTCGCCCAGCCGATGGCGGTGTTGCCGCTGCTGATGCTGGCCACTGGCGGGCTGGCACCGCAGGACGGTCCGTTCGCCTCGGCGTGGTTCAACACGGTCAAGGGCTTTGCTGCCGTGCTCGCCAGCGGCGTGCTGGATGCCGTCGCCCAGGGCCGCCGTCATTTCCATTCCACCGTGCTGGTCGACCGCCTTGGCGAGCAGCCGTGGCTGGCCGAGGGCCCGCAGCTGGGCGCGCGCCTGCATGCGCAGGTGCAGGCGCTGACCTCGGCCGACCTGTACTGGGTGGTCGCGCTGGTGGCGCTGGCCTTCATTCCCCTCATTGCCTGGATGCCCACCCGCATCCATCCGCCACGTGCCGTGGCCTGAACCTTTCGCAGGAACCCCCTCATGACGATCAATCGAACCACTCTCAATACCGGCCTGGGCCTGGGCGTGCTGGCCCTGGCCATCGGTGCCTGGCTGCTGCTGCGCGACGGCGGTCACCAGACCACCAACAATGCCTATGTCGTTGCCGACTACACGCTGGTTGCGCCGAAGATTCCCGGCTTCGTCAGTGCCGTGGAAGTAGAGGACAACCAGTCGGTGAAGGCGGGCGACGTGCTTGCCCGCATCGACGACCGCGACTACCAGGTGGCCCTGCAGGCGGCCCGTGCCGACCTCGCCAATGCCCGTGCACAGCTGGCCAACGCGCAGGCCGCACTTGCCCAGCAGGACTCGCTGATTGAACAGGCCAGGGCCAGTGTCGATGTCAGCCGTTCCGAACTGACCCTGGCCAGCGCCGACCAGCAGCGTTACCGCGAACTGGCCCGTGATGGCGCCGGCACCGTGCAGAACGCCCAGCAGGCGCAGTCGAAGCAGGCCGTGGCCAGTGCGCATCTGCAGCAGGGCCAGGCCGCACTGTCGACCGCACGCCAGCGCACCGACATCCTCAGCGCTGGCGTGCAGGCCGCGCAGGCGGCGGTACAGCGTGCAGAAGCGGCGCAGGCGCGTGCCGAACTGGACCTGTCGCACACCGTGCTGCGCGCGCCGATCGACGGCATGGTCGGCCGCCGCGCTGTGCGCGTGGGCGCCTACCTCACCCCGGGTACGCCGGTGGCTGCGGTGGTGCCGCTGAAGCGCGCCTTCGTGGTCGCCAACTTCCAGGAAACGCAGATGACCCGCATGCAGGCCGGCCAGCAGGTCGAACTGAAGGTGGACGTGTTCCCGGGCAAGCCGCTGCGCGGGCACATCGACAGCATCGCACCGGCCACCGGCGTCACCTTCGCCGCCGTCGCACCGGAAAACGCCACCGGCAACTTCACCAAGGTGGTGCAGCGCATTCCGGTCAAGATCGTGCTGGAACCCGGCCAGCCACTGCTGGACCAGTTGCGTGCCGGCATGTCGGTGGAAGCCAGTGTTGACCTGGGCAGCCGCGCCCGCGCGCAGAGCGTGCAGCACAGTCCGGGCCACAAGAGCGGGGAGGGTGCATGAGCGCAGTCACCCTGTTCCGCACCTTCGTTGCGGCCAGCCTGTGCACGGCCCTGGCTGCCTGCACGATGGGTCCGGACTTCGTACGCCCGCAGGCGGAACTGCCCAGCCACTGGCAGGGTAAGGCGGTCGCCGGCAACGCCATCGACCAGGACGCGGCCTGGTGGGCCGGCTTCGACGATCCACTGCTGGGGCAGCTTGCCGGCCAGGTGCTCGCGGCCAACCTGGACCTGCAGCTGGCCGCCAACCGCGTGCAGCAGAGCCGCGCCGCACGTGGCATCACCGTCGCCGATCGCCTGCCCAGCGTCAGCGCGAGCGCCAGTGGCGTGCGTGCACGCAACAGCGAGGTGGGCCTGAATGATCCGTCCGGCAACGGCGGCCGTGATGACTACGGGCTGTTCCAGGCCGGCATCGGCCTGAGCTGGGAACTGGACCTGTGGGGGCGTGTGCGCCGCCAGGTGGAAGCGGCCGACGCACGCGTGCAGATGGCCGAGGAGGATGCACACGCGGTGCGCATCGCGCTGCTGGCGGAAACCGCGCGTGATTACCTGCAGCTGCGCGCGACGCGGCAGCTGCTGGCGATCACCGAGGACAACCTCAGCATCGCCCTCGACATGAAGCGCCTGACCGAGGCACGCCAGCAACAGGGCGTGGCCAGCACGCTGCAGGTGTCCAGCGCGTCCGCGCAGGTGGCATCGCTGCAGGCACGCATCGCGCCGCTGCGGCATCGTGAATCGCAGCTGCGCAATGCGCTGGCGTTCCTGCTGGCGCAGCCGCCGCAGGCGCTGGACGCGCAGCTGCAGGATGCACGCCGTGACTGGCCGGCGTTGCCGGCCGTAGCGGTGGGGGTGCCCAGCGAACTGGCCGAGCGTCGCCCGGACATCCGTCGTGCCGAAGCGGCACTGCATGCGGCAACCGCCGGCATCGGCGTGGCCAAGGCCAGTTTCCTGCCGCGCATCACCTTGAATGGCGACGCTGGGTTCCAGGCCAAGCAGCTGGATGATTTGGATGGCTGGAACGCGCACCGCTTCAGCATCGGCCCGTCGATCAGCGTACCGATCTTCCAGGGCGGGCGGCTGAAGGCCAATCTCGCGCTGAGTAGGCTGCAGCAGCAACAGTCGGCGCTGCAGTTCCGCCGTACCGTGTTGCAGGCCTGGCATGAAGTGGACGACGCCATCGATGGCTATGCCGCCGAGCAGCAGCGCACGGTGCAGCTGCATGTGGCGGTGGACGAGAGCGAGAGCGCACTGGGCGCGGCGCGCCGGCAGTACCAGGCTGGCGTGGTCGACATGCTGGATGTGCTGACCACCCAGCGCATCGCGCTGGACAACCAGGCCGCGCTGGCCAACAGCCAGGCCACGGCTGCGATCGCGCGGGTGGAGCTGTACCGCGCGCTGGGCGGTGGCTGGTAGGGAAATGGAAACGCCGGGCATGGCCCGGCGCTATCCATCGTGTCGGTAGCGCCGGGCCATGCCCTGCGGCTTGGTAGTTGCCAACCTTGGTTGGCAGCCGTTTGTGCAAGCGCCAACCAAGGTTGGCATCTACCAGAGCACGCCCATCGGCGCCGGGCCGATCACGACGTGCGGGCGGTAGCGCCGGGCCATGCCCGGCGGGCGGTTGCCTCAGCGCACGTCGCGCAGCTCCCAATGGCTGCCGGCCAGAAGGCGCAGGCGCTGCTTGAACACGTCACTGTCAATACGGGTGGTGGCCACCAGGTTGATGCGCAGGTCCTTCTGTTCGCCGGTAACGGTGGCGTCCGGGTCGGTTACGCCCCACTGCGGTTCCACCGCGTCCGGGTCAGGCTGCTTGGCCTTCCAGCGCTCGAACAGGCTGCCATTGCGCAGCGCATCCTGCAGCTCTTCGGCGAAACCGGCGGCGCCCTGCGAATGGAAGGACAGGTCAGGATCGTTGCCGCGGGCCTTGGACGGGTCGGGCAGGCTGATGTGGTACTGCGCAGGCATGGAGTTCTCCTTGAAGTGCGGGAAGACTGGCACAACCGCGGTGGAATCGATGTGCAGATCCGCGCCGCGTTGGGGCCTCACTCGAACCGATGCGGCCCATCGGCGAAGCCCACGGTGACCGCGCCCTTGCCGACATTGACCATGCCGGTCAGGCTCATCACCGATTCGTACACGGTCACGCCATGGGTGGCGCAGACCTCTTTCAGCTGTGCATAGCCGGGCAGGGTGCGCAGCTCTTCCAGCTCACCGCCGTAGCTGACGCACACCGTCGGTGTCATCAGCCCGGCACGAACCCGCTGGCCGACCACCGCGAACAGCTTCTGCACGGCGTTGTCGAAGCCCTTGATCTTGGCCACCGGCCCGGTCTCGCCGCGGTAACCGTGCAGCACCGGCTTGATGTCCAGCGCACTGCCCAGTGCGGCGCTGAGCAGGCCGACGCTGCGATCGCCCTTGTGCCGTGCGCGCGCACGCATGTAGTACAGGTCGCGGGTGACCATGTAGCCGTGTACGTTGCCGGCCAGTTCTTCCAGCCGCTCGCGGATCTGCTGCACGCTGGCGTTGCTGTCGCGCAGGCGCACCGCTTCCACCGCGGTCACTGCCTGCGCGGCGAACAGATTCTGGGTGTCGAGCACGCGCAGCGCGAACGGCGAGTTGTAGCCCGCTGCCTGCCGCACCGGCTTGTAGTCGTTGAGGATGGCGAAACTGGCCTGCAGCGCGTTGTCGTGGATCGGGCTGCGGGTCTTGGTGATGGTCATGCAGAACACGTGGTCGTAATCGATCACCAGCTGCTGCAGGAACAGGTCGCGGATCTGGTTGACGCTGAAGGCGATGGTTTCCGCTTCAGCACCGTGTTCGGCAACGTGCGCGTGCAGGAAGCTCAGCGTGGCCTGCTCATCGCGATGATCGGCCAGCACCGCTTCGCCGATGCGTACGGTGATCGGCAGCAGCACGATGTTGTGTTCGGCAATGAAGGCCTGCGGCAGGTCGCAGGCCGAGTCGACGACGATTCCGATGCGCATCCGCGGCTCCCCCTCCAGGGCGGTTGTAGGTTCGGAAACGTGAAATCTATCTCAAATCCCAGGCAGGCGCGCGAGGGAAACGCGCCACGCCCTGTTCAGCGACTGCGCTGCACCGCCACCGGCAGGGTGGCCAGGCGCTGCCATTCGGGCTGCCGCAGCAGGCCCGGATCGGCCAGCACCGCGGCCATCAGCGGGTGGGCGTCGTTGCCCCAGAACAGCTCCCCGTCGATGGCCAGGGTCGGCACACCGAAGACCCCGGCGCCAATTGCGGCCTCGGTGTTGCGGCGCAGCTGCTCCTTGACCGCCGGGTCGGCGATGGCCGTGGCGACATCATCGATGCCCAGCCGGGCGCCGGGCTCGCGCAGCGCCTCGGCGCTGTCGGCGGCATTGCCGTCGCGCCAGATCCAGTCGAACAGCGCGTCCACCGCCTGCGTGCTGGCACCGGCGGCCAGGCACAGGCGCAGGGCGGACAACGGGTTGAACGGATGGCCCGGCGGGAAGCGCAGCTGCGTGCCCTCGGCCTGCGCGGTCCACAGCAGCTGGCGGTAGATGAAGCGCCGCTTGGCCGGAATCTCCGCCGGACCGAGATTGCCAAGGTGATGCAGCACCGCACCGAAGGCGATCGGCACGGTCTGGATCTGCGCGAACTGCGGCAGCTGCTTCAGCTTCTGCCAATGCAGGTAGGAATAGGGCGAGATGAAATCGAAATACCAGCGCAGTGTCGCCATTGGTGTGTCCTCGTGTGCGGTCAGGGCTGCACGTTGCGCTGCAGGTAGCGGTCGCGCAGTTCGGTCTGCCGTGAGCGCATCGGCATTGCACGACCGCCCAGCCAGACCTGCTCGGCATAGTGCGCCACGTCCAGCGGGTCGCCTTCCCACAGCACCAGGTCGGCACGCTTGCCGGGTTCGATGCTGCCAATCTGGTCGGCCACCCCGAACGCCTGTGCAGGTACCCGGGTCAGGCCGGCCAGGCCATCGGCCCAGGGCAGGCCATTGGCTACCGCGTTGCCGGCCAGCTGGCGCATCTTGCGCGCGTTGTGGGTGGCGTCGCCGCGCTGCACGAAGGAGACTGCTACGCCAGCACGCTGCAGGCGCGCAGCGTTTTCCAGGGTGGCACCGATCTGGTCGAAGCTGGCGGGCAGATTGGCCAGCACGTCGACGAACACCGGCACGTGCGCAGCGGCCAGTTCCGGGGCCACCTGCCAGGCTTCGCTGGCGCCGGCGATGGCAATCTTCACTTTCTCGCGGGCGGCCCAGCGCAGCAGCTGGCGGATGTCGGCGGCACGGTCCACTTCCACCACGATGCGGCCCTGGCCGGCCAGGTAACGGCTGAGCGTGCGGCGCCCGGCCGGGGTCAGCAACGCATGCGGCGAGTCCGCAGCCACCTGGCCACGCGCCTCGTCGATCATCTGCTGCAGCAGCATCCACTGTGCGGCGCGCGAATGGCCGGTCAGTTCTGAGGCCGCTGCGCCGATGCGCAGGAACAGCGCGCGCGGACCGATCGGATCGATGCTGCCATCCAGCCGCATCACGCCGCCCTGGCCGGCCACGAAGCCACCGCCGGTGGCTGCCCCCAATGCAGTGAAGCCGATGCCTTCCAGCCGCGTTACCGGAATCAGCACTGAAGCCGGGTTGTAGGCGAGGGTGACGTCGAATTCCGGCCGCAGCGGTTGCTCGCCGATCTTCAGAGAACTGTCCACCGTGCTCGATTCACCGGAAACTTCTTCGATGCCAGTCTCGGTGATGCCACCGAACAGTGCCGGTGTCAGGGGACGGCCATTGGCCTCGACCACGGTGGCGCCGGCCGGCGCCGACAGGCCGTTGCCCACCGCGCGGATGATGCCGCCCTGCACCAGCACATCGGCGTTCTGCAGGCTGCCACGCGTGCTGGCCGTATGCACGGTCGCGTTGCGCACCAGCAGGTCCTGCGCCGAGGCTGCGGTTGTCATCAACAACAGCGCAACCAAGGTAGCGCCGGGCCATGCCCGGCGACGCTTGTTCAACACGCCCATCAGCGCACCTCCTGGCCAAGCTGGAAATCGGAACGCGGCGTCGCTTGCGGCGTGCTGCGATCGTACAACCTGCGGCCATCAATGTAGACCTGCTCGGCCAGCGCATACGAACTGAAGGGATTGCCATTCCACACCACCACGTCGGCCATCTTGCCGGCCTCCAGGGTGCCGGTCTGGCCTTCGATGCCCAGCGCCTTGGCGGCGTTGGCGGTCATCCAGGTGATGGCATGTTCGGGCGTGATCTCCGGCATGCGTGCGCGTCGCGCGGAGGCCATCACCTTGGCGGCTTCCTGGTTCAGGCGCTGGATGCCCTCGGGTGAATCGGAGTGGACGATGGCGCAGCTGTTCTTCGGGCGGTCGACCAGCGCGATGTTCTCCGGGATACCGTCGAAGGCTTCCATCTTGAAGCCCCACCAGTCGGCCCACAACGCGCCGCAGACGCCGTCGGCGGCCAGCCGGTCGGCCAGCTTGTAGGCCTCCACGCCATGGTGGAACGCAGCGACCTTGAAGCCGAATTCCTTGGCCAGGTCTAGCATGGTGGCCATTTCGTCGGCGCGGTAGCAGTGGATGTGCACGCGGATGTCGCCTTCGATCGCACCGGCCAGGGTGTCCAGCTTGAGATCGCGCTTGCCGCCGGCATCACCGGCACTGTCGCCCTTGTCGTTGCCGAACCAGCCCTTGCGCTTGGCTGGCTTGGGTTTGTTCTTGGCGATGTAGTCGGCGGCATCGATGAAGGCCGCGCGATAGCCGGCCACGTTGCCCATGCGCGTGGCCGGCGTCACACCCTTGCCTTCGCCGTAGACCCGCTTGGGATTCTCACCGCAGGCCATTTTCAGGCCCCAGGGCGCACCGGGGAACTTCATCGCCTGGTAGGTCACCGCGGGTACGTTCTTGAGGGTCACGCCGCGGCCCCCCACCAGGTTGGCCGAGCCCGGCAGCACCTGCATGCTGGTCACGCCGCCGGCCAGCGCGGTGGCGAAGCCCGGGTCCTGCGGCCACACCGAGTGTTCGGCCCAGACATTGGCGGTGACCGGTGCGGTCATCTCGTTGCCGTCGCTGTGCGCGCCAACACCGGGGCTGGGGTACACGCCCAGATGCGAGTGCACGTCGATCAGGCCCGGGGTCACCCACTTGCCCTGCGCGTCGATGCGGGTGATGCCGGGGTCGGCCTGTAGCTGGCGGCCGACCGCGACGATGCGACCATCGCGCAGCAGCACGTCGGCGTTGTCCAGCCGCTGGCCGGTGCCAGTCAGCACGGTAGCGTTCTGGATCAGCACTGGCGCATCGGGATGCGCCTGGTAGGTGCTGGGATAGGGATCGGCGACGAAGCGCGAGGCGCCCACTGCCGGTGCCGTGCTCAATGAAAGCAGCGCCAGTGCCACCCCGGCGCGCAACAACGTCGATGCCATGCAGTTCCCCTCGCGGCGTAGTCCAAGCCGCCGACGCTAGCCGGGCGGTGGCGTGCTTGCCAAGTGACCTTCTTCACATGGTGGCGTGCGGCTGCTCGACGGCATCGCCCGGCTGGCCGAAAATAGCCGGTCCCCCGCCGTACCGGACCGTCCATGAAGAGCAAGCAGGAAATCGTCGACAACTGGCTGCCGCGCTATACCGGCGTACCGCTGGACCAGTTCGGCCAGCACATCCTGCTGACCAACTTCGGCGGCTACCTGCATACGTTCTCGGAGCTGACCGGTGCGCCGGTCATCGGCCTGGACCGGCCGATGGCCAGTGCCACCATCGATGGCATCACCATGATCAACTTCGGCATGGGCAGTCCCAATGCCGCGATCATCATGGACCTGCTGTCGGCGGTGATGCCCAAGGCGGTGTTGTTCCTGGGCAAGTGCGGCGGCCTCAAGCGCAAGAACCAGCTGGGCGACCTGGTGCTCCCGATCGCGGCGATCCGCGGCGAGGGCACCTCGGGCGACTACCTGCCACCGGAAGTACCGGCGCTGCCGGCCTTCGCGCTGCAGCGTGCGGTTTCGACCATGATCCGCGACCTCGGCCACGATTACTGGACCGGCACCGTCTACACCACCAACCGCCGGGTTTGGGAGCACGACGAGGCCTTCAAGGAGCGGCTGCGGGCAATGCGCTGCATGGCCATCGACATGGAAACGGCTACGGTGTTCGCCGCCGGCTTCGCCAACCACATCCCCAGCGGCGCGCTGCTGCTGGTTTCGGACCAGCCGATGATCCCGGACGGGGTCAAGACCGAGGCCTCCGATGCCAAGGTCAGCTCCCAGTTCGTGGAAAACCATATCCAGATCGGTATCGAGGCGCTTAAGCTTATCCGGCGCAACGGCAAGTCGGTCCGCCACCTGCGCTTCGACGAATGATGATGAAGGCCGGGCGCGGGGCGTCCGGGCCTGGGAGTAGGTAATGGACGTTGCCGCGCAAGTGGTGGAATTCTGGAAGGAGGCGGGCCCTGCGAAGTGGTTCGCCCGCGACGACGCGTTCGACGCGCAGTTCCGCCAGTTGTTTCTGGATGAGCATTTCGCAGCGGCTTCGCGCGGGCGCGAGCATTGGCTGGGCAGTGCCGAAGGGGCGCTGGCCCTGATGCTGCTGCTGGACCAGTTCCCGCGCAACTGCTTCCGTGGTACCGCGCATTCCTATGCGACCGACGGCCTGGCGCGGCATTACGCCATGCGTGCCATCGAGGAAGGCCTGGACCTGCAGCTGGTGCCCAAGCTGCGCGCCTTCATCTACCTGCCGTTCGAACATTCCGAGGATCCGCTGGACCAGGACCGCTCGGTGGCGATGTTCGACGTGCTGGGTGACAAGGAATACCTGCAGTACGCCGAACTGCACCGCGACATCATCCGCCGCTTCGGTCGCTTCCCGCATCGCAACGCCGTGCTGGGCCGCATCCCCACGCCGGAAGAACTGGATTACCTGGCCGAAGGCGGGTTCGCCGGCTAAGAAAAAGGGGACGGAGGGGATTAAGTCGTTTGAGGCACAAACGACTTAATCCCCTCCGTCCCCTTTTTCAGTGCCGATCAGTACTTCGGCACGCCGTTGTCCACGTCTTCCGACCAGGCGTTGATGCCGCCGGTGACGTTGAACACCTTGGTGAAGCCCAGGGCGCGGAACTGCTCGGCGGCCTGCGCACTGCGGCCACCGTGGTGGCACATGAAGGCCAGCGCGGTGTCCTTGGGCAGGGCTTCCAGCTCGGCGCGGCCGTTGCCGTCGAAGCTCTTGAACGGCACGCCGACCGCGGCGATGGCGCGCTCGTCGGCCGGGCGTACGTCCACCAGGGTGATGTTGCCGGCACGCACCAGGTCGTCGGCATCACGCACGCTGATTTCCTGTACCGGCTTGGGCGCGTTCGGGTTGTCGATCGCCAGGCCCTTGCCGCGGATGTCGTCCACCCAGTCGATGGTGATGCCATTGGCGCGACGGGCGCTGGCCAGGTCGAACTGCACGCGCAGGCCGTTGGACTCGGCGGCGATCGCGCCTTCGTCGTGCGGGGCCAGCTGGAAGTTCGGCTGGAAGCCGGCGTCGATGCTCAGCTGCAGGGCGGCGCCCGGGGCGTCGGCCAACGCGCCCTTGAGCATTTCCACGGCGGCCGGGGTGACGGTGATGCTCGGCGGGGTGCGGTCCGGTGCGGCCAGGCCGAGCACGCTGCTCAGCTCGCCGCTGGCGGCCATCTGCAGCACGATGTCGCTGCCGCCGACCAGTTCGCCGTCGATGTACAGCTGCGGGATCGTCGGCCAGTCGCCATAGGCCTTGATGCCCTCACGGATTTCCTGGTCGGCCAGCACGTTGACATGGGCGAACTCGACGCCGAGGTCCTGCAGGGCACCCACGGCCTTGGCCGAGAAACCACACTGCGGCATCGACGGCTGGCCCTTCATGAACAGCACGACGCGGTTGTCGTTGAGGATGGTTTCGATGCGCGAACGCAGGGCGGGATCGAGGGACATGGACGTCGGGGTTCCGGGAATTCGAATCGCTAATTCTAACCCCCATGGCATCATGGGGGATGAGCAACACAGGAACATTGCATCGCATCCCGGCCCGCCCCTGGCGCTGGCTGCCTTGGCTGGTGGCGTCGCAGCTGGTCGTGATCCTGGTATGGGGGCTGGCCGGTTGGTATTGGGGCCTGCCGCTGATGGTGGCCAGCCATGCGCTGTTCATGGTGCCGGTGTTCCTGCCCAACAGCCGCTTCTATGCGCCGGTGCTGAGCCGGGTTCCGGATGCTGGCAACACGGTCTGGCTCACCATTGATGACGGTCCCGGCCCGGAAACCCGTGCCGTGCTTGACCTGCTGGACCGCCACCAGGCACGTGCGACCTTCTTCCTGGTGGGGGAACGAGCGCTGGCGCAGCCGGAACTGGTGACCGAGATCCTGCGCCGTGGCCACGACCTGGGCAATCACAGTCACAGCCACCCGCAGGCGCGCTTCTGGCGGCTGGGCCCGGCCGCGATGCGCGCCGAGATCGAGGGCTGCCAGCACGCACTGCAGGCGCTGGGTGGCCAGCCGGTGCGCTGGTACCGCTCGGTGGTGGGCATGACCAATCCGTTCGTAGCGCCGGTGCTGCAGCGGTTGGGCCTGGTCCGGGTGGGCTGGAGCGCGCGCGGCTTCGACGGGGTCGGCTGCACGCCGGATGGCGTGCTGGCACGGCTGCTGCCGGACCTGCGCCCGGGCGCCATCGTGCTGCTGCATGAAGGTGCGGTGCACGGCCACAACCTGGCCATCATCGAGCGCGTGCTGCAGGCGTTGGACGAGCGTGGGTTGAAGGCGCAGCTGCCGGCCGGATAACCGGTAGCGCCGGGCCACGCCCGGCGAGCGCAGCGGCATGGATGGAATCCGCCGGGCATGGCCCGGCGCTACCGGATGCGGTGCGCCACCAGCAGCCAGCTGTTGAAGGGGGTACGCCCGTGCAGCGGCCGGGGCGACGTCACCTGCAATCCGGCCTCGATCAATGTCGCCTGCAGCACCTGCGGATCCGGATAGTGGCGCGGTCGCGTGCCCATCCAGCCGACCAGCCAGGCCAGCCTGTCCGCCACCCGCGTGGTGCGGTCGCGGCCATCGCCGGTGGCCAGCGGTGTACGCAGCAGCAGGCAGCCGCCGTGGGCCACCTGCGCGCTGGCCGCGCGCAGCAGGGCCTGCTGTGGGCCCGCATCCAGGTACTGAAGCACATCCAGCAGCAGGACGTGCCCGGCCTGCGCCGGCAGCGGCGCCTGTACATCCAGGCAGTCGAAGTGCACATCGTGCAGGTGGGCGGCGGCGCGTTGCGCGCGGGTGATCTTGCCGGCATCCACGTCCACCCCCAGATAGCGCTGGCTGCCGCCGCGCTGGCGCAGCACATGGGCGAACAGGCCCAGCCCGCAACCGAGGTCCAGCAGCGGCTGCCCGTCGTCAGGCAGATGCTGCAGCACGCCGTCGTACAACGGGTCGCTGCCGAGCTTGCCGCGGGTGTAGTAGTAGTCGCGGCGGCTGCCCCAGGCCTGTGCTGGGCGGAACGCCTCGGCGATCGCGCGGGCCTGCGGGGCGGTCAGGGGCGTGCAGGGCAGGGGCGGGCCGTTCCGTGGCGTGCCGTCCATCGCCTCAGTCCGTGCCGCCAAGCAGGTGCGCGGCCACCGGCAGGGCGCGCGCGCTCCACAGCGCGTACATCCGCGCCGAAGGATGCAGGCCGTCCTCGGCAATCATCGTCGGGTCTTCGCCCTGCGCGCGGCTGATATCGGTGATATCGACGAAGGCCACGCCCAGCCGGGTGCTGATCACCTCGGCGGCCGCGTTGAACTCGTCGGTCTCGATCTCGATCGCGGCCAGGTCACGGCCACTACCGGCGCCGAACGGGGTTGCGCCCCAGTCGGGGAAGGACAGCACCAATACACGCTCGGGGTGACCACCGGCAAAGCCAATCGCACGTTGCAGCAGCGCCTGGAACTGGACGCGGTATTCGTCCAGCGGACGCCCGCGGTACTGGTTGTTGACGCCGATCAGCAGGCTGACGAAATCGAACGGGCCCTGTGGCGCGGCCGCATCGATGCCAGCATCGAGTTCGTCGGTGGTCCAGCCGGTAGTCGCAATGGTCTGCGGATCGGACAGCTCAATGCCCTGTGCACGCAGCGCGGCGGCCAGCTGGTGCGGCCAGCGGCCTTCGACTGCAACCGCTTCACCGACGGTGTACGAATCGCCCAGCGCCAGGTAGGACAGGGTCACAGCTCAGGCCACCGAACGGCGTGGCTTCAACGGCACGACCTTGGTCGCGTCTTCGGCGCGGCGGGCCAGCACGCGGTCGATGCGCGCGAACACATCGCGCATCACCGAGGCTTCCGGCAGCAGGGTCACGCGGAAATGATGGCGGTAGGGCACGTTGAAACTGGAGCCAGGCACCACCAGCACGCCTTCGTTGTTCATCAGGTCCAGCGCGAAATTGTGGTCGTCGAAGCCCTTGGCGGCGGCGCCGACCACGGCCGGGAACGCATAGAGCGCACCGGCCGGGGCGACCAGCGACAGGTGCTCGCTGGCTTCGCAGGCTTCGATCACCGCGCGGCGGGTTTCATACAGGCGGCCACCCGGGGTGCACAGCTCGGAGATGGTGTCCGGGCCATTCACTGCGGCCTCGATGGCGTACTGGCCCGGCACGTTGGCGCACAGGCGCAGCGCGCCGAGCAGGTCCAGCGCGGCGCGGAAGTCGCCCAGGCGCGCGTCGTCGCCGCTGAGGTGGGCCCAGCCCACGCGCCAGCCGCAGGCGCGGTGCACCTTGCTCAAGCCACTGAAGGTCAGGCACGGGTGGTCGCCGGCCAGCGGCGCGACCGGCTGGAACACCGCGTCGTCGTACAGGATCTGGTCGTAGATCTCGTCGACCAGCAGCAGCAGGTTGTGGCGGCGCGCGATCTCGACCACGCGTTCCAGCAGCTCGCGCGGGTAGCTGGCGCCGCTGGGATTGTTCGGGTTGATCAGCACGATGGCGCGGGTGCGCGAGGACACCAGCGTCTCGATCTCGCTCGGGTCCGGCTGGAAGCCGTTCTCGGCGGCGCAGCGGTAGTACACCGGGCGGCCGTCGTTGAGGATGGTCGAGGCCGACCACAGCGGGTAGTCCGGCGAGGGCACCAGCACCTCGTCGCCCGGATTGAGCAACGCCCGCAGCGACAGGTCGATCAGCTCGCTGACGCCGTTGCCGACGAACACGCGGTCCGGATGTGCATCGGGCGCACCGCGACGGGCGTAGTAGGCGGCGATGGCTTCGCGCGCCACCGGCAGGCCCTGCTGGTGGGTATAGGGGTCGGTGCGGCCCATGTCATCGGCGATGGCGCGCTGAAGGTGTTCCGGTGCACGGAAGCCGAACGCACCGGGGTTGCCGATGTTGAGCTTGATCAGCTTGCGGCCCTGCGCTTCCAGCTCCCGCGCTCGCCGTGCCAGTTCTCCGCGGATTTCGTAGCGCACTTCGGAGAGGCGCTCGCGGATGACCAGGGGCTTGGGCGAGGGGGTGGACATGGGCGGTGGGCCGTCGAATGGCATGGGGCTTCCATGGTAGCGGAATTGCTGCAGCGCATGGCAAGGCCCCAGGGCCTGCCGTTGTTGGGCTGGCGGGGCACTGGCACAGGTAGAATGGCGGCGATGACCCAGACTCCCGATTTCACCGCCCTGCAGACCATCGGCTGGCCCTGGCCGGGCCCGGCGCAGCAGGCCGACTGGCAGGCTGTGATGGCCGCCCACCCGCAGGCCCGCCCGGCGCGGGTGATCGAACAGCACCGAACACACTATGTCGTGGCCGATGGCCCGGATGCGGCAATCAAGGCCGAATCACTGCCGGAATGGCAGCGCCCGCGCTTCCCCAGCCACGAACGGCCGGCGGTGGGCGACTGGGTCCTGCTGGATGGCATCCGCATCGTTGCCCTGCTGCCACGGCGTACCGCGATCAAGCGTGGCGCGGCCGGCGAGCATTACCACCAGCAGGTGATCGCGGCCAACATCGATACGGTGTTCATCGTCTGTGGCCTGGATGCCGACTTCAACCCGCGCCGCATCGAGCGTTACCTGCTGCTGGTCGGCGGTGGCGGCGCCGAACCGGTGGTGGTGCTGACCAAGGCCGACCAGACCGAATACAGCGAGGATGCGCTGGCGGTGCTGGAAGAGCTGGAGATGCAGGGCATCGCCCTGCATGCGATCAACGGCCTGGATGCCGACAGCGTGGCGGTGCTGGAACCATGGCTGGGCCCGGGCCGCACGGTGGTGCTGGTGGGGTCTTCCGGTGCCGGCAAGTCGACGCTGACCAACACGCTGCTGGGCGAGCAGCGGATGAAGACCAATACGGTGCGCGCCAACGATTCGCGTGGTCGCCACACCACCACCCACCGCGCGCTGATGCCGTTGCCGATGGGTGCCTGCCTGATCGACACCCCCGGCATGCGCGAACTGAAGCCGACCGGTGAAGAGACGCTGGCCGAAGGCGGTTTCGCCGATATCGAAGCGCTGGCGGCGCAGTGCCGCTTCAACGACTGCATACATCAACAGGAACCGGGCTGTGCCGTACGCGCAGCGATCGACGCAGGTGAGATTGAAGAAAGCCGGCTGCTGAACTACTTCAAGCTGAAGGAAGAAGTGGCCGCAGCTGCGGCAAAGCTGGCCGTGCGCCAGGCCGAAACCGCGCAGGAGCGTGGCGGCAAGAAGGGCAAGGGCCAGCAGTTCCGCCCGGCCGGCAAGCCGCGCAGGCGCTGATCGGTATCGCGGGGTCGGATCCCATTGCACCGCAATGGGCTCTGACTCCTGCAATGAAATCCGCCTCTGCCTGCTTCGGGTGGATGCCAACTGCCCGCTCCTGGTAGGTGCCAACCTTGGTTGGCACGGATGTATCCGAAGCCCGCCTTCGGCGGATGCCAGCCAAGGTTGGCAGCTACCCGATCCATTGCACCTACCAACGCGCGGGCAGGGCGCTATAGTCCGCGCATGGAACCGACTGCGACGCTGGACCGTGACGTGGCCCACCATGCAGCGCTCGATGCGCGCCTGGTCGAGGCCGTGGGGGGCATCCGCCTGCTGGGCCTGACCAGCTGGCCGGCGACGCTGCAGGCACCGTTCCTGGCCAGCGTGGCACGCGGCCAGCCGGTACTGCCGAAGGTGGACTACCCGAAGCTGGATTTCAGCGAGGAACGTCGTGCGCTGGCCGCGATTGCCGCCGACTGCGACGACAGCCATCCACTGGGTCATTACGTGCGGCAGTCAGCGCAGAGCTGGGATCTGGCTGCGCAGCTGCTGGAAGGACTGGGCACCGCCGCCGTCGACCGTTGCTCGGTGCAGCTTTTCGGTGCGCCCGAGCAGCCGCTGCCGGGAAATGGCCCAAGTACGCGTGAGGCTGCACGCCACTTCATTCAGATCGCCGCCGAACTGGACCACGAACTGCTGGCGCCGGAAGAACAGGTGCCGGTCTCGGCCATCGCCCTGCAACTGCAGCTGCAGAACGATCTGGACGCGTTCTTTGAATCGCGCATCATCCAGGTGCAGCTGGACCCGGAGCTGGTGTCCAAGGCCGCCGCCGGCCCGACCCGCATCCGCCTGCGCACCAGTGCACGCTTCAGCGCCTACGACCGCGCACAGCTGTTCCACCATGAAGCATTGGTGCATTCGCTGACCGCCCTGAACGGCCGCGAGCAGCCGGTGCTGCCGAGCCTGGCACTGTCCTCGCCGCGGGTGACGGCCACCCAGGAAGGGCTGGCCACCTTCGCCGAGCAGATCACCGGCAGCATCGACATCGAGCGCCTCAAGCGCATCAGCCTGCGTACTGAAGCGATTGCCATGGCACGCGAAGGCGCCGATTTCATCGAAGTGTTCCGCTATTTCTGCGATGCCGGGCAGAACGCTGAAGAAAGTTTCGCTTCGGCGCAGCGCGTGTTCCGTGGGGTACCGCCGAGTGGCGGCCTGGCGTTCACCAAGGACACGGTGTACCTGCGCGGCCTGGTGTCGGTGCACACGTTCTTCCGCCACATGCTGGCCGAGGACCGGTTGCAGGTCTGCCGCTGGTTGTTTGCCGGCAAGATGAGCCTGACCGACGCGATTGCGTTCGCGCCGTTGTTCGAGTCCGGTGTATTGAAGCCACCGCGTTGGCTGCCGCACTGGGTGAGCCGGGCGAACGGCCTGGCCGGGATGCTGGCGTTCTCGCTGTTCGCCAACCGGATACGGATGGACCAGCTGGCGCCGGAATGAAATGCGTTGGCGGCTTGTGGCGTCTTGATTGATATCGGAGAGAGCGGGGGGCTTGCGCTGGCCAGGACACGCCGCAAGTACGTCCCTGTAGGCTCGGCCACGGCATCCATGCCGTGGACGGTCCTGGCCAGCGCAAGCCCCTCGCTCCAGACAATTTCCTGCGAGACGGCCAGCAATCCACCAGAGGGATTGCGTTTGAAAAGCTTGAAAAGCAAAGAGCCGGGCAGTGCCCGGCTCTTTGCTTTTGCTTTTGCTCTTGCTTTCAATTGCCTCCGCGCCGGCGCGGGGAACTGTCCAGCGTGGGTAGGCAGGCCCATGCAGGACCGTGAGGCGCATGGATGCGCCGATCGAGCCCCCATGGATGGGTTTACGGCGTGTCCTGCATGGGCCTGCCTACCCACGCCATGCAGGAACAATCAACGCGCCGCAGCGCCCGCTTTCGATTTAGAACTCCGCCGCCACCGTCATGAACAGCTGCCGCGGCGCACTCGCATGGATCGCATAGCGCGTGCCCTTCGGATCGGTCGGTGCGAACGAGCTCAGCTGGCCGGCGTAGCGCTTGTTGGTCAGGTTGGTCGCGTTCAACGACACCCGCACGTTGCGCAGGCCCAGGCCCGGGCCGAAGTCGTAGCCCGCACCGGCGTCGAAGGTGGTCACGCCTGGCACCGACTGGTCGTTGGTGTAGGTGTAGTAACGTTTGCCGGTGTACTTGGCACGCAGGCTGGCGAAGAAGCCATCGCGGTTCCAGCTGATCTCACTGGACGCCATGCGCTGCGGCGTATCCACGGTGATCTTGCCGGCTACCGGTACCACCGCGCCGCCGGACAGGTAGTCGTCCTCGTAGGTGGTCTTGTTCCAGGACAGCGCGTTGTACCACTGCAGGCCGTCGATCGGCTTGAGGATGAAGGTCAGCTCCGCGCCGTGGCTCTTCACCGAACCGACGTTGATGAAGCGGGTCACGCACTCCGGACGTGTGCCGACTTCGATGCTCGAGCACGGGTTCAGCGACAGCAGGCGGTTGTCGAACTTCACGTTGTAGGCAGCGATCGACGCCTGGTACTTCTCACCGAAAGTACGGAAACCGGCTTCCAGGCTCTTCGACTTCTCGGGCTCCAGGCCGGCGCTGGCCGCGAACGATTCCGGCGACACCTGCAGCGGGCCGCCGCTGCCACCGCCGACGAAGGCAGCGATGTTCTCGGCATACGAGGCGAACAGCTCGTTGTTGGCGTTGAGCTTGAAGCCCAGGCCCAGCTGCGGCAGCACCGATTCCTTGGCAGTCAGCGTGCCCGAGGCGATGCTGGTTTCCACACCCGGGTTGGCGGTGGCGCGCATGCGGGTGTTCGGGCTCTTGATGCCGACGTCCACGGTCAGGCGCTGGTCGAGGAAGCGCATGCGGTCCTGTACGTAGAACTGGCGCGTGCGGATGTCGAAGTCCTGGTTGAACAGCAGGCGGTCCGGGTTCTTCAAGTACAGGTCGTCCAGGAACGGACCGCTGATGTAGTAGAAGTTGCGCGAGACGTTATGGTCGTTCTGCTCGTACCACAGGCCGGCTTCCAGTTCGTGGATGCCCACCGTCCACGACAGCGCGGCGGTCAGGCCGTCGCGGTTGATCGTGTAGTTGGTGCTGCGGATCGAGATCGGCAGCATCTTGTCGGTGCCGGGGTAGGACGGCTGGCCCGGTGCCCACCAGTGGCCCTGGCCACGGTTGTCGTGGTGGTAGGCCAGCAGCTTCAGGCGGCCCTGCTCGCCCAGACGCAGGTCGGCATCGATCGAGTACAGGTTGTCGTCACGCAGTGCACGGCTCTGGTAGTACGCATCGTCGATGCTGTTGACGCCACCGCTGAACTTGCACTTGCTGCGGTCCAGCGTGCCCGGCGCGCAGTACGCGGCAGCCACTGCGCGGTCCCAGTCCGGCGCGTAGATGTTCCAGTCATAGCCCAGGCCGCGCGCCAGCATGTCCTTGGACAGGTAAGCGTAGTTGGCCTGGCTGGCGCGCGAAGTGGCCACGAACGCACCGAAGCGGTGGTCGCCGACGTTCCACACCGCCTTGGCGTTGAACTGACGGGTGGTCTGGTTCTGGTACGGCGCGGCCCACATGTCCTGGTCCTGGTGCACACCGGACACATAGGCCGAGAAGCCGTTGATGTCGCCGGTATCCACGCGCAGGTAGCCACGGCGCTGGCTGTTGTCGCCAACGGTGACGCTGGCGCGGCCACCGAATTCGGTGGACGGGTCCATCGAGAAGTACTGGATGGTGCCGCCCAGGTTGCTGGTCGAGGCCACGCCCAGCGAACCGATGCCCTGCGACAGCTCGGCACCGGCCAGATTCTCGGCGATGATCGCGCGGGAGACGCTCAAGCCGTTGTAGTTGCCGTAGCTGTTGTCGCCCAGCGGGATGCCGTCCAGCGTGTAGCCCAGGCGGCTCTTGTCGAAGCCACGCAGGCTGATCGTCTGCGATTCCTCGTTGGCGCCGAAGGCATCGTTGGACTGCACCGACACGCCCGGCAGACGGTCGAGGATCTTCTGGCCGCTGGTGCCCGGCGGCAGCACCTGCTTGTCCACCGTGGTGATGCGCTGCACCTGGCGGGTCTCGCCCTGGCCGATCACGGAGACGGTATCCAGCGTCTGCGCGCTCAGCGCGGCATCGGTGCTGACGCCGGTATCGGCGGCGGAGGCGGCATGGGCGCTGGCGGCGGCGGAGAGCGCGATCGCCACGGCGATCGTCAGGTGTCGGGTCTGCATGGTGGTCCGTTGCATTGGGGGTGGTCACCGGCACGGATGCGCGGTGCATGGCCACTATGCGAACGGAACATGAAACCTTCTTTACGGAAAACCAACGAACGGTGCAGGGCAGTGGTGTGCGTCCTGCAACATTCCTGTCACGGCGGCGATGCGTCTGCCGGCTTGAGGATCACCTGCGCGACGCACGTGTGATGCAATCCCGGAAAGAGGTAGCTCACCCATCGGTCCGGGGCCGGGTAGCTCAACGTCAATGCTTGTTCCGGGGCGTGGCCTGAAGGAGGAAGCACGTGCGCTGGCGCGGCTTGGCGCTGGATGATCTGCCGACGCGTCACGCATGCGCCCCCGACATTCAGGCGCACGGAGTGCACGTGCTGGCGATCGGCCTGCAGCAGGACCATGCCGCCGGTGATCTGGAGCGGTGGCGACAGGGCCACCGGTGGCAGCGTGATGCCCGGCAATGCATAAGGTGTTTCGATGACGGCCGCTGTCGCCGGCAGCATGGCGCGAAGGTCTTCCAGTTGCGCCGCGCGGGGCAACGGTTTGCCCCAGCTGAGGGTCAGTTCGAGCAGACGATCAGCCTGCACGTCGTCAGCCATCGGCAACTGGTCGGGTGCGGCGGCCGCACACAGTGCAGGCAGCACGATCGCAAGGCTTCCCCACCACAGGTGCTGCATGGGCGAACTCCCGGTACGCGGATGCTGTCGGTATAGCACGCACCGGGTACAGGTAGAAAAAAGGGGCCGGATCACCCTCGCAAGCGAAGGTTCACCGGCCCCGCGCACTCCGTGGGGGAGGCGGTCCACGTACTGCGTGGACGAGGGCTTAGCCCATGTACAGGCCACCGTTGACCGGATAATCGGCGCCGGTCACGTACGAGGCTTCATCCGAGGCCAGCCACGCACACAGGCCGGCCACTTCCTCCGGACGGCCCAGGCGCCGCACCGGCACCGAGGCGGCCAGCCGGTCCAGCACGTCCGGCGGGAAACTGCTGATGGCCTGGCTGGCGATATAGCCCGGCGACAAGGTGTTGACGGTGACACCACGCGAGGCCACTTCGGCTGCCAGTGCACGGCTGAAGCCGTGCATCGCGGCCTTGGCGGTGGCGTAGTTCACCTGGCCGATCTGGCCCTTGTGGGCGCTGACCGAGCCGATGTTGATGATGCGGCCCCAACCCCGCGTGGCCATGCCGTCGACGACCTGCTTGGTCAGGTTGAACAGCGAGTTGAGGTTGGAGGCGATCACCGCATTCCAGTCCTCCACCGTCATCTGCCGGAACAGCAGGTCGCGGCTGCCACCGGAATTGTTGACCAGCACGTCCACCTCGCCGACTTCAGCGCGGACCTTGGCGAACGCGGCGCTGGTCGAGGCCCAGTCGGTGGCGTTGCCTTCGGAGGCGATGAAGTCGAAGCCCTGTTCGCGCTGCTCGCGCAGCCAGTTGGCCTTGCGCGGCGAGTTCGGTGCACAGCCAGCAACCACAGTGTGGCCGGCACGGGCCAGGCTCTGGCAGATGGCAGTGCCGACACTGCCCATGCCGCTGGTGACGTAAGCGATTCGAAGCGTCATTGCAGAAGGCTCCTTGGTAGAGGGTCAGGCAGCGAGCGGGTACAGGCCGAACAGCAGGCTGCCGATCATCAGCAGCATCGAGATGGCGATGGCCCACTTCAGGGTGAACTTCTGGTGGTCGGCGAATTCGACTTTGGCCAGGCCTACCAGCAGGTAGGTGGACGGCACTAGCGGGCTGAGCAGGTGCACCGGCTGGCCGGCCAGCGAGGCGCGCGCCATTTCCACCGGGGTGATGCCGTAGTTGCTGGCGGCCTCGGACAGGATCGGCAGCACGCCGAAGTAGAACGCGTCGTTGGACATGAAGAACGTGAACGGCATCGATGCCACGGCGGTGATCACCGCCAGGTACGGGCCCCACGATTCCGGAATGACGGCCAGGAAGCTGTGCGACATCGCTTCGACCATGCCGGTGTTGTTGAGGATGCCGGTGAAGATGCCTGCGGCGAAGATCAGCGACACCACCGACAGCACGTTGCCAGCGTGGTTGACCACGCGGCGGCGCTGCTCGGCCAGGTTCGGGTAGTTGATCACCAGGGCGATGGCGAAGCCGACCATGAACAGTACCGGCATCGGCAGGATGCCGATGATCAGCGCGGTCATCAGCGCTACGGTCAGGGCCAGGTTCACCCACAGCAGCTTCGGACGCTTGATGTCCTCGGCGTCTTCCACCGTCGGCAGCGCATTGCTGTCATCGGAAACGCTGTTGTCCATCCAGCTGCCACCCTTGGGCAGGGTCACCACACCCAGCCGGCGGCGTTCCTTCAGGCCCAGGTACCAGGCCAGCAGCAGCACGCCGGCGCAGGCGATCACCATCGACGGGATCAGCGGCACGAACACATCGGCCGGGTCCACGTGCAGTGCAGTGGCCGCGCGTGCGGTCGGGCCGCCCCACGGCGTCAGGTTCATCACGCCGCCGGCGAGGATGGTCACGCAGGTCATGTTCAATGCGTTCATGCCCAGCCGCTGGTACAGCGGCAGCATCGCCGAGACGGTGATCATGTAGGTGGTCGAGCCATCACCATCGAGCGAGATCAGCATCGCCAGCACCGCGGTGCCGAGCACGATCTTCATTGGATCGCCCTTCACGAAGCGCAGGATGATCCTCACGAGTGGATCAAACAGGCCCGCATCGATCATCACGCCGAAGTAGAGGATGGCGAACATCAGCATCACGCCGGTCGGCGCGATCTTCTTGATGCCCTCCAGCATCATCTCGTCGAGGCCGGCGCCGAAGCCTCCGATCAGCGCGAACAGGATGGGGATGGTGATCAGGGCGACGAGCGGCGACAGGCGTTTGCTCATGATCAAGTACATGAACGTAATGACCATGCCAAAGCCGAGGATGCTCAGCATCATCTGCGGACTCCTTGCGAAAACAGGACGTGGGGGAGTGGAAGGGGCCCGGGCGGCATGCCCGGAATGTCGGGCTTAGAAGTCGTACTGCAGGCGGCCGGTGACCGCACGCGTGCGGTCCACCGTGACCCCGGCCAGGCGGTCGCGGTTGCGGCTTTCGATCACGTTGAGCATGAAGCGCAGGTTGTCGCGCAGGTACCAGTTGCCACCCAGCGTCCAGGCTTCGGTGCTGCCGCGGCGCAGGTCCGGCGCACCGTCGAGGTGCTGCGCGCCCCACATCTGGTCGTAGCGCAATGCCACTTCGAAGGCACCGGCCTTGTGGCGGATATCCTTCACCCGCGCGAAGCGGCCGGTCTTGCGGTCGTAGGCGCGGCTCTCGCCGGTGACGAACCAGCTGAGCATGCCGTAGGCGGCCATCACGTCACCGCGCTGGGCACCGTCATCGAAGGTGGCGCCACTGAATTCGCCCTGCCATGACAGCGGGCCGCGCACCTGCGCGTATTCCAGCGACCACTTGTTGACGTCGGTATCGCGGCCGGCGGAGAAGTTGACCAGGGTCAGGCGGCTTTCATCAGAGAGATGGCCGGCCGGACGCGGGCGGATGCTCAGGCCCGGGGTGCCGTTGGCGCCGGGGTTGTCGTAGGCCTCGCGGGCCAGCGACAGGCCCAGGTGCAGCACGTCGCCCTCGCTGGGCGAGGGGGCCCAGGTGACGCGGCCACCGGCGGCGCGGCCCTTCACCTGCCAGGCATCGATGCTTTCCAGGCTGTAGATGCTGGCCGCCCAGGTGAAGTCACCCGGATTGGCCTGCCACGACGCACCCAGGCGGTACAGCGGCGCCAGCGTGGTGCCGGCGTTGCCGCGCTCCAGGAAGCTGCCGTAGTTGGAGCTGGTGCGGTCATCCAGCGAGAAATACTGCTTGAACTGGCCGACGGTCAGCTTGCCGGCCTTGCCGAAGCTGCGTGCCAGGTACACGTCCTTGGCCTCGACGCGATCGCCGGAGAAGTCGGCTTCCAGCTTGTAGTCGACCACGAAGAACTTGCCGGACACGTCCAGCCAGGCGCGGCGGATCTCGGTATCGTCCTTGTTCGGCGTGCCGCGGTTGTCGTTGTCGAAGGTGGCGAAGTCCAGGTGCAGGCGGCCGCCCAGGCTGGCGGTGACCGGACGGTCGTCTTCGGCGGCAAAGGCCGGCGCCGACAGGGCAGCCAAAGCCATCATGGCGGCAGGACGCCGCCAGGCAAACGTGAATTCCACAAACCCTCCCAGGTGCACGCCAGGCGCGCGGCAATCGTGGGCACCGGACGGTGCGCGGCCGCAGTCTGGGTCGGGCAAGCTGTCATCGTCCTGTCAACGGATTGTGCGGTGCAGCGTAAAAGACCGCCGGGCACGGCCCGGCGCTACCCATGCGGTGTATCCCGGTAGCGCCGGTCCATGACCGGCGGGCGGCCCCGGCGTCATGCGGTAGCATTCGTTTCCCCTCCCACCCCCGTGCCCATGCGCCTGTTGCTGGTCGAAGACAATCCGGATCTGGCCGATGCCATCATCCGCCGCATGCGCCGCAGTGGGCATGCCGTGGACTGGCAGGCCGATGGCCTGGCCGCTGCCAGCGTGCTGCGCTACCAGAGCTTCGACCTGGTGGTGCTGGATATCGGGCTGCCCAAGCTGGATGGCCTGCGCGTGCTTTCCGGCATGCGCGAGCGCGGCGACAGCACGCCGGTGCTGATGCTGACCGCGCGCGATGGCATCGAAGATCGGGTGCAGGCGCTGGATGTTGGTGCCGACGATTACCTGGGGAAGCCATTCGATTTCCGCGAGTTCGAAGCGCGCTGCCGCGTGCTGCTGCGGCGCGCGCGTGGCCAGGCCAGTGAGGTGGTGCAGATCGGCGGGTTCCAGTTCGACAATGCCGCGCACCGCGTCAGCCTCGATGGCGAACCGATCGAACTGCCCAACCGCGAGTACCGGTTGCTGGAGATTCTGGTCGGCCGCCTCGGCCAGGTGGTTGGCAAGGACGAAATCGGCAATGGCCTGTTCGGCTTCGATGACGAGGCCGGCCCGAATGCGATCGAGCTGTACATCGGTCGCCTGAGAAAAAAACTGGCTGCTGCGCCGTTGCGCATCACTACGGTGCGCGGTGTCGGCTACCTGCTGGAAGCCAGTGACGGCAGCACCGACGCCGACGCCGATGGCTGACGCGCGCGCCGCGAACGCCGCACCAGGCTCGCTGCGGCGCACGTTGCTGCTGTATCTCGGTGCATTGCTGGCGGTGTTCGCGGTGGCCCTGCTGTTCGCCGCGCGTGACTATGGCCAACGCGCCGCCAATCGTTCCTACGACCACCTGCTGCTGTCCTCGGCGCTGTCCATCGCCGACTCGGTGGCGCTGGTTGATGGCCAATGGCAGGTCGACCTGCCTTATGCGGCGCTGGACCTGCTGGCGATGGCGCCGGAGGACCGCGTGTTCTATCGGGTCGCCGACAGCCGCGGCAACCTGATCACCGGCTACGGCGACCTGCCGGCGCCGCCGCGCCGGCCCGGCACGCAACCGCAGTTGTTCGATGCCGCCTACAGCGGCGAGACCGTGCGGTTCGTGGTGGTCGGCCGCAGTTTCGCGGCCGCCTCGGCGCAGGGCGAGGTGCAGGTCCAGGTCGGCCAGACCCGGCGCGCCCGCGAAGCCGTGGCGCAGGACCTGGTCAATCGCGCATTGCTGGCCGTCGGCGTGCTGTCGGGGCTGCTGCTGGCGCTGGTGGCGTTTGGCGTGCACCGCGCGTTCCGGCCGCTGGTGCGGGTGGAACGCGAGCTGTCGCGCCGCGAGCCGTCCGACCTGAAACCGCTGGATGCGCGCGTGCCGCGTGAGATGGACCAGATGGTGGCCGCCTTGAACCGCTTCATGGAGCGCCTGTCCAGCAGCAACGAGACACTGCGTGCGTTCATGGCCGAGGCCGCGCACCAGATGCGCACGCCGCTGGCCGCACTGCGCGCGCAGGCGCAGCTGGCGCTGGACGATGACGACCCGGAAGACATGCGTCGCAGCCTGCAGGCGATCGAGCGCAATGCCACCCACATGAGCCGGCTGCTCAACCAGCTGCTCAGCGACGCCAGCGTGATCCATCGTTCGCACCTGCAGCGCTTCGCCACGGTGGACCTGGCCGAGACCGTGCACCAGGCCCTGCATGAAGCGCTGCCGCAAGCCGGCCCGGCGCCGCGCGTGCAGCTGGCGATGACCGCCGAGCCGGTGCAGGTGCATGGCGATGCGCTGTTGCTGCGCGAGGCGATCAAGAACCTGGTCGACAACGCGCTGAAGTACGGTGGCGATGGTCCCTTGCAGATCGCACTGACGGTGGAAGGCGGGCAGGCGGTGCTGACCATTGCCGACCATGGCGCCGGCATTGCCGCAGCAGACGCAGAGCGCGTCTTCGAACGTTTTGCCCGTGGCGAAGGCGCACCGTCCGGCGGCGCCGGCCTGGGGCTGGCCATCGTCAAGCGCGTGGTCGACAGTCATGGCGGCCGCATCGACCTCAGCAACCGCCCGCAGGGCGGCTTGATCGCTACCATCCGCCTGCCCCGGAGCAGTTCATGATCCGCCTGTTCGCCGCCGCTGTTGCCCTGCTGCTGGCCGTGCCGGTACTGGCCGCGCCGGGCGACGTGCGCCGTTTCCCCGCGCAGGGAAACGCTGCTGCGCAGCTGCGCATCCACGGCACTACCGACATCGAAGTGTTCGCGGTGGTCATCGCCGACTACCAGCGCCTTCACCCCGGCACCGAAGTGGTGTACGAGGACATCATTACCCAGGACCTGTACGCGCGTTACCTGCATGACCGCGCCGGACCTGCATCGCCGGACCTGCTGATCTCCAGCGGCATGGACCTGCAGACCAAGCTGGTCAACGATGGCCATGCACTGCCGCACCGTTCGGCGCAGACCGCCGCGCTGCCGGCCTGGGCGCAGTGGCGCAACGAGGCGTTCGGAATCAGCTACGAGCCGGTGGTGATGGTCTACAACACCCGCGCGCTGCCGGTGGGGAAGGTGCCGCATACGCGCCGCCAGCTGTTGGACCGGCTACGCGCGGAGGGCGCACCGCTGCGCGGAAAGGTCGGCACCTATGACATCGAGCGCAGCAGCGTCGGGTACCTGCTGGCGACCCAGGACGCGCAGCGTGGCAGCATCGCCGGTGCGTTGCTGGGTGCGCTCGGTGACAACGACGTTGTGCGCGAGGAACGTACCGGCGTGCTGCTGGACCAGGTGGCCAGCGGCCAGCTGTCGCTGGTCTATAACGTGCTCGGCTCCTACGCGCAGGCACGTGTCGATGCCGGCGCACCGCTGGCCATCGTCGAGCCCGAGGATTACACGCTGGTGGTGCTGCGTACCGCGGTGATTCCGCGTACCGGCCCGCACCCGGAAGAAGCGCGGCGCTTCCTCGATTACCTGCTGTCGCCACGCGGCCAGCAGGTGCTGTCGCGCGAGGCGCGGCTGATGCCGATCGTGACCGGCAATGCACGCAGCGCGAATGCACCCGGCCGCAGCCGCCGCCCGATCCAGCTCGGCCCCGGCCTGCTGGTGTACCTGGACGCGCTCAAGCGCCGCCAGTTCCTCGATGCCTGGCGCAGCAGCGTGGAGCCGGCAGGGCGCTGATGCCCTGGTAGCGCCGGGCCCTGCCCGGCGGAGGCCGTTGGCTGCCCGTACAATGGCCGCATGAGCGAATACACCATCCTGATCGCCGATGACCACCCGCTGCTGCGTTCGGCGGTGGTGCAGTCATTGCGGCAGAGCCTGCCGCTGGCGCAGGTGCGCGAGGTCGCCAGTGCCGACGCGTTGGCCGAGGCACTGGATGCGCACCAGGACGTGGACCTGGTGCTGCTCGACCTGACCATGCCCGGCGCGCACGGCTTTTCCGCGCTGCTGCACGTGCGCGGTTCGCATCCGGACATTCCGGTGGTGATCCTCTCGTCCAACGATCACCCGCGTGTGATCCGCCGCGCGCAGCAGTTCGGCGCGGCTGGTTTCATCCCGAAGTCGGCCCCGGCCGAGACCATCGGTGAGGCCGTGCGGGCGGTGCTGGACGGCGGACTGTGGTTCCCGGCGATGGCTGCCGAACGCTCCGAGGCCGACGCGCTGCTGGCCAGCCGCCTGGCCCAGCTGACCCCGCAGCAGTTCCGCGTGCTGCTGTGCCTGGCCGATGGCCTGCTCAACAAGCAGATCGCCTACACGCTGGGGCTGGCGGAAAACACGGTGAAGGTGCATGTCACCGCGATCCTGAAGAAGCTCGAATGCCACAGCCGCACACAGGCCGCAGTGCTGGTGAAGGCGCTGGAGCCGGAAGGCGACGCCGGCATCGGGTTGTAGTTTCCAGCCAACGGCGCAGCCCCTCGTGGGTGGACACGTAGAGCAGTTCATGGGTGAGGCCGGGCAGGTGGACTGCGCAGGGGCCGCTGCAAGTACGTCCATGTAAGCTCGGTCGCCGCATCCATGCGGCTCACGCCCCTGCGCAGCCCACCTGCCCGGCCACGGACAGGTTCCGTGCGCATCCATCTACGGAAGAGAAAAGAAGATCAAAAGCAAAGGCAGCCTGGCAGGCTGCCTTTTGTAGAGCCGAGCATGGGCTCGGCTCTACACGAGCAAGCGCAGCGCGCGATCCGCTTTTGATCTTCTTTTTCTTCTTCGTGGGTGCAGGCCACCGAAATCTGTCAGAGGGCGGTCGGGTTGGGTTCGCGGGGGTGTCAGCCGCATGGATGCGGCTGCCAAGCCTCCAGGGACGGATTCACGGCGTCCCCCGCGCATCCAACCCGACCGACCCACTCGCAGCTTTTGCTTTCAGCGCACCAAACAACCCCACCCACGAGGGGCTGCGCCGTTGGCTGGAATCACCCGCGATGCCGCACCAGCAACTGACTCATCAGCGCCCGCAGCGCCGGCGGCTTCACCGGCTTGGCCATCATTCCCCAGCCACGCTCGGCGGCCATCTCGCGCAATCCCGCATCGCGCTCGGCGGTGACCAGCACCACCGGTGGCCGGGCCTGCCACAGCTCCGCCAATGTCTCGTACAGCACCGGTCCGTGGTGGTCGCCCATGCGTACATCCAGCAACACCAGCTCCGGCACTGTTTCGGCGGTGGCCAGCTGCAGCGCGGCCTGCGGGCCGTCGGCGAGCACCACCTCGCAGCCCCAGCGCTCCAGCAACGCGCGGCTGGCCGCACACACGTGCGGGTCGTCGTCGATCACCCACACCCGGCACCCGCGCAGGGGATTGTCCGCAGCAGGCTCCTGCACCAGCACCGGTGGTGGTGCAGTGGCTGGAATCGCGCTGGCCTCGCCGAATGGCACGCCCACGGCGAACACGCTGCCCTGGCCCAGCTGCGAGCGCAACCGGATCGGATGGCCGAGCAGGCGGCCGATGCGGTCGACGATCGCCAGGCCGAGGCCGGCACCGCGTTGCTGGCCATCATGCAGGCGGCGGAATTCCTCGAAGATCTCGCCCTGCAGCGCATCGGGAATGCCAGGGCCCTGGTCGTGCACTTCGATCCACAGCAGCCCTTCGCGGCGACGGCAGCCCAGCAGCACGCGGCCGCGCTCGCTGTAGCGCAGCGCATTGGACAGGAAGTTCTGCAGGATGCGGCGCAGCAGTGCCTCATCGCTGACCACTACGGCATCAGTATCGACCCAGTCGACCACCAGGCCGCGCGACTGCGCGGCGATGCCGAATTCGCGTGCCAGCGTCTGCAGCAGCGGTCCCAGCCGGAAGGCCTGTACACGCGTCGGCAGGCTGCCCGATTCCAGCCGCGCGATGTCCAGCAGGCTGTTGAGGATCGCGTCCTGTGCCGCCAACGCGGCATCGATATGGTCGCTGGTCTGCTGTTGCGCCGGGTCGCTCAGCTTGCCGCGCAGCACCGAGACGAACATACGTGCGGCGTTGAGGGGCTGCAGCAGGTCGTGCACGGCCGAGGCGACGAAGCGGGTCTTGTAGCGGTTGGCCTGTTCGGCCTCGCGGCGTGCTTCGTCCAGGTCATGGGTGCGTTCGGCAATGCGATGTTCCAGTGCATCGGCCAGCGAGCGCAGTTCGCGCGCGGCGTTCTTGTAGCTGGTGATGTCGGCGTAGCTGGTGACGAAGCCGCCGTCGGGCAGCGGATTGCCGCGGATTTCCAGCACCGTGCCGTCGTCCTTCTCGCTCTCGCGCATGTGCGGGCGGCCGCTGCGCAGATGGTTCAGGCGGCGCTCGATGGCCTCGTCGACCGGGCCGGGACCGAGCAGGCCGCGGCGGGCGTTGAAACGGAACAGCTCTTCGATCGGCCGGCCCACGCGTACCAGGTCCAGCGGGAAACGGAACAGCTCCAGGTAGCGCGAATTCCAGGCAACCAGGCGCAACTCGCGGTCGATCACCACCACGCCCTGCGGCAGGTGCTCAAGGCTGCGGCTTAGGCCGCTGTCAGCATCTGTGGCGGCCTGCAGCAGGCCATCCTGTGCGGTGCGCAGTTCCTGTGCATGCTGCTTGAGCAGGGTTTCCAGCTCGCGGCGGCTGCGCAGGCGATGCTTGGCCAGGCGCCGGCGCTGCTGTACGAACAGCACCAGGAAGCCCAGCGCCAGCCACGCAGCACCTCCGGTAAGCGCGGCCGCACGGCCGGCGGCGGTGGCGGCACTGGCATCGTGCAGCAGGTGCAGGTTCCAGTCTTCGGCCGGCAGCGCAAGGCTCTGCCACAGCATCGGCTGCGGCAATGCCGGGTCCAGCAGGCGCACCATGCGGCCACCGTCTGCCAGCACGTCTTCAGTGCGCGCGCGCAGTGGCTGCAGGGTACGGTCGGCATACTGGCGCGCATCCAGCATCTCGCGGCGCTCATCGGCACCCAGCGGGCGCAGCAGGCGGTAGCGCCAGGCATCGCGGTTGGCCAGGAAGACCACGTCGTGGTCGTCACTGGCCAGCACCACGTCCGGGCTGCTCAGCCATTCCTGTTCCAGTGCGGACAGCTCGACCTTGATCACCACCACGCCCAGTCGCTTGCCGTCTTCCTCGATGGCCTGCGACAGGTAGTAGCCGGGCACGCCGGTGGTCATGCCGATCCCGTAGAAGCGGCCACGGCCCTGGGCCAGCGCCTGGCGGTAATAGGGGCGGTAGCTGTAGTTCTCGCCGACGTTGGTGGTCGGCTGGTCCCAGTTGCTCGCCGCCACGGCCACGCCATCGTGACCGACCAGAGTCAGGGTCGAAGCGCGGGTGACTTCATTGGCACGTTGCAGCTTGAGGTTCAGCCGCTGCCGTTCGGTGGGCGAGGGCGGCACGCGTAGTGCGTGCAGAAGATCCGGATCAAGCGCCAGCACCTGCGGCAACGTACCGAATCGGTCGATACGCTGCTGCAGGCCCTGGCCGTACAGTTGAAGCTGGCGTTGCACCTGGCTGCTCTCGTCGCCGAGGGCGCGTCGCCAGGCGTAGTGGCCGGCGGCGACGGCGCACAGCACGGTGCCGCCGACCATGACCAGCAGGGTGAGCAACAGCATCCGGTGGCGGCTGAGCCAGTACATGGCGGCAGTCTACGCAGGGCCGGCGGGCGTGACGTGCACGCCCGCCGGGGTCTGACGTGGAAGGGGTCAGAAGTGCATCTGCGCGCGCAGTTCGAAGATCTCCGGCGTGCTGTGCACGCCACGACGGCTGGCGTCGACCTTCACGTAGTTGGCCTGGAACTTGAAATGGCTGGTCAGGTACCAGTTCGCGCCCAGGGTCAGGTCGTGCTGGCGACCGCCGAGGATGCTGCCGTCGTCGAGGTCGAGGCGGCTGTAGCGGGCCACCAGTTCCACTGCGCCGTAGTCGTGGGCCGGCTTGATGTTGGCCACCGCACCGGCGTTGTACGGGCGCGATTCGCCGGTCAACACCCAGCTGGCCATCGCGTACTGGCCGCTGCCGGTGTAGTCGGGCTTGCCGTCATTGCGGGTGACCGTGGCGCGCAGGGCTTCGGCCTGCAGCGAGAACGGGCCGCGGATCCAGATGCCTTCCAGGCCGGTGCGACGGATCTGGTCGGCGGTGACCAGCGCGCCGGAATCGACGAAGCGGATATCGGTCAGGCCGGCTTCCGGACGGGCACGCAGACGTGCGCTGGCTTCGTGGTGGACGTCGCGGCCATCGCTGTAACCACGCGGATTTTCCTGCGAATAGGCCAGGCCCAGGTGGATCACGTCACCAGGTGCCTTCACCGGGGTCCACACCGCACGCACCGCCTGGGTGGTGCCGGGGTTGTCACCCTGCAGGTCCTTGCCGCCATAGGCGCCGGCCTGCAGCAGGTACTGCGGACGCTCCAGCACCCATTCCACGCCGGTACGACGGCCTGCGTAGAAGGCCTGCACGGGCAGCGCGGTTTCCAGGAAGCTGCCGGCGCGCGAAGAGGTATTCGCATCCAGGCCGACCGGGGTCTTCATGTAGCCGAAGCGGAAGCGGCCGATGTCGCGGCCGAAGAAGGCCTTGCTCTCGAAGCGCACGAATACGTCCAGCCAGGTGTCGGCCTGGAAGTCGTAGTAGACCATCGCGTCGTAGACGCCCTTCTTCTTCAGCGTTGCACCGAACTCCTTGCGGCGCACGGCATCATCGTCCTCAAGGCCGCTGCCCGAGGAAAAATCGTTGTAGTCGTAGGCGATGTTGGCGGTAGCCGCCAGCTCGGTGCCGTCGCCGAAGGCGTACTTGGTCGGCCAGTTGTCGAAATCGGCAGCCGAAGCGAAGGCGGGAAGGGCGGCCAGCGACAAGGCCAGCAAGGTGGGAATCGGACGCATGTTGGGTGCGGCTCTCTCAGATTGCGTGTGGACAGGACAACAACGGCCGCAAGGGCCGGAACTTTCGCAATGACGCGCCCGGCCGTTCAGCTCGGGCCACCGGCCTCCCCGTGATCGGGCGGTGCGGCGCCAGTGTAGGCACCGCTGCCACCTGAACCGGGGGGCTAGTACCAATAGGTTATCTGCGCCGGCGTGCCCGGCGCGTACAAAGGCGTCCATTGGTCGCACCCCCTGCGCGTGCAGCACAGGGCCTGCGAACAGTTTCCACGGTAACGGTTCCCGTGCAGTGCTGGGGCCGTACGTGCCTGAAAACGCCCCTTCCGGAGTCCGCCATGCACATCCCGACCGCAGCCCCGGCGCCTGCAAAGCCGTTGCCGATCTATCGCCAGCTGTACTTCCAGGTGATCGTGGCGATCGTCCTGGGCGCCATCCTCGGCCACTACGAACCGCTGGTTGGCGAGAAGATGAAGCCGCTCGGCGACGCCTTCATCAACCTGGTGAAGATGATCATCGCGCCGGTGATCTTCCTGACCATCGTCACCGGCATCGCCAGCATGACCCACCTGCGCACGGTGGGCCGCGTATTCGCCAAGGCGATGGCGTACTTCCTGTTCTTCTCCACGCTGGCGCTGATCGTCGGCATGATCGTGGCGCATGTGGTGCAGCCCGGCGCCGGCATGAACATCAACCCGGCCGAGCTGGACCAGACCGCGGTGCACAGCTACGTCGAGAAGTCGCACGACCTGACCCTGGTCGGCTTCCTGATGGACATCATTCCGAAGACGCTGGTGAGCGCCTTCGTCGACGGCAACATCCTGCAGGTGCTGTTCATCGCGGTGCTGTTCGGCATCGCCCTGGCATCGGTGGGCGAGAAGGGCAAGCCGATCCTGAACTTCCTGGAGGCGCTGGTCGCCCCGGTGTTCAAGCTGGTGCACATCCTGATGAAGGCCGCCCCGATCGGCGCCTTCGGTGCGATTGCCTTCACCATCGGCAAGTACGGCGTCGGTTCGCTGGTCAACCTGGCCTGGCTGGTCGGCTCGTTCTACCTCACCGCATTCCTGTTCGTAGCGGTGATCCTGGGCGTGGTCTGCCGCCTGTGCGGGTTCTCGGTGTTCAAGCTGGCGCGCTACCTGAAGGCCGAACTGCTGCTGGTGCTGGGCACGTCCTCGTCGGAGTCGGCGCTGCCGTCGCTGATGGAGAAGATGGAACGCGCCGGCTGCAGCAAGTCGGTGGTCGGCCTGGTGGTTCCCACCGGCTACTCGTTCAACCTGGATGGCACCAACATCTACATGACCCTGGCCGCGCTGTTCATCGCCCAGGCCACCAATACCGAACTGACCCTGGGCCACCAGATCGCCCTGCTGCTGGTTGCCATGCTCAGTTCCAAGGGCGCCGCGGGTGTCACCGGTGCCGGCTTCATCACCCTGGCCGCTACGCTGGCGGTGGTGCCGGAAGTGCCGGTGGCCGGCATGGCGCTGATCCTCGGCGTGGACCGCTTCATGAGCGAGTGCCGCTCGCTGACCAACTTCATCGGCAACGCCGTGGCCACCGTGGTGGTCTCGCGCTGGGAAGGCGCGCTGGACCGCAACCGCCTGCAGCTGGCGCTGGACGGCCGCGAGAGCGAGCTGCCGCCGCCGATCGACGTGGTGCCCGAGGCACTGCCGGCCAAGGGCTGATCCAGGTGTGTGGTACTGCGGGGCCGATCACGACAGTGGTACGGCCCCGCAGCGTTTCAAGGCGTCCCATGGCTGTCATGGCCAGCGCCGAAGCTGTCCCTTCAGGCCGTCGCATACGCCCCGGAATTGTGCGGTCGCAGCATGACTGCGACAGGGTAGCGACAGGTCCGAGCGCTCCAACGGGGGTATGATCCCCTGTCCCTTCTGCCCATTCATGTAACCCACATCGATGTCCAACGAAGATTTCAAACAGGCCGCCCTCGATTACCACCGGATGTCCCCGCCGGGCAAGATCAAGGTTTCCGCTACCAAGCCCATGCTGACCCAGCGCGACCTGTCGCTGGCGTATTCGCCGGGCGTGGCATATGCCTGTGAAGCGATCAAGGCCGACCCGCAGCAGGCCAGCGAGCTGACCGCGCGCGGCAACCTGGTGGCGGTGATCTCCAACGGCACCGCGGTGCTGGGCTTGGGCAACATCGGCGCACTGGCCGGCAAGCCGGTGATGGAAGGCAAGGGCGTGCTGTTCCAGAAGTTCGCCGGCATCGATGTGTTCGACATCGAAGTGGATGAAACCGACCCGGACAAGCTGGTCGACATCATCGCCTCGCTGGAACCGACTTTCGGCGGCATCAACCTGGAAGACATCAAGGCACCGGAGTGCTTCATTGTCGAGCGCAAGCTGCGCGAGCGCATGAAGATCCCGGTGTTCCATGACGACCAGCACGGCACCGCGATCATCGTCGGTGCGGCGGTGCTCAACGCCATGGCGATCACCGGCAAGAAGATCGAGGAAGTGAAGCTGGCGACCACGGGCATGGGCGCGGCCGGCATTTCCTGCGTGAACATGCTGGTACAGCTGGGCCTGAAGCCGGAAAACATCCTGGCCTTCGACCGCGAGGGCGTGATCCACACCGGCCGTACCGATCTGGACCCGGAAAAGCAGCGCTATGCGCGCGATACCGACAAGCGCACCCTGGCCGAGATCGTCGACGGTGCGGATATCTTCCTGGGCCTGTCGGCGCCGGGCATCCTGACCGCCGAGATGGTCAAGACGATGGCGCCGGACCCGGTGATCTTCGCGCTGGCCAACCCGACCCCGGAAATCATGCCGGAGCTGGCGCGCGCGGCGCGCCCGGACGCGATCATCGGCACCGGCCGTTCGGACTACCCGAACCAGGTCAACAACGTGCTGTGCTTCCCGTACCTGTTCCGTGGTGCGCTGGACGTGGGCGCGACCGCGATCAACGAGGAAATGAAGATCGCCTGCGTGCGTGCGATCGCCGCGCTGGCGCGTCGTGCGGCCACCGACATGGGTTCGGCCTATGGCGGCGAGACCCCGAGCTTCGGCCGCGAATACCTGATTCCGCGCCCGTTCGACCGCCGCCTGCTGGTGGAGCTGTCGGCTGCGGTGGCGCAGGCTGCGATGGATTCGGGCGTGGCCGCCCGTCCGATCGCCGACATGGGCGCCTACCGCGACAAGCTGGCCCAGTTCGTCTATCGCACCAGCCTGATGATGAAGCCGGTCTACGATCGCGCACGCAGTGACAAGCAGCGCGTGGTCTACGCCGAAGGCGAAGAGGAAGTGGTGCTGCAGGCGGTGCAGAACGTGGTCGACGACGGCCTGGCGCATCCGATCCTGATCGGTCGCCCGGAAGTGATCGAGTCGCGCATCGAGCGCCTCGGCCTGCGCCTGAAGATCGGCGAGAACATTGAAGTCACCAACATCAATGACGACCCGCGCTTCAACGAATACTGGCAGTACTACCACGGCCTGACCGGCCGTCGTGGCGTGACCGTGGCCGCGGCGAAGAACCTGATGCGTTCGCGTCCGACCCTGATCGCGGCGGTGATGGTGGCCCGTGGTGAAGCCGATGCGATGCTGACCGGCATCGTCGGGCGTTTCCACAAGAAGCTGGGTTACGTGCGCAGCGTGCTGCCGCTGGAATCGAAGGTCACCTCGACCTCGGCGATGACCGGCGTGATCAACCAGCAGGGCGTGTTCTTCTTCGTCGATACGCACGTGCAGGAAGATCCGACCGCCGAGCAGCTGTGCGAAGCGACCCTGCAGGCCGCCTACCGCATGAAGCTGTTCGGCGTGGAACCGAAGGTGGCGCTGCTGTCGCACTCCAACTTCGGCAGCCACGACTCGAAGGATGCGCTGAAGATGCGCCAGGTGCGCGAGCTGCTGCTCAAGCGCAACCCGCGTCTGAACGTGGATGGCGAGATGCAGGGCGACACCGCATGGGATGAAGCGCTGCGCCAGAAACTGCTGCCGGGTTCGACCCTGCAGGGCCGTGCCAACCTGTTCGTGCTGCCGAACCTGGAAGCGGCCAACATCGCCTACAACCTGGTGCGCGTGTTCACCGACGGCGTGGCGATCGGCCCGATCCTGATGGGCGTGAACAAGCCGGTGCACATCCTGACCACCAGCGCGACCTCGCGCCGGATCCTGAACATGACCGCGATTGCCGCGGTGGATGCGCAGATCAGGAAGCAGATCGAGGCCGAAAAGAAGGCGTAAGCCTTCTTCTCGCCGCGATCTGCAGAAACGCGCCCTTCGGGGCGCGTTTCTGTTTCCGCCACGCGGAAACCGGATCGGGCAGCGCCGGGCCATGCCCGGCGAGCGCGCAGCGCGGGAGGTATCCGGCATTCCGCCAGGCATGGCCTGGCGCTACCGGTCGAGTTGCAGCCCTGCGGTCATCGCCCTGCAACGCCTTTGCGGCCCAATACGCCCACGTGGCCCGGCCGCGGGAAGGGACCGGACCGGCCTTCCTGCCCTGGGCCCGACCAACTTTCCATCGGCGAGGGTGCCATGCGCAATCGAGTGACGCGTCGTTATTTCCGGCAGCTGTTCTCGCTGTACGCCGGCTTCGTGCAGTCGCGCTGAGGCTTCGGCTGGCCACGATGTAGCGACCACGGGGGGGGGGGAGCGCCGGGCCATGCCCGGCGAGCGCGCAGCGCGGCGCTCTGCATTCCGCCGGGCATGGCCCGGCGCTACCCGTCAGCGCTTGCCGCGGCGTGCTGGCGCCGGCGGCGCATCCGAACGCGGCTTGGCGTACTGCGCCCACAGTGCCGGCAACGCCTTGCCGGTCTGCTTCTGCCACAGCGCAGGCGTGTAGCGACCATCGCGCAGGGCCTTGTCCAGCGCCAGTACCAGGCCCGGATGCTCGGTCTCGGCCCACTTCAGGAAGGCGCCGGTGACCCGGTAGCCGCTGTCGACGTTCTGCCCCTTCTCGACCTTGACCGGCAATGCCCAGCCGGCGGCGGCGTTATCCATGCCATAGCGGTCGCGGGCATAGTCGGCGATGCCTTCCACCAGCCAGCCCGGTACCCGTGCATCGCCGTAGCTGGGATAGCCCTGCACGATGTGCATTGCTTCGTGGGTGACCAGGTCGATGTCGTTGGGATGTTGTGCCAGCCAGCCCGGATTGATGGTGATGGTCGCCGCCTGGTCCTTGTCGCCGACGAAGGCGATGCCGGTGTAGGCCGGATCGATCACGATGCGGACCATCGATGGTGCCGTCGGACGGAAGTCCGCGCGCTCACGCAGATAGGCGAAGAAGAACGTATCGATCACCCGCTTGCGCTGCGGCGCGGCCAGGGCGCCACGGGCGTCCTGGTAGTTCAGCGTCACGCCATCGCGGGTCAGCTGCGTATCGAACGCCTGGGTCTGGCCGAAGCTGGAGAAGGACAGGGCAACAAGGGCCAGAGGCAGCAGACGGTAGCGCATAGGACTCATTGTACGGTGCTGGCTGCCAACAGTTCGATCTCCGCCAACGGCAACCGACCCGGTGCCAGCAGGCGCAGGCGATACTCGCTGTAGCGGCCAGGCTTGGCGATGCGGAACGGACGGGTCTGGCGGGCGGACGCGAAGTCCTCACCACTACGCTGGTCGAGCACGGTCCAGCCGCCATTGCCGTTGCGTGCCTCCAGTGCCCATTCGCCGCCACGGATGCTGCCGTCGCCACTGGTCAACGTGTACATCGTCGGGGTGCCGTCGGTCAGGCCGCTCAGCGCGATGGTTGCGCCACCGCCCAGGCCCACCGTGGTGGTGGCATCGTCATCGACCAGTGCGGGCACGGCGCGGCCATCGGCCAGCGTTGCTTTCGTACCGCTGCCGAGCAGGTCGTGCAGCAGCTGCGGGCGCTGGCCACGCGCGGTCAACGAGCGCGGAACATCGTCCACGCCACTGCCCCAGCGCGACGGCTGCGGGCCCATCACGAAGTCCAGGGTCGCGCCCTTGGCGATCACTTCGTGCGGCACCCAGGTCTTCGTCCACGGCGTGCCGTTGATCTTCAGCGACTGCACGTAGACGTTCTCGCGCGAGTTGTTGGCCGCGTTCACGGTCAGCACCGCGCCGCCCTGCAGTTCCACCCGCGCATGCTGGAACGCCGGCGAGCCGATCACGTACTCCGGCGCGCCCATGCGCAGCGGGTACAGGCCCAGCGAGGCCAGCACATACCATGCCGAGGTCTCGCCGTTGTCCTCGTCTCCCGGATAACCCTGGCCGATCTCGCTGCCGACATACAGCCGCGACAGGATCTCGCGCACGTGCTGCTGGGTCTTCCACGGCTGCCCGGCATACAGGTACATCCACGGGATGTGGTGCGCCGGCTGGTTGCTGTGCGCGTACATGCCCATGCGCACATCGCGTGCTTCGGTCATTTCATGGATGGTGCCGCCGTAGGAGCCGGCGAACGCCGCGTCGGCGGTTTCCGGCGTGGCGAAGAAGGTGTCCAGCTTGGCGGCCAGCCTGTCGCGGCCACCGTACAGCGCGGCCAGGCCTTCGCCGTCGTGTGCGGCGGTGAAGGCGAACGTCCAGCCATTGGATTCGGTGTAATCGTGGCCCCACACCCGCGGGTCGTAGTGCTTGGCGTCCACCCGCCAGCGGCCATCGGCCCTGCGGCCCTGGAAGAAGCCTGCGGCCGGGTCGAACATCGTCGCGTAGCTGGCGGCGCGGTGACGGAAGTAGTCGGCCTCGGTGCTGTAACGCTCGCGTGCGGCGGGCGTGGTCGCGCGCTTGGCCAGGGCCTCGGCCATGTTGGCGATACCGAAATCGTTGAGCGCACCTTCCATCGTCCACGACATGCCTTCATGCACGTCAGCGCTGGCGTAGCCACGGAAGGTCGAGCGCTCCATGCCCTTGCGGCCGACATGGCGGTCCGGCGGTACCACCGTGGCGTTCTTCAGTGCGGCGGCATAGGCCTCGGCCGGGTCAAAGCCACCGATGCCTTTCAGCCACGCATCGGCGAAGGCAACATCGGAGCTGGTGCCGACCATCAGATCGGCGTAGCCCGGCGACGACCAGCGTGCGATCCAGCCGCCGGCACGGTACTGCTCGATGAAACCCTGCACCAGCTGCCCGGCATCCTCCGGAGTGAACAGCGCATAGGCCGGCCAGGTGGTGCGGAAAGTGTCCCAGAAGCCGTTGTTGACGAACACCTTGCCATCGCGCACGGCGGCAAAGCTGCGGGTCGCGCTGCCGTCGGTGTTGTCGTCACTGGCGCTGGCCTGGTTGGCGTAGCGCCAGTCCGGCGCCGCCGCGCTGCCCACGTTCTCGTGGCCGGAGTTGGGGTACAGGTAGAGACGGTACAGGCTGGAATACAGCGTGGTCTTCTGGTCGTCGCTGGCATTGCCGATATGGAAGCGGGCCAGGCGGGCGTCCCATGCATCCTGGGCGCGACCGGCCACGCTTTCCAGCGTGTCGGTGGTGGCGATTTCCAGTGCGAGGTTGTGCCGCGCCTGTTCCACCGACATCAGCGAGGTGGCGATGCGCATGGTCACCCGGCGCTCGCTGCCGGTGTCGAACGTGATGTAGCCGGTGGGGCGGCCTGTATCGAGACGGCCGCTGCTGCGCCAAGGCTTGTCGAAGCTGGCCACCACGTACATGCGGCTGGCGCCGTTGGACAGGCCGCTGCGGGTATCGGTGTAGCCGGACAGCGTCTGCGTCGCAGCGTCCAGGGTCAGGCCGCCACGTGCATCGACGTTGTCGAACAGCAGGTTGGCGTTGCCGTCTGCGGGGAAGTCGAAGCGGAACACTGCGGCATGGTCGGTCGGTGCGATCGAGGCCGCGATGCCATTGTCGAAGCGCACGTCGTAGCGATACGGGCGTGCACTTTCATGGCTGCGATCGAACGACAGTGCGCGCTTGCGGCGGTCTGCCTCCGGCACACCACGACTGGCCGAGGGCATCACCTGGAAGGTCTGGCGGTCGCCCATCCACGGGCTGGGCTGGTGGCTCAGCGCAAGCGCCTGCAGCTGCGGCCGGTTCTGTGCGTCGTTCTGTTCGTTCCAGCGGTACAGCCAGTTCAGCGCACCGGCATCGGTCACCGGGGTCCAGAAGTTGAATCCGTGCGGCACAGCGGTGGCCGGGAAATTGTTGCCGCGCGAGAAGGTGCCGTTGGCCTGGGTGCCACGGGTGGTCAGCACCCAGTCGGAGACGCGCTGCGGTTGCTGGTGTGGCTGCGCGTCGAGGCGCACATCGTCGATCCAGCCGGATACCGGTGCGCCGTCGGCACTGGCCACTTCCAGTTCGATCGCCACCACGCGGCGGCCCTTCAGCGCGGCCACGTCGCCCAGGCGTACCGCTTTGCGCGCCCACTGCTGCGGATACAGCGTCTTCGAATCGCCCTGCGCGCGCGCGCCGATGGCCACGCCATGCTGGTCGCGGGCAGTGCCGGCCGAAACCCTGCTGCCATCGTCCAGCAGCAGGTCCAGCGAGACATAGGTCGAGGCCACGCTGTCCTTGCCGACGATTTCCGGCAGCACCAACCACGACAGGGTGGTATCGGCCTTGATGGTCATGTCCGCCTTGAACAGCTCGCGCCGCGCGTTACCGCCAGCGCTGCTGTAGCGCAGTGCATGCAGGCCGCTGTAGCCGGCGTTGCGCTTGGCGGTGTAGGGCGCCGCAGGGCCGTTGCCGATCGTGACCTGCAGTGCGCCCGCGGTCTGGGTCGGAGCTGGCTCACCGGGCTCGAACGAGGTCTGCAGCCCCTGTGCCAGCACCGGCATCGCAGTGGTCGCACAGGCCAGGGCCAGGGCGAGCGGAAGCAGGGCGCGGCGCGGATCGGACAGGGTCATGCAAGGGTCTCCCGGAGGGGCAGGCGGCAGGCAGAACCCGCATCGGCGGACACCACGGGCAGCATCGCTCCGCCCGCCAGGCTGGCAGTGGTAGAGGCGATGCTGGTCCGGTGGGGGCGGGCCATGCGATCGGGTCGGATTGAGCAGGTCGGGTTACGACCTGGCCCGATCCTGCAACAGCCATCGCGGCCTGGCAAGTGCCATTTAGTTCGATCCAAATGCGGGAAATATCGCTGTCGGCCGATTTTCGGCATGAACCTGCAGGATCGGTCGGGAATTTCCACCGGCACCCCGTCCCGAGGCGGCATGCAAGGCCGCAGGGAATCGGCCCGGTACGCGCAAAGACCTGTTGCGGCGCAATGTCAGGGCAGCCCGGATGCTAGAATCGCAGGCCTCGCAACCCGTTCATCGACATCCGCCATGAGCCATACCGCCACCGCGCCCGCCAACGCCGAAAAGCGCTACACCGTGCACCGCAGCGATCTGCCGCTGAGCTGCCCGACGCCGGAAATGGCGCTGTGGAACTCGCATCCGCGCGTGTACCTGCCGATCGAAGACGAGCCCAACGGCGAAGCGAAGTGCGCGTACTGCGGCTCCGTGTTCGTGCTGGCCGACTAAGCAGGCCTTCGATCGATGCGCCGATTGACCGTGGTGCAGTTGCTGCCGGCGCTGCACTCCGGCGGTGTCGAGCGCTCGACCCTTGAAATTGCTGCGGCGCTGGTGGCTGCCGGCCATCGCGCGCTGGTGGTGTCCGCTGGCGGTCGCCTGGTACAGCCGCTGCTCGATAGTGGTGCCGAGCATCTCACCCTCGATATCGGCCGCAAGTCGCTGCTGACCCTGCGTCACCTGCCGACCCTGCGTCGCCTGTTCACCGAGGTCGGTGCGGATATCGTGCATGCCCGTTCGCGGTTGCCGGCCTGGCTGGGCCTGTACGCGATCCGTGCGATGCCCGTCGCACAGCGCCCGCATTGGGTGACTACCGTGCACGGCCTGAATTCACCCAGTCGCTACAGCGCGGTGATGACCAGCGGCGAGCGCGTGATCTGCGTGTCCAACACCGTGCGCGACTATGTGCAGCGGCACTATCCGACGGTTCCCGAAGCGAGGCTGCAGGTGATTCCGCGCGGCGTCGATGTCCGCCAGTTCCCGCGCGTGGCGTGTGCCGATCGCCGTCCCCGGCTGGCGCTGGCCGCGGATTACCCGTGGCTGGCCCAGGTTGAAGGGCCGTTGCTGCTGCTGCCGGGGCGGGGCACCCGCCTGAAGGGCCACGCACACGCGCTGCAGCTGCTGGCTGACGTTCGCGCCACCGGTGTGCCGGCGCAGCTGTGGATGCTGGGCACTGATGAACCCGGCCGCGAAGCCTACGTGGCTGATCTGCGCAGGCAGGCGGCGGCGCTGGGCATCGCCGACGCGGTGCAGATCAGCACGCCGACCGCGCGCATTGCCCAGGCCTATGCCGCCAGCGACCTGGTACTGCAGCTCTCGGACAAGCCCGAGGCGTTCGGCCGCACCGTGGTCGAAGCGTTGTCGGTCGGTCGCCCGGTACTGGGCTGGGACCATGGTGGCGTCGGCGAACTGCTGCAGCAGCTGCAGCCCAGCGGCGCGGTGCCGCTGGGTAATGCACGCGCGCTGGGTGAACGCGCGCTGGCCCTGCTGGCGCAGCCGCCGTCCTTGCCGGCCCGTATCCCGTTTACCCTGCAGACCATGCAGCGTGACACCCTCCGCCTCTATGCCGACCTCGCCGGCTGATCCCGCCGTCATCGTGCGCGACGACCGCGCCGGTCGCTGGGCACCGTGGTGGGTGCTGGCGTACGTGGCGATGTGGCCGTTGCCGGGTATCGCCGAAACCGTACTCGGACTCGGTGCGCTGTATGCCGCCGCGCGCATGATGATCCGCCGGCTGCAGCGCCGCCCGCACCTGCTGAGCACCGCGGCGTGGGCGCTGACCTCGATCCTGTTCCTCGGCTATTGGCTGCCACAGGCCTTTTCCGCGTTCGATGCCATCGATCCGGCGGCGTCGTGGACCAAGGCCGCCGCCGGCCTGCGCTATCTGCCCTTCATGTGGCTGGTGGCAATTGCGGTGGCCACGCCGGAACGGCGGCGGCTGACCTTCGGCGGGCTGGCGCTGATCACCGCTGCCTGGACGCTGGATGCGCTGGTGCAGGCAGCCGCCGGCACCAGCCCGTGGTTCTGGTCGCTGGAACACCTGAAGCTGGCCGTGAGCGGCCGTGCACTGTGCCCGGCCGACGAGGCCGCGCTGGCCGACCGCCTCAGTGGCGCACTGGGTCCGTGCAACCTGAAGTTCGGCCAGGTGCTGGCCAGCCTGTCGCCGTTCCTGCTGCTGCCGGCGGCGCGCCGCTTCGGCAACCTGGGCTGGGTGCTGGCGGCGGTGGCACTGGGCTGCGTGCTGCTGCTGGCCGGCTCGCGCGCGTCATGGATCACTTTCGCGCTGGTGCTGGCCTACAGCGGCGTGCGCCAGTTCGGCTGGAAGCGGTTGGCTTTGCTCGCGCTGCTCGCGGTTCTCGGAGCGGGCGCGCTGACCGCCAGCGTGCCACAGCTTCGCGAACGCTTCGCGCGTACCGCGATGGCCTGGGATGGAGGCGAGCGTGGCGTCGACGAAGCGCTGTCCGGGCGTGCAAGGATCTGGGAAGCCGCCGCCTGCATGATCGAGGCGCATCCGATCAACGGAGTCGGCGCGCGTGGCTTCCGCGATGCCTATCCGGACTGCGTGGCTGAGGAGGGCCCTGCGGTGTGGGGCAATGCTCCGGCCTTGCATGCACACCAGATCGTGCTGGAAATCCTTGCTGAAACCGGTGTGCTCGGCCTGCTGCTGTGGTTGGCCGCGGTCGCCCAGGCCTGGCGTGCGTGGCGTTTCGCGCCCGCCGCCGCCCGCGAACGAGCTCGCCCGGCAATGCTGGCGCTGGCGGTCACGGTGTTTCCGCTCAACACCCACCTCGCGTTCTATTCCGCGTTCTGGGGTGGACTGACCGTGTTGTTGGCCGCATTGTTCGCCGGCAGCCTGCTGGCCCGCGAATCGGATGAATCTCCGCCGATGCAGTAGTTGCCAACCTTGGTTGGCTCTTCGGGACCGGCCTCGGTTCATCGGCGCCAACCAAGGTTGGCGACTACCATGAGCACGCCGGCCCTTCCACGGCATCCGGTTATTTGTAGAAATCGCTCCGCCCGCCAGGCTGGCGCTTGAACCGCCGATGGATCCACAGGTACTGGTCGGGGGCTTCGCGCACCATCGCTTCGATGGCCTGGTTGACCCGCGTGGTATCGGCTTCCACGTCCTCGCTGGGAAAATTCTCCAGCGGCGCGCCGATCTTCAGGAAGTACTTCCCGCCTTCGCGGCGGTGGAAATAGGGGATCACCGCACAGCCGGTCATCCGTGCCAGCTGGTGGGTGGCAGTGATGGTCGACGCGGTGTGGCCGAAGAACGGCACGAACACGGTGTCCTTGCCGCGCATGTCCTGGTCCGGCGCGTACCAGAGGAAGCCGCCCTTCTTCAGGTGGCGCACCGTGGCGCGGATGTCCTCGTTGGCGTACATCGCCTTGGCATAGCGCAGGCGGCCGAACTTCACCGCCCACTCGTATACCGGATTCTTGTGCTTGCGGTACATGCCCGACAGGTCAACGTAGTCGCACAGCAGGCGGCCGCACATCTCCAGCGTCATGAAGTGGCCGGAGACCAGCAGCACGCCACGGCCCTCGGCCTGCATCTGCCGCAGATGTTCCAGACCCTCGATCTGCACCTGCGGGCGGATGCGGTCGATGCTGCCCCACCAGGCGCGGATGCACTCGAGTACGCCCACGCCCAGTGCGTCGAAGCTGTCGCGGACCAGGCGCTGTCGCCAGGCCTCGTCCTTTTCCGGGAAGCACAGTTTGAGGTTGACTTCGGCGGCGCGGCGGCGGCTGCCGAGCAGGCGCCAGCTGATCCAGCCGACGCCACGGCCGAGCGCACGCTGCAGCATCCACGGCAGGCGGGCGATGGCGAAGGCGCCAAGCATGGCGGCGAACATCGGCCAGTTGCGGGGATCGCGCAGCGACGGGCGGACGGCGGTGGTGGCATCGGACATGGCGCCATTCTACCAACCCGGCTGCGTGTCTTTCCCGGGGGGCTCCCGTATCCTTGCCGCATGCGTAAAGACCCTGTCGAATGGATTCTGCGCGGCCTGTACTCGGCCGTGCTCTACATCCTGCTGCCGATCACCGTGTACCACCTGGTCTGGCGGGGTTTCCGGGTCCGTGAATACTTCCGGCGCTGGGACGAGCGTTATGCCTCGTATCCGCAGCCGACCGGCCAGCCGAGGGTCTGGCTGCACGCAGTCTCGGTGGGCGAGGTCAACGCTGCCGCCCCGTTGGTGAACGCCCTGCGCCAGCAGCGCCCGGACATCCGCTGGGTCATCACCACCATCACCCCGACAGGCTCGGAGCGCGTGCGCGCGCTGTGGGGAGACGCGCTGGACCACGTCTACCTGCCGTACGACGTACCGGGCAGCGTCAACCGCTTCCTCGGCCATTTCCAGCCCAGCCTGGCACTGATCCTGGAAACCGAGCTGTGGCCGAACATGCTGTTCGGCTGCCGCGACCGTCGCATCCCGGTCTATATCCTCAATGCCCGCCTGTCCGCGCGCTCGTTGCGAGGCTACCGCTTGCTGGCCGCACTGATCCGCCGCGCGCTGCGCACCGTCACCTGCGTTGCCGCACAGTCGCAGGACGATGCCGAGCGCTTCGTGCAGCTGGGTGCCGTGCCGGAACAGGTGCAGGCGCTGGGCAATCTGAAGTTCGATATCGCCACGCCGGACGTACAGGGCTTTGTCGAACAGTTCCATGCGCGGGTTGCGGCCGGGCGCCCGGTGTGGATCGCGGCCAGCACCCATGACGGCGAAGAACAGGCGGTGATCGACCTGCACCGACGCCTGCGCCAGCAGCACCCCGGCCTGTTGCTGCTGTGGGCGCCACGGCATCCCGAGCGCTTCCCGAAGGTGGAGGCGCTGGCGCGCGAACAGGGCTGGAACGTGGCGACCCGCCGCGCGAAGCAGTGGCCCGATGCCGATACCGATGTGTTCGTCATCGACACCCTGGGCGAGCTGATGCCGTTCTATGCCTGCGCACAGGTCGCGTTCGTCGGCGGCAGCCTGCAGCCGATCGGCGGCCACAACCTGCTGGAACCAGCGGCGATGGGCACCGCAGCGGTAACCGGTCCGCACCTGCACAACTTCGCCGAGATCTCGCGACGCATGCGCGAGGCCGGTGCGTTGCTGATCGGCGAGGACGTGCAGGCGGTCGGTGATCTGCTGCTGCATCTGCTCGACAGCGCGCAGGCGCGCGAAGACATGGCGCGTGCAGGGTGCACGTTGGTCAGCAACGGTCGCGGCGCATTGCAGCGCACGCTGGCGCTGGTTGCGCCGCACCTGCCGCCGCCTCGTCGCTAGGGTTGTGCCTACGCCCGCGGTCTCGCTGTCGCGAACGACTGCATCAATTCTGCTTAGCGGCCGGATTCCTGTCGTCGCCGGACCGTTTGCGTAGAAGGCAGCGTGCCTGCGATCACATCGCGGCATAGATCGCACGGAATCTGATACCGCCTCTTGGCGTGGGCTGCCAGCCTGCGGTCGCCCGCATGTGGGCGCATATCAAGAGGACTTGCGATGGATGGCGACAGCAGCAGGGATGGCGTCGGCGGACTGCATCCCGGGAAGGAACATCTGGCGGTGGTTGCGTTGACGCTGCTGCTGGGAGGAAACGTGGTGGCGCGGGTCGGCCAGTACACCGCTGCCCAGGCCGGTCCAGCCATCGTGCTGAGCCTGCTGCTCGCCGCGTTGGCCGCTGGCCTGGTGTTGTGTTGCCTTCAGGGCGTGCGTCAGCGCTGGCCAGAGGCGGAGGGCCTGCACGGGCTGCTGGTTGCAAGCTGGGGCAGGGGCCTCGCCGGCTTGCTGGGCGCCGTACTGCTGCTGGAACTGGTGGCGACGGCAGCAGGCGTCGCGCAGTCCGCTGCCCTGCATCTACATGCGGTGCTGGCCAGCCGCGGCATCAGCGCGGACAGCTGGCTGCCGGGCCCGTTGCTGGCGGCAGCAGGCCTGCTGCTGTTGGGAATGTTCGCGGTGTTGCCGCCGCGGCGTGCCGCACTGCTGGTCTGCGCACTGCTGACGGTGAAGATCGGTATCGGCGTGCTGCTGCTGGCGCTGGCGGCGCGGCATGTGGACTACGCCCATTGGATTCCGTGGTTGCCAGAGGCAACCGCGCCCTATCACTTCGGGCTGGGCGGCGTACTTGCCGCGAGCGTGTCGTTGCTGGGCGTGTTTGCCAGCGCAGGGCTGGCGCTGGGCTTTCCCGGCCTGCGCCTGCGAACGGTATCGCAGCAATCCAGGGTGCTGGCAGCGATGGTGTTGCTGGCCATGCTGCTGTTGATCCTGCTGGCTGCGCTGCAGGCGGGGCTGGTCGCATTCCCGGCGCTGGCCAGCCCGCGTCCGTTGTCGGTGGCACTGCAAGGCCATCCGGAACTGCAGTGGCTGCTGCCGCTGCTGCCTTTGGCCGGCATGGCCGGATTGGCGGCGCTGCTACTGGTGCTGGTGTTGCTGGCCGCACATCTGGCAATGGGGATGTGGTCCGTGGCATGCAAAGAGAAGCATGGGCCCAGGAAAACGCTGGCGACCGTGGTCGTTGTTCTGCTCTCGGCCTTGTTGGCGCTATGCGTGCCGATGGGGTGGCTGCCGGTGCTGCCTGGCCCGGCGGCCCTGCTGGTGACGGCAGCGCTGTGCCTTGGGGCACTGCGCACGCGGGAATGCGTGGAGGTGTCGCACGGCTCACGATGGTCGTTGACGATGCCGGTGCTGGCGCCCTTGGCGGCGGCACTGTGCCTGCTGTCGGCGGTGCTGCAGCTGCGCGCATGGCCCGGCTGATGCGCGGTAGTTCTGCGTCATGCGTGATTGCGTGCGCATGCGGCGTCCACAAAAAAGCCACCCTCGCGGGTGGCTTCTTCGTTGCCGGCAGGACGACGACTCAGTTCGTGGTCGTTGCCGGGTTGCCTGCGTCCTGGGTCAGCAGGCGGTTGACGTCCTGCAGCTCGGCCACGTCCAGCGCGCCCAGCGACTGGCTCAGCAGCAAGCGGTTCTGCAGGAAGGTGTAGCGGGCCTGTGCATAATCCAGCTGCGCCGAGAACAGGATGCGCTGGTTCTGGATCACGTCCAGCACGGTACGGGTACCGACTTCCAGGCCGACCTGCGACGCGTCGTACGCGCTCTGCGCCGAGACCACCGCCAGGCGGCGGGCTTCCACTTCGCTGATGCCCTGCACCAGGGTCTGGTAGGCATTGCGGGTGTTGCGGTCCAGGGCGCGCTTCTGCTGCTCGTAGCCGTCCTGGGCGATGTCGCGCTGGGCCAGTGCCTGGCGCACGCCGGACTGGGTGGCGCCACCGGCGAAGATCGGCACGCTCAGGGTCAGCCCGATGCTGTTGGTGCGTGCATCGGGCGACAACGAGCCTGCACCGGTGCTGTCACCCCAGGTCGCGCTCTTGCCCCAGCTGCCGCCCAGCGACAGGGTCGGGTAGTGGCCACCACGCGCGGCCTGCACGCCGGCCTCGGCGGCGCTGACCTTCAGTTCCTGTGCCTTCAGTGCCGGATTCCCGGTGGTGGCCTGGTGCACCAGCTCATCGATGTTGCCGCGGTTGGCCGGCACTTCCGGGCGGAAGTCCGCCGGCAGGCCGCGCAGGTTGACCACCGGCTGGCCGGTCAGTTCGGTCAGCGCCTGGTAGTTATCGGCCAGGGTGTTCTGCGCAACGATGCTGTTGGCACGTGCCTGGTCGTACTGGGCACGTGCTTCGTGCACGTCGGTGATCGGCGCCAGGCCCACTTCCAGGCGCTTGTCGGCGAAGTCGAACTGCTTTTTCGCCGCCGCTTCATTGGTCTGTGCGGCGTTCAGCGATTCGATCGCCACCAGCACGTTGAAGTAGGCCGCCGAGGTGCGCACGATCAGGCTGTCGTTGGCCGAATCCAGGGTGAAATCCGCCGCCTTGCTCAGTTCGCGCTGCGAACGCAGGTTGTTGATCTGGGTCCAGTTGAACAGCGTCTGGCTGCCCTCGACCGTGTAATTGCGGCGCCTGCTGGAGACCGTGCCGGAGTTGGCATCGGCATTGGCCTCCGAACGCGAACGGTTGAGCGTGGCCTGGCCGGTGAGCTGCGGCAGCAGGGCGGCACGTGCCTGCACGGCGCCTTCCTTGTCGACCAGCCGGGTCGATTCGGCGGCGGACAGCTGCGGATCGCCGTTGCGCGCCATTTCATAGACCTGCAGCAGGTCGGCGGCATGGGCGGACAACGGCAGCAGGGCAGTGGCCAGCGCAACAGCGAGGGATCGGCGGATCATTGCGGCTTCCTTGGACTCAGAGGTGGAACTGGGGTGCCGGGGCGGCACCACGCAGGTAATCGATATCGGTCTCGAACAGGGACTCGCTGCTGCCATTGGCCTTGACCAGCAGGGCCTCCATTGCCGGCGAACGGCCATGGATCACGAACAGGCGACCACCCGGACGCAGCCACGATGCGAACTGTGACGGCACCACGTCGACGGCACCAGTGACACAGATCACGTCAAAGCGGCGTTCGGTCTGCCAGGCCAGGGCGTCGGCCACTTCCACGCGGACGTTGGTGCCCAGGCCGGAAGCATCCAGGCGCGCACGTGCGGCGGCAGCCAGCTCCGGGTCGATCTCCAGGCTCAGCACGTCGCGCGCCAGCGCGCCGATGCAGGCCGACAGGAAGCCGCTGCCGGTGCCGATTTCCAGCACTTCGTCACCCGGCTGCAGGTCCAGTGCCTGCAGGGTACGGCCCTCGATGACCGGCTTCATCATCTTCTGGCCATGGCCGATCGGCAGTTCAACATCGGCGTAGGCCAGCGCCCGGTGCGCGTCGGCGACGAAGGCCTCGCGCGGCAGGCGGGCCAGGACGTCGAGCACCTTGATGTCCAGCACGTCCCAGGGACGGATCTGCTGTTCCACCATCAGTTCGCGGGCGTGGGCGTAATCAATCGTCATGAGGTTCAAATCCAGCGCAGTGGGCCGGCCATTTTACCGGTGCCGGAGGCCGGCGGCGCGCCCAGAGCATCAGCTGCCGGGTGGCCGGGGTCGCAGTGCCGGAAGTCATCGCGACCTCCGGTTCGTTCAGTTTTGGTTATCCGGCCGTCCCGGCCCCTCTTGGCGCGTAGGCGCGCAGGAAGAAGTCGATGCTGGCGGTCACGTGGGTGAGAGGGTCGCATTCCACCGGTGACAGTGGCATGCCGCACATCATATGCATGTGCACTTCGCCCTTGACCAGGGTCAGGAACTGCTGGCCAGCCAGGTAATAGTCGGGAATCTGCAGTTCGCCGCGTGCGCCGCGCGCGCGCAGGAAGTCGGCCAGGGCCTCGCAGGTGCGCTCCGGGCCGGCCTGCCAGAACAGCTCGCGCAGGCGCTCATCGGTTTCCGGCGCCATCATCATGCGCTGGATGGAGATCGCCGCGTCGGAGGTGATCAACTGGAAGAAGGCCAGGCCGATGCCGATCAGCTGGTCGCGCAACGGTCCGTCCGCGTCGGCCACGAACAGCGCGTCAGGCAGCATTTCGATGCATTTTGACTGCACGGCCTCGGAGAACAGGGTCTCCTTGTCGCCGAAGTGGCTGTACACGGTCAGTTTCGAGACGCCGGCCTGAGCGGCGATGGTGTCCATGCTCACGCCCGTATAGCCCTGTTCGATGAACAGTGCTTTGGCTGCTTCAAGGATCGCCGCGCGCTTGCCGAGGTCCTTCGGACGCCCGGGTCCGGCGGCCTTGGCAGCGGGCTTGGCCGACGGCTTGCGGGAAGTGGGAGAACTCATCACGACAATACTAGACCAAGCGGTTCGATATTTATACTATACCGACTGGTTCACTAATGTCCGTGTCGCAACAGTATGTTGCTGGCGCGTTCCCCCGGATCCCCTTTTCAGGTCTTGTACCTCATGAAGAACATGCGTTGGTTGGGTGTTGGCGTGCTGGCGGTGGTAGTGGCGGCTTGTGGCAGGCAGGCCGCCGAGCCGGTGGCGGCCATTCCGGTGCTGGTGGTGCATCCCACCACGCAGGACGGACAGGCGCCGGCGGCCTACCCCGGCGAGGTACGCGCCCGCCAGGAGAGCCCGCTGTCGTTCCGGGTCGGCGGCAACCTGATCAAGCGTCATGTCGACGCTGGGCAACGCGTGAAGAAGGGCCAGCTGCTGGCCGAGCTGGACGTGGCCGACTACGCCTCGCAGGCAGCCGCCTCGCAGGCGCAGTTGGCGGCGGCGGAAGCCGACCTGGTACGCGCCCGCGATGACCAGAAGCGCTACGCCAAGCTGGCCGAGGACCAGCTGGTCAGCCGCTCGGCGCTGGACCAGCAGACCGCTGCGTTCAAGGCCGCGCAGGGCCAGGCCAATGCCGCCCGCGCCAACCTGGCGGTGGCCCGCAACCAGGCCGAGTACGCGCAGCTGCGCGCCCCGGCCGACGGCGTGATCGCCAGCCGCCAGGCCGAAGCCGGGCAGGTGGTCAGTGCCGGGCAGACGGTGTTCACCCTGGCCGCAGATGGTGGCCGCGAAGTGCTGATCGCGCTGCCGGAAAGCAACATCCGTGATTACAGGGTCGGGCAGCCGGTGCAGGTGGAACTGTGGAACCGCCCGGGCCAGCTGCTGCCGGGTACCCTGCGCGAGATCGCGCCGGCCGCCGATGCGCAGGCACGCACCTATGCCACGCGGGTCAGCCTGGCGCCGGAAGCCTTGAGCGAAGTGGAACTGGGCCAGAGCGCGCGGGTGTTCGCCGCCGCTGGCCGCAATGGCACCCTGCAGCTGCCGCTCGGCTCGGTGCTGCGCGGCAGTGATGGCAAGGCCAGCGTGTGGGTGGTCAATCCGTCCAATGGTGCGTTGAAGGCCACCGCGGTGACGGTCGGTGCCTATGGTGAGCAGGCGGTGCCGGTGCTGTCCGGCGTGGCCGCGGGTGACTGGGTGGTGGCTGCCGGTGGCCATCTGCTGCGCGAAGGCCAGGTGGTGACGCCGGTCGACCGCCAGAATCGTCCGGTGCTGGCACCGGCGGCCACGCCGGCCGCTGCGCCGGCCGCAGGCAAGGGGCACTGATCCGTGCGCCGCTTCAACCTCTCCGAATGGGCGCTGGGCAATCGCCCGCTGGTGCTGTTTGCGATGCTGGCCTTCGCCGTCATCGGCGCCTGGTCCTACAAGCACCTGGGCCAGTCTGAAGATCCACCCTTCACCTTCAAGGCGATGGTGGTACGCACGATGTGGCCTGGCGCCACCGCCGAGCAGGTCTCGCGGCAGGTGACCGAGCCGATCGAGAAGGCGCTGATGAACACCGGCGAGTACGAGTTCATCCGCTCGTACTCGCGCCCGGGCGAGTCGCAGGTGATCTTCATGGCCCGCGACAGCCTGCGTTCCAAGCAGATTCCTGACCTGTGGTACCAGGTGCGAAAGCGCGTGGGTGACATCAAGGCGACGCTGCCGCGCGAGATCGTCGGGCCGTTCTACAACGATGAGTTCGGCGATACCTTCGGCAACATCTATGCGCTGACCGGCGAAGGCTTCGATTACGCGGTGATGCGCGATTACGCCGACCGTATCCAGCTGGAACTGCAGCGCGTGCCTGACGTCGGCAAGATCGACCTGGTCGGCCTGCAGGACGAGAAGGTCTGGATCGAACTGTCCAACACTAAGCTGGCCACGCTGGGCGTGTCGCTGCAGCAGGTGCAGCAGGCGTTGGCCGACCAGAACGCGGTGACCGCCACCAGCTTCTTCGAGACCCCGACCGACCGCGTGCAGCTGCGCGTGACCGGCCAGTTCGATTCGATCGAGGACATCCGCAAGTTCCCGATCCAGGCGGGCGAGCGGACCCTGCACCTGGGCGACATCGCCGAGGTGAAGCGTGGCTTTGCCGATCCGGCCTCGCCGAAGATGCGCTTCATGGGCCAGGATGCGATCGGCCTGGCGGTGGCGATGAAGGAGGGCGGCGACATCCTGAAACTCGGTGCCACCCTGGATGCCGAGTTCGAGCGCCTGCAGAAGACCCTGCCGGCCGGCATGCAGCTGCGCAAGGTGTCCGACCAGCCACACGCAGTGGAAGAGTCGGTGGGCGAGTTCGTGCAGGTGCTGACCGAAGCGGTGGTGATCGTGCTGCTGGTCAGCTTCTTCTCGCTGGGCCTGCGCACCGGCCTGGTGGTGGGCGTGACCATTCCACTGGTGCTGGCGATGACCTTCTTCGTCATGCACTACTTCGACATCGGCCTGCACAAGATCTCGCTGGGCGCGCTGGTGCTGGCGCTGGGCCTGCTGGTGGACGATGCGATCATCGCGGTGGAAATGATGGCCACCAAGATGGAGCAGGGCTACGACCGCCTGCGTGCGGCCAGTTTTGCCTGGGAATCTACGGCCTTCCCGATGCTGACCGGCACGCTGATCACCGCGGCCGGCTTCCTGCCCATCGCAACGGCGGCCTCGAGTACCGGTGAGTACACCCGTTCGCTGTTCCAGGTGGTGACCATCGCCCTGGTGGTGTCCTGGATCGCAGCGGTGCTGTTCATCCCGTACCTGGGCGACAAGATGCTGCCGGACCTGTTCAACCCGCAGCTGCCCAAGCCTGACAGCCTGGCCGGTCGCTGGCGTGCCAAGCGCCTGCAGTGGGCTGACCGCCATCCGGCGCTCGCGCGCTGGATCGCGCCGAAGGAGCATGCGCATGACCATGATCCGTACCAGCGGCCGTTCTACACCCGCTTCCGGGGTTTCCTGGATACCTGCCTGCGCCATCGCTGGTGGGTGATCGGTGCGACCATCGCGCTGTTCATCGGCTCGCTGATGCTGTTCCGTTTCGTGCCGCAGCAGTTCTTCCCCGATTCCACCCGCCCTGAGCTGATGGTGGACATCGAACTGGCCGAGGGCGCATCGCTGGCCGCCACCCAGGCGCAGGCCAGCAAGCTGGAAAAGCTGCTGAAGCAGCGCGAGGGCATCAGCAACTACGTGGCCTACGTCGGCACCGGTTCGCCGCGCTTCTACCTGCCGCTGGACCAGCAGCTGCCGGCGACCAACTTCGCCCAGTTCGTGGTGCTCACCGAAGACGCCAAGGCCCGCGAGGCGACCCGCGACTGGATGCTGAAAGACGTGATCAAGCAGTTCCCGGACGTGCAGATGCGCGTGACCCGGCTTGAGAACGGCCCGCCGGTCGGCTACCCGGTACAGATGCGCGTATCCGGCGAGCACATCGCACAGGTGCAGGCGATCGCGCGCCAGGTCGAGGCCAAGGTGCGGGAGAACCCGCACGTGATGAACGTCAATCTGGACTGGAGCGAGCCGAGCAAAGTGGTGCGGCTGGTGATCGACCAGGACCGTGCACGCGCGCTGGGCGTCAGCAGCGCGCAGGTCAGCCAGTTCCTCAGCAGTTCGTTGTCTGGCATGAGCGTGAGCACCTATCGCGAAGGCAACCGCCAGATCGAGATGCTGCTGCGTGGGCCGGACAACGAGCGCGCGCAGCTGGACCTGATCGGCAGCCTGGCAATGCCCACCAGCAGTGGCACGGCAGTGACGCTGTCGCAGGTCGCGCGGCTGGAATACGCCTTCGAGGACGGCATCATCTGGCACCGCAACCGCCTGCCGACGGTGACCGTGCGTGCCGACATCAGCGACGGCATGCAGGCGCTGGACGTGGTGCAGCAGATCGTACCGACGCTGGACGGCATCCGTGCCGAACTGCCTAGTGGCTACCTGCTGGAAACCGGCGGCTCGGTGGAGGATTCGGCCCGTGGGCAGAACTCGATCAAGGCCGGCATGCCGTTGTTCCTGATCGTGGTGGCCACGCTGCTGATGCTGCAGCTGCGTAGTTTCTCGCGAGCGGCGATGGTGCTGGTGACCGCGCCGCTGGGCATCATTGGCGCTACGTTGTTCCTGCTGCTGTTCCGCGCGCCGTTCGGCTTCGTGGCGCTGCTGGGCACGATCGCGCTGGCCGGCATGATCATGCGCAACTCGGTGATCCTGATCGACCAGATCCAGCAGGACATCGATGCCGGTCATGACCGCTGGCATTCGATCATCGATGCCACGGTGCGCCGTTTCCGCCCGATCGTGCTGACTGCGCTGGCGGCGGTGCTGGCGATGATCCCGCTGTCGCGCAGTGCGTTCTATGGCTCGATGGCGATCTCGATCATGGGTGGCCTGATCGTGGGCACCGTGCTGACCCTGGTGTTCCTGCCGGCGTTGTACGCGGCATGGTTCCGGGTCAAGCCGGACGAATCCGGGGCGTGATGCCCCGGGTTCTTCGGCCGCCGCCCCTGGTAGGTGCCAACCTTGGTTGGCACTGATGCATGCATCCACGCATGGCGTGGATTGATCTGCTCGCGGGATCTGCTTTCTGTAGAGCCGAGCCATGCTCGGCTGCTCTTCGCGCGATGATGGGATGAGTCGAGCATGGCTCGACTCTACAGAAGCATCCACGCATGGCGTGGATCTACTGCAGCTGCAGGTCGGTGCGCAGCAATGGCAGAAGCCATTCGATGAACACCTGCACGCGTTGCGCGCGGTGCTGCCGATGCGGTTGCAGCAACGTCACCGGCAACGGTTGCGCCACGTACTGCGGCATCACTTCCACCAGTGCGCCGGCGTGCAGTTCCGCCTGCACGTCGTAACGCGGGATCTGCAGCAGCCCCAGCCCCGCCACGCAACAGGCAATCGACGCCTCGGCGCTGTTCACCCGTACCCAGCCGGGCATCGGCTGCGTGCGCAGCTGGCTGCCGTCCTGCCATTCCCACGGTTCCACCCGCGCCGTTGTTGGTGAGGCATAGTTCACCGCGCGGTGCTGCGGCAGATCCGCAGGATGCTGCGGCACTCCGTGCTCACGCAGGTAACTGGGCGCAGCAACGTTGACGAAGTCGAGCTGGCCCAGCGTGCGTGCCACCAGGCTGGAGTCACCCAGGTGGCCAACCCGCAGCACGGCATCGCAGCCGTCCTCGATCAGGTTCACCGCGCGATCGGTCATGCCCAGGTCCAGTTCCACCTGCGGGTAGCGCGCAAAGAAATCCGGCAGGGCAGGGGCGATGATGCGTCGGCCGATGCGGCTGGGCACGTCGATCTTCAGCAGGCCAATCGGTTGTGCGTCATCCTGGCGGAACAGCGATTCGGCGTCTTCAACCTCGGCGATCAGGCGCAGGCAGCGGGCATGGAACACGTCCCCATCATGGGTGGTGGACACCCGACGGGTCGATCGCTGCAGCAGGCGGGTGCCGAGCCGCTGCTCCAGTTCGGCGATGGCCGCCGATACCGTGGAGCGGGGCAGGCCGAGCTGGTCGGCGGCGCGGGTGAAGCTGGCGCTCTCCACCACCCGGGTGAAGATACGGAAGCGGTCGATCCGGTCCATTGTTCGCTGACTCTGGAAAGTTAAGTCAATGTAGCGGGCTTTATCCGGATTTTCTGCACGATATCGTCATCAGGACAGGTTGCCATCCCGGGCAGCCCCTCCCCGAGACCAAGCCATGACTGACCATTCCCTCAAGGGCAAGACCGTGCTGATCGCTGGCGGTGCCAAGAACCTGGGCGGGCTGCTGGCCCGCGACTTTGCCAGCCAGGGCGCCAAGGCCATCGTCATCCACTACAACAGTGCCGCCACCCAGGCTGATGCGGAAGCAACGGTCGCCGCCGTGCAGGCCGCTGGCAGCAAGGCGGTGGCGCTGCAGGGCGACCTGACTTCGGCCGCAGCGATGGAGCGCTTGTTCGCCGATGCCGTGGCTGCCGTCGGCCGGCCGGACATCGCCATCAATACCGTCGGCAAAGTGCTGAAGAAGCCGATGCTGGAGATCAGCGAAGCCGAGTACGACGAGATGAGCGCGGTCAATGCGAAGTCCGCGTTCTTCTTCCTCAAGGAAGCCGGTCGAAACGTCAATGACGGCGGTCGCATCTGCACCCTGGTCACCTCGTTGCTGGGCGCGTTCACGCCGTTCTATTCCAGTTATGCCGGCACCAAGGCGCCAGTGGAGCATTTCACCCGTGCGGCGTCGAAGGAATTCGGTGAGCGCGGTATCTCGGTGACGGCGATCGGCCCCGGTCCGATGGACACGCCGTTCTTCTATCCGGCCGAGAGTGCCGACGCGCAGGCGTACCACAAGACCGCGTCGGCGCTGTCGGCATTCACCCGCACCGGCCTGACCGACATCGCCGACATCGTGCCGTGGATCCGCTTCCTGGTCACCGACGGCTGGTGGATGACTGGCCAGACCATCCTGGTCAATGGCGGTTACACCACCAAGTAGAGGCGCACTGTGCGAGCGCCATGCGTGGGTGTTCCTTGTTCTGGCTGCGCTCATCCACGCATGGCGTGGATCTGCTGACAACCACTGGCAGATTGGCGGCATTCTGAGTGGACAGTAAAAAGTGCCGCGATCCTGTCTGGGATCGCGGCACAATAGCCGGCTGTCCTGGGGCCGGAGTGCCTGCATGTTCCCTCGCACGATCCACGCCTGCGCGCTGATGCTGGTTGCCTGCAGCGGCCTTGCCGATGCGAAGCCGGTAGAAGCCGACGCTCTGCGATTCCAGCAGAACCTGATGGCCGTGCTGGAATGCCGGGCGACACCGACGGTGCGGCAGGCGCTGGGCAGCCAGCTACGTGCCGCCCGCTATGGCTCGGCAACGGAAAGACCGGCGTACCTGCGTGGCTGGCGCTTCAGCGCAGCCGATCACCCCGAAATCGAGAGCGCGGCCACGCGCATCGAACTGCCTGTGCCCATCACCGCCAACGGCATCACCACCCGCGAGCTGCTGGCCGACGACCTTGGCCTGGGCATGTCCCTCGATGCGGTGCAGCGTGAGCGCATCGTGGCCGAGGATGGCCTGCAGATGCGGACCAGCACGCTGCACGAGCCGTTCCGGGCCTGGTGGCGACCAGCGTCGGATGTTGCTGCGGCGGCACAGGCCTGGCGGGTGATACGAAGCGAGGGCGCAGGCAACCGCCTGTCGTGTGATTACCGGGAGCGATATCAGAAACTGGACGACCAGCAGGCGGCCGACCGCCTGCGCGAGGACCTGGTAGCTGTTCTGGAGTGCCGCGCGGACCCGGAAGCCTGGCAGCGCTTTGGCGAATTCTGGGAGCGTGTCAGCGCGCACAGCCCGCTTGGGTGGCCGGCGCAGGTACGCGCGCTGGACACAGCTGCCTGCATGGCCGGCGAGGGCGGCTCCCGTTGTGAGCGGATAACGCTCGATGCGCCGATCACCGTGCATGGCCTGGCCGTGTCGTCGGTGATGATCGAGCCCAGTTACGCGTCAGGCCATGTTGCAGCGGACCTGGGCATGGTGCCCGTCGACGATGCACTTCAGGCGGCGATTCCAGGTGCTAAGGCGGCCGGGGAAATCATCTGGACCTTGCCGGCATCACCTCTGCAGGAGCGGCCGCGCGAGCGCTTCGTGGCGCGCACCACCGATGGGCGCACACTGATGGGGTGTGCGACGTCCAAGGCGGTCCACAGAGGACGGTAGCCCTATGCGTGCGCGCCGGTGCCGGGCAGTGCCCGGCACCGTCATGCATCAGCCCAGCCTGGCCAGCACCGCATCCGTGGCTGCGGCGGTACTCACCGCGTGGCCCTTGGCGGCCAGATCAGCGGTGAACACGCCATCGTCCAGCACCGCATGCACGGCCGCTTCCACCGCGGCGGCTTCTGCTTCCAGCCCCAGCGAATGGCGCAGCAGCATCGCTGCACTGAAGATCGTTGCGTAGGGATTGGCGATGCCCTTGCCGGCGATGTCCGGCGCCGAACCATGGATCGGCTCGTAGATGCCGACTGCGCCCGGCTCACCCAGCGAGGCCGACGGCAGCAGGCCCAGCGAGCCGGCCAGCATCGAGGCTTCGTCGGTGAGGATGTCGCCGAACATGTTCTCGGTCACGATCACGTCGTACTCGCGCGGCTTTGCCAGCAGGTGCATCGCCATCGAATCGACCAGCTGGTGCTCCAGGGCAACGTCCGGGAACTCCTCGCGGCCGATGCGTGCAGCCACGTCACGCCACAGGCGCGAGGTTTCCAGCACGTTGGCTTTGTCCACCGAGGTGACCTTGCCGCGGCGCTGCTGCGCCAGGCGGAACGCGCTGCGCAGCACGCGCTCGATCTCGGCCACGGTGTAGCGGCACAGGTCGCTGGCACTGTCGGCGTCGCGTGTCTTGTCGCCGAAGTAGATGCCGCCGGTCAGTTCGCGCACCACCACGAAGTCCACGCCCTGCAGCAGCTCGGCCTTGATCGGCGAGGCGTGCAGCGCGGCTTCATGAGTGCGCACCGGGCGCAGGTTGGCGTACAGGCCCAGCGCCCTGCGGATCGCCAGCAGGCCCTGTTCCGGGCGCACCTTGGCATTCGGATCGGACCACTTCGGGCCACCCACCGCGCCCAGCAGCACCGCGTTGGCAGCCTGGCAGGCGGTGAGGGTGGCGGCCGGCAGCGGCTCGCCATGGCGATCGATGGCGATGCCACCGATGTCGTGCTCGCTGAAGGTGAAGCTGTGGTTGAAGCGCTCGGCGACGGCTTTCAGGACGGCAACCGCAGCGGCGGCCACTTCCGGGCCGATGCCATCACCGGGGAGTACAACGATCTCAGCGTGCATGCTCACTCTCGTAACGTTCGATTTCAGGGACACGGCCCAACAGATACCCCAACTGGTCGACGCCTTCCAGCAGGCAGGTCTGCGAGAAGCCATCCAGCGGGAAGGAATAGACGCGACCGTCAGGCGTGCGCAGCTCGCGCGCAGCGACGTCGATGGTCAGTTCATCGTCCGGGCGCTGCATCAGCGCCTGCACGTCGGCCTCGTCCAGCACGATCGGCAGCAGACCGTTCTTCAGCGAGTTGCCACGGAAAATGTCGGCGATCTCGCTGCTGACAATGGCACGCAGGCCGAGGTCGGTCAGCGCCCATGGTGCATGCTCGCGCGAGGAACCGCAGCCGAAGTTGCGGCCCGCCAGCAGGATGCTGCGGCCGGCGTTGTGTGGCTGGTTGAAGGCGAAGTCGGCCACCGGGGAACCGTCGGCCTGCCAGCGCCAGTCATTGAACGCGTTGCGGCCGAGGCCGGCGCGCTCGGTGGTGGACAGGAACCGCGCCGGAATGATCTGGTCGGTGTCGATGTTGGTCTGCGCCAGCACCACGCTGGACGAGGTCAGGGTACGGAAACCGGCCATCAGGCCACCTCCTGCGCGAACAGTTCGCGGGTATCGGCAACGTGCCCGTTCACCGCGGCCCACGCCGCACTCATCGGCGAAGCCAGCAGCGTGCGTGAACCGGGCCCCTGGCGGCCTTCGAAGTTGCGGTTGCTGGTGCTCACGGCCAGTTGGCCGGGGGCGACCAGATCACCGTTCATGGCGATGCACATCGAGCAGCCCGGTTCGCGCCATTCGGCACCGGCGGCACGCACGATCTCGTGGATGCCTTCGGCCTCGGCCTCGCGCTTGACGATCTCCGAGCCCGGCACCACCAGCATGCGCACGCGCTCAGCGACGCGACGACCACGCAGCACCTGCGCCACTTCACGCATGTCGCTCAGGCGGCCGTTGGTGCACGAGCCGACGAACACCACGTCCACCGGCGTGCCGGCCAGCGCCTTGCCGGCCTCGAAGTGCATGTAGTCCAGGCCCTTCTGTGCGGCCGCATCGTTGGCCGCCGGAATCGGCGTATCCACCGCAATGGCGGTGCCGGGATGGGTGCCCCAGGTCAGCGTCGGGCGGATATCGGCGGCGTCGATGTGCACTTCGCTGTCGAAGCGTGCGCCTTCATCGCTGCGCAGCTGCTGCCAGCGCGCGACGGCGGCATCGAAGTCGGCGCCCTTGGGGCCGCGCGGAGTGGCGGCGACGAAATCGAACGTCACCTGGTCCGGCGCGACCATGCCGGCGCGCGCGCCCGCCTCGATCGACATGTTGCACAGGGTCATGCGCTGTTCCATGTCCATCGCTTCGATGGTGCTGCCACGGAATTCGATCACGTGGCCGGTGCCGCCGTTGACGCCGATCACGCCGATGATGTGCAGGACCACGTCCTTGGCACCAACGCCGGGTGCCAGAGCGCCATCGACGCTGATCGCCAGGGTCTTCGCCTTGCGCTGCAGCAGGCACTGGGTGGCCAGTACGTGGCCGACTTCACTGGTGCCGATGCCGAAGGCCAGCGAACCGAATGCACCGTGGGTGGAGGTGTGGCTGTCACCACAGACGATGGTCATGCCCGGCTGGGTGAAACCCTGCTCAGGGGCGATGACGTGGACGATGCCGCGATTGTCCGAGGCCATGTCGAACAGTTCGATGCCATGTTCGGCGCAGTTGCGTGCGAGCGTGGCGACCTGGGCTTCGGAGGCGGCACTGGCATAGGGCAGCTTGCCGTCGGCACCGGCAGGCAGGGTCGGGGTGGAGTGGTCCATCGTCGCCTTGGTGCGATCCGGTCGACGCGGCGCCAGGCCGCGCTCGCGCAGCTCGGTGAACGCCTGCGGCGAGGTCACTTCATGGATCAGGTGCAGGTCGATATACAGCACGGCGGGCGCGCTGTCGGATTCGGGAACCACCACGTGGGCGTCCCACAGTTTGTCGTACAGGGTGCGGGGTGCGGAAGTCATGCGTGTGCCTGGCAGAAGTACGAAGTTGCGGACATCGGAAAAGATAACGAATGGATCATGTCAGCGGCGACGGGCAAGTACCCGCAACCGCACATAGTCGGCCAGCGGCTGGCCGGCGGCGTTGCGCGGCAGCTCGCCCAGCAGGGCGGTGGCGGCCTCGCGCACGGTGGCGCGTGCCTCCGCCGGCAGATCGTCCAGCAGTGGCGCGGCGAACACCCGCAGCCAGCCGGCCACGCCGGTGGGCAGCGCGGTCGGGCGCGGCGTGCATTCGATCAGCTGCACCTGGAAGCCATGCTGGCGCAGGCGGTCGGCGTAGGCGTCGGCAGTAGGGAAGTACCACTGGAATGCGCTGGCGCCGTGGCCATGGGCCACGCGTGCGGCCTGCACCGCGGCAATGATCGTGGCCACGTTGCCATGGCCGCCGAACTCGGCAACGAAGCGGCCGCCCGGGCGCAGTGCGCGGCGGACGCCTTCCATCACCCGATCGGGATTGCTCATCCAATGCAGTGCCGCGTTGCTGAAAACCGCATCGAACTCACTGTCGAACGACAGCGCGTGGCCGTCCATCACCTGCGCATCGACGCCGCGTGCACGTGCGGCGATCACCAGCTCCGGCGAAGCATCGACACCGTGGATGCGCGCACCGCTGAGCGCCAACTCAGTGCTGAGCACGCCGTCGCCACAGCCCAGGTCGAGGATGCGTTCACCGGCGCGCGGGTCGAGCAGGCGCGATACCGCGCCGCCGAGCAGCGGCACGAAGCCGGCGTCGATTGCATAGTCCTGGGCGTTCCAGTGCTGCCCTGCGGGCAGTGCCGTGGTGTCGAAGGCGCTCATCTCAGGTTCCTCAGGCAGTAGCGGGGGCGGGTGCTTCAGTGGTGCTGGCAGCGTTTGCCTGGCGCTGGCGCAGCAGGCGGTTGGCCACATCCAGCCAGGCCAGCGCGGAGGCTTCGATGATGTCCTTGCTGGTGCCGGTGCCGTCGTACTCCACGCCTTCGTGACGCACGCTCAGATTGGCTTCGCCGCGCGCGTCGGCGCCGATGCCGACGCTGTGCACGTGGTAGCTGTCCAGCATCAGCTGCACGCCGGTGGCAGCCGACAGCGCGCCGAACAGCGCATCGACCGGACCGTCGCCCTGCGCGGTCTCGGCCACGCGGTTGCCGTCCGGGTCGGACAGCTCAACCAGCGCGTTGGCGCGGCTGCCGACGTCGCTGATGGTCATCGAGGCCAGGCGATAGCCCTGCGCATTCGAGCCACCCTGCATCAGCGTCTGCAGGTCGGCATCGGTGACCACGCGCTGCTGTTCGCACAGGCCCTTGAACTGCTCGAATACCAGCTTCAGCTCGTCCTCTTCCAGCCAGAAGCCCAGTGCACGCAGGCGTGCTTCGACGGCGGCGCGGCCACTGTGGCGGCCCAGCACCATCTGCGAGTCCTCCCAGCCCACGTCTTCCGGACGCATGATTTCGTAGGTGCCGCGATGGCGCAGCATGCCGTGCTGGTGGATGCCCGATTCGTGGGCGAAGGCATTGGCACCGACAATCGCCTTGTTGCGCTGTACCGGCATGCCGACCAGGCGCTGCAGCAGCTGCGAGGTGCCGACGATGCGCGGGGTGTTGATCGAACTGTCCTGCTCGTAGAAGGCCTGGCGCACCTTCAGCACCATCGCGATCTCTTCCAGCGAGCAGTTGCCGGCGCGCTCGCCGATGCCGTTGACGGTGCATTCGACCTGGCGGGCGCCACCTTCGATGGCGGCCAGCGAGTTGGCTACGGCCAGGCCCAGGTCGTTGTGGCAGTGCGCGCTGAAGATCACGTTGGCCGCGTTCGGCACATCGGCCACGCCGGCAATCACCTGCTGGAACATCGCGCGGATCTCTTCCGGCGTGGTGAAGCCCACGGTATCAGGCAGGTTGATGGTGGTGGCGCCGGCAGAGATCGCCGCGCGCGACACTTCGATCAGGTAGTCCAACTCGGTGCGGGTGGCATCTTCGGCCGAGAACTCGACGTCGTCGATGTACGAGCGTGCCAGCGATACGTGCTTGCGTACCGACTCCAGTACCTGCTCGCGGGTCATCCGCAGCTTGTGCTCGCGGTGCAGCGGGCTGGTCGACAGGAACACGTGCAGGCGCGGGTTGGCAGCGGCCTCCAGCGCACGTGCGGAGGTTTCGATGTCGGCCTGCAGGCAGCGCGACAGCACCGCCAGGCTCAGGCTCGGGCGGCGCAGCTCGCGGCCGATCAGGGCCATCGCATCGCGGTCGGACTGCGAGCTGGCCGGGAAGCCGGTCTCGATGATGTCCACGCCCAGTTCGTCCAGCGCACGCGCCATCACCAGCTTCTGCGGCGGGCTCATGCTGCAGCCGGGGGACTGCTCGCCGTCACGCAGGGTGGTGTCGAAGATGCGGATGCGCGGGGTGGTAATTCGTTCGATGGTGGTCACAGGGAAATCTCCTCGACAGCGGGCGTGACGGCTTGCAGGGGGGAAGGGGAAGAGGTGGGGGAGGCGGTGGCGCTGGCCTTGCTGGGCGAGCGTGGGGATTCGCTGCGCCGTCGCCGCGGTTTGCGCGGTGGGCGAGGGCGGATGTCGGTGAGCAGGCCGGCCAGGACACCGGCATCGATGTTGCCGCCGGAGACCACCGCGCATTTGCGGCGGCCGGCAACGCGTCGACCGGCCGCCAGTGCCAGTGCGCCGGCGCCTTCGGCGATGATGTGTTCTTCCAGTGCCAGGCGGACCAGGGTCTCCCGCAGCTCGGCCTCGCGCACGATCACCACGTCGTCCAGCAGCGAAGTGCACAGGCGGCGGGTCAGGAAGCCGGGGATCTTCACCCGCACGCCGTCGGCCAGCGAGGCAACGGGGGCGATCTCGCGCACGTCGCCGCGGATCGCGCGGGCCATCGAATCGACGCCTTCCACCTGCGCGCCCACCACGCGGACGCCCTGCGATTTCAGTGCCAACGCGACGCCGGAGGCCAGGCCGCCGCCGCCGATCGGCACGATCACCACGTCCGGCGCGTGTGCGGCCAGCTCGATGCCGACCGTGCCCTGGCCGGCGATCACATCGGCATCGTCGAACGCGGACAGGAAGCGGTAGCCGTGGCGCTGCGCCAGTTCAACCGCGAACGCGTAGGCCTCGTCATAGCTGTTGCCATGCTGGCGCACGGTCGCGCCCCAGTGGGCGACGCCGGCGATCTTGGTGGCCGGCGCGCCGTGCGGCATCACGGTGATGGCCGGTACGTCCAGGCGGTAGGCGGCCCAGGCCACGCCCTGGGCATGGTTGCCGGCCGAGGCGCAGATCACCGGCCGGGTGTCGCCGCGCTCGCGCCCGGCCAGCAGCGCGTTCAATGCACCGCGTACCTTGTAGGAACCGGTGCGTTGCAGGTTTTCCAGCTTCAGCCAGGTGCCGAAGCGCTCGGCATGGTGCAGCGGGGTGGGCGGCAGGAAGCGGCGCAGGCGGGCCTGCGCTGCCAGTACGTCGGCAACGCTTACGTCGCCGACATCGCTTTCCTGGTTGGTGTCAGCGGCCGGCATGGACCACCAACGGGGGGCAGGCGACCACCGCGCACGGGCACGGGCGGCGAAGAAGACGCCTCCGTACCGGCACCGTGTTGGAAACGGTACGGGTGTTCATGCGGATACTCCTTCCAGTGCGGTCATCTGCACCGATACGCAGTCGTAGATCTTTTCCATCTGCCGGCACAGCGTTTCCGCCGGGCGCTGGCCATCCACCACCAGCTGCAGGTGCCAGCGACCATCATCGGCGGCCACCGGCGCACCGCTGATCGCGCACGGCGCGAAGCCGCGACGCTCGGCCATGCCGATCACGCGCAGCAGCGCGCCTTCGGCGGGGTGCAGCACCAGGTCAAGCCGGTATTGCATTGGGGATCTCCTGGCGGGCATGGGCGGGGTTGCTTTCCAGCATCGTGCTGTTGGCAGTGTTCGGCGGCACCAGCGGCCACACATTGGCGCGTGCATCAATGGCCACGTGCAGCAGCGCCGGGCCCGGTTCGGCCAGCAGCGCGGCCAGCCCACCTTCGACGTCGTCGCGTGCATCGATGCGGGTCGCGGCGATGCCAAATACCTTGGCCAGTGCCACGAAGTCCGGGTTGTCGGACAGGTCGATCTCGCTGTAGCGCTCGGCGAAGAACAGTTCCTGCCACTGCCGCACCATGCCCAGCGAACTGTTGTCCAGCAGCACGATCTTCACCGGCAGGCGGCAGCGGGCGATGGTCGCCAGCTCCTGCACGTTCATCATGAAGCTGCCGTCGCCGGACACCAGCACCACGGTGCGCTCGGGACAGGCGAACTGAGCACCCATCGCCGCTGGCAGGCCGAAGCCCATGGTGCCCAGCGCGCCACTGGTCAGGTGGTTGCGCGGGTGGTTGAAGCGGCAATGCTGGGCCACCCACATCTGGTGCTGTCCAACGTCACAGGCGATCACCGCATCGGCCGGGGCCAGTTCGCTCAACCGCTTCAGCATGGCGGGCGCATAGATGTGCTGGCCCGGCGCGTCGTAGCGTGCGGCGAAACGTTCGCGGTGCTGCGCGCATCGCTTGCGCCACGCGTCCTGATGGGCCTTGGGGGAGGGGAAGGCCGCACGCAGGGCGCGGATGGCGTGGCCGACATTGCCGGGCACGGCGACGTCGGCGCTGCGCAGCTTGGAGATCTCGTAGGCGTCGGCATCGATGTGGACGACGCGGGCGAACGGTGCGAACTCAGCCAGCTTGCCGGTGGCGCGGTCATCGAAGCGTGCACCCAGCACCAGCAGCAGGTCACTTTCCTGCACCGCCATGTTGGCCGCGCGGGTACCGTGCATGCCCAGCATGCCCAGCGACTGCGGGTGGTTGGCCGGCAGCGCGCCCAGTCCGCGCAGGGTCATCACGGTGGGGATGGCGCTGGCCTCGACGAAGTCACGCAGGTCCTGCACCGCATCGCCCAGTGCGATGCCACCACCGGCGTAGACCACTGGCTTCTCGGCCGCCGCCAGTGCGGCGATGGCTTCGGCGATGGCTGCTTCAGCGGGGGGCGGCGGCGGTTCGACGCTGCTCGGCACGTGCACCGGCAGATGACTGGCATCGGCCAGCTGCACGTCCTTGGGCAGGTCGATCAGCACCGGGCCGGGACGGCCCTCGCGGGCGATGCGGAAGGCATCGGCGACCACGCGCGGCAGGTCGTCGACGCTTCGCACCAGCCAGCTGTGCTTGACGATCGGCAGGGTCAGGCCGAACACATCCAGTTCCTGGAAGGCATCGGTTCCCAGCAGCGGGGTGGCGACCTGGCCGGTGATGCAGACCATCGGGACCGAATCCAGCATCGCGTCGGCGATGCCGGTGACCAGGTTGGAGGCGCCCGGGCCGGAAGTGGCCACGCAGACGCCGACCTGGTTGCTGGCGCGGGCGAAGCCGTTGGCAGCCAGCGCCGCGCCCTGCTCATGACGTACCAGGATGTGCTTCAGCGACGAATCCACCAGCGCGTCGTAGAACGGCATGATGGTGCCGCCGGGATAACCGAACAGCGTACGGACGCCTTCGGCTTCCAGCGCCTGGGTCAGCCAGCGCGCGCCGTTGGCTGGCGCGCTGCGGTGTGTGGAAGAGTTCATGGGGGAACCTTGCAAAGCGGGTGGGGGAGGCCGCGTGGTTACGCGGCCTGTCCTTGCAACCAGACCATCTTGGCGCGCAGTTCCTTGCCTACCTTCTCGATCGGGTGCTCCAGGTCGGCCTGCTTGAACTTGTTGTAGTTCGGCAGGCCCGCTTCGTATTCGGCTACCCAGTTCTTGGTGAAGGTGCCGTCCTGGATGTCCTTCAGGACTTCCTTCATGCGCGCCTTGGTACCGGCGTCGATCACCCGCGGGCCACTGACGTAGTCGCCGTACTGCGCAGTCTCGGAGATGAACTCCAACATGCGCGAGATGCCACCTTCATAGAACAGGTCGACGATCAGCTTCAGTTCGTGCAGCACTTCGTAATAGGCGATTTCCGGCTGGTAACCGGCTTCCACCAGCGTCTCGAAACCGGCCTGCACCAGCGCCGAGGCACCGCCGCACAGCACCGCCTGTTCGCCGAACAGATCGGTCTCGGTCTCTTCCTTGAAGGTGGTCTGGATCAGGTTGGCGCGGGCGCCGCCCAGGCCACCGGCATAGGCCAGGGCGTACTCGGCGGCCTTGCCGCTCTTGTCCTGGTAGACCGCCCAGATGCACGGCACGCCACGACCGATTTCGTACTCGCGGCGCACCAGTGCACCGGGGCCCTTGGGCGCGACCAGCACCACGTCCAGGTCCTCGCGCGGCTTGATCATGTCGAAATGCACATTCAGTCCGTGCGCGAACAGCAGCACCGCACCCTGCTTCATGTTCGGTGCCAGCACATCGTCGTAGAGCTTCTTCTGCACCATGTCCGGGGTCAGCACGGCGACCAGGTCGGCATCCTTCACCGCATCGGCCGGTGCTTTCACGGTGAAGCCGTCGGCCTGCGCCTTGACCTCGGTGGGGCCGCCCGGACGCAGGCCTACCACCACATCGAAGCCGGATTCACGCAGGTTCAGCGCGTGCGCGCGGCCCTGGCTGCCGTAGCCGATAACAGCGATCTTGGTCTGGGGCAGGTCGTTGGTGCTCATGGGGGAGGTTCCTTGCGGTGGGAAGAAAAAAGAACGGCCGGTCGTCGAGGTGACGTGCCGGCCGGTCAGGGGAAAGCGGTGGAGGAGGCGCCGCGCATCGCACAGGCACAGCCACCACGAGGCGTCGTGGTGGTGCTGGTCCTGGTTTTGAAGGTGGCGTTGTTCATGGTGGTTGCGTCTGAAACCAGGTCCTGAAATGAAAAAACCCGCACCGGGGCGGGTGCGGGTTTTTGATGAGTTCCGGTGTGTTTGTTGCTTACACGCTGGCTCGTCCCGCACCTGTTGGTTGGGTAATAAGTACGAGCACAAGAATCGAACGCAGCGAGGCGGCGCCGATGTCGGCGGCTTCAATGTGGGTTCGCGGTGGCGTGTTGTGATGCAACATGTGATCGAGAGAAACACAGCCGTTTCGGCGATGTCAACCCTTGCGATGGAATTTCCATCGGTTGCCGCTGCATCCAGCGCAATCGCTTGCAGCACAAGGATGGTTGCCGCTGAAAGTGTTTCGGTGAACCCGAATTCACTCTTTTCGTTGTGGTTTTTGCGCGGCAATGGGGGCGTGTCTGCCGCTTCGCTCGCCGGGCATGGCCCGGCGCTACCGGGTCCTGTGCGGGTAGCGCCGGGCCATGCCCGGCGGATCACCCGCCTGGTCCATGACCTCTGCCCGATACCGCATGAAGGCCGCAGCGGCGAAGATCGGGGCATCACCCTTCCATCGGAACCCGACCGTGTCCCGACGCCTTGCCCGTTCCCTGCTCGCTGCCGCCGTGCTGGCTGCCGTGCCCGCGCTGTCCTTCGCCGCCGATCGCATCACCGGCCATAGCTTCGCCACCCGCTCGGAGGTGATCGCCCCGCATGCCATGGCCGCCACTTCGCAGCCGCTGGCCACCCAGATCGCGCTGGATGTGATGAAGGGCGGTGGCTCGGCGGTGGACGCGGCGATCGCCGCCAACGCCGCACTCGGCCTGATGGAGCCGACCGGCAACGGCATCGGCGGCGATCTGTTTGCCATCGTCTGGGACCCGAAGACGCAGAAGCTCTACGGCTACAACGGCTCGGGCCGCTCGCCGAAGTCGCTGACCCTGGCCGAGTTCCAGCGCCGGGGCCTGAAGGAGATTCCCGCCACGGGCCCGCTGCCGGTGTCGGTGCCTGGTGCGGTCGACGGCTGGTTCGCCCTGCACGACCGTTTCGGCCGCAAGCCGATGGCCGACAACCTGGCCCCGGCCATCCGTTACGCACGCGAGGGCCACCCGGTGGCCGAAGTGATCGCCTACTACTGGGACCGCTCGGTGCCCAAGCTGTCGCAGTATCCGGGCTTCAAGGAACAGTTCACGATCAACGGCCACGCCCCGCGCAAGGGTGAGATGTGGAAGAACCCGAACCTGGCCAGCACCCTGCAGAAAATCGCCGACGGTGGCCGCGATGCCTTCTACAAGGGAGACATCGCCCGCACCATCGGCGACTACTTCAAGGCCAACGGTGGCTACCTGAGCTACCAGGACATGGCCGACCACCACGGTGAATGGGTCGAACCGGTCAGCAGCAACTACCGTGGCTACGACGTGTGGGAGCTGCCGCCGAACAGCCAGGGCATTGCCGCGCTGCAGATCCTCAATGTGCTGGAAGGCTACGACTTCTCGAAAATCCCGTTCGGTTCACCCGAGCATGTGCACCTGTTCGTTGAAGCGAAGAAGCTGGCCTTCGCCGACCGCGCGCGCTTCTATGCCGACATGGCGTTCCAGCCGGCGCCCGTGCAGAAGCTGATTTCCAAGGACTACGCCGCACAGCGCCGCGCGCTGATCTCGATGGACAAGGCGCTGAAGGAAGTGCAGCCGGGCACGCCGAAGCAGCTGGAGGAGGGCGACACCATCTACATGACCGTTGCCGACGCCGACGGCATGATGGTCTCGCTGATCCAGTCCAACTACCGCGGCATGGGCAGCGGCATGGCGCCACCGGGGCTGGGCTTCATCCTGCAGGATCGTGGCGAGATGTTCGTGCTGCAGAAGAACCATCCCAATGGCTACGCACCGGGCAAGCGCCCGTTCCAGACGATCATCCCGGCGTTCATCACCAAGGGTGGCAAGCCGTATGCCAGCTTCGGCGTGATGGGCGGCGCGATGCAGCCGCAGGGCCACGCACAGATCGTGATGAACCTGGTGGACTTCGGGATGAACCTGCAGGAAGCCGGTGACGCACCGCGCATCCAGCATGAAGGCTCGACCGAACCGACCGGACAGGCCACGGCGATGACCGATGGCGGCGAAGTGAATCTGGAGACCGGGTTCCCGTATGAGACGGTGCGTGCGTTGATGCGCAAGGGGCATCGCATCGTGTTCGCCGACGGGCCCTACGGCGGGTACCAGGCGATCATGCGTGATCCCGAGACCGGGGTTTACTACGGTGCTTCGGAGAGCCGCAAGGATGGGCAGGCGGCGGGGTATTGAGGTTTCCCGGCCACCGGGCGGAGCCCCCTCTGCGGTGGATTCCGTAAAGCTGGGTTTGGCCGGGCGGGTGGATTGTCTGGGGGCCGCTGCAAGTACGTCCATGTAAGCTCGGTCGCCGCTTGCTCGTGTGCGCAGTCCTGCACACACGGCAAGACCGGGGTTGGGCGTCCTGCCCAACCCGCCCGAGGCATGCCTCGGGCCCATGCGGCTCACGCCCCCAGCCAATCCACCCGCCCGGCCACGGACAGTTTCCTGTGGCTGCCACCGCAGGAAGAGAAAGAAGAAGATCAAAAGCAAAGGCAACAGCAACAGCTGCGCGCTTTGGGTTGGGGTCGGATCCGTTTTCCGGAGGAAAACGGATCCGACCTCTTCTTGTTTTCCGATACACCTCATCCACGCATGGCGTGGAAAACCAACCGTCACCGGGAAATTGTCGGAGGCGGGGAGGGGGCAGATGGCGGGACCGTCCACGGCATGGATGCCGTGGCCGAGCCTACAGGGACGTACTTGCGGCGTGTCCCGCCATCTGCCCCCTCCCCGCCAAGCAAGCAGCAACCCAGTGTCGCTCTGGCTTTTGAAGTTGCACTTGCACTTGCTTGAAAAAAGCGGTGCAGCCGCAGGCTGCAAAACACCCTCAATCCTGATCGTGCGCGCGCGCAGCCTCCGCCTGGGTCTCCTCCTGCGCCGCCATCTCGCGCGCGATCCATGCGTCGATCATGTGCCGCTGGCGCTGCGCCTGCCGCCGCTCGCGGGTGTACTCCTGGTCCAGTACCCGGTACAGCGACACCATCACCAGCACCATCAGCAGCGCGAATGGCAACGCCGCAATCGTGATCATGCCCTGCAGCGCATCCAGGCCACCGGCGAGCAGCAATGCGGCTGCGATCAATGCCACCGCGATGCCCCAGGCCAGCTTGCGCTTCAACGGAGGATCGCCTGCCTCGTCAGTGGACATGCTGGCCAGCACCAGCACCGCTGAATCGGCTGATGTCACGAAGAAGATCATCAGCAGCACCAGTGCGATGCAGGAAAGCAGCAAGGGCAGCGGCATGCTGTCAAACAGGGTGAACAGCACCGTCTCATAGCCGTTGCCCAGCGCCTGCACCAGGTCGGCGTGGCCGAAGATCTGCGCCCACAGTGCAGTACCACCAAACACCGCGAACCAGAAGAAGCCCAGCACCGTCGGTGCCAGCACGACGCCGATGACGAACTCGCGGACGCTGCGCCCACGCGAGATGCGCGCGATGAACGAGCCGACGAACGGCGCCCAGGAAATCCACCACGCCCAGTAGAAGATGGTCCAGTCCGCTACCCATGTGCTGCCCGAGAACGGCGACATGCGCAGGCTCATCGTCACCAGCTGGTTGAGGTACGACCCCAGAGTGGTGGTGAACGTATCGAAGATGAATCCGGTCGGGCCCAGCACCAGTACGGTGGCCGCAAGAAGCGCGGCCAGCGCAAGATTGAAGTTGGACAGCCACTTCACGCCGCGCTCGACACCGCTGGCGGTGGACGCCATGTACAGCACGAACGCGATGGCGATGATGGTCAGCTGCAGTGGCACACCCGCGTGCAGGCCGAACACGCGTTCCATGCCGGCAGCGATCTGGATGGTGCCAAAGCCCAGCGTGGTGGCAACGCCAATCGCGGTGGCCACGACCGCGGCGATGTTGACCACGCGTCCGATCCAGCCACGATGGTGGTGGCCGATGATCGGTTGCAGCATGTCACTGACCAGTCCACGGCCATTGCGGTTGAACTGGAACCAGGCCATCGCCAGGCCGATCAGCGCGTAGATTGCCCATGGATGCAGGCCCCAATGGAAGAACGCATAGCGCATCGAAGCCCGCGCCGCGTCCATGCTCTGCGGTGCAAGGCCTTCCGGAGGCTTGGTGAAGTGGGAAATCGGCTCGGCGGCGCCCCAGAACACCAGGCCGATGCCCATGCCGGCGGCGAACAGCATCGACATCCAGCTGGCGCGCGAGAACTCCGGCTCGGCATCTTCACCGCCGATGCGCAGGTTGCCGAAGCGACCGAATGCCAGGTACATCAGGAAAGTCAGCGCCAGGAACACGACCAGAAGATAGAGCCAGCCGACACTGCGGATGACATCGGCGAGTACCGACTGAACGACGGTATTGAACGGGCCGGGCGCAAAGCCAGCCAGCAGCACCAGCAGTAGAACGAGTGCGATGGAAACGCGAAACACCATGAAGGAGCTTCTCCGATCAAGGGATTGAGGGGAGCGAGCAGAGCTTGCTGCGAGGGGCCGGCGACATGCAGCACAGACCGGGCAGGGGCCGCGAAGGCGGCGAGGAAACATCGGCCGCAGCGGCACGATGCGTGTGCACGTTACTGAATGCGATGTCACGGTTCTGTTAATACAGAAACAGCGGATCCACGCCGTGCGTGGATGGAACAGGCAGGAGCTGCAGTGCGTTCTATGCTCTAATGCACGGCAAGAAGCGGGGGTACCGCGGCCATGTGGCCACGGTTGAGACAGTCCCTTGGAACCTGATCCGGCTCATACCGGCGTAGGGAAGCTTTGCAGTGCAGCCATGCCCGGACTCCGCCCAAGGACCGTCCGGATGCGGCCGCAGTGCGCCGCCGCTTCGTCCCTGACCTTCCTGGACGATGCCCGATGAACGCACAGCTCTCCGCCCTGCAGCAACAGGCCCAGCAACTCTCCGAATCCGTGACCCGGCCCATTCCCGGTTCGCGCAAGATCCACGTGCCCGGTTCACGCCCGGATCTGCAGGTGCCGATGCGCGAGATCGCGCTGACCCGCACGCCGACCTTGTTCGGCGGAGAAGAGAATGCACCGGTGACCGTTTACGACACGTCGGGCCCGTACACCGACCCGGAGGTGCGCATCGATCTGTCCGCTGGTTTGCCGGCACTGCGTCGCGGCTGGGTGGAAGAACGCGGTGATACCGAGCGGCTGGAAGGACTGAGTTCTTCGTTCGGTCGCGATCGCGAGCATGACCCGAAGCTCGATGCGGTGCGCTTCCCCGCGCGCAGCCTGCCGCGCCGTGCGCGCGCAGGTGCCAACGTCACCCAGATGCATTACGCGCGCCGCGGCATCATCACCCCGGAAATGGAATTCGTCGCGATCCGCGAGAACCAGCGGCTGGAAGCGATCCGCGATGCCGGCCTGTTGCAGCAGCATCCGGGCGAGGCGTTCGGCGCTTCGATCCAGAAGATCATCACGCCGGAGTTCGTGCGCGATGAAATCGCGCGCGGCCGTGCAGTGCTGCCCAACAACATCAACCATCCGGAAAGTGAGCCGATGATCATCGGCCGTAACTTCCTGACCAAGATCAACGCCAACATCGGCAACAGCGCGGTGTCCTCCGGCATTGCCGAAGAGGTGGAGAAGCTGGTGTGGGCGATCCGCTGGGGCGGCGACACGGTGATGGACCTGTCCACTGGCAAGCACATCCACGAGACCCGCGAGTGGATCATCCGCAACTCGCCGGTGGCGATCGGTACCGTGCCGATCTACCAGGCGCTGGAAAAAGTCGACGGCCGCGCCGAAGCACTGACCTGGGAGATCTTCCGCGACACCCTGATCGAGCAGGCCGAGCAGGGCGTGGACTACTTCACCATCCACGCCGGCGTGCTGCTGCGCTACGTGCCGCTCACCGCCAAGCGGGTCACCGGCATCGTCAGCCGCGGCGGCTCGATCATGGCCAAGTGGTGCCTGGCGCACCACAAGGAGAACTTCCTCTACACCCACTTCGAAGACATCTGCGAAATCATGAAGGCCTACGACGTGACCTTCTCGCTGGGTGATGGCCTGCGCCCGGGCTGCATCGCCGATGCCAATGATGCTGCGCAGTTCGGTGAACTGGAAACGCTGGGCGAGCTGACGAAGATCGCCTGGAAGCATGATGTGCAGACCATGATTGAAGGCCCCGGCCACGTGCCGATGCAGCTGATCAAGGAGAACATGGACAAGCAGCTGCGTGAGTGTGGCGAAGCGCCGTTCTATACGCTGGGCCCCCTGACCACCGACATTGCGCCGGGCTACGACCACATCACCAGCGCGATCGGTGCAGCGATGATCGGTTGGTTCGGCACCGCGATGCTCTGCTACGTGACGCCGAAGGAGCACCTCGGCCTACCCAACCGCCAGGACGTGCGCGACGGCATCATGGCCTATCGGATCGCCGCCCATGCGGCCGATCTGGCCAAGGGCCATCCGGGCGCGCAGGTGCGCGACAACGCGCTGAGCAAGGCGCGTTTCGAGTTCCGGTGGGAAGACCAGTTCCACCTTGGCCTGGATCCTGAGAAGGCCAAGGAGTTCCACGACGAGACACTGCCCAAGGACGCGCACAAGCTGGCCCACTTCTGTTCGATGTGCGGTCCGCACTTCTGTTCGATGAAGATCACCCAGGACGTGCGCGAGTACGCCGAGTCGGGCATGAAGGAAAGGTCGGAGGCATTCCGTGCCGCCGGTGCCGAGGTCTATCACCAGGGCTGATCCCGCCCAGGTAGCGCCGGGCCATGCCCGGCGACGTGGGGGTTCAGGACAGCCGCCGGGCATGGCCCGGCGCTACCGGAGCCTCACATCCATCCCGGCTATCCTCGCCGCATCGCCCAGGGGAAAAGGACGCCATGCCCGTTGCCGTGACCACCCGCTGGCTGGCCATCGCCCGCCGCCATCCGTCTGCATGGCTGCTGGGCGCGCAACTGCTGGCGGTAGTCCTGTATCCGGCGCTGGATGACACTGCTGGGGGGCGCGCGGCCTTGGGCATGTTCGGCATGGCGGTACTCGGCCTGGCGCTGTGGGTGGTCCAGCGCAGCCCGCTGGGCACCTGGCTGGCGCTGCTGCTGGCCATTCCCTCGGTGGTGTTCTCGCTGGCCGGCGCACTGCTGGACCGTACTGCCCTGTTGACCACTGCGCAGTTGCTGGAAAGCCTGCTGTATTTCTATACGGCGGGGGCCCTGATCGCCTACATGCTGCAGGACCATAAAGTCACCCGCGATGAACTGTTTGCTGCTGGAGCAACCTTCACACTGCTGGCCTGGGCCTTCGCATTCACCTTCGCGGTCTGCCAGCAGTGGTATCCGGGCAGTTTCCAGGGCACTGGCGGTGGCGCGCAGCGGACGTGGATGGAGCTTCTTTATCTGAGCTTCAGCTTGTTGTCCGGAGTGGGTTTGAGCGACGTGGTGCCGCTGCACCCGCAAGCGCGGGCACTGGTGATGCTTGAGCAGTTCGCAGGCGTTATGTACGTGGCGCTTGTCGTATCGAGATTGGTCGGTCTGACCATGCTTCGGCGCATGTGAAAATGAACGCCAGATAAAAATTTCGCGCCCAAGAGGGCGCGAATAGTGAAGCAGATTATGTGAATGCGTCGGCGAGAGAGAGCCTGAGTGTCGACCCCGTCATAGGCGGGGTAACCGGCTTAGGCTAATATCCGGGGGCGATATTGTTTTTGCGGTATGCGCCGATGCTTTGTGCGGAATCTGGCTTTTCGATGGCCCTGTCCAGGGACGGTAGGGGCGGTATTGCTGGTGAACCCTGCCCAGACCCCGTCCCTACTGTATAGCGGAAGATGAACAGCAGCGAATTCCTGCCCGTCGAGGCCGACCGTATCCAGGTTGGCGACTGCGTCATCACCTTGTCCTCGCGAGAGGTCGAGGTCGAAGGCGCACGTCGTCCTCTCCGGTTGACGCCGAAGGCGCTGGGCGTGCTGCGGGTGCTGATGCGTCAGCCGGGGCGGGTCGTGACCCGTGAAGAGCTGTTTGCAGAAGTCTGGCCCGATACGCTGCCCACCAATGACGTGCTGACCCAGGCGGTCACCCAGCTACGCAAGGTGTTCGCCAATGACGACGACAATGGCCAGGCCTACATCGAGACCATCGCCAAGAGCGGCTATCGCCTGTTGGTGCCGGTGCTGGTGCTGGATGACGTGGCACCTGTCGTGGAGGTTGATGCGGTCCCTGAGGTGATGCCCGCGCTGGCAGGTGCCAGTGCGATTCCGACGGCGACGGTGCTGCCGGCTCCTTCACGGCGCAGTGGATGGCGGCAGTTGCGCCGGCAACTGCTGTGGGTGCTGGGTGTGCTGATGCTGGCCGCGCTGGTGGTCATGGCCACGCTGCTGTTGCGCCGCGGACCGGAGGCGAGTTCGCCAGTGGATGCGGCGGTCGAGAACGGTGTGCGGGTGATCGGCAGCCCGCAGCGCCCCTATCGCTTGATCACTGCGACCAGTGGTTTTGAGACGTATCCCACGCTTTCGCCGGATGGCTCGCAGGTTGCCTATGAAGGCGCCAACGAGGACGGTGCCGGCGGCGGCGCCATCAAGGTGCAGACGTCCGGTAATGCCCCGGCCAGGCAGCTGGCGCTGCCACCCAAGGGTGCCAGTGACCGTTTCCCGAGCTGGTCGCCGGATGGGCGCGAGATCGCTTTTGCCCGTTTCAGTGCCGATGGGGGGTGCCAGGTATTGATCGCCAGCGCGACCGGAGGCGTCGTGCGCCAGGCCACGCGCTGCGACGGAACCGAGCTGCTGAGTTTCGACTGGACCCCCGATGGCCGTGGCCTGGTCTTCGGCAGCATGGTGGGCCGCTACGCCCATCGTGGTATCCGCGTGCTCGACCTGGCCAGCGGGCAATGGCGCGCGCTGGCGTATGAGGTTGACCAGGATGATTTCGACTACGCGCCGCGTTACTCGCCCGACGGCAAGTGGCTGGTGTTTGTCCGCAACCCGCAGATGGGCGACCTCTGGCGGATGCCAGCAGGCGGCGGTGCGCTGGAACAACTGACCAACGAGTCCGCCGAGCAGCGCGGCTGGGCCTGGCTGGGCGACGGGCGCAGCATCGTGTTCGGCCGCCGCGTCGACAGCGAGGTGCGCCTGTACTACCTGGATGTCGAGCGGCGTACGCTGCGTGATGCCGGCCTTGATGACGCGCAATGGCCGACGGTATCACGCCATGGTGACGTGTTGGCTTTCGTCCATCGCCGTGCACAGTTCGGTGTGTTCAGGATGCCGATGGCAGGCGGGGGCGCCGAACGCCTGTTCGCCTCCAGTGGGCGTGACGGTCAGCCGATGGCAGCGCCCGATGGCCGCCAGCTGGTCTTCACCTCCGACCGCTCCGGCAGTTTCGCCTTGTGGTGGGCCGACATGCAGCGGCCGGATTCGCTGCGGCCGATCGAGGGGTTGCGGCCGGAAGGCCGGCAGGCGCCAGACTGGTCGGCTGACAGCCGCCAGTTGCTGGTGGTCGGTCGTGACGAGCACGGGCGCACCGTGGTCTACGAAATCGCACCGCGTGACGAACGCCTGCAGCCGCTGCCGGTTCCGGTCGAACAGCCATTGCAGGCGCTGTATGGGGCGACCCCCGGACAGCTGCTTGTGGTCGAGCGCGATGCCGAGCAGCGCACCCGGTTGAGCCTGTTTGATCGCAGCGTGACCCCCTGGCGCCGGTTGGCCAGCATTGATGGCGTCTCCCAGGCCCGTTTCGATCGCGGTGGCGGCCGGGTGTTGTTCACCCGGCTGGCGTCCGGTGGCTTGTGGTCGGTGGACGCGTCGCTGTCCCCGGCCAGCGTGCAGCAGGTCAGTGAAGACCGGCCCAGCCGGTGGCGCTATCGGACCTGGACCGTGGCTGGCGCGGGTGGCATTGGCTATCTCGGTACCTCTGCCGAGTGCGGTACCACTCTGGTCCATATCCAGGCCGGCAAGGAAGCGCCCGAACGCTGCCTGGATCGACAGCGCCTCAGTGCGGGCAACGGCATCAGTGCCAGTGCCGATGGACGCGATCTGTTCGTCGCCCTGGCGATCAGTGATGGCGCCGACATCGGCGTAATGCATCTGCCCAAGCCCACCCCGACGCTGTTCCCGGCATTCCTCAACTCGTTGATACTGAAGAAGAATATTTCTTCGTGATTTCTTCGTGGGGTTCTCGCCGCGAATTCGTGGCGATCTCGGCGGATTTTCCTGACGGCGTGACGCCTGATTAGGCAAAACGGAGGCCTGTATCAGGCAAACCCGTGGTGCCCCATGCGTCAACTCTCACTGGCCGATCGCGGCCAAACCGTTTCCCTCGACAAGGCCCTCGACGATGTTGCGCCGACCTGCATGGGCGTGGCCCGGCTGGGCAGCCTGCAGACCGCAGGCACCAGCTTCACGGTCTGGCTTCAGGTCCGGGGCAATTCCTGGGTCGAGGCCAAGGAAGGACGCTTCCGCCTGCGCCACGGGGAGTGGATCGCCTTCGAGAAGGAGTCGCGTCCGCTGGTCCAGGCAGGACGCAGCAGCCTGTGCGTTGGCCTGAACCTGAACGCCGAAGCGCTGCGTGTACTGTCCGAGATGGCCGACTGCGGCCTGTATGCGGGCCGTGGTCGCATGAGCCGCGGCGACGCCCGGGTTGCCCTGCGCCTCTGGCGCGATGCCTTGGCCAGCGGCATGCCGGCACAGGCGCTGCGCCCATTGCTGCTGCATCTGTCGGGCCTGCAGCGTGGGCTGGCCGACAATGTGCAGCGCTGCCCGGGCCGGTCACGCAGCCGCAAACGCCAGGTCTTTGGCCGCATGCAGCGCGCCCGCCTGTATCTGGAAGGCAACAGTCACCGGGTGGTGCGCATCGGCGAGCTGGCCGAGCTGACCAATTTCTCCAGCTGGTACCTCTCCAAGACGTTCCAGAGCCTGTACGAAGAGAGCCCCCAATCGCTTTCGGCGCGGTTGCGCCTGGAGCGGGCAGCCGACCTGCTGCGCGATACCGACATGATGGTGGGAGAAGTCGCCGCGGCGAGCGGATTCGACAACTGCTGCAGTTTCGCGCGTGCCTTCCGGGCCCGCTACGGCCAGTCGGCCTCCCGCTTCAGGGAAAACGACGGCTTGCTCCCGCCACATTCTGCAAAGTCTCCGGTTGGGTCGCGCAAATACAGCGTCGCAACGCAATCGTAACGTGCTGAAGCGTTTTAACACGCTACTAACACGTACCTTGGAGAGATTGATGAACGTTCGCACCCCTGCTGTGCGGTTGGGCCTGCTGCCCGCCGGCATCGCACTGGCGCTTGCCCCGGCATTTGCTTCCGCCCAGGAAGCCAGTGCCCCCACCACCCTTGATCGCCTGGAAGTCACCGGCTCCCGCATCCGCTCGGTGGATGTGGAAACCTCCCAGCCGGTCCTCACCGTAAGCCATGAGGACATTCAGCGTTCGGGCCTGGTCAGCGTCGGCGACCTGCTGCAGAACCTGTCCGTGGCAGGCACCCAGACCTTCAGCAAGGCGGCCGTGCTGGCGTCCAACCCGGAACAGGGCGGCCAGTACGTCAGCCTGTACAACCTGGGTGAGCAGCGCACGCTGGTGCTGGTCAACGGCAAGCGCTGGAGCACCAGCCTGGCCGGCTTCACCGACATGTCGACCATCCCGACCTCGCTGATCGAGCGCATTGAAGTCCTGAAGGACGGCGCCTCGGCGATCTACGGTTCCGACGCCATCTCCGGCGTGGTCAACATCATCCTGCGCAAGAACTTCGACGGCGCCGAGGCCAGTGCCTATTACGGCCAGAACAGCCACGGCGACGGTTCCAAGACCCAGTACAGCCTGACCCTGGGTGCCACCGGCGAGCGCTCCTCGATCGTGTTCGGCGCGAACTACATCAAGGAAGATCCGGTGTGGGCCAAGGATCGTGGCCTGACCCAGTACTCCTATGGCCAGGGCCACAAGGAAGACGGTCTGAGCCCGGCGGGCCCGTGGGGCCGCTTCACCGATCCGCGTGCCGAAGGCACCGCCGGTGCTGGTGAATACAACAAGGCTGGCAAGTGGGTCCCGAACACCTGGGTGGTCAACCACACCGGTTCGTGGGACACCCCGGTCGGCGTTGGCCAGCCGTCGAACAACTTCAACAACTACCACCTGATTGGTCTGGACGACTACTACAACGCCTCGCAGCAGATGATGCTGAACCAGGGCGCTGAGTCGAAGACCATGTTCACCTCGGCCAGCTACGACATCAACGACAACCTGCGTCTGAAGTCGACGGCGATGTACTCCGAGCGTGACTCCAAGCGCCAGATCGCCGGCTACCCGCTGACCGGCACCTCGCAGCCGCAGTTCCCGGTGGCGATCAGCAAGGACAGCATCTACAACCCGCTGGGCAACTGGGCCAACCCGGGCGCCGGCGTTGACATCGGTGGCTGGGGCCGTCGTATCTTCGAACTGCCGCGCATCACCCAGAACAACGTCAAGTCGCTGCACTTCGACGCGGCCCTGGAAGGCAACTTCGACTTCAACAACCGTCCGTTCGACTGGGATGTGGGCATCAACTACAACCAGTTCGATGTGACCCAGACCAGCTCGGGCAACATCAACCTGCTGGCACTGAAGAACGCCCTCGGCCCGTCGTTCATCAACGCCAACGGCGTCGCCCAGTGCGGCACCGCTGCCAACCCGATCGCGCTGGGCACCAGCCCGGGCAGCTGCGTCCCGTTCGACCTGCTGGGCGGCGCCAGCGCCGCGACCCCGGATGCGCTGAAGTACATCAACACCCTGCTGAACTCGACCGGCCAGAGCAAGAGCAAGCAGTACTTCGCCAACATCACCGGTTCGCTGTTCGACATGCCGGGCAATGCGGGCGAGTTCGCCTTCGCTGCCGGTTACGAGCATCGTGAAGTGTCGGGCTACGACCACCCGGACGCGCTGTCCTCCTCGGGTTACACCACCGAGCTGGCCGCCCAGCCGACCGAAGGCAAGTACAAGACCAACGAGTTCTACCTGGAACTGATGGTGCCGCTGCTGCGTGACCTGCCGGGTGCCAAGGAGCTGTCGCTGGATATCGCCAGCCGCTACTCGGACTACGACAAGTTCGGCAACACGGTCAACAGCAAGTTCAGCGTGACCTGGAAGCCGATCGACGACCTGCTGGTGCGTGCGACCTACGGCGAGGGCTTCCGTGCCCCGACCCTGGACGACACCTTCGGCGGTGGTTCGCAGACCTTCGACAAGTTCACCGATCCGTGTGATGCCGTGTTCGGCCAGCGCAGCAACCCGGCCGTTGCCGCCCGTTGCGGCGCTGAAGGCCTGGCGTCCGACTTCCGTCAGACCGACGCTGCTGGTCGTCCGATCAGTGCCCGTGACACCCAGGGCAACAACCCGTTCAACTCGGGCGTGGGCAACGACAAGCTGCAGCCGGAAACCAGCAAGACCCGCACCGCGGGCCTGGTGTGGAGCCCGAGCTTCGTCAGCGGCCTGAACGTCTCGCTGGACTGGTACAAGATCACCGTGGACAACGTGATCACCGCGCTGTCGGCGAACTACGTGCTGAACCAGTGCTACCAGAACGGTGTGCAGGCCTTCTGTGACCAGTACAGCCGTGGCGACGTTGCCAATGGCCAGCAGGTCACCGGCCTGAGCCGCGGCAATGCCAACCTGGGTTCGCTGGAAACCGAAGGCTACAACTTCGGCGTCCGCTACCGTATGCCGGAATACAGCTTCGGTACCCTGTCGTTCAACCTGGACACCAACTACCTGACCAGCTTCCGTCAGCAGGCCACCAAGGGCGCTGCATGGGATGACTACGCAGGCTACTGGAACTACCCGCGTGTCCGCGGCACCCTGGCAACCACCTGGACCAAGGGCGACCTGTCGGCCACCTGGACCATGCGTTACTACGGCGGCTTCCGCGACTTCTGCTACGACCAGGAAAATGGCCTGGAGTGCAACCAGCCGGATTACTACACCGAGAACGGTGGCTGGACCGGCGGCCTGGGTGCCAACAAGAAGGGTGCGATCGTCTATCACGACATCTCGGCCACCTGGCAGGCTCCGTGGAACGGCAGCGTGACCGTCGGTGCCCGCAACGTGTTCGGCAAGACCCCGCCGATCACCTACGCGGTGACCAACGCCAGCGCCGTGCAGCTGGACCCGATGCTGGATTACGACCGCTTCCTGTTCATCCAGTACAACCAGCGCTTCTGATCCATCGAAGCCTGAAGGCAATACGAGGAGGGCGGGCCGCAAGGCCCGCCCTCTTTCTTTTTGCCTGGCGTCCTTCCGCAGGGCGCGTCACCGCGAGCACAAAAGAAACGGGCCTCGCGGCCCGTTCTTCATTGCATGTGCTGCGCATGCCGATTTCATATCTCGGTTGGCGTAAGCCCCATCAGGCTGTTGGCATGCTCGCGCCACTGCGGCAGTTTGTTGAGCACGCCCGCGCGCTGCAGGTAGTCCTCGTCCACCGGATCGCCATTGACCAGCGCCAGGGCCACGTGCACGGCGCCGGTCACCCAGAAGCTGCGCGTGTTCGCACGCTGCGGCTGCAGGTGGAACGCCACCGCCTCGATGATCGGCATCGGCAGGCCCCACAGGCCCAGCAGGTAGGCGCCGGCTTCGGCGTGGCCTGGGCGGGTATCACCGGCCAGCGACGGTTCGCTGCGCTCGTTGCGCACGCCGGGCAGCAGCAGGCCGATGTCGGCCAGCAGGGCGGCGGTCGCGCCCAGTTCGGCGCTGGATTCGGGCAGCAGGCGTGCGGCCAGCCGCGAGGCGAGCAGGGCACGTTGCTGCAGCGAGTTGCGTTCGGCCGTGGACAACGTCGGTGCCGAGAACACTTCACTGGCCAGTACCAGGTCGCGCAGCGTCGACAGGCCAAGGCGTGTCACCGCCGTACGCAGGTCGGCAATGGTGCGCCCCTGGCTGAAGAACGCCGAGTTCGACAGCTGCAGCACCTTCGCGGCAATGGCCGGATCGGCCGCCACCAGCTTGGCGACGTCGGCGCTGTCAGCGTCGTCGTCATGCTCCAGCGCCTGGGTCAGGCTCAGGTACAGGTGCGGCGGCGACGGCAGTTTCTCGATGCGGCCGATGGCATCACGCAGACGAGGGCTGTCCAGCACCTCGCGTAGTTCTTCCAGGCTGGTCAGTGCTTCCAACAGCACTTCCGGCGCCAGTGGCAACGGCAGGAAACGATGGGCGACACCGATCAGGCGCGCCGGTGGCGGGCGGTTGCCATGCTGTGCATCCACCAGTGCGATGCGGATGGTTTCCGGGCGCAGCGTCCGGATCTGGCCGAGCAACGTGGTTGCATTGAGGTCCGGCAGCTGCGGACAGACGATCACCGCATCCACGCCCTGCGTAGCCACCGCGGTCATCGCGGTCTGGCCATCGATAGCGGTCAGCGGCTGCCAGTCTTCCCCAAGATCGGCAATGAATTCGGTCAGCTCGGCCGGCAGGCTGGCTGCATCCCCAACAAGCAGAATACGCACGACACATTCCCCTGGCTGTCTCGACGATGGATGTCGACGACGTGTGAAGTGACGCAATTTACCTAATACGGCGACAAAGGTGATGTGCCGCAGTCATGAAACGTGACCCGCATCGCTCCGACGGCCTGCGCCGGAGCGATCCGGTTCAGGCTCAGGCCTTGCTGTCGAGATGGCGCTGATGCGCCTCGACCAGGATCTGCTTGGCCTCAGCGGCGCCACCCCAACCGTCGAGCTTGACCCACTTGCCCTTCTCCAGGTCCTTGTAGTGCTCGAAGAAGTGGCCGATGCGCTCCAGCCAGTGGCTGGACACCTGCTCGATGTCTTCCACGTGGGCGTAGCCGCCGAACACCTTGGTGACCGGCACGGCAAGGATCTTCTCGTCGCTGCCTGCCTCATCGCTCATCTTCAGCACGCCGACCGGACGGCAGCGCACCACCGAGCCCGGAACCAGCGGCAGCGGCAGCACCACCAGCACGTCGGCCGGATCGCCGTCGCCACACAGGGTGCTCGGCACGTAGCCGTAGTTGCAGGGGTAGCGCATCGGGGTGGACAGGATGCGGTCGACGAAGATCGCGCCGGTTTCCTTGTCCACTTCGTACTTCACCGGCTCCGAGTCCTTCGGGATCTCGATGATGACGTTGATTTCTTCCGGCGGGTTCTTGCCGGGCGAGACGAGTTCCAGACCCATGGTCGTGCTCCAGGTGGGGGATATAGACGGATAGCCCCCCATTTTATGCCTTTGCCGGGCGCTGTGCAGGGGGCGGGGCCGACAGCACGGCACGGCAGTGGCCCACCCTTGCTGGAGGTGTTGCCCGATGGGGGCATCGGGACGCCGGGTGCAGGCTGGAACCCTGTTCCCGAGGAGCTCCCGCATGAAAATGTCTGCCCTGCCGATCGGCCTGACCTGCGCGCTGCTGATGGCGCCGCCGGTACAGGCGTTTCCCTATGTCGATCTGATCGACTACCCGCACCAGGAGGCCAACTGGGACCGCTTCTTCGCCTTGGAAGGCCGGTTGCAGCATGGTTTCGACGCCATCTGTGGCGACACCTTCTGCGAGGGCGAGTACAGCGATATCCGCGCTCTGCGCCTGCGCTGCTCGGTGGATGCGGTGCGTGGCACCGTCCATGAGTGTCTGTGGGCATTTGCCGCCAGCGATCTGGAGATTTCCCGCAACGATGGCGCGATTACGGCACGGCAGCCGACCTGGCTGTGCCGGCTGCCGCTGATGCCGGGCACCGGGGTGGAGGCCTTCCATGCCGCGCTGGCGGCCCGCAATCCGCTGCACGATCCACTGCCGGGCACGTCGCAGAGCGCCTATGACGGCCTGACCGAGTGCATCTATTGATGAGAACGTGACTGATTCGCATTAACGGAGTAGCATGCGCGGCGCCTTCCGTCTGTCTTCCCGGCCCTGCGCATGTCCTCCAATGCCGCCACCCTCACCGAACTGCTGATCCGCGAGCGGCCGGCACTGCTGCGCCGGGTGCAGCGCATCCTCGGTGGAGACAATGGTGCCGAGGACGTGATCCAGGCGGTCTGGTTCAAGGCGCGTGGGGTAGACGACAGCCAGGCCATCGACAACCCGCGGGCCTATCTGTACCGGCTGGCCGCCAACCTGGCCACCGACCACGGCCGTGAATCGACCCGCCGCAACCGCCTGCTCGCCGACCATTACCTGTGGGGGCCGGACGAGGTGATCTCGACCGAAGAACAGGCGATGGCACAGGACGAACTGCAGCGGGTGCTGGATGCCGCCAGCCACCTGCCGGAGCCGACCCGTACCATTTTCCGCCTCAACCGCCTGCAGGGCCTGACCCAGGCCGCGATCGCACGCCGCCTCGGCGTGTCGGTGACCACTGTCGAAAACCACGTGCGCTCCGCGCTGCAACGCCTGGCCTGGGCGCGCAGCGGCCGATGAACGACCCGGCTTGGGGCAGGCCTTCGCTGAAACGTCTTGATTACTGGACCGTGCATGCGGTCTAGTTCCTTCGCCCGCGCTTGAATGCGCCTCTCTGCCAGCCCATGAGCCCGCCGAACACGCTGCCCGCCGCCAACGATGATGCCCTGGCCGAACAGGCCCGGGGCTGGATCGTGTGGCTGGCGTCTGGCGATATCAGTGATGCGCGCATGCACGACTTCGAGTGCTGGCTGGCACTACCGGGGCATCGCCGTGCCTTCGAGCACGAGCGTGTGCTGTGGCGCAGCGCAGGGCCGCGTCCGTCGCAGGCCGCGACGATCGCGACGATCGCGCGGCGCCGGCCGCAGCGCCTGCGGTGGGCGATGGCCGCCGCTGCGGCGCTGGCGATGCTGGTGGTGTGGCCGGAAGCCTGGCTGCGTGCGCAGGCCGACCATCGCAGCACGCAGGTCGTACAGAACGTGCAGCTGCCTGATGGCAGTCGCGCGGTGCTGGATGCCGACAGCGCGATCGCCGTGCACTTTGATGCGAATGCGCGCCAGGTCGAGTTGCTGCGGGGCCGCGTCTGGTTCGAGGTCAGTCCGGACGCGCAGCGGCGTTTCAGCGTGCGTGCCGGCAATGGTGTGGTCGAGGACATCTCCACCGCGTTCACCGTTGCGCGCGGCGATGACCGGGTGGAAACCCAGGTCGGGCAGGGCAGGGTGCGTGTGGCCAGCCCGGCCGACGGTGGCTGGACGTACCTGCAGGTGGGGCAGCGTGCGGTCTATGGCGAGCGCAGTGGCGTGACGCGGCTCGATGACGTGGCGGCTGACAGTGTCGGCGCCTGGCGGCAGGGCGAGCTGCTGCTGGAGCAGGCCAGCGTCGCCGACGCGGTGCGAGGGGTAGGGCGCTATCGTGCTGGCCCGACCTTCGTGCACGGTGATCTGTCGCGGTTGCCGGCGGTCAGTGCAGCGCTGCGCATCGATCGCCCGGAGCAGGCGCTGGACGCGCTGGCGGCAACGGCGGGTTTGCAGGTTACCCGTCTGCCGTTCGGGGTCGCCATCGTCCACCCGTAGATCCTCGCCATTGCCCGTGTGCCGACCAACGGTCGGCACCCACCACTGCAAGCAGCCGACCAACGGTCGGCACCCACCGCGACAACCTGAGATACACCTTCAACTGCAATTCCCTCTTGGGGTTGTCGCCACCCCATCCGTCTTACCCCGCGAACGTACCCGCCGCCGCCACGTACGTCGCCGTGTCCGCGCCCGCCGCGGATGACGCCGCGTCTGCGGCTCCGATTACCTGACAGGTTCCCCCATGTTCGACTCCCATCGTCCGGGCCGCGTGCTGCGCCCGTCCCGCCTGTGCATCGCGTTGCTGGCTGCCGGCCTCGCCAGCGCCGCACCATCGTCCGTACTGGCGCAGAGTGCTGCCAGCGGCCATGCGGCCCTGCAGCGTTTCGACATTCCCGCGCAGCCGCTTGATGAAGCGCTGCGCAGCTACATGCGCCAGTCCGGCGTGCAGGTGGTGTATCCGGCCACCCTGGCCCAGGGCGTGAGCTCGCACGCGGTCAGCGGCAACCTGTCTTCCGATGAGGCCCTGGCTCGCCTGCTGCAGGGCAGTGGCCTGGCGGTGCGCCGGGTCAGTGCCGATGCGGTGACCCTGGAAGCGGCAGCGTCGGCGCAGGCCGACAGCGGTGTGATCGTCACCGATACGCTGAGCGTGGCCGGCGACCGTATCGACAGCGGCGCAACCAGCGACGAGGCGCGCCTGCTCGACGGCTATCGCAGCGTCGGCTCCACCACCACGCTCAACCGCACCCACCTGGAGCGATTCCGCGGTACGTCCAACGGCGACATCGTCAAGGGCGTGGCTGGCGTCACCGCCGGTGATCCGCGCGTGGGCAACGGCTTTGACGTCAACATCCGTGGCATCCAGGGCCAGGGCCGCGTGCCGGTGATCATCGACGGTGGCCAGTCCAGCATGGATACCTACCGTGGTTATGCCGGCCAGTCGCAGCGCACCTACCTCGACCCGGACCTGATCTCCAGCCTGACCATCACCAAGGGCCCGAGCCTGCAGGCCAACGCCTCCGGTGGCATCGGCGGCGTGGTCGAGATGGAGACGCTGAAGATCGGTGACGTGCTGCGCGAAGGGCGGGACTTCGGCGTGCGCGTGCGTGGCGGCCTGGCCAACAACAGCGCCAACAACCTGCCTTCCTACAGTGCCGCGCCGCGCAACGATCGCAGCGCCACCGGCAGCCAGTTCTTCAACGTGGCCGCTGCGGGACACTGGGATCGCTTCGATCTGGTCGCCGCCTATGCCTACCGTGACAATGGGAACTACTTCTCCGGCAAGCACGGCTACGACGACTTCCCGCAGACCCGGCGCACGCTGGCACCGCTGAACCCGCCGCGTACCGAGGTCTTCAATACCTCGGCGCGCTCGAAGTCGGCGCTGCTCAAGGGCACCTGGCGCATCGACGATGCACAGACGCTGGAAGCAGGCTATCGCCGCTACGAAGGCACCGCCGGGGAGATCATGGCGTCGCAGATCATCCGTGTGGATCGCGACCGCATCCCGCAGTGGGATCCGGGCCACGTTGACATGGACAGCTACACCCTGCGCTATCGCTTCAATCCGGACAGCGAACTGGTCGACCTGCGCGTCAATGCCGCCTACACCGACACCGACAGCGTGATGTACAACAGCCTGACCGGCATCACACCGTGGTATTTCGATCGTCGTACCGAGTGGTACGACGCGCCCAGCTTCAGTGGCGACCCCGGTTACAAGGATGCCTACCGCAATCCGCTGCGGCAGAAACGCTTCGGCCTGGATGCCAGCAACACCTCGAAGTTCGATACCCGCGCAGGTGCATTCACCCTCGACTACGGCCTGTCCTACAGCGATGAGGACATCGCACCGGGCAGCTCGGGGCCGGTCATGCACGATGACCTGATCAACAACCGCTTCCTGCGCAACGCCGAGCGCAAGGAATACAGTGCCGTGGCCTCGCTGAAGTGGCAGCCCGATGAGCACTGGGAACTGCTGGCCGGCGGCCGCTGGAACCGCGTGGATGTGCATGACCGCAACCGCCTGGCCACGCCCGATGCCTATGAGGTGCAGGGCCAGTACCGCTACACCGAACTGCTCAACGGCAACCCCGCGTTGCCGTCGTGGCGGGCCAAGCGCATCGCGCTGCTGAACTGGTATCCGGATGCCAACGGCAACTTCACCCAGGCGTCGCTGCTGGCTTCACCGTACAAGAAGGGTACGGTGGGCGACATCGGTGGCTGGAACTTCTACGACGCCGGCAAGGCGCAGGACCTGGAGGTGCCGGTCAGCTGGACCTGGTCGCAACCGATCCGCCGTCGTGACACCGCGTTCTCGCCGACCGCCAGCGTGGCTTACCGCTTCAGCGAAGACACCATGGTCTATGTGAAGTACGCCGAAGGCACCAAGCTGCCGAGCCTGTTCGAGACCACGCTGGGCCTGTTCACCGCCGCCAAGCCGGTCGGCGAACTGAAGCCGGAGCGTGCGCGCAGCTGGGAAATCGGTGCCAGCACCATCCGCTACGATCTGTTCACTGCCGGCGACCGCCTGGCACTGAAGCTGGCCTACTTCGATACCCGCATCGATGACCTGATCACCCGCGACTACCGCACGCTGTCGGCCGGCCTGATCCGCAACGTCGACCAGTTCAAGGTCTCGGGCATGGAGTTCCAGTCCAGCTATGACAGCGGCAAGGTATTTGCTGATCTGTCCGCGCACTACTACTTCAAGGCCAAGACCTGTGCACCGGACATCGCCGCCGAGCGCCGTGCCTATGGGGCACAGCGCAGGAACGATGAGCTGGCCAACACGCCCAACTGCGTGGACGGTGGCTTCGAGGGCTCGTACACCAATACCCAGAATCCGCCGCGCTACATGGTCAACCTGACCCTGGGCTCGCGCCTGTTCGACGAGCGCCTGACCTTCGGCACCCGCGTGGTCCACAACGCCGGCCCGATCAGCAAGCTGGACAAGGACTGGAACGTGGGCCTGTCGGCGATCCAGCAGCTGTACCGGCCGACTACCCTGGTCGACCTGTTCGCCAGCTGGAGCTTCAACGACCAGCTGTCGGTGGAAGCGGGCGTGGACAACGTCACCGACCGCTACTACCTGGATCCGCTGGCGCTGGGCGTGATGCCGGCCCCGGGTCGCACCGCGCGGCTGGCATTGACCTGGAGGTACTGATCGGCGGGGTCGGATCCCTTTCCTGCGGAAAGGGCTCTGACCCCAGCGGGAGACAACGGTAGCGCCGGGCCATGCCCGGCGCCTTCCTCCAGCCGGTTACAGCCCGGTCGCCGCCTTCACCGCATCTTCGTGCAGCGACTCGTTCAACTCATCCACCACGGTGCTCCACGCCGCATCGGCCTGCAGTGATTCGGACAGGAACTGGCGCTGAGCGTCGTTCCAGTAGGTCGCTTCGACCACTGCCACATCGGTGGCCAGCTGGTGCTCGCGGATGAAGCGGGCGATGCCCTCGGCGCTGGCGTCCAGGCCCAGCTGCAGGAACAGGTTGGTCATGCGCGGTTCGGTGGTGATCATCGTCGGTTCCTGCGGGAAGAAGGGATACGCCATTATCGGTGCACATGGGCTTGGGGAAAGCCCCGTGGCGAACGTCTACAGCAGGACGACCCCCTTGGCATTCCCCCATGAACGCACACATCGCCCCTGAAGACAGCCGCAGCCTGCGGCTCAAGGCCGCCACCCGCGACAGCCATGGCGCGCTGGACAAGCGCATCATGGCCGGCGACATCTTCGCCGACCGCAGCAACTTCGCCCGTTTCCTGCGCGTGCAGTACCGCTTCCACCGCAGCATCGATGCGCTGTATGCCAACCCTGCGCTGGACGCACTGCTGCCCGATCTGGGCGAACGCCGCCGCCTGACCCAGGTGGCGCGCGACCTGCAGGACCTGGAGCAGACCCTGCCGGGGGCCGACATCGCGGCGTTGCCGTCCGATCTGGAGCTACCCGCCGCATTGGGGTGGCTGTATGTGGCCGAAGGGTCCAACCTGGGCGGCACCGTGCTGTACAAGATGGCCGCCAAGCTCGGCCTGGACCGCGATTTCGGCGCCCGTCACCTGGCCGCGCACCCGGATGGCGCGGCGCGCCACTGGCGTGAGTTCACCGCTGCGCTGGATGCGGTGCCGCTGAGCGCCGAGCAGGAGCAGCAGGTGATCGACGCCGCCGATGCCGCTTTCCGCAGCGTGCACGGCCACGTTGAAGTGGAATTCGCCTGATGCACGCCTCCCGCCTATCGGCGCAACGCTGATGCGCTGGCTCTGGTTCGCGCTGGGCTGGGTGATGGTCGGGCTCGGGGTGATCGGCGCGCTGCTGCCGGTGATGCCGACCACCATCTTCCTGATCCTGGCCGTGGGCTGCTTCGCGCGCAGTTCGCCAAAGTTCGAGCAACGCCTGCTGGCGCACCCGCGCTACGGCCCGTCACTTCGGCTGTGGCGCGAGCAGGGCGCGGTGTCGCGCAAGGGCAAGGCGTTTGCCAGCGCCGGCATGGCGGTGGGCTTCGCGCTGTTCTGCTGGGGCGCGCACCCGTCCTGGCGGCTGCTGCTGGGCGTGGGCCTGTTCTTCGCGGTCAGTGCCGGCTACGTGCTCAGTCGGCCCGCACCGCGGCTGGAGCCCAACCCGGTCGTGGAAGTGGACGACGCCAATGATCCGCGCTCGGCACGCCGCCGTGCTGCGACCCCTGATGCTGATGGAAAACGAGACGATGCTGCCTGCTGACCTGGCCCCCGTGGCTGCTCCTGCACTGACCCCGTGGGGCATGTACCTGGCCGCCGATGTGGTAGTGAAGACAGTGATGATCGCGCTCGCGCTGGCGTCGCTGGCCACCTGGACCGTGCTGCTGGCCAAGGGCTGGGAACTGGCCCGCCAGGCACGGCAGCTGCGCGCAGCGCGTGCGCTGCTGCTGCAGGCGCCGAGCCTGCCCGGCGGGAGCGTGGAGGCCAGCCTGCAGCAGGGCACCGCACTCGCCATGCTGGACGCGGCGCGAACCGAGCTGCGCCTGTCTCAGGAGCTGGACAGCCGCGATGGCACCAAGGAACGCGTTGCCTCGCGCCTGGACCGTATCGAACTGGAAACTGCGCGCGTGCAGCGGCGCGGCATCGGCGTGCTGGCCAGCATCGGCGCGGTGGCGCCGTTCGTCGGCCTGTTCGGCACGGTGTGGGGCATCATGAACAGTTTCATCGGCATCGCCCACAGCAACACCACCAACCTGGCGGTGGTCGCGCCCGGCATCGCCGAGGCCCTGCTGGCGACCGCGCTGGGCCTGGTCGCAGCGATTCCCGCAGTGCTGGTCTACAACCATTTCAGCCGCGTGCTGGCTGGCCTGCGTGGGCTGCTCGGCGATCTGTCGGCGGCCGTGCAGCAACTGGTCTCACGCGATCTCGATCGTGCCGTTCCGCGTACCGCAGCCGCGCCGCTGCGTGCGGTGCACTGAGGCGCGACGATGGCGATCAGGACCGCGTCCGACCGTGACGATGCGCCGGAAGAAGCGCATGAGATCAATGTCACGCCTTTCATCGACGTGATGCTGGTGCTGCTGATCATCTTCATGGTGGCCGCACCGCTGGCCACCGTATCGGTGCCGGTGCAGCTGCCGGCCAGCAATGCCAGTGCCACGCCGCCGGAACAGGCACCGGTGTACGTGACCGTGCAGGCAGATCTGTCGCTGCGCGTTGGCGAACAGGCCGTAGCGCGCGACGGGCTGGCGGCTGCATTGCAGGCGGCCACTCACAGTGACACCACGCAGCGCATCTTCCTGCGTGCCGATACCCGCGTGCCCTATGGCGAACTGATGGCCACGCTGGATGCGCTGCGAGCGGCCGGCTACCTGAAGGTGGCGCTGGTCGGCCTGGAGCAGGGCGCACGATGAGTGGACTGCGGCGCTGGGCGACCAGCCTGGCGATCGTGCTGCTGGTGCATGCGCTTTTGATCGGCGCGGCCTGCTGGTGGGCGGCCCGTGCGCCGGCGCTGACGGCTGCGGTTCCGCCTGCGGCGCTGATGCTGGAACTCGCGCCGATGGCACAGGCACCGCCGGCGCCGCCGCGCGAGGTCGCCACCGGGCCGCTGCAGCAGCAACAGCAGCGGCAGGCGCCGAAGCCGGCCCTGCGCGAGCAACCGAAGGCGCCGATGCAGCCGCAGGGTGAGCTGCCACCGCCGCGTACACCGAAGCCGACGCCGTCGCCGGATACTGCCGACGCCAATGTCGCGCAGACCAGCGCGCCGCCGCAGGTCGCTGCCGACGCGGCCGCACGCTACACCGCACCGCAGACCACGGCCGGCGAACGCAGTCGCGCCGAGGCAAGCTGGGAGGGGCACCTGCTCGGGCATCTGCAGAAGCACCGGCGCTATCCGCGCCAGGCCGAGCGGCTGCGCCAGCAGGGTGTGGTCTACGTGCGCTTTGCCGTGGCCCGCGATGGCGCGGTTTCAGGGTTGAAACTGGGCCGCAGCAGTGGCTTCGCGCTGCTCGACCAGGAGACGCTGGACACCGTGCGGCGCGCCAGCCCGGTGCCGGCGCCGCCGGCCGAAGTGGCCGGCGACCCGGTGGAAGTGATGGTGCCGGTGTCGTTCTTCCTGCGCGGGCGGTGATCGCCATCGGGGTCGGATCCCTTTCCGCAGGAAAGGGCTCTGACCCCAACCGGAATTCACGGCAGCGCGCAGGCGTTATGCTCGTGCATGACCGTCAATGGACGCGCGGAGGCTGGCATGACGACACGGACGTTACGGGGGCTGGCCTGGTGCAGCGTGTTCCTGGCTGCATGCGTGGCCGTTCTTTCGCTGGCACCGTTCACGCCGGCGATCATCCTGACCTTGCCCTTGCTGTTGTTCGCGGCCTTCTGCATCCGGCGTGGCTCGTGGCTGCCCGGCGTACTCTGCGCGTGGCTGGCCTCGTTCGCCTTCATCGGCAGCCCGCTGAGCCTCTTCGATGGCTGGGACCGGCCGATCTACGCCTGTTGGATGATCGCCGTCGTGCTGCTTGTCGTCCGGTGGATGAGGCGGGCGCGGCCGTAGAGTCGAGCAAGCTCGACTCTACGGGTTTGCGCATGGCGTGGATCTACAGCAGCGGCACCAGCAGCAGCGCCACGATGTTGATGATCTTGATCAGCGGATTGATCGCCGGACCGGCGGTGTCCTTGTAGGGATCGCCGACGGTATCGCCGGTCACTGCCGCCTTGTGCGCCTCGCTGCCCTTGCCGCCGAAGTGGCCGTCTTCGATGTACTTCTTGGCGTTGTCCCAGGCGCCGCCGCCGGTGGTCATCGAAATGGCCACGAACAGGCCGGTCACGATCGTGCCGATCAGCAGGCCGCCCAGTGCGCGCGGCCCCAGCAGCAGGCCGACCACCACCGGCACCGCCACCGGCAGCAGCGAGGGCACGATCATTTCGCGGATCGCCGAGCGGGTCAGCATGTCCACCGCCTTGTCGTACTGCGGCTTGCCGGTGCCCTGCATGATGCCGGGGATCTCGCGGAACTGGCGGCGCACTTCTTCTACCACCGCACCGGCGGCGCGGCCGACCGCTTCCATCGCCATCGCACCGAACAGATAAGGAATCAGGCCGCCGATCAGCAGGCCGATGATCACCGTGTGGTCGCTGAGGTCGAAGCGGAACTCCTGACCGGGATTGGCCGCCTGCAGGTTATGGGTGTAGTCGGCGAACAGCACCAGCGCGGCCAGTGCCGCCGAACCGATTGCATAGCCCTTGGTCACCGCCTTGGTGGTGTTGCCCACCGCATCCAGCGGATCGGTGATGTCGCGGATTTCCGAGGGCAGTTCAGCCATCTCGGCGATGCCACCGGCGTTGTCGGTGATCGGCCCGTAAGCATCGAGGGCGACGATCATGCCGGCCATCGACAGCATTGCGGTGGCGGCGATGGCGATGCCGTACAGGCCACCCAGCGCGAACGCACCCCAGATGGCCGCGCACACCGCGATCACGGGCAGTGCGGTGGACTTCATCGAGATCCCGAGGCCGGCGATGATGTTGGTGCCGTGGCCGGTGGTCGACGCCTGTGCCACGTGCTGCACCGGCTTGTACTGGGTGCCGGTGTAGTACTCGGTGATCCACACGATCAGGCCGGTCAGCACCAGCCCGATCAATGCGCAGCCATACAGCGCCATCGGCCCATGCACGTTGTCACTCATCAACCCGGTGGTGATCGGGTAGAACGCAATCGCGGCCAGTACGCCGGAGACGATCACGCCCTTGTACAGCGCGCCCATGATCGAACCGCCCGGCTTCACCTTGACGAACAGTGCGCCGATGATCGAAGCGATGATCGATACGCCGCCCAGCACCAGCGGATACAGCACTGCATTGGCGCCGGCCTCGGCCAGCATCAGGCTGCCCAGCAGCATGGTGGCGATCACGGTGACCGCATAGGTCTCGAACAGGTCGGCAGCCATGCCGGCGCAGTCGCCGACGTTGTCACCGACGTTGTCGGCGATCACCGCCGGGTTGCGCGGGTCATCCTCGGGAATCCCGGCTTCGACCTTGCCGACGAGGTCGGCACCTACGTCCGCGCCCTTGGTGAAGATGCCGCCGCCCAGGCGCGCGAATATCGAGATCAGCGAGGAGCCGAAGGCAAGGCCCACCAGGGCATGCAGCGCCTGCTCCATCGGCAGGCCCATGCGCAGCAGCAGTGCGTAGTAGCCGGCCACGCCCAGCAGGCCGAGGCCGACCACCAGCATGCCGGTGATCGCACCGCCGCGGAAGGCGACGTCCATCGCCGCGCTGATGCCGTGGCGGGCAGCTTCGGCGGTGCGCACGTTGGCGCGTACCGAGACGTTCATGCCGATGTAGCCGGCCGCGCCGGACAGCACCGCACCGACCGCGAAGCCGATCGCGGTGTACCAGCTCAGGAACACACCGACCAGCACGAACAGCACCACGCCGGCGACGCCGATGGTCAGGTACTGGCGGTTGAGGTAGGCACGCGCACCTTCCTGGATCGCGGTGGCGATCGCGACCATGCGTTCATTGCCGGTGGGTTGGCGCAGGATCCAGCGCGCCGAGACGATTCCGAACAGGATCGCGAGAATGGCGCAGCCCAGCGCCAGTGACAGCCCGTGACGTTCCAGCATTAGACCCCTCCGCAGAATGGATGGACAAGCATCCAGTGGCGATGAACTGCACCACGAGGGGGACGACGGGCTGCAGCCTGGAACCAACCCGTACCGACCTTGGTGGTCGTCCGACGTATGGCGGTGTTCAGCATTCCCTGGTGCCCGCAGTATGCGTGCACCTGCGCCCGGATGGTAGCGCCGGGCCATGCCCGGCGAGCGCAGTGGCTGCTCGATGGATGCGCCTTTGCACCCCGTTAAGCCTCCCTCTGCAAGCCTGCGCACAGTCCTGAAGGAGATCCCGCATGCGCCTGTCCCTGTTGATGCTTGCCGCCCTGGTCCCGGCCGTACCGGCACTCGCCGTGGAAACCTCCGAGCTGCAGCGTGCCGTGGGTGCCCCACAGGCGGTGGGCGCAGTGCACACGCTGCGGCAGATCCCCGAGGCCTGTGCGCGCCTGGAAGGTGCATTCACCGGCCAGGCGGCCGAGCCGTATCGCTTCGCACCGGTGCGGACCAGCGAGCAGTGCCAGCCGCGCGCACGCTTCGTCGACTATGCCAAGGCGCAGCCGAGCGTGGACAAGGGCTGGAAGCTCAACGATGTGATCCGCGTACCCAATGCCGCGTGCCCGGCGCAGCAGGCGGTAGTGCGGGTGTGGCGCCTGCCAGTGAACAATACCCAGGCATTGGATGGGCAGGGCCAGTCGCGCATCTATCTGGAAGAAGCGAAGAAGCAGGCTGCTGCAGGCAAGATCCCGCAGGTGACGATGTTCGCCGCGCAGCTGCAGATGGAAGGCAAGGCCTGCAATTGAAATTGCGCGGGCGGTGTACCCACGCGGTCATCCACCGGTAGTGCCGGCCGCTGGCCGGCAACCCTGCAATCATCACTCCGCCAGCGTCGCCCCGCGCGCGACCAGCAGCTCGCGCAATGCCGTACGGTGGCAGTGCGTCTCATCCTCGCAGTAGCAGCCCACGCTGATGTCGCTGTGCTGCGATATCGCGGCCAGCAGATCCAGCGCATGCGCGGCATCGGGTGCCTTCATCTCGGCCTTGTAGTGGCGGAAGAAGGCATTCCAGTCGGCGGTGGTCTTCGCTTCATGGGCCTGCTTCACCAGCTCCGCGCTGGGTGACAGGGTCGGGAACCAGACGTCGTACCAGTCCTGTTTCGCGAATTCGCTGCGTGGCACGCCGCGCGGTGGGCGCCGAACGGTGCCGATGCGCAGGCCTTCACCGGGGGCGCGAGGGGTGCCCAATCGCACAACACGCAGTGCCATGATGATCTCCAGGCGGGGCATCCATCATCCTGCGATGCACGTGCGTCAGGTGTGAACCGCTGTGGAAACGAAAAGGCCCGGGCGCCTGCGCACCCGGGCCTTTTCCCATGCTGGCAGCGATCAGTTGCCGCGGCAGTCCTTCAGCCACAACACACGACCAATCTGGTCGTAGCTGTCGACCACGCCGGTCAGCGTCACCTTCTCGCGCGGGCGCAGGGCCAGCGCATACGCGGCCTGGTTGGCTGCGAACGAGCAGGAAATGGCCACGCGCTCAAAGTCGATGCTGCCATCGCTGGGCAGGTCGAAGCTGGTGTTGTAGGTGCCGCCACTGCGCAGCACGGAGGTGATGCGACCGGTGATGGCGTAGGTCTTGCCCTTGTAGCGCGGCTCGACCGCGGCCGGGTTGTCCTTGTTCTGGTTGCGCAGCTGGAAGCCGAAGCGGTCGGCGGCAATCGTTACCACCGACGCCTGCGGAGTGGCCTTGGCTGCCTGTTCGCCAGCCTTGCCCGGCTTGATCTGGTTGAGCAGCTTGCACATTTCTTCGCGCACGCCATCGGCCGAGGCAATGGCGCCCTTGTTGACCTTCACCACCATGCCGACGGTGCCCTGGCCGCCTTCGGAGGTGGCACTGATGATCATCGGAATCGGCTTGTGGGCCATGCTTTCCGGCTCTTCGATCAGCATCGAGCCGCCTTCCACGTCCTCGCTGAGGACGTCCATGTTGGCGTTCTTGGCGATCACCCGCATCTGGCCGATGGCACTGGCCACGGTCAGGTCCGGATGGGTGACCGATGAAGTGAAGGTAGTGCCGACGAAGGGATTGCCTTTCTTCTGGAAGTTGCTTTCGCAGGTCGCAGCGAAGGCAGGCGCGGCAGCACCGCACAGCAGCGCGGCGATCAGGATCGGGTGCTTCATGGTTACAGTCCTTGTGAAATGGCAGCACAGGCCCGGGCCTTGAAGGCCGGGCAGCGTCGAATCTGGCTTGCGGCGGCCCCTTTGCCCCGGGCCGGAGCCCGATTGTGGGGTGCTTCGGCGGCCGCCGCAATGTGCCCTGCGCTCCGCACAGGGCTCAGCACAGAAGGGCGTATACGACTTAATCCCCTCCGTCCCCTTTTTCGGCTCAGCCCTCGAAGGCCGGCAGCTTCTGCTTCACGGCCACGTTCTTCAGCGTCACGTACTTCGGCAGGCCGTCGGTGCCGTACGGCAGCGGGGCTTCGCCCTTGATCAGCGGTGACAGGTAGGCGCGTGCCTTGGCGGTGATGCCGAAGCCATCGCGGCGGATGAAGCCGGCGGGCATCTTCTTCTCGTGGTTTGCGATCTTCGACAGCGGTGCCGCTTCGATCTTCCAGCGGTAGGGCGCATCGCTGCTGCGCACGATCACCGGCATCACGCCGTTCTGGCCCTTCAGTGCCAGCTGCACCGCGGCCTTACCCACTGCCTGCGCCTGCTCCCAGTCGGTCTTGCTGGCCAGGTGGCGGGCCGAGCGCTGCAGGTAATCGGGCAGGGCCCAATGCACCTTCAGGCCCAGCTGGTCCTTGACCCGGCCGGCCAGATGCGCGGCCACGCCGCCCAGCTGCGAGTGGCCGAACGAGTCCTTGCCGCCACCGGCGTCGGCGACGAAGCGGCCATCGGCGGTGGCGATGCCTTCCGAGGCCACAACCACGCAGTAGCCGACGCGTTCCACCACCGCCTTGACCTTGGCCAGGAACACCGCCTCGTCATAGGCGCGTTCGGGCAGCAGGATGATGTGCGGGGCCTCGTCATCGCCATTGCCGGCCAGACCGGCGGCCGCCGCCAGCCAACCGGCATGGCGGCCCATCGCCTCGTAGATGAAGACGCGGGTGGAGGTCTCTGCCATCGCCGCCACGTCCAGCGCTGCCTCGCGCACCGACACGGCGGTGTATTTGGCCGCCGAGCCGAAGCCCGGGCAGGTATCGGTCACCGCCAGGTCGTTGTCGATGGTCTTGGGTACACCGATGCAGGTCAGGTCATAGCCGGAGGCCTTGGCCAGCTGCGAGACCTTCAGCGCGGTATCGGCCGAGTCGTTGCCGCCGTTGTATAGGAACCAGCGCACATCGTGGGCCTGCAGCACCTGCAGCAGGCGGTCGTAGCGGGCGCGGTCGGCATCCAGCGATTTCAGCTTGACCCGGCACGAACCGAAGGCGCCGCCCGGGGTGTGGGCGAGGGCGCGGATGGCCGCAGCACTCTCCTTGCTGGTGTCGATCAGCTCCTCGCGCAGCGCGCCGAGGATGCCGTTGCGGGCGGCCAGTACCTTGATGCCCTTGGCGCGGGCCTGCTCGATCACCGCTGCTGCAGTGGCATTGATGACCGCGGTGACACCGCCGGACTGGGCATAAAGGAGAGTACCGTTGCGCATGCTTCTACCTGCTCGGGGGAGGGGACATTGCAGGGACATTACCCGTATGCGGTAAAGTGGCGCTATTGCGGTGCAGCGATACCGGACCGTCCGGGACGCGAACCTTCTTAATTTTCAACACGTTGGAGTCAGGTCAATGCGATTGGTTCTGTTGGGACCGCCCGGTTCGGGCAAGGGGACACAGGCGACGCGCCTGAAGGAAAAGCTGGGTATCGCCCACATTTCGACCGGTGACATGCTGCGCGCGGAAATCGCTGCCGGCTCCGAGCTGGGCAAGCAGGCCAAGGCCGTCATGGACGCCGGCAACCTGGTCTCGGACGACATCCTGCTGGGCATGCTGGAGTCGCGCCTGACCCAGGCCGATGTCGCCAAGGGCTTCATCCTGGATGGTTATCCGCGCAATGTGGCCCAGGCCAATGCGATGGACGGCCTGCTGGCCAAGATCGGCCAGCCGCTGGACGCGGTGGTGCAGCTGGATGTGGCCACCGAGCTGCTGGTCGACCGCATCGCCGGTCGTGCCAAGGAGCAGGGCCGCGCCGATGACAGTCCGGAAGCGGTGCGTCAGCGCCTGCAGGTCTACAACGACCAGACCGCCCCGGTGGTCGACTTCTATGCTGCCCGTGGCACTCTGGCCCGCGTCGACGGCGTCGGTGAGCTGGACGAGATCGAAGCCCGCATCCTGGCGGCGATCAAGGGTTGAACCGGCCGGGCCGGCGTCTTGCCGGCCCCCGGGCGCAAAAAACACAGGCCTGGTCCGCGAGGATCAGGCCTGTGTCGTTTCATAGGCGCCAGCAGAGGGCTTGCTCAGGGCCCCGCAGCATGAGCTCCCTTGGGGATGGCCTCTTGGGGAGTAGGACCGGTTCGGGTACTGCGGCTGGCAGTTCGAATTGTGTCCGGGTTCACAGAACATCGCTATCGGGATTTCCCTGACAGAAGATTGGAGTTTTCTCACATCCTGTGTAGGACTTGTCTTACCCCCGGTCGGACATTGGCCCTATACAGCCGTCATCGGTCACAATCCTCGGTCATGAGCAGCGTACATATCCTTGCAATCGCCGGCACCTTCATGGGCGGCGTGGCCGCCCTGGCGCGGGAACTGGGCCATACGGTCAGCGGCAGCGACCAGGCCATCTATCCGCCGATGTCGACCCAGCTCGAGCAGCTGGGCATCACCCTGGACCAGGGCTACCGCGCCGACAGCGTGCCGGCCGGCACCGGCCAGGTGGTGATCGGCAACGCGCTGTCGCGCGGCAACCCGGCCGTGGAGGCCGTGCTCGACGCCGGCCAGCGCTACATCTCCGGCGCCCAGTGGCTGTCCGAACAGGTGCTGCCGGGCCGCGACACCCTGGCCGTGGCCGGTACCCACGGCAAGACCACCACCACCACCATCCTCACCTGGCTGCTGGAAAGCGCTGGGCGCTCGCCGGGTTTCCTGATCGGTGGCGTGGCCGAGGACTTCGGCGTTTCAGCCCGGCTCGGCAAGGGCCGCGAGTTCGTGGTCGAGGCCGATGAATACGACACCGCCTTCTTCGACAAGCGCAGCAAGTTCGTGCACTACCGGCCGCTGGTGGCCATCCTCAACAACCTCGAATACGACCACGCCGACATCTTCCCGGACGTGGCTGCGATCCAGCGCCAGTTCCACCACCTGGTGCGCACGGTGCCGGCTCGCGGCCGCTTGATCGTCAACGGCGAGGACCAGCACCTGGCCGAAGTACTGGCCATGGGCTGCTGGACCCCGGTGGAGCGTTTTGGTTTCGATCCCTCGCTGGAATGGCACGCCGAACTGCTGGCTGCCGATGGCAGCGCCTTCCGCGTGCACCACCGTGGGCAGGCACTGGGTGATGTGCAGTGGGCACTGCTGGGCCGCCACAACGTGCTCAACGGCCTGGCCGCACTGGCTGCCGCGCATGCGGTGGGCGTGGCCCCGGCCGAGGTGATCCCGGCGCTGGCGCACTTCCGCAGCGTCAAGCGCCGCATGGAGGTGATCGGCAGCCACGATGGCATCACCGTCTACGACGATTTCGCCCATCACCCGACCGCGATCGCCACCACGCTGGAAGGCCTGCGTGCCAAGGTCGGCGATGCGCGCATCGTGGTCGCGATGGAGCCGCGCAGCAATTCGATGCGGTTGGGCGCGCATGCGCAGGCGCTGGCCCCGTCGCTGGCGCTGGCCGATGAAGTGGTGTTCCTGCACCGCCCTGAGCTCGCGTGGGACGCGGCGGCAGTGGTCGCCGCCGTGCGTGGTGAAGCGCATGCGGTACCCGATACCGACGCGTTGCTGGCGCAGCTGCAGTCCAGCGTGCGCAGCGGTGACCATGTGGTGTTCATGTCCAACGGTGGCTTCGACGGCGCACCGCGCCGCTTCCTCGCTGCCCTGCAGGCCCGATGAGCGCCGACGATTCGCTGCCGCTGTTTCCGCTGCACACCACGCTGGTGCCGGGTGCAGCGGTGGGCCTGCGTGTGTTCGAGCGCCGCTATCTGGATCTGGTCCGCGACAGCGGCCGCAGCGGCGAGGGCTTTGGTGTCTGCCTGATCCTCGATGGCCAGGAAGTCGGGGCACCGGCGACGCCGGCCGCCTACGGCGTGCAGGTACGCATCGAAGACTTCGATGTCGGCGCCGATGGCGTACTGCAGTTGCGCCTGCGCGGTACCCGCCGCTTCCATGTCGAGCGCACCCGCGTGCGCGACAACGGCCTGGTGGTGGCCGACGTGCACTGGTGCGAGGAAGATCCCGATGACGAATTGAAGCCGCAGCATGCGCTGCTGGCCACGGTGCTGGGGCACATCATCGAACAGGCGGGCGACGCCTATGCGCCCGCCAGCCCGGCACTGCTGGACCAGGCCAGCTGGGTCGGCTGGCGGTTGGCCGAGCTGCTGCCGCTGAGCGAGCAGCAGCGCCTGCAGCTGCTGCAGATGGATGACCCGCACCAGCGGTTGCAGCAATTGCTGGGCTGGATGCCTTAAAAAGCGCTCCATGCGTGCCGTGGATCTGCCCGCCGGGCATGGCCCGGCGCTACCTGTCCGCGTCCCGGTAGCGCCGGGCCATGCCCGGCGGCGCCATCACGGCGTGGTCTTCAACCGCAGCACCGGCAATCCGGTTTCGCTGTGCACGTCTTCGCGCTGCGGCAGGTCCTGCACGGCGTCCTTCACTGCATTCAAGGCCGGGTCGACACCACGCAACGGGTGCCACATGCCGATCCATTCGAAGTGGCGCTCGTAGCGCAGGGTCTGCGCGCTGCCCAGCCACAGCGGCGTGTTGCCCGGCTGCAACTGCGCGGGTGCGGGCCACAGGCGCAGCACATAGCGCTCATCCGGCTTCGCGCCCTGGCGCACCATCAGCAGTGCTTCCACGCGGGTGTCCAGCGTTGCCGGCAACACCGGCAGTTCATCTGCACCGGTGTTCTTGTCCAGCATCAGCAGCGCCTGCTGCCAGCCAGCCTGTTCCTGCCGCTTCCAGCCGCGCGCTTCCAGCTGGGCCTGCAGCGGTGCCAGCGGCCCGGCCACCTGCACGTCCAGCGGCCAGCGCTGGTCGTCGTCGAACTCGTTGCGGCGCGCCGGCAGCGTGGCCCAGTCGTGCTGCCACCAGGCTTGCGCATCCATCGCCTGCGGTGCCGGCAGGGTCGGCTCGAAGCGTTCCAGCTTCACCGGAATGTGGCGCGGCGCGTACCACATCGCCGCTACCGCGAACACGCCGTAGAACAGCCAAGCCACCGGCTTGACCCAGAACGAGCGGTTGAAGCGGCGGCGGTAGGCGATGCCCAGCACCAGCAGCCAGAACGTGCCGAACAGCATGCCGCCGATCACGTCGCTCAGCCAATGCGCGCCCAGGTACAGGCGTGAGAAGCCGATCAGGCTGACCACGATGCCCGACACCAGGTAGGGCCAGACGCGGGTGCGGCCGGGCATCTCGCGGGCGATCAGCACCGCGAAGAAGCCGAAGGTGATGGTGGCCATGGTCACCGACACCGACGGGAAGCCGAAGCCGCTGCTGGCATCGATCGGGCGCACCACATCCACGGTGGCGCCCAGCAGCATGGTCAGCGCCAGGCCGAAGGCGAGGGCGGCCAGCCAGTGCGCGGCCGCCATCCAGCGCCGGCGCCAGATCAGGTAGCCCATCGCCGCAGCGGTGGCCGGCAGCAGTACCTGCCACGCCCCCAGCGAAGCCAGCGCGGCCATCGGGTAGTCGGCCAGCGGGTTGCGCAGTGCCAGCATGGCCTGGTGCACCAGCAGATCGATTGCCAGCGGCTCCCCATGCGCAACTACCACGGTCAGCAGCGCGAACCAGCCCCAGCCCAGTACCAGCAGCATCAACGCCAGCATTGCCAGCGGCACGGATTCACGCCGCTTCGGGTCCAGCACGCCAACGGTGTAGCGGCCCAGCGTCGGGTGACGGTTGGACCAATCCAGCAGGCGTGCCAGCCAGTTGTCCATGCGCGCGGCCGACCAGCGGTAACCGTACAGCACGATGGCCCAGACCAGGCTGAGGATCACCGCCAGCAGGCCGACCACCACCACCAGACGCCCGGCCACCGCCGCGACTGCGTCGTAGGCTTCGCCGAGGATCCAGCCTGGCGCCAGGAACAGCACCGCCCAGGAGATGCTGGCGATGCCGCTGGCCTGCACGTAACGGCTGGCTGGCATCTTCATCATGCCGGCAATGGCGGGCACGAACGGGCGGATCGCGCCGACGTAGCGTGCGATCAGGATGCTCTTGAACGCATTGCGGCGGAACAGGTTCTCACCGCGGTCGAGCAGCTGCGGGTAGCGGCTGAACGGCCAGACGCCGCGCAGTCGGTCACCCCAGCGGCGGCCGATCCAGTAGCTGATGCCGTCGCCGGCAAAGGCGCCCAGGGCTGCAGCCGCAACCGCGTACGGCCCGGAGATCTGGCCCAGGCCGATGAACACGCCCACCGCGAACAGCAACGGCAGCGCCGGCACGATGGCGCCAAGAATGATGACCGCATCGCAGAAGGCGATGAGGAAGATAACGGCACCCGCCAACACGGGGTGAGCGGCAATCCACGCGAGCGTGGCGTCGATCCATGAAGAGTCCATTGCCCGATTATAGGGGCGTGAAGGTGACTGGTTCCCAGCCGCTTCGTGACCGTTTGCAACCGGCGCCATCGCCTAGAATGGGCCCATGCCGCATACGCCAGACGCTCCACCGCATGCTTTGAAGGCCGACAGCTTCGGCCAGATCCTTCTTGTGAAAGGGCCCGATGGCCCGTTCGTGCGCCGTGATCTGGGCGCCACACCGATGTGGCTGCGGCTGCCAGCCTGGTGGCTGGCCCGCCGCGAGGCACGTGCGCTGCAGCACATCCACGGCATGGCCGATGTGCCGCAGCTGCTGGCCTGGAATGGCCGTCACCTGGACCGCAGTTTCATGGCCGGCGACGCCATGTACCAGCGCCCGCCGCGCGGCGATCTGGCCTGGTTCCGCTCGGCGCGTCGCCTGCTGCAGCAGCTGCATCGCAACGGTGTCGCCCACAACGACCTGGCCAAGGAAGCCAACTGGCTGGTCACCGAGGATGGTCGGCCGGCGCTGATCGACTTCCAGCTGGCGGTGATCGGCAACCCGCGCTCGCGCTGGATGCGGCTGCTGGCCCGCGAGGACCTGCGCCACCTGCTCAAGCACAAGCGCATGTACTGCCGCGAGTCGCTCACCCCGGTGGAAAAGCGTGTGCTCAAGCGCACCTCGTGGGTACGCGAGCTGTGGTTCGCCACCGGCAAGCCGGTCTACCGCTTCGTCACCCGCCGCATCCTGCATTGGGAAGACAACGAAGGGCAGGGGCCGAAGCCGTGAGCCGTGCGCAGGTGGTGAGCGGCCCGCCGGGTGCGGGCAGCGTGCTGCGTGCGCAGCTGCCCGGCGCTGACTTCGTGCATGCCTGCCAGGCCACGACCCGGCGCGACGGGCGCACCGCGCTGCAGGCGTACCGCGATATGGCGGCGACCATTCCCGGCTGGTTCGACGGGCTGATGACGCTGCGCAACCACGGCATGCGCCTGCTCGGCATGAAGCATCTGGGGTCGTTGCGTGCGGTGCAGGTTGTTGAGGATCCTCGGCCCGGCCAGCGGCTGGGCATCTTCACCCTGCAGTCGCTGGGCGACGATGCCATCGTGCTGGAAGACGATGATCGCCATCTGCGCGTGCAGCTGGCCCTGCAATGGCAGGGTGACGTGCTGGAAGTGGCGACGGTGGTGCATACCCACAACGCGTTCGGGCGTGTGTACATGCTGCCGGTTGCACCCGTGCATCGGCTGATCGTGCCGCATCTGCTGCAGAAGCAGGTCCGCAGCTATCGGTAGCGCCGGGCCATGCCCGGCGGCATTGAACGCTGCGTCCGCCGGGCATGGCCCGGCGCTACCTGCTTACGGCGTTGCCGGTACCACTTGCTGGCCGATGAAGTTGCGCTTGGCGTCGAAGTCATAGGCGATCTGCAACTGGCCCACGTCCGGGCAGGCGTGGCAGTCGCGCAGCGGCGTGCGGTACAGCAGGCGGATGCCACCGTTATCCAATGGCGAAGCGCCGGCCGACTGCGCCGGTGCGAACGGCGTGGCCTGTGGGTTGGCCTTCAGCAGTTCCTGCACAGTGGGGTCGGCACGCACGGTGTCGTCCAGCTGCACCGCATCCACGTCGATGCGCTTGCCACCGGCATCGACCAGGCGCGTGCCTTCATTGGTGTTGGCGCGGAACGGATACTCGACCGTGGCAATGCCAAGTCCTTCGTTCTCGTGCCAGGCGGTCACATAGGCCAGCTCGCCGCCGCTGGACAACTGCTCGGCGGCGGTGATGGCATCGGCGCTGGCGCCACCCGCGCGCATCGCATCGCGCAGGCAATCGCGGGTCGCGGCGTTCTCACCCTGGCGGCAGGCATTGAGGTCGCCATCCCAGACCACCGCCTCGCTCCAGCGCATCTTGCCGTCGGCGGCGGCCTTCTCCGCACTGGGCGCGTCACCGGCGGGCGGCTCCTTGCCGGGTTCCGGCGAACGGCCCTGGCAGGCAGTCAGCAGGGCGAGCCCCAGGGCAGGCAGCAACAGGCGGGAACGGCGCATGGCGTGGACCTCGTGCGTTGTCTGGAGACCCGAGTATCGTCAAGGCTGGGTGAACTCCGCGTCGGCGCGGCATACTAGCGGCTCATTGCATACGCTGGAGTGTGGAACGTGGGCAGTCTGCAGGGCAAAACCCTTTTCATCACCGGTGCCTCGCGTGGCATTGGCCTGGCCATTGCACTGCGCGCCGCGCGCGACGGTGCCAACGTCGCCATCGCCGCCAAATCCTCGGTGGCCAATCCGAAGTTGCCCGGCACCATCCACACCGCTGCCGAAGCGGTGACCGCCGCTGGCGGCCAAGGTCTGGCCCTGAAGTGCGACATCCGCGAGGAAGATCAGGTCAACGCGGCAGTTGCGGCCACGGTCGACACCTTCGGTGGCATCGACATCCTGATCAACAACGCCAGCGCGATCTGGCTGCGCGGCACGCTGGATACGCCGATGAAGCGTTTCGACCTGATGCAGCAGGTCAATTCGCGCGGCAGTTTCCTCTGCGCGCAGGCCTGCCTGCCGTACCTGCTGCAGGCACCGAATCCGCACATCCTCACCCTGGCACCGCCGCCGAGCCTGGACCCAAAGTGGTGGGCACCGCACACCGGCTACACGCTGGCGAAGATGGGCATGAGCTTTGTCACTCTGGGCTTGGCCGCGGAGTTCGGTCCGCAGGGCGTGGCGGTGAATGCGCTGTGGCCGCGCACGGTGATCGCCACCGATGCGATCAACATGATTCCCGGCGTGGACGCGGCCGGCTGCCGCACGCCGCAGATCATGGCCGACGCCGCGCATGCGGTGCTGGTGCGTGAGGCGGCCGGTTTCCACGGCCAGTTCCTGATCGATGATGAAGTGCTGGCGCAGGCCGGTGTCACCGATCTTTCCGGCTACGCGGTGGATCCGTCGCGCGCGTTGCTGCCGGACCTGTTCCTGGATTGAGCCCGGTGCATCCACGCAGTGCGTGGATCTACCGGGTAATCAGGTAGCGCCGGGCCATGCCCGGCGAATACCTCAATGGCTGAATGCATCCGGCAGTTGGCCGCCGCACTTGCGGCAGTGCCGTGCATCCGGTTCGTGGCCTTCCAGGCCACACTCCGGGCAGCCACGTGCATCACGGCGCGCAGCCAGCTCGGCTTCGCGCATGGTGCTGGCCAGTTCGGCGGTGTAGATGCCGGTGGGTACGGCGATGATGCTGTAGCCGATCAGGATCAGCACCGAGGTGACGAAGCGGCCAAGCACAGTCTGCGGCACGATGTCACCGAAGCCTACCGTGGCCATGGTCACCACCGCCCAGTACATGCTGGCCGGGATGTTGGTGAAGCCGTGTTCGGGGCCCTCGATCACGTACATCAGCGCGCCGGCGATGATGGTGATGGTGATCACCGTGAACAGGAACACCAGTACCTTGCGCCGGCTGCGCCACAGCGACGTCATCAGCACGCCGCTTTCCTCGATGTAGCGGGTCAGCTTGAGGATGCGGAATACGCGCAGGATGCGCAGCGCGCGCACCACCAGCAGGCTCTGTGCGCCGGGGATGAACATCGACAGGTAGGCGGGCAGGATCGACAGCAGGTCGATGATGCCCCAGATGCTCACCGCGTAACGCAGCGGGCGCTTGACCACCGCCAGCCGCAGCAGGTACTCGGCGGTGAAGATGATCGTGAAGGCCCATTCCAGGATGTACAGGCCGGTGGACCATTCGGCATGCAGGTGCTGCACGCTGTCGATCATCACCACCAGGATGCTGGCGACGATCGCCACCACCAGGATCAGGTCGAAGTTGCGCGAGGGCCGCGAGTCATGGCGGTAGATGATGTCGAACCACCGACGGCGCCAGCCGGTTTCGGTGGCGGGGTTCAGCTGGGGGGCGGAAAACGGTCGCATGGGCGCATTGTGCCGCAGGGGTTCCGGCGCGAGAATGGGGATTCCTGAACCCTGCCGACTGCCATGACCGCCGCTACCGATCCGCTGATCTCCCTTTCGCACTACTACCTGCCGGTCTACAAGCCCCGCCAGGTGGTACTGGAGCGAGGCCAGGGCGCCCGCGTGTGGGATAGCCAGGGCCGTGAGTTCATCGACCTGGCCGCGGGCATCGCCGTGTGCGGCCTGGGCCACAACGATCCGGACCTGGTCGCCGCGCTGGTCGAGCAGGCCGGCAAGCTCTGGCACACCAGCAACGTGTTCTACAGCGCACCGCCGCTGCACCTGGCCGAGGAGCTGGTCAAGGCCAGCCGTTTCGCCGAGCGCGTGTTCCTGTGCAATTCCGGCGCCGAAGCCAACGAAGTGGCGATCAAGATGGTCCGCAAGTGGGCCTCCAGCCAGGGCCGCCCGGCCGACAAGCGCGTCATCATCACCTTCCGCGGCAGCTTCCACGGCCGCACCATGGGCGCGGTGACCGCGACTGCCCAGCCGAAGTACCAGGAAGGTTACGAGCCGCTGCCCGGTGGCTTCCGCTACATCGATTTCAACGATGAAGTGCAGCTGGAAACCGCGATGGCCGCCGGCGACGTGGCCGCAGTGATGCTGGAGCCGATCCAGGGCGAGGGCGGCGTGATGCCGGCCAAGTCCGGTTTCCTCAAGCGCGTGCGCGAACTGTGCGACCAGCACAACGCACTGCTGGTGCTGGATGAAATCCAGGCCGGCATGGGCCGCACCGGTACTCTGTTCGCGCACTGGCAGGACGATGTGGTGCCGGACATGGTTACCCTGGCCAAGGCGCTCGGCGGCGGCTTCCCGATCGGCGCGATGCTGGCCGGCCCGAAGGTGGCTGAGACCATGCAGTTCGGCGCGCACGGCACCACCTTCGGTGGCAACCCGCTGGCGGCCGCCGTCGCGCGCGTGGCGCTGCGCAAGCTGGCCTCGGCGGAGATCGCCGCCAACGTCAGCCGTCAGTCGAAGGCGCTGCGGGATGGCTTCGCCCGCATCAACGACGAGTTCGGTGTGTTCAGCGACGTGCGTGGCCGTGGCCTGATGCTGGGCGCGGTGCTGAGCAAGGACTTCGCCGGCCAGGCCGGTGCGATCCTCGACCACGCTGCCGAGCAGGGCCTGCTGACCCTGCAGGCCGGCCCGGACGTGCTGCGCTTCGTGCCGTCGCTGAACATCACCGACGAAGAAGTGGCCGAAGGCCTCAAGCGCCTGCGCGCGGCGATTGCCGCGTTCATCGCCGCGCGCTGACGCCGCGGCGCTGGGGTCGGATCCCTCTCCTGCGGATAGGGCTCTGACCCTGATCAGCTCACCGCGTAACGCTTCAACACCTTGCCCAATCCCCGGCCATCGCGCACGGTTTCCGCGTGCAGGCCGGCGGCGCGTGCGCCGCGCACGTTGGCGAACAGGTCATCGACGAACAGCGTGCGCGCAGGTGCCACGCCGAGTACCTCAAGCGTGCGCAGGAAGACTTCCGGCGCCGGTTTGCGCAGGCCGAAATCGGCGCTGCAGAACACGCGGTCCTGCAGCGCCGGGAACAGTTCCGGCAGCAGCGTGGGCAAGGCCTGCACCATCAGCGCGCCATTGTTGGTCAGCACCGCCAGTGGCAGCTGCAGGGCCTGCAGCCGCTGCAGTACCGCGGGCTGTGGATGGCTGGCGGCCTGTCGCGCAGCGATCCAGGTGTGCACATCAACGGTGCGGCCCAACTGTTGGCCCAGGCGCGCCAGATAGGTGGGGCCATCCAGTGCGCCGCAGTCGTGCTGGGCTTCCAGCCCGCTGTCGTACAGCGCGGCCTGCACGGTTTCCGGCGCGACATCCAGCGCCCGCGCCAGGTGCAGCACGCGCTGCGCGCGCTGGTACTGCACCAGCACGCCATCCACATCCAGCAGTAACAGGTCGATCCGCATTGGCCGAGCATGCCATTGCAATGAACACGCGGGAAACCCTGGACCAGCCATGCGACAGACGGTCGCAGACGGGGCCGCAGGCGCCTGCCTAGAATGGCACTTGAATCCGCAGGAGACGCAACGATGAAGGCTTGGATGGTGGCAGTGGGACTGGGCGCGCTGATGCTGGCGCCGTCGGCGATGGCGCGGGTGTGCGCGGTGAGCATCGACAGCACCGACCAGATGAGCTTCAGCAGCCGCGAGATCAAGGTCGCCGCCGACTGCACCGCCGTGGATCTGACCCTGCGCCACACCGGCAAACTGGCCGCTACCGCGATGGGCCACAACTGGGTGCTGACCCGCAGCGCGGATTACCAGCCGGTGGCGATGGCCGGCATGCGCATGACCCTGGCCGACAGCTACCTGCCGAAGGCTGACAAGCGCGTGCTGGCGCACACCAAGGTGATCGGCGGCGGCGAAACCACGCGCGTGCGCTTCTCTACCCAGGGGCTGCAGAAGGGTGGGGATTACACCTTCTTCTGCTCGTTCCCCGGCCACTTCGCGATGATGAAGGGCAAGTTCGTCTTCGGTTGAAAAAAGGGGACGGAGGGGATTAAGTCGTTTGTGCACAAACGACTTAATCCCCTCCGTCCCCTTTTTCGTGCAGAGCGGGCTCAGCCCTTGGCGGCCTTGAACGCCACGCGTGCGGCGGCCAGCGTGGCCTCGATCACGGCGTCATCGTGTGCACTGGACAGGAAGCCGGCCTCGTACGCCGACGGCGCCAGGAACACGCCCTGGTCCAGCATCGCGTGGAAGAAGCGGTTGAACGCCGGAATGTCACAGGCGGTAGCCTGCGCATAGGTCTCCACTTTTTCACTGGTGAAGAACAGCCCGAACATTGCGCCCACGCGGGTGGTGGTCACCGCCACGCCGGCGTCGGCGGCGGCCGCTTCCAGGCCGGCACACAGGCGCGCGGTGCGCTCGGCCAGGTCGGCGTGGAAACCCGGCTGCTGGATCAGTTCCAGCATCGCCAGGCCGGCGGCCATCGCCACTGGATTGCCGCTCAGCGTGCCGGCCTGGTAGATCGGGCCGGCCGGGGCGATCTGCTGCATCAGTTCGCGGCGGCCGCCGTAGGCACCCACCGGCATGCCGCCGCCGATGATCTTGCCGAAGGTGGTCAGGTCCGGGGTGATGCCGTAATGCGCCTGTGCACCGCCGAGGGCGACGCGGAAGCCGGTCATCACTTCGTCGAAGATCAGCAGCGTGCCGTGCTTCGTGCACAGTTCGCGCAGGTGCTGCAGGTAGCCGTCACGCGGCGGGATGCAGTTGGCGTTGCCGACCACCGGCTCGATGATCAGGCCGGCGATGTCGTCACCCTGTTCCTCGAACAGTGCAGTGGCCGCTTCGAAGTCGTTGTAGGGCAGGGTCAGGGTCAGTTCGCTGAGGCCGGCCGGCACGCCGGGGGAGGTCGGCACGCCCAGCGTCAGCATGCCGCTGCCGGCCTTGACCAGGAACGAGTCGCCGTGGCCGTGGTAGCAGCCTTCGAACTTGACGATGCGGTTGCGGCCGGTGGCACCGCGCGCCAGGCGGATGGCCGACAACGTAGCCTCGGTGCCGGAGTTGACCATGCGCACCATCTCGCACGACGGCACCAGGCGGGTGATGGTCTCGGCCATGGTCACTTCGGCCGCGCAGGGCGCACCGAAGGACAGGCCATTGTCGATCGCCTTCTTCACCGCCTGGCGCACCGCCGTGTGGTTGTGGCCAACGATCATCGGGCCCCAGGAGCCGACGTAGTCGATGTAGCGGTTGCCGTCGACGTCGTACAGGTAGGCACCGTCGGCGCGCTCGACGAAGAACGGCTCGCCGCCGACCGACTTGAACGCGCGCACCGGCGAATTGACGCCGCCCGGCAACAATTGCTGGGCGCGGGAGAACAGGGCGTGGGACTGGTCGTGGTTCATGCGGATTTCCTGGGCATTACGCGAACTGGGCGAGGTAGGCGCGCTGGACCGCAACCGGGTCTTCGGCGGCGAACACGCTGCTGACCACGGCGACCAGATCGGCGCCGGCGTCGATGATGGGACCGACATTGTCCGGCGTCAGGCCGCCGATCGCCACCCGCGGCACGCCCAGTGCGGCGCTTTGCCGCAGCAGGTCGGTGTGGGCGCGGCTGCTGGTGATCTTGGTGGTGGTCGGGAAGAAAGCGCCGAAGGCCACGTAGCTGGCGCCGGCAGCCACGGCCTGCTGGGCGTTGGCCAGCTGGTCGTAGCAGGACGCGCCGATGATGGCGTCCGCGCCGAGCAGGGCACGCGCGCTGGGGATGTCGCCATCGGTGCCGCCCAGATGCACGCCGGCGGCACCGACCGCCTTGGCCAGCGCCGGGTCGTCGTTGACGATCAGCGGCACGCCGTGTTCCGCGCACAGCGCCTGCAGGGCGGTGGCCTGCTCGCGCCGCAGCGCGTCACTGGCGGTCTTGTTGCGGTACTGCAGCCAGGTGGCGCCGGCGGCCAGCAGCGGCGCGGTGCGGGCCAGCAGGCGCGCGGTATCGGGCTCGTCCGGGGTGATCAGGTAGACGCCGCGGGGCGCCGGGGAAGCAGAAGTCATCGATGGCTACCGGTGAGTGGACCGCGATGGGACAATGGCGGCCCGTGAATCCAGCCCTGATTATCCGATGAGCGACGCCACCCCCACCACCTTGCGTACCTGGATGTGCGTGGTCTGCGGCTTTCTTTACAGCGAAGCGGAAGGCTTGCCGGAAGAGGGCATCGCGCCCGGGACGCGCTGGGAGGACATTCCCGAGACTTGGACCTGCCCGGATTGCGGCGTGACCAAGGCCGATTTCGAGATGGTCGAGGTCGATTGATTGCAATGGCCGCCGGGCATGGCCCGGCGCTACCGGTGGGTGCGGACCGTTGGTCCGCACACCGGTAACTCAATGCAGCCGCGGCACCGGCCCGCCGAGGTCGATCAGCTTCTCGCGCAGCCACTGCGCATCGCTGGCCTCGGGATTGCGCTTCAGGTACTGCCCCAGATCGTGCCGGGCACCGGCCAGATACTCCAGCTGCAGGTAGGCCAGGCCACGGTCGCGCAGGGCGTCGTCCTGCTCCGGGGCCAGTTTCAGCAGGCGGTCGGCACTGCGTGCAGCGCGGTCCCATTCGCCCGCTTCGGCATACACGCCGTGCAGGTTGCGCAGCATCCGCATCAGGATTGCGCGCGCAGGGGCCGGGTCGAGGATCTGCGCCAGCACCTGGTCGTCGGGCATCTGCCCGCCCAGGTGTGACTTGGCCCGCTCGCGCAGTTCGTCCACGTCCAGCGGGCGGCCGCCATTGAACGGGTCCATCACCAGCACGCCATCGTCCACCGGCAGGCGCACCAGGAAGTGGCCGGGGAAGGACACGCCGTCGAGCGGGATTCCCAGCCGGCGCGCGACTTCCATCTGCACCAGTGCCAGCGAGATCGGGTTGCCCAGGCGGCGCTCGAATACCTGGTTGAGGTAGCTGTTGCGCGGGTCGTAGTACTCGTCGTGGTCGCCGCTGTAGCCCAGCTCGTCGAACAGGTGGCGGTTGATTGCCGCCATCTTCAGCGGGCTGTTATCGATGCTGTCCACTTCCGAGCGGAGGTGGTCGACGTGGCTCTGGATCAGCGCGTCGTACGTGGACGGCTGCAGATCGGGGTATTCATCGCGCGCGATCAGCAGCGCGGTCGGCAACAGTGGCAGCGCCTCGTCTTCGAGGTCGGCCAGTGCATCCCAGTCGGGGAGTGAGATCCGGTCCTGCATGACCACAGACTGGCGGCAATTGCAGGCGGTTTCAAGCGGTGTCGCGTGAAAAAGTCAGGGGTCAGATCCCTTTCGCGTGCGAAAGGGATCTGACCCCTGCAGGGTTGCCGGCCAGCGGCCGGCACTATCGCGGGTGCCGGCCGCTGGCCGGCCGCATCGTTTACTTTTCGATGCCCGGGCCGAAGGTCAGCTCGGTGCCGTCCTTCAGCTTGAGCTTCTCGGCCTGGCCGGCGTTGAGCTCCAGCACATAGCGCGCCGGTCCACCGCTGGGGTAGGGCGGGCACATGTCGCCGGCCGAGCACGGCGGCACATCGCGCTGCTGGCTGACCAGCTTGCGCTGGCTGTCGAAGTACAGGATGTCCAGCGCAAGCTTGGTGTTCTTCATCCAGTACGCCTGCATTTCCTCGCGGTCGTGGATGAACAGCATGCCGTGATCGGCGGCCATCTGGTCGCGGAACATCAACCCGCGCGCGCGGGTTTCATCGTTGGTGGCCAGCTCGACCTGGTAGCGGGCGCCATCCAGCTCGACCCAGTGGCGGGCCGCATCGGTGGCACAGCCGGCCAGGGCCAGCAGCGGAAGCATCAGCAGCGAACGCAACAGCGACATCGTCAGGATCCTTCGAAAGGGTCAGAGCACGACCGGCGGCTCGCCACCGACGATCACCACGTCGGCGCGACGGCGCGCGAACAGGCCGACGCAGACCACACCCGGCAGCTGGTTGAGCTCGCGCTCCAGCTTTTCCGGGTCGGTGATCTGCAGGTTGTGGATGTCCAGGATCTGGTTGCCGTTGTCGGTCACCACGCCTTCGCGCCAGGTCGGCTGGCCGCCGGTCATGTCGCGGATCTGGCGGGCGACCAGGCTGCGCGCCATCGGGATCACTTCCACCGGCAGCGGGAATTTGCCCAGCACCGGCACCTGCTTGCTCGGGTCGACGATGCAGATGAAGCGCTCGCTGGCCTCGGCGATGATCTTCTCGCGGGTCAGTGCGGCGCCGCCACCCTTGATCAGGCACTTGTTGGCATCGCACTCATCGGCGCCGTCCACGTACAGCGACAGGTTGCCGCTGTGGTTCAGCTCGATCACCTCGATGCCGTGCTGCTTCAGGCGCGCGGTGCTCTGTTCGGAGCTGGACACGGCGCCCTTGATACGGTGCTGGATGCGGGCCAGGGCATCGATGAAATAGGCCACGGTGGAACCGGTGCCGACACCGACGATCATGCCGTCTTCAACGTACTCAATGGCTTTCTCGGCGGCCAGGCGCTTGGCTTCGGACATGGGGGAACTCTCAGGCAGGGAATCAGGATTTCTTTTCCAGCGACAGCAGCAGCTTCCACTGCGCAGCCGTCACCGGGAACACCGACAGGCGGTTGCCCTTGGCAACCAGCGGGAAGCCTTCGCCCAGCGCTTCGGCGTGCAGCTTGATCTCGTCCAACGCGATCACCTGCTTGAGCTTGCGGTCGAAGGCCACGTCCACCAGCATCCAGCGCGGGTTTTCGCGCGTGCTCTTGGGGTCGTGATAGTCGGATGTCGGGTCGAACTGGGTGTCGTCCGGGTAGGCCGTGCTGGCCACCGTGGCCAGGCCGACGATGCCCGGCACCTTGGTGTTGGAGTGGTAGAACAGGATGCCGTCGCCCACCTGCATGCCATCGCGCATGAAATTGCGCGCCTGGTAGTTGCGCACCCCGTTCCAGGGTTCGACCTTGACCTTGGCCAGGTCATCGATGGAGAAGGCGTCCGGTTCGGACTTCATCAGCCAGTAGCGCTTGCGGGCGGTCATGCGTTCACGGGGGCAGCGGAGGGGAACAGGGTGCCGTCTTCGGTGCAGATCGCATCCACCGGCACGTCCCACGACGCCACCGGCAAGGACTCGACCTGCTGCACCGCGAATGCAGCACCGACCAGCCAGGGCGGCGCCGGCCGGTCGTGGCGGAAGGCGAAGCTGCGATCATACCAGCCGCCCCCCATGCCCAGCCGCCGGCACTGTGTGTCGAAGCCCACCAGCGGGGTCACCACCAGCGCCATCTGCGTTGGTTCCAGGGTGTCTTCCACGGCCACATCCGGCTCGGGGATCCCGTAACGGTTGCTGGTCAGCGGTTGCCCGGGCCGCCACGGCGCGAAGCGCAGTACGTCGCCGGCCAGTACCGGCAGGCAGTAGGTGAGTCCTTCGGGCAGCTGCAGTTGCCAGCGGTGCAGGGCGATTTCGCCATCCAGCGCCCAGTAGCCGGCCACGGCACCTTTGCGCGGGGCGAAGGGCAGGGCCAGCAGGGCATCGGCGAGGGATTCGGCGGCGGCAATGCGCTCAGCGGCGGAAAGGTCGCGGCGGCGTTGCCGCAGGTCGTGGCGCAGGGCCTGGCGCGGGTCGGTCATGGCAGCGTGCGGCAAGGATCAGCCGTCATTGTGCCGGAAAGAACAAGGGCGACGCCCGAAGACGCCGCCCTTGCTGGAATATTGCATTCTCCGCAATGTCGATGCATGCGAAACGACCTTGAACCCGGGGGCTCAAGTGGGAACGCTGGAGAACCATCGGGCTTCCCGCTACAAGGCGGACCTGCACTCCCGGCGCTGTCGCGCTCCCGGTGTCGTTCTTAAGGGACAAGGCGAATGTTTGCACATGCCGTCGAGTACCGCAGAGAACGCGTGGCCATTATAGCCAGCACGCAGGATCTGGATAGGCCGTTCGTCGGCAACAGTCCGTGCCAATTCAGATATGAGAAAAGGGGACGGAGGGGATTAAGACGTTTCCAGCGCAGAAGGGGCGAATGCGCCTTAATCCCCTCCGTCCCCTTTTTCTATGGGGTGCCGTCGATCGCGCGGTCCAGACGTCGGTTCAGGTCGGCCAGCGTCTGCTGCAGCGCCACCGCCTGGCGGGCGTTTTCGTCGCGCAGCAGCTGCAGTTCGTGGGCCAGGTTCAACGCGGCCAGCACCGCAATGCGGTCCACCGCGGCCATGCGGTTGCTGCCTCGGATCTCGCGCATGCGTGCATCGAGCAGGCGCGCGGCGGCCATCAGGCTGTCGCGTTCATCGCCGCCGACACCCACGGTGTATTCACGATCGAGGATGCGGACACTGACCGGTTCGGCGCTCATGTGTGCTGCTCCAGGGATTTGAGCCGGCTGATCATTGCTTCCACCCGCGAGCGCGCCTGTTCGTTCTTGGCCAGCAGCGTGGAGCGCTCGGCCACCAGTTGTTCCTGCTGATGGCGCAGGCTGCGGTTCTCCTCGGCCAGCCGCTGGTTGCGTTCAAGCAACGCTTCCACGCGGGCGGCGAAGTCCTGCAGCTGGGCAAGGGGATCGGCGGGTTCCATGCGGGCACGATAGGCAAGCGGGGCAAGGGCGGTCAAGCGCTGTCGCAGCAAGGCCCGGCGGCCACGGGGAGGAGGCCGTCGGGTTGCTACACTAGGCGGTCTCACGGGCGCGCGCGTGCGCGCTCCTGGTTTCCCTATCCGAACGAGCCGCACGATGACCGAACTTCCCTCCGTCGACGACGTTACCCGCGCCAGCCAGGAACTGAGCCTGGGCGCCACCGCTGCCGAGCTGCACGGCGCACTGTGCGGCTGGCTGGCCGCCGGCGGCGCCCCTGGCAACGACTGGCCGGCGCGCGTGCTGGCCGACGACAACCTGCCGCCGGTGGCCGCCGACAGCGTGCTGGCACAGCTGCTGCAGGTCACCATCAAGCAGCTGGAAGACCGCGACTTCGCCTTCGAGCTGCTGCTGACCGACAACGACGACGTGGCCGCGCAGGCCGATGCCATGTTCGCCTGGACCCGCAGCTTCCTCGGCGGCTTCGGCCTGGGCAGTGGTGGCCATCGCCCGGCGCTGTCCGAAGAGGGCGAGGAAGCGCTGAACGACATGGCCAGCCTGGCCCGCGCCTCCAGCGAGGATTTCGAGGCCGGTGGTGACGATGACGACGAAGCACTGTCGGAGATCGAGGAGTTCATCCGCGTGGCGGTGCTGTTGCTGCACGGTGACGTGGTGCTGGCCTCGCGCCATCGGCAGCGCCTGAACTGATGGATATCAAGCAGCGCACCGGCATCGCGGCCGGCGAGTACAAGCGTCGCCGCCGCCAGCTGATGGACATGGCCGGCGAGGACGCGATCCTGGTGCTGCCCGCCGCAGCCGAGAAGGTGCGCAGCCTGGATACCCATTACCCGTTCCGGCAGGATTCGGATTTCCAGTACCTGAGCGGCTTCCCGGAACCGGAAGCGGTGCTGGTGCTGATTCCCGGCCGTCGCCACGGCGAGGCGATCCTGTTCTGCCGCGAGCGCGACGCCGAGCGCGAAGCCTGGGACGGTGGGCGTGCTGGCCAGGAAGGCGCGGTGGCGCAGTACGGCATGGACGATGCCTATCCGATCGATGATCTGGACGAGATCCTGCCGGGCCTGCTGGAAGGGCGTTCGCGCGTCTATTACCACTTCGGCCGCGATGCCGACTTCGACCTGAAGCTGATCGGCTGGGTCAACCGCGTTCGTTCGCAGGTGCGCCACGGTGCGCAGCCGCCACATGAGTTCCTGGAGCTGGGCCATCTGCTGCATGAGCAGCGCCTGTTCAAGTCCGGTTCGGAAGTGGCGCTGATGCACCACGCCGCGCAGATCAGCGTGCGCGCACATCTGGCGGCGATGAAGGCAGCGAAGGCGGGCATCCACGAGTACGAACTGCAGGCCGAACTGGAGCGGGTGTTTCGTGCCAGCGATGCGGTGCCGGCGTACTGCAGCATTGTCGGTGCCGGCCGCAACGGTTGCATCCTGCATTACCGCGACAACAACGCACGTTCGCGTGACGGCGAGCTGGTGCTGATCGATGCCGGTGCCGAGTACCGTGGCTATGCCAGCGACATCACCCGCACGTTCCCGGTGAACGGCCGTTTCAGTGCCGAACAGCGCGCGCTGCACGACCTGGTCGGTGATGCACAGGCCGCGGCACTGGCCCAGGCCAAGCCGGGCGTGGCCTACGAGATGGGTCACCTGGCGGCGGTGCAGACCCTGACCGAAGGCCTGCTGCGGCTGGGCCTGCTGAAGGGCACGCTGGAAAAGAACCTGTCCGAGGGCCTGTACCAGCGCTTCTACCGGCACAAGACCGGGCACTGGATCGGCATGGACGTGCACGACGTGGGCGACTACCGCCTGGCCGGCGATTCGCGCCTGCTGGAGCCGGGCATGGCCTTCACCATCGAGCCGGGGCTGTACATCGGCGTGGACGACACGACGGTGGAACCGCGCTGGCGCGGTATCGGCATCCGCACCGAGGATGATGTGCTGATCACCGACGACGGCCATCGCGTGCTGACCGACGGCCTGGCGCGCAGTGCCGACGAGATCGAAGCGGTGATGGCGGGGTAAGGGGTTTCGGCAGGGCTTGCAGCCCTGCACCCGCAGAGGCAACAGCCAAAGCCAAGGTCAAAGCGGGCTATCCGTGGGATGGCGGGGCACTGTGGGTTTGCGGGGACGCCGTGAATCCATCCCTGGAGGCTTGGTCGCCGCATCCATGCGGCTCACACCCCGTAAACCCACCGTGCCCCGCCTTCGACAGGTTCACGCGGCTGTTGGTGGGTGCCGACCGTTGGTCGGCACATCTGTCAGATATCGAATGAATCCTCCACGCATGGCGTGGATCTACTGGCGACTGCGGCCGTTGGAACGCGCGGCTGTTGGTAGGTGTCGACCTTGGTCGACACAGAGCGAGCGCAGCGAGCGACCCGCTTCTGCTTTTCTTTTTTCTTTTCCGTGGTTGAACGCGCGCAGGAAACTGTCAAAGGCCGGGCGGGGTGGGTTTGCAGGACCGTTGGCGCCATGGATGGCGCCATCGAGCCCCCATGGATGGGTTTACGGCGTGTCCTGCAAACCCACCTCGCCCCGCCAAGCGCGGCTTCTGATTTCAGCGACCAACCACGAGGGGCTCAGTCGTTCGCCGCCGCAAACACCGGTCGCGTCAGATTGTCCGCCTCGCCCTCGGTGCACAGCACTTCGTCTTCGATGCGGATGCCGCCATACGGACGGAAGAAGTCCACGCGGTCCCAGTTGATCGCATCGCCATGACCGGCGTCCTTCACTTCATTCAACAGCATGTCGATGAAGTACAGGCCGGGTTCGATGGTCACCACCATGCCCGGTTCCAGCACGCGGGTCAGGCGCAGGTACGGATGGCCGGCCGGGCGCTCGACACGGCCGCCTTCGTCGCTGGCCGCGAAGCCGGCCACGTCGTGCACCTGCAGGCCGATCAGGTGACCGATGCCATGCGGGAAGAACGCGGCGCTGACGCCGGTTTCCACTGCGGTCTGCGGCGACACCTTGATCACCCCGAAGTCCTTCAGTACGCCCATCAGCGAAAGATGCGCGTCTACGTGCAGCTGCTTGTAGTCGAAGCCCGGGCGCACCGCCGCGCACATCTGCTGCTGCGCGGCGTCAACAGCGGCGATCATCGCGGCGAATTCGTCGTGACCGTGCGCGGCGTAGGTACGGGTGATGTCGCTGGCGTAGCCGTACGCGCTGGCGCCGGCATCGATCAGGAAGCTGCGCAGCGGCTGCGGCGCCTTGCGGCCCAGCTCGGTGTAATGCAGCACGGCGGCGTGTTCGTTCAGCGCCACGATGTTGCCGTACGGCAGCTCGGTGGCATCCTGGCCCACGGCCTGGCAGTACGCCATGTGGATGCTGAACTCGTCGGCGCCGTTGCGGAATGCGGCCTCGGCGGCGCGATGGCCGCGCACGCCCAGCACCTGCGCCTGGCGCATCAACGCGATTTCATACGGCGTCTTGCTGCCGCGGTGCCATTCCAGGTAGTTCACCACCGGCGCCGGGTTGTTCGGTACGTAGTTGCCCAGCGCGCTCTGCGGCTCGCCGAGGATCGCGCAGCGCGACGGATCGGCCGGCAGCAGCGCCAGCGCCTCTTCGGGCTTGCGGATGATGTGGATGTCGAAGTGCTCCACCCACCAGCCGCTGGGTGCGTCCGGCACCACGTGCCAGTAGTCGAAGGGCTGGTGGAAAAGCACCGCCGGGCGCTTGCCCGGGGTGAACACGATCCAGCTGTTGGGCACGCGGGTCAGCGGCAGCCAGGCCTTGAACTGCGGGTTCACCGCGTACGGGTAGTCGCGGTCGTCGAACACCTGGTAGTGCAGGGTACCGCTGGGCACCACCAGATGGTCGAAGCCGCCGCGGGCCAGCGCCTGTTCGGCGCGTCGGCACAGCACGGCCAGGTGGTCGGAATACAGGGCGCCGGGGTCTTGCTGGATCATTGCGGTGGCTCGACACGGAAAACGGCCCTAGATTCTGCCGCATACCGCGAAAAACCGCTGTGCCGGAACCGGCACTCAGGCCGTCGAAAGCGGTCCCTCGTCGCTGTCCTCGCCCACCCACTGGCGCAGCAGCTGCCGATGTTCACGTGACAGGGTCAGGAAGCGGAAGCCGGTCCAGCTCTGTCCAGGTACGTGCGCCGGCTCGCTCCACAGCAGATGCACGCCGACATCGATCGCTTCCTGGCGGCCATCACCCATCGGCAGCGGGAAGCGCAGCTGGTACAGCGCATCTTCACGCAGCGGGGCGCTGGCCAGCATCAGCATGCCGGTCTCGGAGACATTGCCGAGGCGGCCGACCACGCATTCGCGCATCTGGTCGGTGACCGGCACCAGGTCCGAGACCTGGCGGCGCGGTGCGCGGCGCGTGTCCTGCGGCGGGACGGGTTTCATGCGTGGGTCTCCTGCGTGCGATCACCGGCCAGTGTGCGCAATGCGCCAAGGCTGGCCTGCCAGGCGCGGTCGACCAGCCGGCCCTTGTCCTCGGTGACCAGTTGCGCGTGGCCAGCGCTGATCTGCCGGGCCAACGTATCCAGGTCGGTATCGGCGATCTTCTGCCCGCGTGCGTTGACCAGCAACGCGTGGCCAGTCAGCAGGCTGTACCAGGACAGTCGCTGGCGGCGAAGGGTGCCGTCGTCGTTGTCGATATCGAACCAGCTGCCGAACGGCAGCGTCGACAGTTGCTGGTACGCCGCTTCTTCGGAATCGCTGCGCGGTGCGTCGGCAGCGGTACCGGCGGTCGTGCCGGCATGTTCACCCAGGCGCGCGCGTGCCTTCAGGCGGGCGCTGAGTTCGGTACGCGAGGTGCTGTCATCCTCGCCACCGGGCGTGGCCAGGCGGCGGGCGACGGCAGCGGCTTCCTCGGCGTGGTAGCCAACCTGCAGCAAGGCTGCTTCGACCTCGGCGGCCAGTACCGTATCGGTGCCGACAGCGATATCTACCGGCTGTGCGGTCACCGCTGCGATGCGCTCGGTCTGCTGCAGGCGCTCCTGCCACTGTGGTGAGTCGTCGCCATGGCGCAGCCGGGTCAGGGTCAGGGCATCGGCCCAGGCCTGGCGCAACAGGGTCTGCACGAAGCGCGGTGGCTCCTGCGCATCGCAGCACTGATCGATGCGGGCGCTGGCCTGGCGCCGGGCCAGTTCCAGCCGTTCCTTGCCGCGTGCGGCTTCCACGTGGCGGCGCTCGGCCAGTTCGGCACGATGCGCGGCGGCACGCTGATGCTGCTGCACATCTTCATTGGCAGCGGCGAAGGCTTCCGGCGCGCGTGCATCCTGGCCGAGCAGGCCCTGCACGCTCTGCGCCATGCGCTGCAGCAGCTGCGGGTCGACATCATCGTCGCCCAGCCAGTTGGCGCCGACCTCGGCGATCTGGTTGAGCAGTTCGCGCGCGGGATGTTCGTCGCGTACGAAGAAGCCCGGGTCGGCCATCGCAGCACGCGCCAGCGGTACCTGCAGGCGCGCCAGCAATGCGGCGGGCACCGGGTCGGGGCGCTGTTGCTGTTGCACCTGCTGCATCAACAGGCGCAGCAGGTCGAGGTTGTCGCGGTCGTGGCTGCCCAACTGGGCCTGCGCGCCGTGCTCGCTGCGCAGCTGGGCGACGACGGCGGCCTGCAGGTCGGCCACGCCGGTGGCGGCACTGGACTGGGCCTGCAGGCGCGCGAGTATGGCGTCCACCGCAGCGCTGGGTACGGCGCCGCTGTCCGCGGGTGCGGCGCTGGCATGGCGTGCCTGCTGCAACAGCTCATGCAGCGCGCTGCCGGTGGACGTGGTCAATCCAGGCGTGGTGGCGGGGCCGGCAGCGCCGCCCTCGTTGAAGGCGTCCTGCACCAGGCTCGACCAGGAGCCCGAGGGGGCCGAACCGTTCCAGCCGGTCAGTGGCGCAGCGGCGCGTTTTGCGGGCTGCGTGGTGCGGCCGCCACCCACCGACTGGGTGATGATCCGCCGCGTGCTCGAGGAACGCGCCAGATAGGGGGTGTAGACCAGCCCCGGCAGCACGCCGTGCTGGGCCAGCAGTGCATTGGCGCGGTCGAGTACATCACCCAGCCGCTCCAGCACCTGCCGTTCGAAGCTGCGGTACAGCGCCAGCTGCACCTCGGCGCCAAGCGCATCCTGTTCGGCCAGTCTGCGCACCATCGCGCACAGCGCCTGCGGCGCCAGTGGCAGGGTGTCGGCTTCGAAAGCCGGCGCTGCCGCCAGCACGCCCAGGCGTTGGCCCAGCAGGTTCAGCGTGTTGGTCGAGCGCAGGGTTTCCCGCCGCACCATCTCGGTCAGCAGCAGGTCGCGGTCGACGTCATGCTCGGCTACCAGCGACAGCCCCAGCATGCCGGGCAGCGGTGGCGGAGCCGCGCTGCTCGTGGCGGCGGCAGCCGGCTCGCGCAGGCGTGCCAGTGCTTCGGCAACGGCATCAAGCATGCGGTCGGCGAAGTGACCGGAGAAGGTGTGCAGCTGGCCGCGCTGGGCCATCAGTTCGGACTGCTGCTGCGGATTGCGCGCGCGGTCGGCGTCGTGCAGCAGGGTCTGCTCCAGCGCTTCGACGGTCAGGATCAGCGGCGCGGCCAGCGTTTGCCGGCACAGGCCGATCAACGCGCCCAGCAGTTCGCGCACCCGCGGTGGCAGGTCGCTGGCGGCCAGGCGGTTCTTGTCGGCAGGAGTGATGGAAAAGACAGCTGACATCGGCAGGCGGTACCCGGATTCCCGCGGATCGATCTGGTGAATCTACCGTGTCGGCCGCTGTCGGCGCTACTTTAGGGTGAATGTGCATCCCGTTCGCCAGGCATGGCCCGACCGATGAACGGTAGTGCCGGCCGCTGGCCGGCAACTCTGTCTTTATCGGATTGCCGGCCAGCGGCCGGCACTACCCGTTACGGCGGAAGGGATCACTCCTCCAGGAACAGGCTCACCACATCGTTGGTGAAACGACGGCCCAGCTCGGTCGGCTGCACATGGCCATCCGTCACGTCCAGCCAACCGCGCTGCACGGCCTCGGCCAGCGGTGCATCAAGCACGTTGCGCGGCAGCCCGGTGCGCGACTCGAAATCGCGCAGGCCAAAGCCTTCATGCAGGCGCAGCAGATTCAGCATGTACTCGAACGGCAGGCGCTCGGGTGCGATCACCTCGTCACCGCCGAACGAGGCTGGCGTGCCAGCGCTGTCCAGGTAGGCCTGCGGATGCTTCAGTTTCCAACGCCGCAGCACGTGTTCCTCGGCACCGGAGCTGATCTTGCCGTGCGCGCCGGCACCGATGCCGAGATAGTCGCCAAAGCGCCAGTAGTTCAGGTTGTGCGCGCTCTGCCGGCCGGGGCGGGCGTAGGCACTGACTTCGTACTGGCCGAAACCGGCCTGCGCCAGCAGCGCCTGGCAGTGCTCCTGCATGTCCCAGGCGTTGTCTTCATCGGGAATGCCCTGCGGCGGCCGCGCGAAGAACACCGTGTTCGGTTCCAGGGTCAGCTGGTAGTGCGAGATGTGCGCCGGCTGCAGCGCGAACGCGCGTTCCAGATCAGCCTCGGCACCGGCCAGGGTCTGTTCCGGCAGTGCGTACATCAGGTCGATGTTGAAGTTGTCATAGCCCGCGTCCTGCGCCATTTTCACCGCGCGCTCGGCCTCGCCACTGTCGTGGATGCGGCCCAGGCGCTTGAGCATCGCATCGTCGAAACTCTGGATGCCGAAGCTGAGGCGGTTCACGCCGGCTGCGCGATAGCGGTCGAAGCGGCCGTGTTCGGCGGTGCCCGGGTTGGTTTCCAGGGTGATTTCGGCATTGGGCGCGAAGCGCAGGCGTGCGCTGGCCTGCTGCAGGAAGCGGTCGATCGCTTCCGGCGGGAACAGGCTGGGCGTACCACCACCGAAGAACACGCTGTGCACCACCCGGCCCCAGACCAGCGGCAGGTCCTGGTCGAGGTCGCGCAGCAGCGCATCGATGTAGGCATCGAACGGCAGCTCGCCCTTGGCCTGGTGCGAATTGAAATCGCAGTACGGGCATTTGCGCACGCACCACGGCAGGTGCACGTACAGCGACAGCGGCGGTGGCACCAGTCGCGGCGGGCTGTCGTGGTCAGCGGAGCAGGCTTCGCCGGGCAGGTGGTTGCAGTGGTCGTGGGCGTGCGGCATGGGCTTCTTCGGTAGTGCCGGCCGCTGGCCGGCTTCCCTGGTTCGATCGGGTGGCGTCAGTACAGCGTCGCCAGCTGCTGCTTGAGCTGTTGCAGGGCGAGGGCACGGTGGCTGATGGCGTTCTTCAGTGCCGGCTCCATCTCCGCGGCGGTCAGGCCGTGGGTGGTATCCAGGAACACCGGGTTGTAGCCGAAACCATTCGTTCCACGCAGTTCGCGGATGATCTGCCCCTCCCAGCGACCTTCGCAGATCAGCGGCTGCGGATCGGTGGCGTGGCGCAGCAGCACGATCACCGCATAGAAGCGGGCGTCGCGCTGGCCATCGGGAATGTCGGCCATCGCCTCCAGCAGCTTGGCGTTGTTGGCCGCAGCGTTGGTCGGATGGCCGGCATAGCGCGCGCTGTACAGGCCTGGTGCACCGCCGAGGGCATCGACGATCAGGCCCGAATCATCGGCCAGCGCCGGCAGGCCGGTCGCTTCGCAGGCCGCGCGCGCCTTCAGCAGCGCGTTCTCGACGAAGGTCAGGCCGGTCTCTTCCACGTCGCCCAGGCCCAGCTCGGCGGCCGAGGTGATCTGCAGCGGCAGATCGGCGAGGATCTCCTGCATTTCCACCAGCTTGCCAGCGTTGTGGCTGGCCAGTACCAGTTGCTTCATTGACGGGGCTCCAGCAGGTCCCAGGTGTTGCCGTACAGGTCGCGGAACACCGCCACCGTTGCATAGGGTTCTTCGCGCGGCGCTTCCAGGAACTCGACCCCGGCGGCCAGCATCGCTGCGTGGTCGCGGTGGAAGTCGTCGGTGTTGAGGAAGAAGGCGACGCGGCCACCGGTCTGGTTGCCGATGCGGCTGCGCTGTTCGTCGTCGCTGGCGCGTGCCAACAGCAGGGCGGCGGCGCTGCCGTCGGTCGGCCCCACCACCACCCAGCGCTTGTGGCCCTGGTCGATGTCCTCCAGCAGCGTGAAGCCGAGCTTGCCGGTGTACCAGGCAATGGCTTCGTCGTAGTCGGCCACCACCAGCGTGGTCAGGGCAAGACGCCGCTTCATGCGGACAGCGCAGCCTGCTGTGCGTCCAGCAGCTCGCGCACGCCCTTTTCGGCCAGACCCAGCAGCGCGTCCAGCTCATCGCGACGGAAGGCATGGCCTTCGGCGGTGCCCTGCAGTTCGATGAAGCCGCCGCCGTCGTTCATCACCACGTTCATGTCGGTGTCGCAGTCGCTGTCTTCGGCGTAGTCCAGGTCCAGCACCGGCGTGCCGCGGTAGACGCCGACCGACACCGCAGCCACGGCGCCCAGGATCGGGTTGCGCTTGATGTCGCCGCGCTTCATCAGCACGTTCACCGCATCGACCAGGGCCACGTAGGCGCCGGTGATGGCGGCGGTGCGGGTGCCGCCATCGGCCTGCAGCACGTCGCAGTCCAGGGTGATGGTGCGCTCGCCCAGTGCATTGCGGTCCACGCAGGCACGCAGGCTGCGGCCGATCAGGCGCTGGATCTCCAGGGTGCGGCCGCCCTGCTTGCCGCGTGCGGCTTCGCGGTCGCTGCGGGTGTGGGTGGCGCGCGGCAGCATGCCGTACTCGGCGGTCACCCAGCCTTCGCCCTTGCCGCGCAGGAAGCCCGGCACGCGGTTCTCGACGCTGGCGGTGCACAGCACGCGGGTTTCACCGAAGCACACCAGCACCGAACCTTCGGCGTGGCGGGTGAAGCCGCGTTGGATGACGACCGGGCGGAGCTGGTCGGGCTGGCGGCCGCTGGGGCGGGAATCGGACATGGTGCGGGTTCCGTAATGGCGAGGGAGTACGCCGCCACGCCCGCGGCCTTCACGGGGCGGGCAAGGGGGCTCTGGTGAGGGCGCTAGGGTACCATTCCCCCTTTGCACGCACCGGACACATTCCATGATTCGAAGCATGACCGCCTATGCCGGCGGCGAGCGGGTCACCCCGTGGGGCACGCTGGGCTGCGAGCTGCGCTCGGTCAACCACCGCTTCCTGGAGGTCGGCACGCGCCTGCCCGATGAACTGCGGGCATTGGAACCGCAGCTGCGCGAGCGCATTGCCGCGCGCCTGAGCCGTGGCAAGCTGGATCTGGTGATGCGCCTGCGCGCGCCGGAAGCCGCCGCCAACCTGCAGGTGGACGAGGCCCTGCTGGGCCAGCTGGGTCGCCTGGCGCACCGCCTGACCTCCGATTTCCCCAACCTGCAGGTCAGCTTCACCGATCTGCTGCAGCTGCCGGGCGTCACCCGCGGCGAGGCCACCGATGCTGCCGCGCTGCAGGCCGAGGCCCTTGCGCTGCTGGACCAGGTGCTGGACGGTTTCGTCGAAGCCCGTGAACGTGAAGGCGGCAAGTTGTCCGCTGCCATCAGCGAGCGCGTGGACGGCATCGAACGCATCGCCACCGAAGTGCGCACGCTGATTCCGGCCATTCGCGACGGCCAGCGCGCCAAGCTGGCCGCCCGCCTGGCTGACCTGCCGCATCCGGTCGACCCCGGCCGCGCCGAGCAGGAGTTGGTGCTGTGGCTGCAGAAGCTGGATGTGGATGAGGAACTGGATCGCCTGTCCAGTCACATCGTCGAGATCCGCCGCGTGCTCAAGCAGCGCGAGCCGGTCGGCCGCCGCCTGGACTTCCTGCTGCAGGAGTTCAACCGCGAAGCCAACACGCTGGGCTCCAAGTCGGTGGACAGCCGTACGTCCAATGCGGCGGTGGAGCTGAAGGTGCTGATCGACCAGATCCGCGAACAGGTGCAGAACATCGAGTGATGTTCTGCAGAGTGGCCTGGAAGGATCACAGCCCTTCCAGGTAATCTCCGGCAAGCGCTACACAGTCGTCAAAGCGGGGCGTGTAGTCCAGTGTGGCGATGGCTCCGAACGCAATCTTCAGTGTCGGATGCGGATTGCGTATCTGATCAAGGAATGCAGTCCGGTGGCGGACCAGCGCCGGCGCAGCGGCCGCCAGCGCTCCTGGTTCGCGTTCAATCACCAATGCGAGATCGAACAGGTCTCGGGCAGTCACGCGATGGCCGCGGTGGTACATCTTCTTGGCGATGATCTCGGCTGAGGTTTCGACGCGTACCGGCAGACCATCGATCAACCACTGCTCCCAGGCATCATCCAGCAGGTTGGGTGCTGCGACGAAGTCCACCTCGCCTTCTTCGAACTGCAGCTTCACCCACGCGCTGGGATCCTCGGTGTACTCGCTGGTAAGGCTCGCGGCCACATCGCTGAGTCGAGGTGTGACGAAGCCCAGGTACTGGGGATTCGGCACGAAGATGTCGATGTCCTTGCTGAGGCGGTGTCGATGTCGAAACATCAGTACCGTCCCGCCGCCCAACGTCCAGAACGGATCGACGATGCCGCCGTGAGTGCGGATCTCCTCGATCAGGAGGCGCGCCCGAGGCAGCAGCAACCGCCATGCACCCGCTGGCAGTTCGCGCTTCACTTCCAGAGATCCCGGCGATGCGCCGAAAGCTTTCCGGCCATCCTTGCGACGTTGCGCCAGACGCTGCGAGGGGGGACCTCTGCTCCGCTGGCGGCTTCCTCCACGGCCATGACCATGATCGAGGGCGGTGCTTCATCCAGCAGGTGCGCCATGTGCGCGATGTAGGCCGCAGGGACTTCGCCGCTGATCAGTACGTGTGCCAAGCCCTCGGCAGACAATTCCTGTGCATAGCTGACATTGGCGGTACGTGCGGCCATCCTCAGGCCCTGTTTGCGCTGCCTGTTCATGGTGCTGGGTGCGGAGACATCCAGGCCGAGCACGGACAACAACTGGCCAACACGATTGACGCCCAGGTCGCTCAGGGTGCCTCCTTCCAGGCCGACCACGGTCTGCCGGGAAAGGCCGCTGAGATGAGCCAGTTGGCCTTGCGACAGACCAAGTTCCTCACGGCGGGCACGAACCGCCTTGCCGATGTCGATCAGGTTCATGGCCTGAGTGTCCAATATTTTGGACATAAATCAAGTATCCGGGAGCGACGTGTTGGCGAACCTTCACGTCTCAAACCACGCTGACACCCGGCGTCCCGTCACTCAAGCGCCCCACCACGGCCGCCTGGCCGAATCCCGCATCGTGGAAACAGGCCAGCACCGCATCCACCGCTTGCGGGGCGCAGGACACCAGCAGCCCGCCACTGGTCTGCGGATCGGTCAGCACTGGCTGCCAGTGGGCGGCCAAGCCCTCGGCGAAGCACACCTCGGCGCCATACGAGGCCCAGTTGCGGTTGGAGGCGCCGGTCACGCAGCCACGCTGCAGCAGCTCCAGCGCCTGCGGCAGCAGCGGCACCTGTGCACTGTCCACTTCGGCGGCGACGCCGCTGGCGCGGCACACCTCCAGCAGGTGGCCGAGCAGGCCGAAGCCGGTGACGTCGGTCATGGCATGCACGCCGTCCAGCGCGGCCAGCGGAACGCCCACGGCGTTCAGGCGGGTGGTCGACTCGATCATCTGCCGGTAGCCCTCGGCATCCAGTACTTCTTTCTTCAGTGCTGACGAATACACGCCCACCCCCAATGGCTTGCCCAGCACCAGCACGTCATCGGCGCGGGCATCGGCATTGCGCTTGAGCCGTTGCGGATCGAGCACACCAATGGCAGCCAGGCCGTAGATGGGTTCCACCGAATCGATGCTGTGGCCGCCGGCCACCACGATGCCGGCATTGGCGCAGGCGAGTTCGCCGCCCTGCAGGATGCCGCGGATCGTGTCCTGCGGCAGGCTGTTGATCGGCATGCCGACGATGGCCAGTGCGAACAGCGGGCGCGCGCCCATCGCGTACAGATCCGACAAGGCATTGGTGGCAGCGATGCGGCCGAAGTCGAACGGGTCGTCGACGATCGGCATGAAGAAGTCGGTGGTGGCGACGATCGCCTGCCGGTCATCGAGGCGGTACACCGCGGCGTCGTCGCTGGTCTCGCGGCCGACCAGCAGTTCGGCCGGTGCCGGAAGCGCTGGAACGCCGCGCAGCAGTTCGGTCAGCACGCCCGGCGCGATCTTGCAGCCGCAGCCGCCACCGTGGGCCAGCGACGTCAGTCGTTGCGGGGCATCGGCCGTTGAAGGAGCGGGGGACTGCGCGTGCGTGGCCATGCCGACATCTCCTGCGGAAACACGAATGGCGGAAGGCAGCAGGAGTCGAACCTACCAGGGAACGATCGACGCCCCCTACTGGGTTTGAAGCCCAGCCGCATGCCCGGATGCGCATGCCTTCCGAAAGTACCGCGATGCCGGTGGGCTCAGTCGCGCGCTTCGTTCCACTGCAGGTCGCCGCGCGGCCGATGCTGGTCACCGACGCGTCGAGTGTAGCCAACGCGATTGAAGAACTCCAAGATCTGGATGCTGCGTTTGCGGCCCAGCCCGATGGCATCGCGGAACGCCGCCGCATCCACCGTGCCGCTGGCCTGTGACAGCTGCGCGACGATCGCGGCCAGCTCGGCGATGCGGGCCGGTGCATAGAACAGGTCGGGCACCACCTGGAACAGTTCGCCGCGCGCGGCAGCGCGGCGCAGGACCGCGCGGAGCTCATCCTCGGCCAGGCCGATGTCGGCCCCCAGGGTACGTACCCACGGCGGGTCGAAACCGCCCGCGTGCAGTTGCGGCAGCACGCGTTCGAGCAGCAGGCGTTCGCGTTCCGGCGGTGCGTGATCGTGGCCGGGCAAGCGCCACCATGTGCCCGCGCGCTGCACGCTGCCATCGTCGAGCAGGTCCTGCAGCAGGGCGTTCCACAGGCTGGTTGCCAACGCAGGCAGGGTGCTGCGCTGCAGGCGGCCACCGTCGACGCCGGGTTCGTCCGGGCGTCGTTCATGCCAGCCGCGCAGCGAGGCGATCACCTGCTCGCGCAATGCCTGCCAGTGCGAGGTAAGGATGATCACCGTGCCTTCGCGGGTGGCGATGCGGCGCGCGTCGTCGGGCAGGTCGATTCGGTCGGCGGCGCGCCGGCAGTAGCGCTGCAGAGCGCCGAGGGGGATGCCGGAAGGGGCCTGCCGCAGCAGCGGGCCAACCCCTGCTCCGGCCGCCAGTTGCTCCAGTGCACCCAGCAAAGCAAGGCGAGCCAGGCTGCGCCGACGCCGCTGCGGGGGATCTGGATCGAGCACAACACCACCGCCCAGGGTACGGGTCGCGGCCGAATCGCGGGCAATGAAGCGGTCACCGCACATCGCGCAGACCGGTGCATCGAACACCAGCTGCACGAGCTGACCATCGCCGTGGTCATGGTCCTCCAGCAGCACCACGTGGGCCTGCCGGTGCATCGTTCCCCAATGGATATGCAGTGGCGCCCAGTCGCGCAGGGGGGCTTCCCGCGCGGAAAGCCGCAGGCGCACGTCGACGCGGGTGGTGGCCAGCAGCGCACGTGGGTCGGCGATCCAGTCACCGCGCGTGATGTCGTCGCGGGCGATGGCGGCCAGGTTCAGCGCGCAGCGCTGCCCCGCCAACGCCTGTTCGCTGGCCTGGTTCTGCGCGTGGATGCTGCGCACGCGAACGTCGGTGGCGGCCGGCATCAGCTGCAGATGTTCGCCAACAGTAGCCACGCCGCCATGCACTGCGCCGGTCACCAGCGTGCCGTGGCCGGCCAGCGAGAACACGCGGTCCACCGGCATGCGGAACAGTTCGCTGCGCAGTTCGGCCTGGCGCGTGCTGGCATCGTCCGCAGCCCACGCGTGCAGGCGGGCACGCAGTGCGCTGACACCTGTGTCTTCAGGTGACGTGCTGTTACAGGCGAACACGGGGGCGTCCTGCAGTGGCGTGCCGGCCAACAGTGCAGCGATCTCGATTTCGACCCGGGCGAGGCGTGCGACATCCACGCGGTCGATCTTGGTCAGCGCCACCGCGGCACGGTCTACGCCCAGCAGCTGCAGGATCGCCAGATGCTCGCGGGTCTGCGGCATCACACCGTCGTCGGCCGCGATCACCAGCAGGGCGACATCGATACCAGTGGCGCCGGCCACCATCGTATGCACGAAGCGCTCGTGGCCTGGCACGTCGACGAAGCCCAGCGTCGCAGCCGGGCCTTCGGCGTCCCTGCTTTCCACCGGGACATAGGCATAGCCCAGTTCGATCGATATACCGCGCGTTCGCTCTTCCTGCAGGCGATCGGTTTCGATCCCGGTCAGTGCGCGTACCAGGCTGGTTTTGCCATGGTCGATATGCCCGGCGGTGCCGACGATCATGCCTGCAGCGTGCTCCATTGCGCGAGGAAGTCGGCTTCGTCCGCAGGCTCGAGACAGCGCAGGTCCAGCCACAATGCGTCATCGGCGATGCGGCCCAGTACCGGCCGTGGCAGCTGGCGCAGGCGCTTGGCCAGGCGATCCAGTCCGCCTCGGCGTGTACTGGTGATGCGCAGTCCGGCACTGGCCAGCTGTGCCTGCGGTTGCGCACCGCTGCCGATCTGGCTGTGCATCGCCGCGCGTTCAAGGCTGTACTCCGATGCCAATCCGTCGCGTATCGACCGCAGCAGGCGCTGTGCCTGCGCATCGATGTCGTCCTGCGTGCGCGACAGGATGCGCAGGGTCGGCAGCCGTTGTGCCAGCAGCTCCGGTTCGCAGTACAGGGCCAGTACCGCTTCCAGCGCGGCCAGCCCCATCTTGTCCATGCGCAGCGCCCGCTTCAGCGGGTTGCGGTTGATCCGTGCGATCAGATCGGCGCGACCGGCGATGATGCCGGCCTGCGGTCCGCCCAGCAGCTTGTCACCGCTGAACGAAACCAGGTCGGCACCGGCCGCCAGCGTTTCCTGTACGGTCGGCTCGTGCGGCAGGCCGAACAGGGCCAGATCACACAGGCTGCCGCTACCCAGGTCCACCACCAGCGGCAGGCCATGCTCGTGCGCGATCGTCGCCATCTTCGCGGTCTCGACCTTGGCGGTGAAACCGGTGATCGCGTAGTTGCTGGCGTGCACCTCCATCAGCAGCGCGGTGCGCGCACCGATGGCGTTGGCGAAGTCGGCCGGATGGGTGCGGTTGGTGGTACCCACTTCCAGCAGCCGCGCGCCGGCGCTGCGCATCACATCGGGAATGCGGAAGGCACCGCCGATCTCCACCAGTTCGCCGCGCGACACCACCACGTCGCGGCGGTTGGCCAGGCTGTTGAGCAGCAGCAGGACCGCTGCCGCATTGTTGTTGACCACGGTTGCGGCTTCGGCGCCGGTCAATTCGCAGACCAGCGCCTGCACCCGCGCATCGCGGTCGCCGCGGCGGCCACGGCCGATGTCGAATTCCAGATCGACCGGTGCGGTCATCGCGCGGGTCACCGCCCGTACCGCAGCCTCGGGTAGCAGGGCGCGGCCCAGATTGGTGTGCAGTACGGTGCCGGTCAGGTTGTACATCGGCTGCAGGTCCAAGCGTGCATCGGCGGTGAACGCTGCGTTGAGTGCGGCGACCAGCGCCGGGCCGTCCACCGCCTGTTGCAGTTGCTCGGCGGACAACTGCCCGCTGCTGATCCGATCGCGTAGCTGCTGCAGGTGCGAACGCAGCAGCTGGGTGATGCGGCTGCGGCCGTGGCCTTCAATCAGTTCGGACAATGCCGGCAGTCGCAGCAGCCGATCCAGCGAGGGCAGGGCAGCGGCGGATGCCGGAGCAGGAGGCGTGCGTGGCATCGGTCAGTCGCCGTCGGCCTGCCACAGCAGCGGGTTCTGGCTGGCACGCGCGTAGCCTTCCTCGCCCAGCAGCAGATCCAGTGCCAGCGTGCCCAGATCGTCGGCCACCGGTTCCAGCATCGGGTCTTTTTCCAGGTACAGGATCTTGCGGTAACTGTGGCAGTGGTCGCAGGTCTCGGCGCGCACTGCGCTTTCGCGCACGGCGTGGCCGGCGTCGCCATCCACATCGGCCAGTGCACGGTAGGCAATGTCCTTGCCGGCGGTGCCGCATTGGCTGCACTGCACGCGCACGTAGTGCCACTGGCAGGCGCACAACGCGCACGACAGGTAGCGATAGGACGCATAGGGTGGGCGTGCCTGCACCACGCTTACCACCGGCAGGGTGCCGCACAGCGGGCACAGCCCGGGTGCATCGGCCAGCGGCTTCAGATCGGCCGGGCGGAAGCTCTCGGCCAATACCACCCAGTACACCTGCAGCGCCGTCATCACCAGCAGCGCAGCCACCGCATCCAGCGATGGCGCGTCGTCCCGCTCCAGCACCGCGTGTGCCTGCGCATCCAGCCACGCGTCATCGGCAGCGGCAACGCGTTGCAGTTCCTGGCGGGTTTCCGCCGGCAGGCCGGCTTCATCGGCACAGTGTTGGCATAGCGTGCGCAACCAACCGTGCCAGCGGTCGTCGAGCTGCAGGGTGTTGGCGGGACGCAGCGGCATGCCGGCGCCGGCCGCAGCGCTCGACTGCTGCGCGCGCGCCTGTACCTGCAGCGCTTCACGTTGCTGCGGCGTCAATTCATCCAGCAGCGCCTGCTGCGCTTCGGCCAACGCCGCCAGCAACTGCAGGTAACCGCCGATGGCACTGTGCGCGGCCAGGCTGCGCAGGCGTGCCGCGCGATCGGAGAACAGGGACGCAGCATCGGGCAGGATGATGCGCGGAACATCGCGCGAGGCCAGCGTCTCGATTTCACCGGGTTCAAGGATGCGTTGCGCCATGCAGGGCCAGCCGGAAGAACCAGCCTCCATCCTCGCCGTTGTCGGCGCTGGCGTCCAGCGTGCTGCCGGCCATTTGAAAGGTTGGGGTCAGATCCGTTTTCCTCTGGAAAACGGATCTGACCCCATCGGTTGTTGCCGTGTTCATCGTGTCGACCAAGGTCGACACCCACCAAGAGCAACGCAGAACGCCGTCCCGACAGATCGCAGGAAACTGTCGAAGGCGGGGTGGGTCCGGTTGCGGGGGCGTGAGCCGCATGGATGCGGCGACCGAGCTTACATGGACGTACTTGCAGCGTCCCCCGCAACCGGACCCACTCCGCCATCCCCAGGAAACCCGCTTTTGCCGTTGACGTTGACGTTGATTTTGCGGGTGCAGGGCCGCAGGCCCTGCCGTCAACCCTCTCCCCGCCGTCCGCGCAGGATGTCCCGGAACCACTGCCGGTGGTGCTTGTACGCCCACCCATAGGTCACCTTGCCCTGGGTCATCGCCCGCACCGAGCCCTTGATCCAGATCGCCGCGTAGATGTGCACCACGATCGCGCAGATCAGCACCCAGCCGAACAGCGCATGGGCAAGCACCGAGAAGCGGATCACCCCGATCGGGAAGAAGTGGCTGAAGTACTGCCGCCAGATCACGAAGCCGGTCAGCAGCAACGCCGACAGGCAACCGATGATGGCCCAGAACAGCAGCTTCTGGCCGGCATTGAAGCGGCCTACCGGCGGCAGTTTCTCGTCCTCGTTGCGCAGCACATCGCGCATGCCGCGCATCCACTTGCCATCGTCGGCGGTCGGCAGGTTGTCGCGCCACATGCGGAACGCCAGCAAGGTGAAGCCCACCACCATCACCAGGCCGATGAACGGGTGCAGGATGCGCGTCCACGGCCCCCCGCCGAACAGCTGGGTCAGCGGGAACAGGGCAGGGTGGAACAGGGCCAGCCCGGACAACGCGGTCAGCATGAAGCAGATCGCCACGATCCAGTGGTTGATGCGGGTCGGCGCGCGGTAGCGCACGATCTGCCGCGGGTGCGGGGCGTACTTCATGGCCGCTGCTCCTCTTCGATCTTCTTCGCCTCGTGCTCGGCCTCCTCCTCTTCCTCATCGTTCACCGTGTTGCGGCCGATGCCGATGTAATGCAGGAAGCCGGCGAAGGCGGTGGCGGCAATCGCCAGCACGCCCAGCGGTTTGGCGACGCCCTTCCACACTTCCACCATCGGGCTGATGCGCGGGTCCTTGGGCAGGTCGGCGTACAGCTCGGGCTTGTTCACGTGCTGCAGCACATACATCACATGGGTGCCACCCACGCCCTGCGGGTCGTACAGACCAGCGTTCTCGTAGCCACGGGATTTCAGGTCTTCCACGCGCCCGGCGGCATGCTCGGTCATCGCCTGCTTGCTGCCGAAGGTGATCGCACCGGTCGGGCAGGTCTTCACGCAGGCCGGTTCCTGGCCCACCGCCACCCGGTCCGAACACAGCGTGCACTTGTAGGCCTTGTGGTCCTTCTTGGAAATGCGCGGCACGTCGAACGGGCAGCCGGTCACGCAGTAGCCGCAGCCGATGCAGTTCTCTTCCTGGAAGTCGACGATCCCGTTGGCGTACTGGATGATCGCACCCGGCGACGGGCAGGCCTTCAGGCATCCCGGGTCGGCGCAATGCATGCAGCCTTCCTTGCGGATCAGCCACTCCAGCTTGCCCTTCTCGTCCTCGTACTCGCGGAACTTCATCACCGTCCACGACTGGTCGCTCAGGTCGGGCGGGTTGTCGTAGCTGCCAACGCAGCTGCCGACCTCGTCGCGCAGGTCGTTCCACTCCATGCAGGCGACCTGGCAGGCCTTGCAGCCGATGCACTTGCTCACATCGATCAGCTTGGCGACCTGGCCGGTATGCGCACCACGTGCCTCCGGCGAGGGCGTGGTGGTGGCCGAGCGGCGGATGATATCCAGGGATTGCAGTGACATGGCGTGTCTCCTACACCTTCTCGACCTTGACCAGGATGCACTTCGACTCCGGCGTCTGCGAATTGCCGTCACCGATGGCGTTGGTCAGCGTATTGGCGATGTATCCGGGCTTGGCCGCACCGAGGAAGCCCCAGTGGATCGGCACGCCCACCTGGTGCACGGTTTTGCCATCAATCTGCAGGGCCTTGATGCGCTTGGTCACCATCGCCACCGCTTCGATGTGGCCGCGCTTGGAACTGACCCGCACACGGCTGCCGTTGTTGATGCCCAGCTCGTCGGCCAGGGCCGCGCCGATCTCGACGAACTGCTCGGGCTGGATGATGGCGTTGAGCTTGCCGTGCTTGGTCCAGAAGTGGAAATGCTCGGTCAGCCGGTAAGTGGTGGCTACATGCGGGAACTCATCCGGCGAACCGATCTGTGCGCGATCGCTGGCGAACACGCGGGCCGCCGGGTTGTTCAGCGTCAGTGCCTGGCCGGGGCTGAGCGGGTTGCTGCGCAGCGGCGTATCGAACGGTTCGTAGTGCTCCGGGAACGGCCCCTCGGCCATGCCGGCCTTGGCGAAGAAGCGGGCGATGCCTTCCGGGTTCATGATGAACGGCCCCATCCCGCCTGCGGGATCTTCGTCGGCCTTGAAGTCCGGCACGTCCACGCTGCCCCAGTTTTTCCCATTCCATGCCAGCAGCGTGCGGCGCGGGTCGAACGGCTGGCCGGCCACGTCGCACGAGGCGCGGTTGTACATCACGCGGCGATTGGCCGGCCACGCCCAGGCCCAGCCCAGCGTGTTGCCGATGCCGGTGGGGTCGCTGTTGTCACGCCGCGCCATCATGTTGCCGGTCGGGCCCCAGGCACCGATGTAGATCCAGCAGCCGGAGGCGGTGCTGCCGTCGTCGCGCAGGTCGCCGAACGCGGCCAGCTGCTCGCCGGCCTTGCGCACCAGTTTGGTCGGGTCCTTCGGATCGAACACGTCGGCCAGCGCCTTGCCGTTGTATTCCATTGCCAGTTCTTCCGGCGTCGGCAGTTCCGGGTTGGAGTACTTCCAGGCCAGGTCGCGCACCGGCTCCCACCACGCACCGCCGTCCTTCTCGTACATCGCTTTGATGCGATGGAACAGCTCGGACATGATCTCGATGTCGCTGCGCGCTTCGCCCGGTGGATTGGCACCCTTCCAGTGCCACTGCAGCCAGCGTGAGGAATTGACCACCGCGCCGTTTTCCTCGGCGAAGGAGGTGGTCGGCAGGCGGAACACTTCGGTCTGGATCGTGCCCGGGTCGACGTCGTTCAGCGCGCCATGGTTCTGCCAGAAGGCAATGGTCTCGGTCTCCAGCGGGTCCATGCTGACCATGAACTTCAGCTTGGAGAACGCACTGATCAGCTTGCCCTTGTTCGGCGCCGAGGCCAGCGGGTTGAAGCCCTGGCAGATGTAGCCGTGGATCTTGCCTTCGTTCATCAGCTCGTACGCCTGCAGCATGTCGTACGGTTTGTCGAGCTTGGGCAGATGGTCGAAGCACCAGTTGTTGTCCGCAGTGGCGGCGTCGCCCCACCACGACTTCATCAGGCTGACGTGGAACTTCGGGTAGTTCTGCCAGAACGACATCTGGTTGGCGCGCAGTGGCTTCTGCGTGCGCTTGGCGATGTAGGCATCGTAGTCCTGCTCGTCCTGCTTCGGCAGGGTCAGGTAGCCGGGCAGCAGGTCGGACATCAGGCCGATGTCGGTCAGGCCCTGGATGTTGGAATGCCCGCGCAGCGCGTTCATGCCACCGCCGGCCACGCCGATGTTGCCCAGCAGCAGCTGCACCATGGTGCCGGCACGCACGTTCTGTGCGCCTACCGAGTGCTGCGTCCAGCCCAGCGCGTACAGGATGGTCATCGCCTTGTCCTTGCCGGCGGTGGACGCGATCATGTCCCAGACCTGGCGGATGCTGTCGGCCGGCGTGCCGCAGATGCGTTCGACCATCTCCACGGTGTAGCGCGCGTAGTGCTGCTTGAGCAGGGTGTAGACGCAGCGTGGGTCCTTCAGCGTCGGGTCGCTGCGCACGAAGCCATCATCGCCGTACACGTAGTCCCAGCTGGAACGGTCGTAGCTGCGCTTTTCCTCGTTGTAGCCCGAATACAGGCCATCCTTGAAGGCGAACTCGTCCTTCACCAGGAACGACATGTCGGTGTAGTTCAGCACGTACTCGTGCTGGATGCGGTCTTCGGTCAACAGATAGTTGATCAGGCCGCCCAGGAACACGATGTCGGTGCCGGTGCGGATCGGCGCGTACACGTCGGCCACCGCGGCCGAGCGGTTGAAACGCGGATCGACCACGATCAGGCGTGCCTTGTTGTGGGCTTTGGCTTCGGTCACCCATTTGAAACCGCACGGGTGTGCCTCGGCGGCATTGCCACCCATGATCAGCACCAGGTCGGCATTCTTGATGTCGACCCAGTGATTCGTCATCGCACCACGGCCTAGCGTCGGGGCAAGACCTGCCACCGTCGGGCCGTGTCAGACACGTGCCTGGTTGTCGAATGCCAACATGCCAAGGGAGCGCACGACCTTGTGGGTCAGCACCGCGGTTTCATTGCTGGTGGCCGAGGCGGCCAGCATGCCGGTGGTCAGCCAGCGGTTGACCGTCTGCCCGGCTTCGTTCTGCTGCACGAAGTTGGCATCGCGGTCTTCCTTCATCAGCCGCGCGATGCGGTCCAGGGCATCGTCCCAGCTCAACCGCTTCCACTCGTTCGAGCCCGGCGCGCGGTACTCGGGGTAGAGCAGGCGCGACTTGCTGTGGATGATGTCGGCCAGGCCGGCACCCTTCGGGCACAGCGTGCCTCGGTTGACCGGATGGTCCGGGTCGCCCTCGATATGGAAGATGCTCGGCTCGGCGTTCTTGGCGCCATCACCGAGGCTGTACATCAGGATGCCGCAGGCCACCGAACAGTATGTACAGGTGTTGCGGGTCTCGGTCGCGCGGGTCAGCTTGTACTGCCTGACCTCCGCGAGCGCGATGCCGGGCGCGAAGCCCATCAATGCCAGACTGGAGCCGACCAGGGTTGTCCCGGTCACTTTCAGGAACTGGCGGCGGCTCATCGAGGGCATGCCGTTCTCCTGGGATGGCGAGGAGGCGCAGGCCTCCGGGCTGTCGGTGGGTACGGCCCGGTTATAGCACAGGCCCCCGCACGCCCATGTGGCACAAGGCCCGGCAGCCTGCTGGCCGGGCGCGGAAAGGGGCGCCTCTGCTAAAGTTGCGTGCCCGCACCCCGGGGAGCCGTCTGCCGGGCCTGGTTCCAGGATGTTCCGCGCAGCCCCCGCCGTCCTGGCGCGATCCTCCGCGCCGGATCTGGAACACTGAGGAAAAATTTTGCGAAATCAACCAGTTGGGTTCCGCGCATGAGCGCCCCGTCGAAGCCGTCGGACGCCGTTGCGCGCGGCACGCTGTACATCGTTGCCGCCCCCTCCGGTGCCGGCAAGAGCAGCATCGTCAATGCCACCCTGGCGCGTGATCCGCAGATCGCCCTGTCGATCTCCTTCACTTCGCGCGCCATGCGCCCGGGTGAAGTGAACGGCCAGCACTACCACTTCGTCAGTGCCGAGAAGTTCGAGCAGATGATCGCCGCCGGCGACTTCTTCGAGCATGCCTGGGTGCACGGCGACTGGAAGGGCACCGCCCGCCAGTCGGTGGAACCGCAGCTCGCTGCCGGCCAGGACGTGCTGCTGGAGATCGACTGGCAGGGGGCGCAGCAGGTACGCCAGCTGGTGCCGGGCACGGTCACCGTGTTCATCCTGCCGCCGTCCAAGCAGGCCCTGCAGGACCGCATGCGCAAGCGCGGGCAGGACAGCGAGGCGGTCATCGCCCAGCGCCTGGGTGCCGCCCGCGACGAGATGCTGCACTTCAACGAGTTCGACTACGTCATCGTCAACGAGGTGTTCGACACCGCCGTGGACGAGCTGTGTGCCATCTTCACCGCCAGCCGCCTGCGCCGGGAGGCCCAGAAGGTCCGCCACGCCGGCCTGATCCAGGCGCTGCTGACCCCTGATCCGGGCGCAACTGACTGATTCCAAAAGAATCGGGTGGGGGTTGGCTTGATTTTGTCCAGCCCCTGCCAGTACACTCCGTCCCCTTTCCCTCATTCGACTGAGCGGCCGACCGGTCGCCGGGAGCCCGTATGGCCCGCATCACCGTAGAAGATTGCCTGGAAGTCGTTAACAACCGTTTCGAACTGGTCATGATGGCTTCCAAGCGTGCCCGCCAGCTCGCCAACGGCGTGCAGGCCACGCTGGACAACAGCGAGACCGAGGACAAGCCGACCGTGCTGGCACTGCGCGAAATCGCCGCCCGCAAGATCGACAACGCGCTGATCGACGAAGTCGAGAAGGCCGAGCGTGAGCGCGCCGAGCGCGAAGCGCTGGAGTGGGCCGCCGCGGAAGTGGTCGCCGACGAAGACATGTCCAAGAACGACGATTGATCGCATCGATCAACGTAATCGTTGGATGTGCCGAACAGCCCGCCCCGTGCGGGCTGTTTCGCATTCAGGATTTGCCGTAAACGGCGCACTGGCATAGGCTTCGGGCATGAACCCAGGCCCCACTGCCAAGGTCGCCGCAGTCCCCGCTGCCGCCGTACCCGACTACGTCCTCCAGCTTGAACGCGCCGCCCACTACCTGCCGCCCGAGCAGCTGCCGCTGCTGCGCCGCGCCTGGGAAGTCGGCGCCGCCGCGCACGCTGGGCAGACGCGCAAGTCGGGCGAGCCCTATATCACCCATCCGGTGGCCGTGGCCCAGGTGCTGGCCGAGCTGGGCCTGGACGTGGAGGCGCTGATCGCCGCGATCCTGCACGACACCATCGAAGACACCCCGCTGACCCGTGAGGCGCTGTCGGCCGAGTTCGGTGAGGCCGTGGCCGAGCTGGTCGACGGCGTGACCAAGCTGGACAAGCTGAAGTTCCGCGACCGCCAGGAGGCTGCCGCCGAGAGCTTCCGCAAGATGCTGCTGGCGATGTCGCGCGACCTGCGCGTGATCATGATCAAGCTGGCCGACCGCCTGCACAACATGCGCACGCTGGGCGCGCAGAGCCGCGAGGCACGTGGCCGCATCGCCCGCGAGACGCTGGAGATCTACGCGCCCATCGCCCAGCGCCTGGGCATGAGCCTGGTCAAGAGCGAACTGCAGAACCTCGGGTTCAAGGCGCTGTATCCGTGGCGCCATGCCATCCTGGAAAAGCACATCCGCAGCCAGCCGGTGGTGCGCCGCGAGGCGCTGGCGCAGGTGGAAGTGCAGTTGTCGCAGCGCCTGGCCAAGGAGGGCATCGAGCACCGCCTGGTCAGCCGCATCAAGACGCCGTGGAGCATCTACAACAAGATGCACGAAGAGAACAAATCCTTCGACCAGGTGATGGATGTATTCGGTTTCCGCCTGGTCGTGCGCAGCGTGCCCAGCTGCTACCACGCGCTGGGTTCGGTGCACGCCACCTTCAAGCCGCTGGATGGGCGCTTCCGCGACTTCATCGCCATTCCCAAGGCCAACGGCTACCAGTCGCTGCACACGGTGCTGTTCGGGCCGTATGGCTCGCCGATCGAAGTGCAGATCCGTACCGAGGAGATGGACCTGATCGCCGAACGCGGCGTGGCCGCGCACTGGACCTACAAGTTCGGTGGTGATTCGCCCAACAGCGCACAGAGCCGCGCGCATGCCTGGATCGTCGAACTGATCGACTCGCAGCGTGCTGCCGGTTCGTCGCTGGAGTTCCTCGACAACGTCAAGGTCGACCTGTTCCCGGACGAGGTCTACCTGTTCACCCCAAAGGGCAAGATCCTGGCGCTGCCGCGCAACTCCACCGCGCTCGATTTCGCCTATGCCGTGCACACCGACGTCGGCAACATGGCGGTCGCTTCGCGCGTGGACAAGAAACTGGTGCCGCTGCGGACCAAGCTGGTGTCGGGGCAGTCGGTGGAGATCATCACCGCGCGCTCGGCCACGCCGAAACCGCAGTGGCTGGAATTCGTGGTCACCAGCAAGGCACGCACCGCCATCCGCCACCAGCTCAAGCAGCTGGAGCACGAAGACGCCGTGCAGCTGGGCCACCGCATGCTCGACCGCGCGCTGGAAGCGATGGACAGCTCGCTGGAGCGGCTGCCGAAGGGACGCCTGGATGCGTTCTTGGCCGAGCACCGCTTCCCGCGCCTGGAGGCGCTGCTGGCCGAGGTCGCGCTGGGCAACTGGATGCCGACCCAGGCCGCACAGGCGCTGATGGCCTACGCCGAACTGCGTGGCGGCCCGCATTCGCGCCACCACTCGCAGGAAAAGATCCTGATCAACGGCAGCGAGCGCGGCGTGGTCACCTTCGCCGGCTGCTGCCAGCCGATTCCCGGCGACGAGATCATGGGCTACCACACTGCCGGCAAGGGCATCGTGGTGCACCGCATGGACTGCCCGAACCTGGCCGAGCTGCGCAAGTCGCCCGAGCGCTGGGTGCCGATCGGCTGGGACACCACCGTTTCCGGCGACTACGACACCTCGCTGGTGGTGGAAGTGGAGAACGGCACCGGCGTGCTGGCGCAGCTGGCCGCGGCCATCGCGCAGAGCCATTCCAACATCGAGCGCGTGGATTACCTGGACCGCGACTTCAACGCCGCCGTGCTGGCGTTCAACATCCAGGTGCGCGACCGCAACCACCTGGCCGAAGTGATGCGCCGCCTGCGCCGCTTGTCGGTCGTGCAGGCCGTGCGCCGCCAGTAAATCCACGCCACGCGTGGATGCTCTCGGTAGCGCCGGGCCATGCCCGGCGAGCGCACAGCGCGGCATGAATCAAACGTCGCCGGGCATGGCCCGGCGCTACCGGGTTGCTACAATCACCGCTCTGTTTTCCCCCAAAAGCACCGGAGCGACCCATGTCCCGCCAGATCATCAACACCGAAAAGGCCCCGGCCGCCATCGGCCCGTACTCGCAGGCCGTGCGCGCCGGCAACACCGTGTATTTCTCCGGCCAGATTCCGCTCGACCCGGCCACCGGTGACATCGTCGGCGCCGGTGACGTCGAAGCCCAGGCCCGTCGTGCGTTCGACAACCTCAAGGCGGTTGCCGAAGCCGCCGGCGGCTCGCTGGACAAGGTCGTGCGCCTTGGCCTGTACCTGACAGACCTGGGCGAGTTCGCCAAGGTCAACGCCGTCATGCAGGACTACTTCCAGGCCCCGTTCCCGGCCCGTTCCACCATCGAAGTCTCCGGCCTGCCGAAGGGCGCCAACTTCGAGGTCGACGCGGTGATGGTCATCGACTGACCGCCACGTGGCACGCAAGGCGGCGGTCACCCCGGTCCTGTCACCGTCCGGCGAAGCATCGCTTGCGATGCTCGCCGGCGTCGGTCCGGCCGTGGCCGCCAAACTGCAGGCGCGTGGCCTGGCCACCCTGCAGGATCTCTGGCTACACCTGCCGCTGCGCTATGAAGACCGCACCCGGCTGACCCGCATCGAAGACCTGCGCAACGGCGTACCGGCGCAGGTGGAAGGGCGGGTGGTCGCGGTCGAGCGCGGCCTGCGCTATCGGCCGATGCTGAAAGTGGCGGTGGAAGACGAAGGGCAGGGCACCCTGGTGCTGCGCTTCTTCCACTTCCGCCAGCAGCAGGTCGGACAGTTCGCGGTCGGCAACCGGCTGCGCTGCTTCGGCACGCCCAAACCCGGCCACCTCGGCCTGGAAATCGTCCACCCCAGCTACCAGGTGCTGGGCCGCAACGACGATCCCGAACTCGGCGACCGCCTCGACCCGGTGTATCCCACCGTCGAAGGCGTCGGCCCGATGACCATGCGCAAGCTGATCGGCCAGGCGCTGGACCGCCTGCCCGAGGAAAGCACGCTGGAACTGCTGCCCAGCGGCTGGCTGGATGGCCTCGGCCTGCCGTCACTGCGCAGCGCCCTGCTGACCGTGCACCGGCCGCCGCCGGATGCCGACCTGGCCGCGCTGGCCGCAGGCACCCATCCGGCGCAGCGCCGGCTGGCAATGGAAGAGCTGCTGGCCCACCACCTCAGCCTGCGTCGCCAGCGGATCGCCTTGCAGGCACACCACGCGCCGCCGCTGGCCGGTCCCGGCAAGCTGGCCAAGGCACTGCTGAAGCAGCTGCCGTTCGCGCTGACCGGCGCACAGGCGCGTGTGTTCAAGCAGATCCGCGAAGATCTCGCCCGCCCCAGCCCGATGCTGCGGCTGGTGCAGGGCGACGTCGGCTCCGGCAAGACCGTGGTCGCCGCACTGGCGGCGATGCTGGCGGTGGAGCAGGGCAAGCAGGTGGCACTGGCGGCCCCCACCGAGCTGCTGGCCGAGCAGCATCTCAACAACCTGCGCGGCTGGCTGGAACCGCTGGGCGTGCGCATCGCCTGGCTGGCCGGCAAGGTCACCGGCAAGGCGCGCGCCAAGGTGATGGAGCAGGTCGCCAACGGCGAAGCGCAGGTCGTGGTCGGCACCCACGCGCTGATGCAGGAGGCGGTGGTGTTCCAGGACCTGGCCCTGGCCATCGTCGACGAGCAGCACCGCTTCGGCGTGCACCAGCGATTGGCGCTGCGCGACAAGGGCGCGGGCGGCAACAGCGTGCCGCACCAGCTGGTGATGACCGCCACGCCGATTCCACGCACGCTGGCGATGTCCGAGTATGCGGACCTGGATGTCTCGGCCATCGATGAGTTGCCACCGGGCCGCACGCCGGTGCAGACGGTTGCATTGAACAATGATCGCCGCCCGGAACTGATCGAACGCATCGCCCTGGCCTGCCAGGAAGGGCGACAGGTGTACTGGGTGTGCACGCTCATCGAGGAAAGCGAAGAGCTGGATGCCACCCCCGCGCAGGCCACCTACGAATCGCTGCAGGCGCTGCTGCCGGGCGTGCGCGTGGGGCTGGTGCATGGCCGCCTGAAAGCTGCCGAGAAGCTGGCCACGATGGTCGCGTTCAAGGCCGGCGAGATCGACCTGCTGGTCGCCACCACCGTGATTGAAGTGGGCGTGGATGTACCGAATGCCTCGCTGATGGTGATCGAGAACGCCGAGCGCCTCGGCCTGGCGCAGCTGCACCAGCTGCGCGGCCGCGTGGGTCGTGGTTCGGCGGTCTCGCGCTGCGTGCTGTTGTACCAGGCGCCGCTTTCGCAGATGGCGCGCGAGCGTTTGCAGGCCATGCGCGAAACCAACGATGGCTTCGTCATCGCCGAGAAGGATCTGGAACTGCGCGGCCCCGGCGAACTGCTGGGTACCCGGCAGACCGGCCTGGCCGGCTTCCGCATTGCCGACCTGGCCCGCGACGCCGGCCTGCTGCCCGGCGTGCATGACCTGGCCGAGCGCCTGCTGGACCAGCAACCCGCGCTGGCCGACCGCGTGGTGCAACGCTGGATCGGTACCGCCGTGCGTTACGCCTCGGCGTAAGCGCACGGTGCGCACGAAGAACCGGTAGTGCCGGGCCATGCCCGGCGGCCCTTCGCGCCCCCCCCTGTAGAGCCGAGCCCATGCTCGGCTGCTTTTCGCGCTGCGCGCGTAAGTCGAGCATGGCTCGACGCTACAGAGAGCGCTTTCGATCATTTCCACGTCATCCACGCGTGGCGTGGATCTACTGTAGAGCCGAGCCCACGCTCGGCTGCCTTTCGCGCTGCGCGCGTGAGTCGAGCATGGCTCGACTCTACAGAGAGCGCTTCCGATCATTTCCACGTCATCCACGCGTGGCGTGGATCTACTGTAGAGCCGAGCCCACGCTCGGCCGCCTTTCGCGCTGCGCGCGTGAGTCGAGCGTGGGCTCGACTCTACAGGCAGCCTTCTCGATCATCCCGTGGATGTGTCGACCAAGGTCGACACCTACCAAGAGCGGATCATGCCGTTCCGACAGGTCGCGAAATCTGTCGAAGGCGGGGTGGGTCCGGTTGAGGGGGTGTGAGCGGCATGGATGCCGCGACCAAGCCCCCATGGGTGAGGGCGCTTTGCTTGCGAAGCACTGCTTCGCAAGCGCCCGAACGCACAGCCGCCAGCGGCTGGGCCGGACCGCGGAGCGGGGTTTACGGCGTCCCCCTCAGCCGGACCCACCCCGCCATCTCACGGAATGCAGGCTTTTGACGTTGACGTTGACGTCGCCTCTGCAGGTGCAGGGCGCAGCCCTGCCGAACCCAAACCCCCCGTACTTGCAACGGTCATCATCCCGGTCCACACTTCGTTGCCGATCTGAAGACGGCAACGATGACCCACAAGATCCCCCTGTTGATCGACACCGACCCCGGTGTGGACGACGCCCTGGCCCTGCTGATGGCCTTTGCCGATGAACGGCATGACGTGGTCGCCCTGACCATCGCCGCCGGCAATGTCGGCCTGCAGTACACCGTCCGCAACGCCCTCAAGCTCTGCGACATCGTCGGCCGCACCGACGTGCCGGTGTTCGCCGGCAGCCCGGATCCGCTGCTGCATCCCTCCGTCGACGCCGCCCACGTGCATGGCCGTGACGGCTACGGCGACGTCGATCTGCCGCCGCCGAGCCGCCAGGCCGACGCCGAACACGCCGCGCTGGCCATCCTGCGCCTGTCGCACGAGCACGCCGGTGAATTGATGCTGGTGATGCTTGGCCCGCTGACCAACCTGGCACTGGCACTGAAGCTGGACCCGAGCTTGCCCGAGCGCATCAAGCGCATCGTGGTGATGGGCGGCGCGGTCACCTGCCACGGCAACATCACCCCGGCCGCCGAATTCAACATCGCCTTCGATCCGGAAGCGGCGCACGTGGTGTTCACCTCGTTCAAGCACCTGCTGGTGTCGGACTGGGAGGCCACCGTCGCCCACGGCCTGCCGCTGCAGGACGCCGAAAAATGGCTGCAGGCCGATTCCGACCGCGCCCGCTTCTACGAGCTGATCTCGCGCAAGACCCGTGGCCTGTCCGAAGACAGCAAGGGTGGCCGCTGGTACACCGCCGATGCACTGGCCATGGCCTGGGCGCTGAACCCGGAAGGGCAGCTGCAGGTCGAGTCGCGGCCGCTGAACGTGGAGCTGAACGGTACGTTCAGCCGCGGCGCCACCATCGTCGACTGGAACCGCCAGATCGGCCAGCCGGACAACTGCGATCTGCTGATGGCCTACGATCAGGCCCGTTTCGAGGCCCTGGTACGCCAGGCCTTGGGCGCCGCCTGAGCCGGATGCCGGCAACCGGTTGCCCCGAGGGGCAACCGGTGCTTATAATGCCGCTCTTGACCACCAGCCCATTTACGGTGTGAGCCCATGAAGGCCGATATCCATCCGAACTACCGCGACGTCGTCTTCCATGACGTCACCTCCGATTTCAAGATCCTGACCCGCTCGACCATGAGCACGAAGGAAACCATCAAGTGGGAAGACGGCAACGACTACCCGCTGGTGAAGGTTGAAATTTCCTCTGCTTCGCACCCGTTCTACACGGGCAAGCACAAGGTCATCGATACCTCGGGCCGCATCGACAAGTTCCAGAAGCGCTACGCGCGCTGATCTGTCGATCCAGCTTCGAACCGACGGCCGCGCTCTGCGCGGCCGTTTGTTTTTCCCCAACGCCTACCCAACGGGCGTTTGGATGGACGGAACACTGCGTTCGGATGACAACGCTTTTGCCGATCCGGGCCGCTCAACGGCCGGCGTCTGGCCGCCTGTCGTATACGACTTCTGTCTAGCGCCGGGCAAATGCTGCTGTGCGATAATGGCGTGATCCCCGGCACAGGCCGAGGACGTCATTCACGTGCCTGACCAATGCGCTTGGGCAGGCGCCTTCCCATGAAGGAGCGCACACAGTGTCCGATCTTGATCAGGTCACGCTCAACGCCGGCGATAAGTCGGTCGTTCTGCCCGTCATCAAACCCACCCTTGGCAACGACTGCGTCGACATCGCGAAGCTGACCAAGGAAACGGGGTACTTCACCTACGATTCCGGTTTCACCGCGACGGCCAGCTGCAAGTCCGCCATCACCTACATCGACGGCGACAAGGGCGTGCTGCTGTACCGCGGCTACCCGATCGAACAGTTGTCGGAAAAGTCGAGCTACGTCGAAGTGGCCTACCTGCTGATCAACGGCGAGCGCCCGAGCGCCGAACAGCTGAAGGCCTTCACCGACGAGCTGGCGGCTGAAGCCAACGTCGATCCGTCGATCAACACCCTGATCGGCAGCTTCGCCAAGGATGCTCATCCGATGGCCATCCTGACCGCCGCCATCGCGCAGCTGTCGGGCATCTACCACGCCTCGCTGGACCTGGCCGACGCCGAACAGCGCCGCCAGGCCGCCGTGCGCCTGATCGCCAAGGTACCGACCCTGTCGGCGCTGATCTACCGCCACGGCAAGGGCCTGCCGGCCAACAAGCCGGACACCTCGCTGGACTACGTCAGCCGCTTCCTGAAGCAGACCTTCGAGTCGGCTGATGGCCAGTACGATCTGAACCCGGACGTGGTCAAGGCGCTGGACCTGCTGTTCATCCTGCACGCCGACCACGAGCAGAACGCCTCGACCTCGACCGTGCGCCTGGTCGGTTCGACCGGTGCCAACCCGTACGCGTCGGTCGCCGCTGGCGTCACCGCGCTGTGGGGTCCGGCCCACGGCGGTGCCAACGAAGCCGTGCTGAAGATGCTGGAAGAGATCGGCACTGCCGACAATGTCGAGTCCGCCGTGCTCAAGGCCAAGGACAAGACCTCCGGCTTCCGCCTGATGGGCTTCGGCCACCGCGTCTACAAGAACTTCGACCCGCGCGCCAAGGTCATCGGTGAGATGACCGGCAAGGTGCTCAAGCAGCTGGGCGTGCAGGATCCGCTGCTGGACGTGGCCGTGAAGCTGGAACAGGCCGCGCTGCAGGACGAGTACTTCGTCGCCCGCAAGCTGTACCCGAACGTCGATTTCTACAGTGGCATCATCTACAAGGCGCTGCAGATCCCGACCGAAATGTTCACCGTCATGTTCGCCCTGGGCCGTACTTCCGGCTGGGTCTCGCATTGGCTGGAACAGCAGGTCGACCCGGAAATGAAGATCGGCCGTCCGCGCCAGGTCTACACCGGCAGCGACGTGCGCGACTACCAGGGCTGATCGCCCCGCGTAGGTTGTGCCGAAGACGCCCCGCATCCGCGGGGCGTTTTTTTTTGCTTCGGCTCTGGTAGCTGCCAACCTTGGTTGGCACGCACGATTCCCGGCATGTGGTAGGTGCGGACCGTTGGTCCGCACGGCAACCAAACACCTACCCGGCACTACACCTCTGAATACCGGCTCGGCGAACACCCCAGCTCGCGCCGGAACGCGGCGGAAAACGCGCTGGGGCTCGCATACCCCAGGTCCAGTGCCACGCGGGTCACTGCCTGCCCCTGGCCCAGCCGTTCGATGGCCACCAGCAGGCACACCTGCTGCCGCCACTCGGCGAAACTCACTCCGGTATCCGCGCGGAAGGCCCGCGTGAACGTGCGCCGGCTCATGCCTGCATCCGCAGCCACCTCATCAAGCGCGATGGCGAGAGAGGGCGCATCAAACAGCGCCCGGCAGACGCGTGCGAGGCGTGCATCGGCGGGCAATGGCGCATGCAGGGAAAGCATCGGCATCGACGCGATCTCCGCCACCAGCAACTGCATCAGCTTGCCCGCACGACCGTCCTCGTCGTACAGCGCGGGCAGGTCCACCGCGCCTTCCAGCAGCTGCCGCAGCAACGGCGAAACGGCATACACGTGGCACTGCGCCGGCATCGCCACCGCGGCGGCCGCGTCGGTGGAAAGGAATGCGTTGAGCATCGTCACTGGCCCGCGCATCGTCATCTCGTGCGCCAGCGCGGCCGGTACCCAGCAGGCACGCTGTGGCGGCACCAGCCAGTGCCCCTGCGGTGTCGTCACGCTGATGGTGCCGCGCGCGGCGAACGCGAACTGCCCGCGTCGATGGGCATGGCGGGGAAAGGTGGACGCTGCCGCGTACTCGTTCGAGGTGACCACGACGTCGCGCGGCAGGTCTTCATAGGGATCGAGCAGCGAATTGCGCATGGCCCGGATTCTATAGCGGTTGACCTGTCATCGACGGTGGGCCGGGCCTGCGCTGCCTAGCATCAACCCTCCTCCTCACTGCGGCAATGATTCATGGCCAACACTTTTCATCGAGTGGGGCAGGGGCCTCACCCCGTCCTGGTCCTGCATGGCTGGTTCGGCGACGCACACGCGTTCGAACCGATCGAGCCGTGGCTGTCACGCGACCACTTCAGCTACATCTTCATGGACTGCCGTGGCTACGGCGGCATGCGCGATGTGGCGGGGCAGTACAGCATCGACGAAATCGCCCGTGACGCACTCTCGCTCGCCGATGCACTTCAGCTGGAAGCGTTCAGCGTAGCGGGGCATTCCATGGGAGGCATGGCGATCGAGCGCATTGCCTTGCTCGCCCCTCAGCGGGTGCGGTCCATGCTGGCCATCGCGCCCGTTCCCTGCGGCGGCATTGCCTATGACGCATCCACGCGAGGACTTCTGGAGAGTGCTGCCGGCAGCGTGGCCAGCCGAAGGGCCATCATCGATCGCAGTACTGGCGGCAGACTGCCCGCAGCCTGGCTGGATTGGAAGTTCCGCTATTCAATGCAGCACTCCGCGCCTGACGCGTTTGCTGCCTATCTTCCCGCGTGGGCAGATACCGATTTCAGCGACGAGATCGTTGACGAGCACCGGTTGAAGGTGGTGGTTGGTGGGAATGATCCGACCTTCAACCGATCACTGATGGAGCGCACCTATCTGCGCCGCTACCGGCAGGCCACGCTGGAGGTTCTGGAGGATGCAGGACACTACCCGATGAATGAGACACCCTTGGCACTGGTGGCGGCCATGGAGTTCTTCCTGAGAGCAGAGGCTCATCCGGCATGAATGATTTCTGACACTGAATGTCGCTTTCACATCTTTTCGGATCTATTGCATAGGCATCACATCCAGGGCGATAGAACCTGAGGGCACTTACTCAGCCATGGAGAACACCATGAATCGACTGCTTGCCATTGCCCTCATCGCCACGCCGCTGGCTCTGTTGAGCCCGCACGCATCCGCGCAGTACACCGGCCCGGGTGCGGGCACCGCTGCCAGCACCGTGGCCGATGCGCGCGCCCAGCGCGACGACCATCCGGTGGTGCTGCGCGGCACCCTGGTCGCCAAGCTTGGCCACGAGCGTTACCAGTTCCGCGATGCCAGTGGCCAGATAGAAGTGGAGATCGATGACGAAGACCTGCCGCAGCAGGCCATTGGTGCGGATACCGTGGTGGAACTGCATGGCAAGGTCGACACGCATCGGTTCAAACCAACCGACATCGATGTTGATCGCGTCACCGTGGTGCCTGCAGGCTGAGGCTCGCGCGCGTTGCGACATGTAGAGTCGAGCCGCGCCGAAGGATCCGTGGGCGCCCTCTCGATGAACGCATCGCCATGCGCGCGGAACCTGCCGCCAGGCCGAGGACATGATTTATGCTCGAATCACGCATGCCGCGCGGGCGATTCGCGCAGTGTCAGAAGAGCAGTCGACTAACAGTCGACTCTACAAAGGCGAAGCAATGAGATTTTTTGCATTTACCGAATGAGGGAAATTGCATAACCCTGGAACGTTGAACTAATTCAAAGATTCTTCTTAACGTTCAACGTTTTAGGAATGCTTGAATGGCCTGCAGGACAAGGGATTCCTAACATTCTCTCCGTCGCCCGCAACCACCTCTGCGGGCGGCGCCTCCCTCCCTTTCTCCTTAGGGGAGGGGGGCTTTCTCATTCCCCCTTGTCCGAGAGAGACAACCCATGCACGCCATTCTCAAGAAGGCCGCGCTCGCTGCAGCGCTGGCCACGGCTTCGCTGTCCGCGCACGCCGTGGAAACCAAGATCACCGTCTACGCGGACGTTGACCCGACCCTGGCGCTGCTGCGCGACGATGGCACTCCGCTGCCGGACATCCTGCAGATGACCCACGATCCGTTGCGCGGGCTGCTGCCGTCGACGCAGCAGGTGCGCATCCACTCCAACGATATCGACAAAGACATCCAGGTTCGCCTCCGCGACGACCCGGTGCTGCTCAATGGCAGCACCCGCGTGCCGCTGGCCGTCAGCCTGAATTCCGGTGCGCTGACCACTTCGGTCACCGAGTTGAAGGCGGCCGACCTGTTCAAGGGCGCCAGCTCGACACCGGGTGCCTCCATCGCCATGCCGCTGACCGTTGCCCAGGCCGGTACCGGCGGGCCGCTCACGGTCAACGGCCGCTACGAAGGCGTTGTCTTCATCGTCATGAATCAGAAGCCCTGATTCAACGCGGTTCCTGTGCCGGCCCCTGACTCGGGCCGGCCGCTTCTCCAGTGGTACCCCCATGACCCCACACGCCCCCGCCGTCACCCGGCTGGCGGTCGCGCTCGCCCTGGCGCTGGCAACGCCGCTGGCGGCGGCGCGCGGCGTCCCGCCCGGCTTCGAGGATCTGGTCGAAGGCCAGACCGAACAACTCGACATCCAGCTGTTCGGCCGCTCGGCCGGGCTGTCGCCGGTGCGCGTGACCTTGGAACACGTACAGCTGGAAGATCCAGCAAGCGTGCTGCAGGCGCTCGACCTGCCCGCCGAGGCGCAGGCCACGCTGCTGCCCGCGTTGTCGCAGCCGATGCCGCGCAACAGCCATCTGGCCTGCCGCTTCGGTGGCGCCACCGCCGGCTGCGGCTATCTCGATCCACCAGAAGACCCCGCCGCTGTGCGCGCGTTGTACGACGAAGGCGAGGGCGCAGTGCGCCTGTTCGTTGCCCGCCAGTGGATTCCCGGCAAGCCGGCTGCCGAACGCTTCCACACCGTCAGTGCCAACGCCGAAAACGCCTTCCTGCACCAGCAGGTGATCAATGTGAGTGGCAGCCGCGATTACCAGACGCTGTCCGCGCGTGGCACCGGCGTGCTGGGCCTGTTCGATCGCGGGCATGTCTCCGCCGAATGGAACTTCAACCAGCAGCGCTACCGCAGCCGCGGCAGTGACAGCACGTTCCAGTTCGACAACGTCTACTACCGCCACGACCTGGGTCAGGCGCACTACCTGCAGGCCGGGCGCATGGATCGCCGCAACCTGTCCAGCCCGCAGGGCGGCACCTTCAGTTTCAGCATGCTGCCGCTGGACCGCCTGCAGGGCCTGCGCGTGGGCACCACCCAGGCCTATGTGGATGCTGATGCCGCCGTGCAGGCCACGCCGTTGACCGTGCTGCTGGCGCGCGATGCACGCGTGGATGCCTACGACGGCACGCGCCTGCTGCAGACCTCCTACCTGCAGGCCGGTATCAACCAGATCGACACCCGCAACTTTCCGTTCGGCAACTACACCATCACCCTGCGCATCTACGAGGATGGCGTGCTGGTGCGCAGCGAAGACGCGCCGTTCGACAAGGGCGGTGACTGGACCAACAGCCAGTGGCAGTGGTTCGTGCAGGGCGGCAGGCGCAACGAGCGCCGCAGTGACCGCTTCGATGGCGAACGCGTGGCGGTGGCCGGCATGCGCGTGCCGCTGGGCCGCGACGTGGCGATGGTGGCCGGCGCCGCCGACCTGGGCGGCTTCCGCTACGGTGAGCTGCGCGTGGACCTGCGCCGCCTGTATGCCACCCAGGAACTGCGCGCCAGCTTCGGCGGCATGCGCGGCAACGATGGCAGCACCGGCCAGCAGCACCAGCTGTCGTACCGCCGCACCGCGTCCTGGAACATCTACCAGCAGCGCATGCGCGGCAAGGCCTGCCAGTTCGAGGCCGATGCTCGCGACCAGCTGGGCTGCACCAACTCACTCAGTGCGTCGATGGCGCTGCCACTGGCCGGTGGCAGCGCCTATGTGGGCTACACGCGGCGTCAGACCTGGCGCGCGGGACGTGTCCTGCCGGATGCGGAGGGCGACCCTCTGGCTGGGCTGGACCCGTTGCTGCCACCGCCACCGCCGTGGCAACCGCGCCGTGAGCCGCAGCTCAGCCGCACCTGGCAGGCCAGCTTCAGCCGCAGCCATCGCTGGCAGGATTTCAGTGTCTCCACGCGCGTGGGCGTGTGGCAGCAGCGCGCCAGCGACAGCCTGCGCGGCAGTGACCAACGCGACCGCGGCATCTACTTCAACCTGAGCCTGACCCGCCTGCTGCGTGGCACCGCCGGCAGTGGCCAGCGCCGCTACAGCATGGACGTGCGCCAGCCGCAGCACCAGCGCCCGGACATCAACTACAGCGTTGGCCAAAGCCTGCGCCAGGAAGTCGATGCGCAGTACCGCGAGCTGTCAGCCGAACTGCGCGCCAACAACAGCGACCGTTACAGCGCCACGCTCAGTGGCCAGCTGCAGAACAGCCTGGGCCAGAGCGGCGCCACGCTGGCGCACTACCAGCAGCGCGGCCGCAGCGAGACCGCCTACAGCGGCATGCACAGCTCCGGTTTCGCGCTGGGCAAGCGCGGCTTCTACTGGAGCGGCAGCAACGGTGCCGACGCCGGCCTGGCCGTGCAGGTGGCCGACACTGACGACTTTGACCTGCGTGGCGTGGCGGCCGAACTGCAGGTGGGTGGCCTGCGCAGGCAACGCCTGCAGATCGGCGAGCGCCGGTTGCTGCCGCTGTCGTCGTACCAGTCGCACCGCGCCGAAGTACAGGATGCCAGCACGCTGGACAGCATCGCCGCCATCCGCGTGAGCGGCGTGGGTGGCGCACGGCCGATGTTCCTCAGCCCCGGGCGGCTGATGCGCATGCCGGTGCCGATTGAAGTGACCTACACCTTCATCGGCAACGCCAAGGATCTTGCCGGAGCCCCGCTGGGTGGCGCCCGCATTCTCAACGCGCCGGTGCCCGGCACCAGCGCCAACGGCGGCTTCGTCGCCGACTTCCCGCGTCGCGAGACAACGCTGTACCTGCTGCAGGACGACCGCCTGCTGCACTGCCCACTGCAGGTGCGGGAGCGCCGCCAGGTGGTGCTGCTGGTGGGCGCCGTGCACTGCGAGCCACTGGCCGTGGCCCAGCTGCCGGCAGAGATCCGCCAGCAGGCCCGCGTGACCCGCCTGCTGCAGGAACGCGCATTGATTGCCGCCACGCCCCAGACCGCTGCTGCAGGAGGAACGCCATGAACCGGCGTGTGATGTTGGTGTTGATGCTGGTGTGTGCGCTGGTGGTGCTGGCGCCGAGGGCGTGGGCGCAGCGCCCACCTGATACGGATCCGCCCAGTGGTGTGATTGCGCACGATATCAAGATGGCGTGGGATCGCTCGGCGATGCCGGGGGATATCGAGATCATGCCGCCAAGAGCACTGATCGCCTATGACCCCGATCCTGATAAGCATTATGGAAAGCTCTACCTCACCTGCACCTCTCGCTCGGATTCTGCAACCGGTCGTTGTGAGACGGAAGACATCGTTTCTCTAGAAGCGAATGGAACTCCAATTCCTCTTCGGTTTCAGGAGCAGCGCGGTGGCATGACAAGAGACCTCACGATCGCTGGGGCGATCTATCGCGCGGATACCACTCAGCGATGTAGCACGGATTTCTGGCGAGTGCTGCTCTATCGGCTGGAATCTTCAGAATCTGGCAGATGTGGCTCGGACATTGCGGGTGGAACTGGGTTAGGGCTACTGCTTGACACGAAGGAGCTATCCAATCTTGTCGCTGGAACCTGGCGAGGAACGCTTGAGCTCCAACTTCGAAAGCCGCCAGCTCAGCATCTGGCAACTTACGTATTCAACTTCGATTTCACCGTCACCGATTACGACGCCATCTCGATCTACTTCCCCGGCTTCGATGGCGTTGCACCCCTGGTCAACATGGGCCTGCGCTACGACCCCATCCGCAAGGTCGTTGCCGGGCGCAAAGACGTGGACATGTGCCTCTACGACGGAGTGGGTTCGCAGAGCGAGTTCCTCGGCATCACTGTGCGCGACAGCGGGCCACGCCCACCGCCTGGTCGCGATTTCTCGGTCTGGCATCAGGACGGCGGTAGCGACGATACCCAGCGCCTCGATTACCAGGTTGGCCTGAACTACGGCGGCAACCTGCTGGCCATGAAGCACGGCGAAGAACAGCTGCTCCGCGGCATCGACAGCGCACAACTGCGCATGGTGCTGCTGCCGGGCATCAGCCAGCCCGTGTACTGCGTGCCCACGCCGCTGACGCTGGAAACACCGCCCACTCCCATCGCCAGCAAACGTCCCGGTCTCTATGAGGGCGAGCTGACGGTAGAGCTGCTCGTCCCGACCGCCAAACCCTGATCCCCACGGAGGCTCATCATGAAGAAGCTGCTGTTCTGCCTGTTGCCGTTGAGTGCACTGCTGGCCCCACCGGCACAGGCCAATCTGTCCATTCATCCGATGCGTGCCGCGGTGGACGCCAAGCACGGCACGAAGATCCGCGTGTACTCGCAGTCCACCCAGCCACAGTACGTGCAGGCGCGGCTGCTGCGCATCAACAACCCGGCGCAGGTGGGGGAGGAAGAGATCGAAGTGGAAGCCGCCGATGCGGCGATTGCCATCACCCCCGGCAAGTTCGCACTCAGCGGTGGTGGCAATCGCCTGATCCGGGTGATTCCGCTGCAGACGGTCGAGAAGGAGGCGGCCTACCGCATCTACTTCGAGGGCGTGAATGGCCCCGACGGCGCCATTCTGGAAGGCGACGAGCAGGCGGCGCAGGCCAACGTCGGCGTCAGCCTGGTCTGGGGGGCGCTGGTGAACGTCGTGCCTGCCAAGGGCAGCGTGGATCTGAAACTGCAGGGCAACACCCTGCGCAACACCGGCACGTTGCGCGTGGGCATCACCGGTGCGTCCGAGTGCAATGCCGGTGGCGTGTGCACGCCGCGCGAGCTGTCCACAAGTCTTTACCCCGATGCCGCGCTGACCTTGCCGTTCCAGCTCCAGCCGGGCAGCAGCCTGCAGTTGCAGTACCGCCTGTCGAACGACGGATATCGCGATCACGTAACGACCCTGGCGCCGAGCGCCTGACCTTCTATCGCCCCGCGTAAGCGCGGGGCTTCACTTCCCTTTGGTGTTAAGGAGAACAAGCATGAATCGAATCTATCGACGTATCTGGAGTGTGGCCAAGCAGTGCTGGGTGGTGGGCAGCGAGTTGAGCAGTCCACGCGGGAAATCCTCCCGGACCAAGCCGCGGTTGCTGGTACTGGCGGCTGTTGCATCGGTCGGGATGTCTGCATCAGCCCACGAGCGCCCGAAGGATGAGTATGAGAACGGAGAGCCTCAGGAAGAGGTGACCAGGTTCCTGGCCAGCTCTCCCATGATCTCTTCGCTGTTCGCTGCGCAACCGCGCAAGATCGTGGTGCAAGGCGCCATCGTCAATGATGCCTACTACAAAGACTCAACCCTCAACGGTGACATGCAGATGATTCTGGGCTCGAGATCCAGCATCAGCGGTTGGGGTTCGGTGGCCGTCGGCACCGCGTCGGCGCTGTCAGGGAAGGGGAGCGTACTCCTCGGAAATGAGGCGATTGCAAAGGGTGACAGGAACGTGGTGGTTGGGTACAAGTCGGAAGCCACAAGCGGCTACTCGACGGTGCTGGGTGCGAATTCGACTGCCTCGGGCGTTGGCACCACTGCTGTCGGTCACGATGCTCGCGCCTACGCTCAGAACTCCATAGCAGTAGGTAGTGGCGCCCGCACAGTTGAGAGCACCGCCGGAGTGTCCCGCATCGCGATTGGAGGGAATGCATTTGCGGGAACCGCTGGCTACTCCGGAGCCATTGCAGTGGGTGGCAACGCGCGTGCAGAGTTCAGCGGCGTTGCGCTCGGTCATCATGCGAAGGCATTGGCTAATGGATCTGCAGCCATCGGCGCCAATTCTGAAGCGACGGAGGCGAACTCGGTCTCCGTTGGCAACGCATCGACCAAGCGACGAATCGTCAACGTGGCCGATGCGCGCTTGAATGCAGCAAGCACGGACGCCGTCACCGGCAAGCAGCTGTTTGCAACCCAATCCCTTGCGCAATCAGCATCAAATCGCGTTGAGGCCGACGCACTGGCGCTCGGCAAGGGAGCCGTTGCAGAGTCGGATACCTACTACGGCGTTAGTACAGCGCTGGGCAATAATGCAAAGGGTTACAACGGAGCGAGCGTTGCGCTCGGTGACGACGCGCGCGCAGGCGTGAATGCCGCTGGGAACAAGGCCAATGGCAGCTCAGGCGGTGTCTCGGTCGGATCCGGTACCCGGAGTGCGCATGGTGCCGTGGCCGTGGGTCACAAGGCCATTGCGGGAGGCAATTTCTCCGTTGCGATCGGCTCCGATGCCGTCGCCAATGAGGAATTGAGTACCGCCTTCGGAAAAACCAGCATCGCGGGTGCCCAGCAGACGACGGCCCTGGGGCGAGGGACACAGGCAACGGCGAAGTTCGCCACCGCAGTGGGTAATCTTGCCAGGGCAACGGGCATCAATTCGCTGGCAATTGGAAACAGTGCACATGCAGGGCATGAGGACGCTGTTGCGATTGGCGCCGGTTCGGTGACTGCCTCGGCCAGCACTGTTTCGGTGGGCAGCGCTAGCAGGAAGCGGAAGATCCAATACGTCGCCGATGGTGTGGTGGGTGCCGGCAGCACCGATGCCATCACTGGCAACCAGTTGTTCCAGACCAATACCCGGCTCACGGCCGTGGAGAAGACCGCAGGCGATGTGACGGGTGAGCTGGCCGCAGTGAAGTCAATCGCACAGGCCGCCACGAACCGCATCGATGCGACGACCTTGGCTTTGGGTAGAGGTGCAACCGCAGAGAATGGCAGCTACGGCATCAGCACCGCACTCGGCAACAACGCCAAAGCGTACAACGGCCGCAGCGTAGCGCTGGGCGATGACGCACGCGCTGGTGTGGATGCGGATGGTAACAAGGTGGCGAACCAGAATGCAGGTGTCTCGGTCGGCGCCGGAACTCGTAGCGCCAACGGTGCCGTAGCAACCGGCTTCCGCGCAAACGCAAGCGGGAACTTCTCGATTGCCATAGGCGGTGATGCCAAAGCCCAGGCTGAGCATGGCACTGCGGTTGGCTATCTGAGCAAAGCCAGCGCCAGCCAGGCAACGGCACTGGGGCGTGGCAGCGAGGCGACGGCGCAGTTCGCCAGCGCACTGGGCAATCTGGCCAAGGCTACGAACACCAGCTCCGTGGCGCTGGGTGACCGCGCTCAGGCCTCACATGAGAATGCCGTTGCGCTGGGTGCAGGTGCAGTGACCGCTTCGGCCAATTCGGTATCGGTGGGCAGCGCCAGCAGGAAGCGGAAGATCCAGTACATTGCCGATGGTGCGGTGGGTGCCGGCAGCACGGATGCCATCACCGGCAACCAGCTTCATGCCACCAACCAGGCCGTGACCAAGGCCCAGACAGCAGCTGACGGCGCGACGACCACCGCCAATGCCGCAAAGGTGGAGTCGGGCAAGGCACTGGCCGAGACGGTGGTGCTGGGTGGTCTAGTCAACCAGTCCGCTGCCAATGGCAGTGTTCGTCTGGGTCAGAAGAACAGTGGCACGCAGCTGGATGTGCGCAACAGCGCCAATGCGAGCCGCAGGATTATGGGCGTCGCCGACGGGACCATCAGCGCGACCAGCAACGAGGCCGTGACCGGCAAGCAGCTCCATGAAACCAACGCGAACGTGAATGCGGCACAGACGACAGCCAGCGCAGCGAAGGTCAGCGCGGACACGGCACTGGCTGATACTGGAGTGCTGAAGGGTCTTGTCGGTCAAGTCGCTGCCAACGGCAACGTTCGTGTTGGCGAGAAGAACAGCGGCACCGTGCTGGATGTGCGCAACAGCGCGAATGCGAATCGGAAGCTGACCGGCGTGGCCGATGGTACGGTCAGCACCAGCAGCTATGACGCCGTCAACGGCAAGCAGCTCAACGCGACCAATGACAAGGTGGCGGCGGTGGAGGGCATTGCCAGGTCTGCGGGCACGGAAGCTGCCGTGGCGAAGACGGATGCAGCCAAGGCGCTGGCCGAGACAGCGGCACTGGGCGGGTTGGTGGCACAGGTATCTGCGTCTGGCAATGTGCGCTTGGGCGAGAAGAACAGCGGTACAGTGCTGGACGTGCGTAACAGTGCAGGTGGAAGTCGGACAATCACTGGAGTTTCGGATGGTACGTTGAATGCAGACAGCTCGGATGCGATCAACGGAAAGCAGTTGCATGCGGTGAGTGAAGTTGCGAATGGAGCTAGACGCTCAGCACAGGAAGCTATTGATCGAATTGGATCGATTGCGGAACAGTCCAAGTTCTTCCAGGTCGGCAGTGGTGGGCCGGACCAAGGTGCCAAGGCAGGCTTGGTAGCGGTTGCTATTGGAGACTCTGCCGAAGCCTCGATGACATCGGAAGGGGCTGTTGCAGTTGGTAGTTTTGCGGCTGCTCTAGCGAAGAATTCGGTATCACTGGGGCGGGCTGCTTATGTTGATGCTGCTGCAGAGAATGGATTTTCGCTCGGTGTGTTTTCAAGCGTTGAGGCGGGCAACGGTGTGGCGATAGGTGCAGGGAGTGTCGTCGAGAAGACTGCTTCGAACAGTGCGTCTATTGGTGCGGGTTCTGTTGCTGCCGAGGTTAATGTTGTTTCATTCGGAGCCGGATTGCTTCAGCGTCGTCTCGTAAACGTCGCGCGCGGTACGGCTGACCACGACGCTACGACCGTCGCCCAGCTCAATGATTCCCTCGCCATCCTCGGCGGCGGCGCAGGCATGGATTCCAGTGGCAACATCATCGCCCCGACCTACGCGGTGCAGGGCGGAACGCAGAACACCGTCGAGGATGCACTGATGGCACTCGATGGCGCAGTTGTCACCGCCGGTCGTCGCGCGGACAAGGTGGAAGGTCAGCTCAGCTCAATTTTCCAGGATTCACCTTCGGCGCGCGCTGACGGCATGAGCCAGATCGCGCTGAATGGCGTGAACGGCATGGTGCTGACCAATCTTGCCGACGGCCGAGTGGCCCCAGGAAGCCGTGATGCCGTAACGGGCAACCAGCTGTACGCCGCAGAGCAGAAGATCTCGCAGAATCGGAATGATCTGGACGCGATGCGCAAGGAGCGGGAGATGGGGCAGCAGTCAATGCGACGGTTGGATGCAAGTGTCATCGACTACGGTGGTGCGCTTTTGACTGGCGTGGCTGAGGCGAAGCTTTCGGCTGACAGTTCGGATGTTGTGCGTGGAAGTCAGCTCTATGAGACCAACAGTCGTATCTCGGCCATGGAAGGTATCGGCCAGTACGTCAGTGTGGGTACAGCTCCAGGCTATAGCCCTGCTCAGGCAGGCCCGGTTGGTCTTGCAGTTGGGAACTTCGCCACGACCGGAAGCGATGGAGGAACTGCAGTGGGGACCCATGCAAAGGCACTAGGCAGAAATTCCGTAGCCATTGGTCGCGCTTCGGTCGTGCACGAGGATTCCGATAGTGGATTTGCGCTAGGGACTGGAGCGGAGGTGGGCATTGCGGGAGGTGGTGCACGAGGAGGCATTGCTATAGGTGCTGGAGCAAAAGTGGGCAAAGGAGCGGATGGTTCGCTGGCGTTCGGCGAAGGCTCTCAGGCGAATGAGGCGGGAGTGGTTTCATTTGGAAGTGCAGCTACTTATCGCCGCCTCGTGAACGTTGCCAACGGCACCGCCAACCACAACGCCGCCACCGTCGGCCAGCTGCGCGGTGCGCTCTCCGCCCTTGGCGGCGAGGTGGATGCCAATGGCAACATCGTCGGCCCGAGCTTCAATGTCCAGGGCCACGCGCAGTCCACCTTGAATGGCGCACTTGAAGCACTGGATGGCGCGGTCGTCACCAACACCTCGCGCGTGGACAAGGTCGAAACCCAGCTCCGCTCCGTGTTCCAGGACACTCCCTCGGTCCGCGCCGACGGAACCAATCAGCTCACCCTCGCCGGCGCCAATGGCATGGTCATTTCCAACGTGGCCAACGGCCTGATCGCGGCCGGCAGCCGCGATGCGGTCAACGGTGGCCAGCTGCATTCGATGCAGCAGCAGCTCAACGGCCGCATGGATGGGCTGGAGCAGCGCATCGACGATGCCCCGGCACCGCGTGCCCTGGCGTCGTCCTCGGTGCCGAAGCCGCAGACCGAAGAGGCCCCCGTAGTGCCGGAAGGCAAGGACTCCCAGCAGGTCGCCTCCGTAGGCGAGGGCGACAAGCCCACACCACAGCCGAAGGCCAACAAGGACGACTCGCCCAAGCCGCAGGTCGACACCGCTGAACTGGAGAAGATGCTGGCCCGCGCCAACGAGTACACCGATGGCGCGATCAGCAACTTCGAGCGCCGCCTGGACAAGATGGACAAGCGCTTCAACCGCATGGCGGCGATGAGCAGTGCGCAGACGGCGATGGCGATGAACACCGCCGGCCTGGCCACCTACAACCGCCTTGGTGCGGGCGTGGGTTACAGCGAGGGTGAGTCGGCCATGGCGGTGGGCTACCAGCGTGTGCTCAACGAGAAGGGCTCGGCCACCTTCAGCCTCAATGGTGCGTTCACCAACAGCGGTGAGCGCAGCATGGGCGTCGGCGTAGGCATCGGCTGGTAAGCCATGCAGCCCCGGCGTGACGCGCGTAATCCACCCCGTCGCGCCGGGGTCCTCGCCCAGGAGATGGCGATGTATCGATGGGTAAGCTGGTTCATGAGCTACCGCAGCTTCTACGTGTGGCGTGCACGGTATCGCTACTACACCCGGCATCTGGATGCCTGGATGCTGGCCAGCGCGCTGTGCCTCATGGGGGTGGTAGCGCTGCTCTGGTACTACTGGCAGTTCACCAGCGCGCCGCCGCCGCGCATGCATCCGCAGGCGGCCGCGCTGCGGGTGGAGGGCATCACCAACGAGGCCATCCACCGCATCGTGCTGGTGCGCCATGGCGGTAGCACGCCCGGCAAGGCGTTCACTACGCCGGAGGAGATCCGGGCCAGCACGGTGCGTACGATGCGGGTGCGGCAGGTGCTGGACGGTGAGGTCGCCTGGCGGTTGAAGGCCAGCCTGCTGACGGATATCGCCGAGTACATCGACGCGACCGATGGATGCGTGCCTTACCGCTGCGAGCGCGTGCAGGAGCGCATCGCGTTCCTGCGCGAGGCGGCGGAGGAGAACGCGGGCGTCAACCGGGCGCTGCAGTCGATTCTGGACGAGCCGATGGATCTGCTGCCCAGTCTGGAAGATGCTGATCGCCAGCGGGTGAAGAGTGGCTGGTCGGACTCGTTCGACGACATCTATCACCAGACGTGGCTGCTGAACGATCTGCAGAGAATGCATGCCCGGATGATGGCGGAGTACCCACGGCGCGCGCCGGTATCGTGGTTGCCGAAGTGGGTGACGGGATCGACACCGGAGCCTCGATACGGAACGCCGTTGTAACACCACAACCGGGCCCCTGTAGAGCCGAGCCCACGCTCGGCTGCTCTTCGGTCAGGTATCCGGATGTCTGAAACACAGTGCGGACCAACGGTCCGCACCCACCAAAGGCAGGTACCGCGCTCCCTGTAGAGCCGAGCCCACGCTCGGCTGCTCTTTGGTCAGGTGTCCGGATCTCTGAAACACAGTGCGGACCAACGGTCCGCACCTACCAATACCGGCGCTACCGTCACCCGCCGATATACGCGGTGATCTCCGCCTCAGCCAGCACCTGCCGCAACTGCGCCACGGACGCGCGCCGCATCGGCTTCTCATCCACCGGTGACAGCGGCGCCTGGCGCAGGGCGTCATAGGGCAGCACGGCCAGGTCGAAGGTCAGCTCTTCGGCACTGAACACCCACACCGGCACGTCCAGGCAGCGCTCGCGGTCCATGCGCAACCGGCGCGTCCGCGATTCGGCGGGGATGCCGTGTTCGTCCAGGAAGCGGTGCACGGCTTCCGGGTCGTCACTGTGCAGGTGCAGCTGCACGGGGCTGTTGGCGTCGGCGGTGCCATCCAGCACCGGGCCAGCCAGGCGAGGGGCGAAGCCGTGCAGGAACTCCAGTGCGCGCATGGCGGCTTCGCGGCGGCGCTGCAGTTCGTTGCCATGCTGGGGCCCGGAGAACAGCCGCTGGTACTCGCGCAGGGCGTCCTCGATCTCGGTATTGCGGGGCAGGGAGGCATCGTCGTGGATGCCGAGCCGGCTGGCGGCCTTCAACTTGGCCTGGTGGTAGTCGCGGATGCCGCCTTCGGCCATCAGGCGGGCGGCTTCGTGGGCGAGGCGGTGGCGCCGCTCGCGGGTCTGGCTGGCAGCATGCTGACGGGCGCGATGCATGCGATGACTCCCTGTTGCGACCTGGCTACAGACTAGCGCACGGATGTGACATCTGCGTGGGTATTTCGCGGAGATGCCGCTGCGCTCGCCGGGCATGGCCCGGCGCTACCCGGCAAGACCGTGCCGCTGACCCACCAACGCTTTGGTAGGTGCCGACCTTGGTCGGCACGAGGCGCCAACCAAGGTTGGCGGCTACCAGGGGCAGCATCGATGCCAACCCACGGTTGGCACCCACCAACGCTTCGGTAGGTGCCGACCTTGGTCGGCACGGGGCGCCAACCAAGGTTGGCAGCTACCAGGGGCGCATTGGTGCCAACCAACGGTTGGCACCCACCAAACCCTTCCTCAGAAGATATCGAACGCGGCAGCGTCGGCCTGCGGGGTATTGAGGTTCAGGTCGTAGTCGGTCAGGCGGTCCATGTCTTCCACCTTCACCCACTCGGTCGCACCGTTGAGGGTGGCCTGGACCATGCCGCTGGGCGGTTCGTTCTGCGCGATCGGGGTGTCCTTCAGCGCGGTGCGCATGTAGTCGATCCAGATCGGCAGGGCAGCCTTGCCACCGTATTCGCGGTAACCCAGCGAGCGGAAGTCGTCGCGGCCCACCCACACGGTGGTCACGTACGGGCCGCCGAAGCCGGAGAACCAGGCGTCACGGTGGTCGTTGGTGGAGCCGGTCTTGCCGCCCACGTCCTCGCGGCCGAGCACCTTGGCCTGGGCACCAGTACCGCGCTGGACCACGTCGCGCATCATCGACACCAGCTGGTAGGCGGTGCGGGCGTCGATCGCGCGCGGGGCGGTGCGGGCATCCGGATTGACCGGGGCCGCCGGGGTTTCGGTCTTGGCTTCGGCCGTGGCCGCAGCGGCCGGGTCCACCTTCGGGGCCGGGGCGCCGAAGTTGAAGCCGTCCACCACCTGGTTGACAGGCTGGTCGCTGCTGCCGGCGCAGTCGCGGCAGGCCAGTGCCGGGTTTTCCTTGAACACCAGGTTGCCGTCGCGGTCGTTCACCTGGTCGATCAGCCAGGTGTCCACGCGCGAGCCGCCGTTGGCGAACACGGCGTAGCCGCGGGCTACCGACAGCGGGGTCAGCGAGGCGGTACCCAGCGACATCGACAGGTTCGGCGGCAGTTCCGATTCGGCAAAGCCAAACTCGCTGATGTACTTGCGCGCGTAGTCCACGCCCATGCCATCGAGCAGGCGCACCGAGACCAGGTTGCGCGACTGCACCAGCGCTTCGCGCAGGCGCATCGGGCCGCGGAAGCCGCCGCCGTCGTTCTGCGGGGCCCAGGTCTTGCCGCGGCGGTCGCGGAACACGACCGGGGCGTCGAGCACGATCGAGGCCGGGTTGTAGCCCTTGTCGAACGCGGCCGCATAGACGAACGGCTTGAAGCTGGAACCGGGCTGGCGACGGGCCTGGGTGGCGCGGTTGAACTTGTTGCCGGAGAAGCTGAAGCCACCGACCAGCGCCCGCAGTGCGCCGCTGTGGGCATCCAGCGAAACCAGCGCGGACTGGCCGCGCGGCAGCTGGTCCAGCAGCCACTCACCTTCCTTGGCGCCGGTGCGCACGCGCACGATGTCGCCACGCTGCACCAGCTTGCCCGGGGTCTTGTTGGTCCACTTGGCGGCGCCGGCCGGCAGCACGATCTCGCTGCGGTTGGCCAGCACCACAGTGGCGCTGCCATCGGCGCCGGTGCTGGCAACGATAGCCGGCAGCAGGCCGGCCTGGCCGAACATGCCGCGCAGGTGCTCGGCCAGGGCCGCGGCGTCTTCGCCGGCCCCCACCTGCACCTGCTTCTCCACGCCGTGCCAGCCGTGGCGGTGGTCGTACAGCAGCAGGCCGTCGCGCACCGACTGGTTGGCGGCGGTCTGCAGGGTCGCATCGATGGTGGTGGTGACGTGGTAACCCTTGTTGACCACATCGCCGCCGAAGCGGGCGATCATTTCCTGGCGCACCAGCTCGGCCACGTACGGGGCATCGACCTGCACCGGCGGCTCATGCGCGGTGGCGTGCATCGGCACGGCCTTGGCCGCGTCGGCCTCGGCCTGGCTGACGAACTTCAGGTCGGCCATGCGCTGCAGCACGTAGTTGTCGCGGCGCTGGCGGGCACGTTCCGGGTTGGAGATCGGGTTGCCCGAAGACGGGAACTTGGGGATGCCGGCCAGCGAGGCCATTTCATCCAGGTCCAGCTCGTTCAGTTTCTTGCCGTAGTAGAACTCGGCGGCGGCGGCCACGCCGTAGGCGCGGTTGCCGAAGAAACTCTTATTCAGGTACAGCTCGAAGATCTCGTCCTTGCTCAGCTCGGACTCGATCTTCCGCGCCAGCAGGATCTCGGCCAGCTTGCGGGTGTAGCTGTACTCGGAACTGAGGAAGAACTGGCGGGCGACCTGCTGGGTGATGGTGGAGCCACCGGGCACGCGCTTGTCGCTGGTGGTGGCCAGCAGCCATACGGCACGGCCGATGCCCATGTAATCGACGCCGCCATGCTCATAGAAGCGGGCATCCTCGGTGGCCAGGAACGCCTGCTTCAGGCGCTCGGGCACATCCTTCATGGTGATCGGGGTGCGCCGGGTCTCGCCGAACACCGCCATCAGCTTGCCGTCGGCAGCGTAGACGTACATCGGCTCCTGCATTTCCACGTCGCGCAGGGTCTGCACGTCGGGAAGCTTGGAGGAAACGGCATAGTACAGACCGCCTACGGCGGCCGCGCCGATCAGCGCCAGGACCAGGACAATCAGGAAGATCCAGCGCAGCCAGCGGCGGAGTCGAGTCATCGGGTTCAGATTCCGATTGCGAATTTCGTGGTCGCAGAGTATAGATTACGCAAGGTGGCGGCTGGGGTCGTCGCCGGGGAGCGCAAAGGGAACAGTCAGGGGCTGCATGGTGAATCCGTGAGGGACTTCACAGCAGGGCCGTTGCCATTTGCTAAGAATACGTTATTAATGCTCGGGCGCAGGTCTTGCGTCCAAGTGCCCGTCGGCAGGGGAGAAACCGTGGGGCTCATCCCAAAAAGTCAGTCGCCGCTTGTAGGCGTCGACATCAGTTCGACTGCGGTAAAGCTTTTGCAGCTGTCCCGCAGTGGCAACCGTTTTCGTGTGGAACATTACGCTGTGGAACCTCTGCCGCCGAACGCGGTGGTGGAGAAGAACATCGTGGAAGTGGAGGCCGTGGGTGAGGCCATCCGCCGTGCGATGAACCGCTCGGGGAGCAAGGCCAAGCTGGCCGCTGCCGCCGTCGCTGGGTCGGCGGTGATCACCAAGGTGATCCCGATGCCGGCCGAGCTCGACGAAAACGACATGGAAGCCCAGATCGAGCTGGAAGCGGTCAACTACATTCCGTACCCGATCGAGGAAGTGAACCTGGACTTCGAGGTGATCGGGGCGATCCCGAACAACCCGGAGATGGTCCAGGTGCTGCTGGCCGCGTCGCGTTCGGAAAACGTGGAACTGCGCCAGTCCGCGCTGGAACTGGGTGGCCTGCAGGCCAAGGTGATGGACGTGGAGGCCTTCGCGGTCGAGAACGCCTATGCCCTGGTCGCCAGCGAGCTGCCGGTGTCCATCGAGGGCGTGGTCGCGCTGGTCGACATCGGCGCCACCATGACCACCCTCAATGTCCTGCGCGGTGGCCGCAGCCTGTACAGCCGCGAACAGGTGTTCGGTGGCAAGCAGCTGACCGACGAGATCATGCGCCGCTACGGCCTGAGCTACGAGGAAGCGGGCCTGGCCAAGCGCCAGGGCGGGCTGCCGGAAAGCTACGAGATGGAAGTGCTGGAGCCGTTCAAGGAAGCCACGGTCCAGCAGATCAGCCGCCTGCTGCAGTTCTTCTATGCGGGCAGCGAATTCAACCGCGTCGATCACATCGTGCTGGCCGGTGGCTGCGCCGTGCTCGGTGGCCTGCCGGAAATGGTCGAAGAGCAGCTGGGCGTGCCGACCGTGATCGCCAACCCGCTGGCACAGATGACCCTGGGCCCGAAGGTGAACGCACATGCGCTGGCCCAGGATGCCCCCGCGCTGATGATCGCCACCGGTCTGGCGCTGAGGAGCTTCGACTGATGGCGCGCATCAATCTATTGCCCTGGCGCGCCGAGCGGCGCAAGCAACGCCAGCGCGAGTTCTACGCAATGCTGGGCATGGCCGCGATCGGTGGCCTGCTGCTGTCGCTGGTGATCTGGTTCTACTACGACCGCCAGGTGAGCGGCCAGATGGACCGCAACGCCTATCTGGAAGCCGAGATCGAGAAGGTCAAGGAACAGAACAAGGAGATCGACCGCCTCGACGCCCAGAAGGAACGCCTGCTGGCCCGCAAGAAGGTGATCGAGGAACTGCAGGCCAAGCGCTCGCAGATGGTCCACCTGTTCGATGCGCTGGTGCGCACCATTCCTGACGGCGTGGTACTGACCGCGCTGAAGCAGGAAGGCGATGTACTGACCCTGGAAGGCCGTACCCAGTCCAATGCCCGTGTTTCGGCCTACATGCGCAACCTGGATACCTCCGGCTGGATGACCAACCCGGAGCTGTCGATCATCGAGGCGCGTGATCCGGAGAAGGACAAGGACGGCAAGGCGGGTCCGGTTGCGGACATGAAGGCGCTGCCGTACGTGTTCGTGGTCAAGGTGAAGCTGCCGGCACAGAGTGAAGAGGTGGCGGCGACGCCGGGCCTGAACGCAGACGGCACGGTTGCGCCGGCAGCGCCGGCACCCGTGGCTCCGCTTGCCGCGGGTCCGGATGCTGCCACGCCGGCGGCACCGGCCGCAGGCCAGCCAGCGGCGGCTCCGGCGGCAGCACCGGCCAATCCACCGGCCGCGCCGAACCAGCCGGCTGCCCCGGCTGCCAAGCCCGCCCCGAAGCCTGAAGGCAGCCGCCTGGCGCAGCCGCCGCAGGCCTTCCATGCCCCGCTGCAGGGGGACCGCGCATGAGCCAGAAGATCGATCTGAAGAACCTTGATTTCAACGACATCGGCAACTGGCCGCAGAAGGCCAAGATCGTCTTCTGCTCGCTGCTGGCGCTGGTGATCATGTTCGTGGCGTGGATGCTGCTGATCAGCGGCAAGCGCGAGGAACTGGCCGGCCTGGAATCGAAGGAAGTCGAGCTGCGCACCGAGTTCACCAAGCAGCAGGAGCGCGCGGTGAACCTGGCGCCGCTGAAGCAGCAGCTGGCACAGATGGAACAGGTGCTGCAGCAGATGCTGCGGCAGCTGCCCAGCAAGACCGAAATGCCCGACCTGATCATCGACATCTCGCAGACGGCGCTGTCCAGCGGCCTGACCAACGAGCTGTTCGAGCCGGAGCAGGAGCAGGTGAAGGAGTTCTACGCCGAGAAGCCGATCAAGCTGCGCATGGTGGGTAGTTACCACCAGTTCGGCGCGTTCGTCAGTGGCGTCGCCTCGCTGCCGCGGGTGGTGATCCTGACCATGCACGACATCAACCTCAAGCCCAAGGACAAGACCGGCGGCAACGTCCGCAGTGGTGCGCTGGAACTGTCCGGCACGGTCAAGACCTATCGCTACCTGGACGAGACCGAGGTGCAGGAACAGCAGAAGGCTGAAGCCGGCAAGGAGGACAAGAAGTGATCCGTTCCTTCTTCGCACGTTGTGGAATGGCTGCTGCAGTGCTGTTGCTGGCTGCGTGCGGCCGTGGCGTGACCAGCACGCCCGGCGATGCACCGAACCTGGAAAAGTGGGTGGAGGGTGAGCGTGCACGACCGGCGCAGCCACTGGAGCCGCTGCCGGTGATGCAGCAGTTCGAGACCTTCGAATACTCCGCGCAGGGCATGCGTGATCCGTTCACCGATGCCTGGACCAATCCGCAGGGGAGCGGTGGGTTGCGGCCGGATCCGAACCGGCGCAAGGAGCCGCTGGAAGGCTTCCCGCTGGACGCACTGGACATGGTCGGCACCATCGGCACCGGCGCAGGCACTGTCGCGCTGGTGATGGGACCGGACAAGGTGACCTACCGGGTGCGCCCGGGCGGTTACCTGGGGCAGAGCGACGGACGGGCCACCGCGGTCTTCGAGGACCGCGTGGAGCTGATCGAACTGGTGCCGGATGGCGCGGGTGGCTGGCTGGAACGGCCGGCAACGCTCTCGCTTGAAGATCAATGATCGTTTACTGGGGATAGCACGATGACCTTTCACCAAGCCAAGGGGCTGCGTCCCGTCCGGCGCTCTACCTTGAACCGTGTCAGCGCGCTGGGAGTCGCGCTGATGCTGGCCTGCGCTCCGGCGCTGGCTGCCGCACCGGCGGAAAAGCCGGTGGGCACCACCGTGGCACCGGCTGCAGCACCGGCCGGCCTGTCGGTGGCCAAGATCGATTTCAAGCGGGGCGATGATGGCGCCGGGCGCCTGATCGTCCAGTTCGACGGCCAGGGCGCGATCCCGGACCTGCGTACGCAGGGCAACAGCGTGGTCGTGGACGTCGGCAATGCCCGTCTGCCGGCCAACCTGCAGAAGCCGATGAATGTCGTCGACTTCGCCACGCCGGTGCAGCGCATCGACGCCAAGCCGTCCGGTGCCGGTACCCAGCTGGTGCTGAGCACCGGCGGTGCGGTCGAATCGCTCGCCTACCAGAGCGGCAACGAGTACGTGGTCGAGATCAGCCCGCGGCAGGCCCCGGCCGCTGTAGGCGCGGTCACCGCCGGCAGCGTCACCCAGGCAGCCAAGGCGTTGCCGCAGCGCGGCTTCACCGGCAAGCCGGTGACCTTCAACTTCCAGGACGTGCCGGTGCGCACCGTGCTGCAGTTGATTGCCGAAGAGTCCAATCTCAACGTGGTGGCATCCGACTCGGTGCAGGGCAACGTGACCCTGCGCCTGGTGAATGTGCCGTGGGACCAGGCGCTGGACATCGTGCTGCGCGCCAAGGGCCTGGACAAGCGTCGCGACGGCAGCGTGATCTGGGTCGCTCCGCAGGCCGAACTGGCCAAGTTCGAGCAGGAGAAGGAAGACGCGCGCATCGCCATCGAGAACCGCGAGGACCTGGTCACCGATTACGTCCAGATCAACTATCACAGCGCCACCCAGATCTTCAAAGCACTGACTGAAGCCAAGGGCATCGGTGGCGGTGGCGGTGGTGGCGCTGGCGGCGGCGGTGGTGGCTCATCCTCGCAGGAGGACAGTGGCTTCCTGTCCGGTCGCGGCCGCATCGTGGCCGACGAGCGCACCAACACGCTGATGATCAGCGACATTCCGAAGAAGATCGCGCGCATGCGCGAGCTGATCAACGTGATCGACCGCCCGGTCGACCAGGTGCTGATCGAAAGCCGCATCGTCATCGCCACCGATACCTTCGCCCGCGAGCTGGGTGCGAAGTTCGGCATCAGTGGCAGCCGTGACAACGTCTACTTCAGTGGCAATCTGGAAGCCAATCGCCTGACTCGCGAATCGCAGGTCAAGACGGCGCAGGACAATGCCAAGGCCGAGCGTGACTGGATTGCCGGCGGCCGCGTCGGTCCGCCGCCGGTGGCGACGGGCTCGACCATCACCCGCGGCCTGAACTGGAGCCTGCCGGTTGCTACGGCCAGCAATCCGGGTTCGCTGGCCCTGTCGATCCTCAACGCCGGCTACCTGCTGGACGTGGAGCTTTCGGCCATGCAGGAAGAGTCACGTGGCGAAGTGATCTCCAACCCGCGTGTGGTCACCACCAACCAGCGCGAGGCAACGATCAAGCAGGGCAAGGAAATCGGCTATGTCACCATCAGTGGTGGCGGCACCGGTGGCGTTGCAACGCCGAACGTGCAGTTCAAGGAAGTGGTGCTGGAGCTGAAGGTCACGCCGACCATCACCAACGACAACCGCGTGTTCCTCAACATGCAGGTGAAGAAGGACGAAGTGGACCAGCTCATCCAGCTGGACGGTTACGGCACCGTGCCGTCGATCAACCGCCGCGAGGTCAACACCGCGGTGCTGGTCGAGGACGGCCAGACCGTGGTCATCGGTGGCGTGTACGAGTTCACCGACCGCAGCAGCATCAGCAAGGTGCCGTTCCTGGGCGACGTGCCGTTCCTCGGCAACCTGTTCAAGAAGCGTGGCCGCAACAAGGACAAGGCCGAACTGCTGGTGTTCGTGACCCCGAAGGTGCTGCGCGTGGCCAAGCAGAACTGAGCCATCGCAACCCGTAACACGAAGAGGGCCGCCCTGTGCGGCCCTCCTTCGTTTGGGCCCCCCTTCCACGCCTATGGCCCGGTAGATCCACGCCATGCGTGGATGCTGTTCAGCCGTTCTTGATGCCATTCGCAGGGCACCCTGCGATGATGTCGGGAACCCGTGCCGTCCTGCGCCGGTCAAAGGCCCCCATGAACCTGCCACCGCCGATGCCCGAAACCGTTTCGCCGCCGCCCGCGCCGGCTACCTCCCGCCTGCATGCCGCTTTCAGCCAGCTGCGCGACGCATTGTCGGCCGAGATCGTGGGCCAGGCCGCGCTGGTCGAACGCCTGCTGATCGCCCTGCTGGCCGACGGCCACCTGTTGGTGGAAGGTGCCCCCGGCCTGGCCAAGACCACCGCCATCCGCGCGCTGGCCGCGCGCCTGGAAGCCGACTTCGCACGCGTGCAGTTCACCCCGGACCTGTTGCCGGCCGACCTGACCGGCACCGAGATCTGGCGCCCGCAGGAAGGCCGCTTCGAATTCGTGCCCGGCCCGATCTTCCACCCGATCCTGCTGGCCGACGAAATCAACCGCGCCCCGGCCAAGGTGCAGTCAGCGCTGCTGGAAGCGATGGGCGAGCGCCAGGTCACCGTGGGCCGCCACACCTACGCGTTGCCGCCACTGTTCCTGGTGATGGCCACGCAGAACCCGATCGAGCAGGAAGGCACCTTCCCGCTGCCGGAAGCACAGCTGGATCGCTTCCTGATGCACGTGCGCATTGGTTACCCGGACCAGGCGGCCGAATCGGAAATCCTGCGCCTGGCCCGCGAGCGCGCCCGTGGTGCGTTGGGCGAGTCGGCACCGGTACCGGAAAAGATGCCGATGCAGGATGTGTTCGATGCCCGCCGCGAAGTGCTGGACCTGCACATGGCGCCGGCGCTGGAGCGCTACCTGATCGAGCTGGTGCTGGCCTCGCGTGACCCGTCGCGCTATGACGCCGGCCTCGGCCGCCGCATCGCCTGGGGCGCCAGCCCGCGCGGCTCGATCGCGCTGGAGCGTTGTGCGCGCGCACGCGCCTGGCTGGCGGATCGCGACTTCGTCACCCCCGATGACGTGCGCGCGGTCGCTGCCGACGTGCTGCGCCATCGCGTGCTGCCCAGCTACGAGGCCACCGCCGAGGGTTGGGATGGCGAGCGCCTGGTGCAGGAACTGCTGGCCCGGGTGCCGGCACCCTGAGCCTGCGCATGACCGATCGATCCCTGGAACACGTACCCAGCGTCAGTGACGGTGACGGGCTGCGCCCACAGCTGGCCGAACTGGTGGCACTGCGGCGGCTGGCGCAGCGTCCGCCACCGCCGCGCCGTGGCCGTGCCGGCAATGCCGGGCAGGCGCCGTCGCCGCTGCGTGGGCGCGGCATGGAATATGCCGAGTCGCGCGAGTACGTGGCCGGCGACGATGCACGCCATATCGACTGGCGGGTGACCGCACGGACCGGTCGTGCCCATACCAAGTTGTTCCAGGCCGAGCGCGAGCGGGTCAGCCTGATCGTGGCCGATACTTCACCGTCGCTGTACTTCGGCACCCGCGTGCGCTTCAAGTCGGTGCAGGCCGCACGCGCCGGCGCCGTCGCCGCGTGGTCGGCGCAGCGCCGTGGCGATCGCATCGGCGCCTTGCGTGGCAGCGACCGTGAACCACCGATTGCCCCCGCAGGCGGTCCGCGCGGCGTGCTGCGCGTGCTCGACGCACTGACCCGCTGGTATGCGCAGCCGCCTGCCGATGATCTGGGCCTGGAGCGCGCGCTGGACCACGCCGGCCGCGTGCTGCGCCCGGGTGCGCGCATGCTGGTGCTGGCCGATCCGCAGCAGGCCATCCGCATTCCGCCGGCACGCTGGAGCGCGCTGGCCCAGCATCACGACCTCAGCCTGGTGCTGCTGGTCGATCCGCTGGAACTGCAGCCGCCGTCGGCCGCGCTGCAGTTCCAGACCCTGCAGCAGCGCATTGGCCTCGACCTGCGCCGCAGCGAGGTGCAGGCCCATTGGCAGGCGCATTTCGTTGAACCGCTGCAGGAGCTGCGGCGTCAGCTCGGTGCGCGCCGTGTCGACGTGCAGGTGCTGTCCACCGACGCGCCCAGCGATGCCTGGCTGGCACCGTCGCCGACCGAGGTGCCGGCATGAGCGCCAACCTGCCGCTGCGTGATGTGCAGCTGCCGCCGCCACCATCCTGGTGGCCGCCGGCACCGGGCTACCTGATGATCGGTGGCGTGTTGCTGCTGGTGCTGCTGGTGGTGGCTGTGCTGTGGTGGCGCCGCCGCCGTCGTCACCAGCGCTGGTTGCAGCTGTTCGACCAGGAGTTGGCTGCCAGCCACGACGCCGTTGCGGAACTGGCGGCCATTGCGGGACTGCTGCGTCGCGCCGCCCGCCATGCGCGTCCGGGCAGCGAGTCGCTGCGCGATGAGGCCTGGTGGCAGCGCGTGGATCCGCAGGGCACATTGCCGGAAGCACGCCGTAGCCTGTTGGCCGAAGGTGCCTATCGCCCACGCGTGGACGTCAACGAGGTGGCCGCAGTACGCCGCTGGGCGCGCGAGCGCTACCTGGCGCTGCTGCTGGAGCGCCGCCGATGAACGTGCTGGCGAGTTACTGGCCGTGGCCGGACCTGCAGCTGGCATGGCCGCTGGCCCTGCTGGCGCTGCCGCTGCCGTTGTTGATGCATTGGTGGAAACGCCGTGCCGATCCGGGCGCTGCGCTGCGCGTGCCGTATGCGGCCACCGAACTGGAAGCGCTGGCCGGTGGCGGCCGCGTCGATGTGTCGTGGCTGCGCACGCTGCTGCTGTGGCTGGGCTGGTGCGCGCTGTGCGTGGCGCTGGCGCGTCCGCAGCAATTGGGTGAGGCGATCACGCCGCCGCAGGAAGGCCGGCAGATGATGCTGGCGATGGACGTGTCCGGCAGCATGGGCGAGGGCGACATGGTGCTGGGCGGGCAGGCGGTTGATCGCCTCACCGCAGCCAAGGCCGTGCTGGCCGATTTTCTTGATCGTCGTGCCGGTGATCGCATCGGCCTGCTGGTGTTCGGTGACCGTGCTTACACGCTGACGCCACTGACCGCCGACCTGGCCAGCGTGCGCGATCAGCTGCGCGACAGCGTGGTCGGCCTGGCCGGCCGCGAGACGGCCATTGGCGATGCCATCGGCCTGGCGGTGAAGCGGCTGCGCAGCCAGCCCGAAGGCCAGCGCGTGCTGATCCTGCTGACCGATGGCGTGAGCAATGCCGGGGTGTTGGAACCGCTGCGTGCGGCTGAGGTGGCGCGCGCCGAAGGCGTACGCATCCACACCGTGGCCTTTGGCGGTGACGGCAGCATGCGCCTGTTTGGTATTCCGATCTCTGCCGACCAGGATCCGGTCGACGAAGCGACGTTGAAGAAGATCGCCAACATGACCGGCGGCCAGTTCTTCCGCGCACGTGACACCGCACAGCTGGCCGGCATCTATGCCGAGCTGGACCGGCTGGAGCCGATCGCGGCGAAGGGTCCGAGCCTGCGCCCGCGCGAGGAACGCTACGCATGGGCGCTGGGCCTGGCCTTGTTGCTGGGCGCATTGGCCTGGCTGTGGCCGGAGCGTCGCCGATGATCGCGTTGGTTTCGAATCTTCCCGACTGGAACGCGCTGCACTTCCTGCGCCCGGAATGGCTGTGGGCGTTGCTGGCGCTGCCGCTGATCATCGCGGTGGCGTTGTACCGGCAGCGGCGCAGCGATGTGTGGCGGCAGGCGGTGGATGCGCACCTGCTGCCGCATCTGCTGGCGGCTGGCACGCGCCGTCGTGCGCGCCTGCCGTGGGCGCTGCTGCTGGGCTGGACGCTGGCATCGCTGGCGATGGCCGGGCCAAGCTGGCGCCAGCAGGCGCAACCGATGTTCCAGGCCAGCGCACCGTTGCTGGTGGTGCTGGACCTGTCCAGCCGGATCACCGCCACCGACCTGCCGCCCTCGCGCCTGCTGCAGGTGCGTGCAAAGGTAGGTGAGCTGCTGCGCGCTCGTCAGGGCGGACAGGTCGGTCTGGTGGTGTACGCCGACGATGCCTACACCGTTGCGCCGCTGACCGATGACGGCAGCAATGTCGCGCTGTATCTGGATGCGCTGTCACCTGAAGTGATGCCGCGCGACGGCCAGCGCGCCGACCGTGGCATCGACTGGGCGACCCGGCTGATGCGGCAGATCGGTGCATTGCGCGGGCAGATCCTGCTGGTGACCGACCAGGCCGACGGCGAAGCCGGATTGGCCGCAGCACAGGCACGCAGCCTGGGCCTGCAGGTGTCGGTGCTGGGGCTGGGTACGCCAGCCGGTGCGGCCTATCGCGATGGCAGCGGGCAGATCCGCCAGGCCGCACTGGATGAAGCCAGCCTGCGCGCGGTGGCCACGGCCGGCGGCGGACGCTATGCGCGCATTGCCGCCGATGACAGCGATCTGCGTGCGTTGGGCGTGCTCGATGTGCGCGAGGGCACGACGGCGGAGCGACCGGGCGAGGGCAGGCAATGGCGCGATGAAGGTTTCTGGCTGCTGCCGCCCCTGATGCTGCTGGCGCTGTTGGCGTTCCGTCGCCGCGCATTGCTGGCTGCCGTACTGGCAGTGGGCCTGCTGCCATGGATGGGCGAGGTGCAGGCGCAGGCGCCGTCGGCCGCTGCGCCGCAGCCGGTGCAGGGCACACTGTGGAAGCGCAGCGACCAGCTGCAGCATCAGCGCCTGGCCGACGGCGTGCAGGCATACCGCAATGGCGACTTCGCCAGTGCGCGCAAGCAGTTCGAGGGCATCGACAACGATGCCGGTTGGTACAACCTGGCCAACGCACTGGCACGCCAGGGCAACTACGACGAAGCCATTGCTGCCTACGATCGCGCATTGGCGCTGCATCCGGGCATGGCCGACGCGGTGGCCAACCGTGCGGTGGTCGATGCCGCGCGCAAGCGCAAGTCATCCGGTGGCCAGGGCCAGGATCAGCAGAAGCCGCCGCAGAACGGGCAGCAGAAACAACCGCAGAATGGTCAGGGCCAGCAGAATCCGCAGGGCCAGCAGCCGCAGCAGGGCCAGAAGGATTCCGGCCAGGGCCAGCCGCAGTCTGGCCAGCAGGGCCAACCCAAGCCGGGCGACGACAAAACGCAGTCGAACCCGCAGCCCGGCGAGCGTGGCCGCGACGGCCAGCAGGCACCACCACAGGTGGAAGACGCCAAGGCGCAGGCGCAGGCCGATGAACAGCAGCGCCAGCGCATGCAGCAGGCGATGCAGCAGGCGCGCGAGGGTCAGGCCGACAAGGACGGCAAGCCGGTACCAGGCAGCGATGGCGCCACGCCACGCCAGCGCGAGGAGCAGCAGGCGGTGGAGGCGTGGATGCGGCGTGTGCCGGATGATCCGGGCGCGTTGCTGCGGGCCAAGTTCCAGCTGGAAAACGAACGCAGGAAGAGGGAAGGGCGATGACGCGGGCGACGAACATGCATGGGCGCTGGCCGCTGCAGGTACTGGCGGCACTGCTGCTGTGGCTGCCGCTGCTGGCGTGGGCGCAGCCGCGCGCCTGGCTCGACCGCGACCGTGTTGCGATGGGCGATACGGTCACCCTCAACGTCGAGAGTGACCAGGGCGCACCCGACTTCAACCCGTTGCGTACCGACTTCGACCTCAGTGGGCAGACCAGCAGCCGCCAGGTGGAGTGGAGCAACGGCGCCATGCAGCAGCGCAATCTGTACGGTGTGGCGCTGACGCCGCGTCGCAGTGGTGCGCTGGTCATTCCCGGCCTGCAGGTGGGCAGCACGCGGACCGCGCCGCTGACCCTGCAGGTGGACGCCGCCACCGTCGCCGGTCCGGACAGCAACGCGATGGCCTTCATCGAAACCGTTGTCGATGATCAGACGCCGTACGTGCAGCAGAGCGTAGGCGTGGTGGTGCGGCTGTACTTCGCCTCGCAGCTGGCGTCCGGCGAACTGGTGCTGGATACACCGGCCGGCGCGTCGTTGCAGCGGGTGGGCGACGACCGCACCGACGTGCGCCAGGTCAATGGCCGCCGTTACAACGTGGTCGAGCGCCGCTTCCTGCTGATCCCCGAGCGCAGCGGTGCACTGCGGCTGGCCGGTGCACGCTTCAACGGTCGTAGTGCCGGTGGGTTCTTCGATGATTTCTTTGGCGGCGGCGATGGCCGCATGAATGCCACCGGCGCCGACCGCACCCTGCAGGTGCAGGCACAGCCGGCGCAGGCACCGCAGCCGTGGCTGCCGCTGCAGAGCCTGCAACTGCGCTACACCAGCGCGCCGACCAGTGCGCGCAGTGGGGAAGCCGCCAACATCGTGGTCGAGGCGATTGCCGAAGGCGCGACCCGCGCGCAGTTCACTGATCTGCCGGTGCCCGAGGTCGGCAGCAACGCGCAGGTCTTCGCCGAGCCTGCGCAGTATGAGGAGACGTTCAACGGCAGTACGCCGCGGCTGAAGATCACCCGCCGCTATTCGATCGTGCCGCGCCAGCCCGGTTCGCTGGTGGTGCCGGGGCCGCAGCTGCCATGGTGGGATGTTCGCAGCGGCAAGGCACAGGAAGCGCGCCTGCCAGACCTGACGCTGGCCGTTGCAGCGGGCAACGGCGCAAGCAACGCGCCGCCGGCACCCTTGCCGCCGATCGACACCGATGCGGCGCTGCCCGGTGCCGATGGCCAGGACAGCCGTATCGCGGCGACCGATCCGCGCGCCAGTGGCCTGTCCGAACGGCCATGGCCGTGGATGGGAGCGGCCATCGGCCTGGCGTTGCTGTGGCTGCTGACCCTGCTGTGGGGTTGGCAACGTGGCCGTCGCCCGCGTGCGGCGGCGCCGGTGGCGGGTCGCTCGGCTGTGCCGGTTGTGGCGAGCGGACGTGCCGGTCTGGCCGAACTGCGCCGTGTGCTGGATGGCGAAGGTTTTGAGCAGGTCGAAGCGCAGCTGTGTGCGATGGCCGGTGTCGAACGTATCGAGCAGGTCATCGACCGCCTGGCTGACCCCGGACAGCGACAGGTGCTGCAGGACCTGCAGCAGGCGCGCTGGGGTGGGCAGGGCGACCTGGCGTCGCTGCGTGCGCGCCTGCGCGAGGCCTTCCGTGACGGACCGCACTGGTCGGCGGCTGCGGGCACCGCTGACACTGGTCTGGCGCCGCTGTATCCGCCACGGCGAACCTGAACCGGCGCCGCTTGCGCGCTTTGTTAGAGTGCATTCATTTTTCGAGGAAACCCGCGTATGACAGCAGCTGCTGCCGACAAGAAGAAGTTGCCCCTGCATTGGAAGATGGGCATCGGCTTCGCGATCGGCCTGGTCCTGGGACTGATCGTGCACGCCCTGGGTGGCAGCGTCGATGGTCTGCAGGCCGGTGCCAAGTGGGTAATGGACTACATCACCACCCCGGCTTCGGGCCTGTTCCTCAACCTGATCTTCATGCTGATCGTGCCGCTGATCTTCTCGGCGCTGATCATGGGCGTGTCGGAGATGGGCGATATCCGCGCCCTCGGTCGCATCGGCTGGAAGACCTTGGCCTATACCGTGCTGCTGTCCGGCATCGCCGTCGGCATCGGCCTGGTGCTGGTCAATCTGCTCAAGCCGGGCGTGGGCGTCGACCCGCAGGTCGCGGCGATGATGCTGTCGGAGAACGCCGAGCGCAGCAAGGAGATCGTTGCTGGCATCCATGGCACGCCGAAGGGCATGGACATGCTGCTGTCGATCGTGCCGAGCAACGTGCTGCAGGCCGCGTCTGACAACGGCGCGATCCTGTCGCTGATGTTCTTCGCGCTGATGTTCGGCATCGGCATGGTGCTGACCGACAACGAGAAGGTCGCCCCGCTGCGCCGCGCCATCGAAGGCGTGTTCGAAATCTCGATGACCCTGATCAACCTGGTCATCCGCCTGGCGCCGTACGCGGTGGCCTGCTTCATGTTCAACCTGGCCGCACTGTTCGGCTTCGAGCTGATCATCCGCCTGGGCGCCTACGTGGGCGTGGTGGTGCTGGCACTGGGCCTGCACATGGTGGTGACCTACGGTACGGCCGTGTGGCTGTCCGGCCGTTCGCCGCTGTCGTTCTTCCGCGATACCCAGGAGGCGACCGTGATGGCGTTCTCCACCGCGTCCAGCAATGCCACCCTGCCGACCGCGCTGCGCGTGGCCGACCAGATGGGCCTGCCGCAGCGGGTTTCGCGCTTCGTGCTGACCGTGGGTGCCACCGCCAACCAGAACGGCACCGCGTTGTTCGAGGGCGTGACGGTGATCTTCCTGGCCCAGTTCTTCGGCGTGGATCTGAGCATCGGCCAGCAGATCATGGTGATGGCGGTCTGCATCCTCGGTGGCATCGGTACCGCCGGCGTACCGTCCGGCTCGCTGCCGGTGGTGGCGATGATCTGCGCGATGGTGGGCGTGAACCCGCTGGGCATCGGCCTGATCCTGGGCGTGAACCACTTCCTGGACATGTGCCGTACCGCGCTGAACGTCACCGGTGACCTGGCCCTGACCACCCTGGTGGCCAAGGGTGAAGGCCACGACGGCCCGGCGCTGACCCCGCACAAGGACTGAGTCCGGATTCCCGTCCCCCGGACTCCGGGGGCGGTAGTGCCGGCCGCTGGCCGGGTACGCGTCATCGCATGCGCGCTGCCGCTCCCACGTTTCGCGATGCGAATCGCGGGCCCCCCTTACCGGCCTCCACACCCCGGCGCCTATGGCGCAGCCCCCGAACTCCGGGGGCGGGTAGTGCCGGCCGCTGGCCGGCAACTTCATGATCTTCATTGAATTCTGCGCAACTGCCGGCCAGCGGCCGGCACTACCGGGCAAGGTGAACTGACCCCCCGCCCGGCGACTATGGGACAATAGGCCGCCCGCACGTCCGCGGCCGCCTCCCGATTCCGACAGAACCATGACGCAGCCTACCCGTCGCCAGTTGGCCAACGCCATCCGCTTCCTTGCCGCCGATGCGGTTGAAACCGCAAAGTCCGGCCACCCCGGCATGCCCATGGGCATGGCCGACATCGCCGAAGTCCTCTGGAACGACTATCTCCGCCATAACCCGAGCAACCCGCACTGGTTCAACCGCGACCGTTTCGTGCTGTCCAACGGCCACGGTTCGATGCTGCAGTACGCGCTGCTGCACCTGAGCGGTTACGACCTGCCGATCGAGCAGCTGAAGCTGTTCCGCCAGCTGGGCAGCCACACCGCCGGTCACCCGGAACGCCACGAGACCCCGGGCGTGGAAACCACCACCGGCCCGCTGGGCCAGGGTTTCGCCAATGCCGTGGGCTTCGCCCTGGCCGAGAAGCTGCTGGCACAGCGCTTCAACCGCCCGGAGCTGGAAGTGGTCGACCACCGTACCTGGGTGTTCATGGGCGATGGCTGCCTGATGGAAGGCGTGTCGCATGAAGCCGCTTCGCTGGCCGGCACCTGGGGCCTGCACAAGCTGGTCTGCTTCTGGGACAACAACCACATCTCCATCGACGGGAACGTCGAGGGTTGGTTCACCGACAACACCCCGGAGCGTTTCGAGGCCTATGGCTGGAACGTGGTCCGCGATGTCGATGGCCACGACCCGGAAAGCATCAAGGCCGGCATCGAGGCCGCGCTGTCGCAGAGCGACAAGCCGACCCTGATCTGCTGCCGCACCACCATTGGTTTTGGTTCGCCGAACAAGGCGGGCAAGGAATCCAGCCACGGCGCACCGCTGGGCAAGGACGAGCTGGAAGCCACCCGCAAGCAGCTGGGCTGGGAATACGGCCCGTTCGAGATCCCGCAGGCGATCTACGACGGCTGGCGCGCCAATGGTGCCGGCACCCTGCGCCAGGCCGAATGGGAACAGCAGTTCGACAAGTACGCCGCGCAGTACCCGGCCGAAGCGGCCGAACTGACCCGCCGTTCGCACGGCGACCTGCCGGCCGACTTCGTTGCCAAGGCCGATGCGTACATCGCCCAGGTGGCCGCTGAAGGCCCGACGATCGCCTCGCGCAAGGCCTCGCAGCTGGCCATCGAAGCCTACGCGCCGCTGCTGCCGGAAATCGTCGGTGGCTCGGCTGATCTGGCGCACTCCAACCTGACCCTGTGGAAGGGCAGCAAGTCGGTCGCCAGCGACGACGCCAACGCCAACTACGTGTACTACGGCGTGCGCGAGTTCGGCATGACCGCCATCGCCAACGGCCTGGCCCTGCACGGTGGTTTCATTCCGTTCGACGCCACCTTCCTGGTGTTCAGCGACTACGCCCGCAACGGCGTGCGCATGAGCGCGCTGATCCCGGCACACGCCATCCACGTCTACACCCACGACTCGATCGGCCTGGGCGAAGACGGCCCGACCCACCAGCCGGTGGAGCACCTGGCTTCGCTGCGTTACATCCCGAACAACGACGTGTGGCGTCCGTGCGATGCGGTCGAGTCGGCGGTGAGCTGGAAGGCTGCGATCACCCGTCAGGATGGTCCGAGCTGCCTGGTGTTCAGCCGCCAGAACCTGCCGCACCAGCCGCGCGACGCCGAGCAGATCGCCCAGATCGAGCGCGGTGGTTACGTGCTGGCCGATGCTGCTGGTACCCCGGACGTGATCCTGATCGCCACCGGTTCGGAAGTTTCGCTGGCGACTGAAGCCAAGGCCCAGCTGGACGCGGCTGGCCTCAAGACCCGCGTGGTCTCGATGCCGTCCACCGACGTGTTCCTGCGCCAGGATGCGGCCTACCGCGAATCGGTGCTGCCGAACGCTGTGCGCAAGCGCGTGGCCGTGGAAGCCGGCGTCACCGGTTTCTGGCGCCAGTTCGTCGGCCTGGACGGTGCGGTGATCGGTATCGACACCTTCGGCGCTTCGGCCCCGGCCGACCAGTTGTACAAGCACTTCGGCATCACCACCGCCCACGTGGTGGAAGCCGCCAAGGCGCTGTAAGCAGCCCGGCAGTGAGATGAAGGAAAGGCCGGCGCAAGCCGGCCTTTCTCTATTGGGTAGCGCCGGGCCATGCCCGGCGGATCAGATGCTCGCCGGGCATGGCCCGGCGCTACCGGAAACTTTTCTCAGGCGGTACGCGCCAGCGCCAGGCGCAGCAGTCGCGCGTCCAGGCGTTCGGCGAAATCCTTCGGTGCCTGCAGGTCCATGCGCTGCAGGTACACCGCATCGCCGTCGCCGGCCGGTTGCCGCAGCGCCGCCCAGACCGTGCGCAGCTTGTCGCCACGGGTCTGCGTGTTGGCCTTCAGCCAGCCCAGCGCCTTCACCAGTACCTGCTCGATCTCGTTGAAGTCGCTGCCCAGCGGATAGTCCGGCAGCGTGCCATCGGCGCGGAACGCTGCCAGCGCCGCCGTCAATGCCTGCGGTGTGTTGCGTTGCTGGCGCTCGGGATTCGGTTGCGTGGCCGCCAGCAGCTTGCGCGTGGCGTGTGCCTGCTGCAGCAGCCCGGACTGGAATGGCGCCTCGGTGATCGCAGCCATCGCGTGCACGCAATCCTCGTCGGTCAAGCCGCGCAGATCGGCGATGCCGTACTCGTTGAGGTAGATGTCGCGAAGGTGGCGTGGGATGGTGGTGTGCCCGTAGTTCCAGCGCACGTTGGATTCGCGATGGCCTTTATCATCGCGCGCGGCGCGGAACATCAGCACGCTGCGCGCTTCCGGCAGCGCATGTGCCATCGCCACGAAGTTGTACTGGCCGCCCACGCCGGACACCACGCGTCCATCATCCAGCGCATCCGACACCGCCGCGCCCAGCGCGGTGGCCATCATGCAGGAGTTGAAGAAGCGCGCGTGCCGGCGCTGCAGGCGTTCCAGTGTCTCGTTGCCACCGTACAGCTGGTTGATCTCGCTGATGCGGCGCATGCCGATCGCGCGGCACTCGTCTTCCGGCAGCGTGCGCAACCACTCGTAGAACTCCGGCGAACCCAGGTAGAACGCACCGTGCAGGTACTCACCTTCGGCGGCCAGGGTGGCGTGGTCGATGGACAGCGTGCTGCCGTTCTCGATGCGTTGCATCAGCGCCAGGTCGTCGTGCACCTTGCGCTTGATCACGCCGGTCTGCACCAGGCGGCGGAAGCCCTCGTTGAGCATTTCGCTGCAGCCGTACAGGCCGACTTCGAACGGTTCCAGTCCGCCGATTTCCTGCACCAGCGGGTGGCTGGCCAGCTGCGGATCCAGCGCATGCAGCACGCGGCGGTAGCGCGCGTTGTCGGTGTGGCGAAGCACCAGCGCATGGCTGAGCGCGTCGGCCAGCGTGCCGATGCCGATCTGCAGGGTGCCGCCGTCGCGCACCAGCGTGCTGGCATACAGGCCAATGGCGTAGTCGGCATCACCGACCGGCTGCCGCGGCAGGCCGAACAGCGCCGGGTACGGCGGCGGTGGGGTGATCACCAGATCGAAGAACGACACATCGACCGTGGCCGAGCCACCCAGGTAGGGTAGCTGCGGATCAATCTCGGCGACCAGCAGCGGCCGCGGCAGGCCTCGCGCGGCGATCGCATCCAGCGTGTCCTGGGTAATGTCGTTGTTGCACGACAGCGAGAGTCGCCGGTCGTCCGGTCGCATTGCGACCTTCTGCACGATCACCTGCGGCGCGCGTTGAGCCACGGCATCGGCAGCGTGGGTGTAGTTCAGGCTGGTATAGCTGGATTGCGCCTGCCGCGAACCGAGCAGGGCGCCGGACTGCATGTAGAACTCTTCCACCTGCACATGTGCCGGCAGCGCATCGCGGGCGATCGCATCGGCATAGGCCAGGCGCGGGAAATCGTCGCCGAAATGGCGCTGCACGAACGGTGCCATGAAGCGCGCTTCCAGGCCATTGCCGCGTGCCTTCGGCGGGTTCAGCGAGAGCGCGGTATACAGCTGCAGCGGCCGCGACGGATCGTGCTCGACGCGTGCGTAAAGGGCATTGAGCAGCCGATGCGGCTTGCCCAGTGCCAGCGGTGCCCCGATCCGCAGCGGCCCGTCCACGCGCGCAAACAACCAGTCGACGGCGGCGTCCAGGTCGGTGAGGTGTTCGGTCATGCGCGGTGGTCCTGCGTGTGGGGGAGTGCGGGCATTACAGCATGTCGGGCTTGAACCGCCGTCGACGCGAGACTTCGGCGCCAGACACCATGAACTGCCCATCGCCCCGGTAATGCACCGTGCGCGGCAGCTTTGGGCGTGGTGCAACATGGGCGCGCACGATTTCCCAGATGAACAGGTTGCTCGATTCCACTTGGCTATCGTCGTAGAGACGGCATTCGAAGCACGAATGACATTGCCCGACCAGAGGTGCACCGACCTCGCACGCGGGCTGTGCATCGAGCCCGAAGTGGGCGAACTTGTCGACCTCGCGGCCGCTGCAGTTGCCGATGTCCACCACGGTATCGAGCAGCTCCACGCCGGGCACGTTGATCACGCACTCGCCGCTGCCATGGGCCAGCGCGTGGCTGTGGTTCGCGTCCCACAGGTAGGTGGCGACCAGCGAGGGCGAAAAGCCCATCACCATGTGCCAGCCCATCGTCATCAGGTTGCGCTGGCCACGCCAGGCGGTGCTGAGCAGCACGATCGGGCCGGGTTCGAGGAAGCGGCGCGCCTGCTCGACCGGGAAATCCTTCTTGGGCAGCGCTTTCATCCGGGGCCTGGGGCGGGAGGTATCGATGCTGGCGCAGGTGCGATGAACCTGGAGTCGAGGGGCTTGACAGGCGATTCGATTACGCGCGTAATCGTTTTGTCGATTACGGATGTAAATCATGACCCCGATCAGCGAAGCCGAAGCCGTTGTGATGGAGGTGCTGTGGCAGCAGGCACCGCGTAGCGCCGACGAGGTGGTGGCCGCGCTGGCCCACCGTGACTGGGCCGAGCCGACCATCAAGACCCTGCTCAACCGCCTGCTGACCAAGGGCGCGATCGCCGCTGAGCGCGATGGCCGGCGCTACCTGTACCGGCCGCTGCTGCAGCGCCAGGCGTGGGTGGAGGCGCAGAGCCAGGACTTCATCGGCCGCGTCTTCGAAGGGCGGGTGGCACCGCTGGTCGCGCATTTCAGCGAACGCGGCCAGTTGAGTGCGCAGGACATTGCCGAACTGAAGAAGCTGATCCAGGAGCTGGACCATGACTGAGCTGCTCGATGGACTGTGGCAGGCCAGCCTGTGGCTGGCAGTGGGTGTGGTCGTGCTGGCGGTACTGCGTCCCTTGCTGGTGCGCCTGGGGGGCGTGGCGTTGGCCTACCGCAGCTGGTGGCTGCTACCGTTGCTGGGGGCATCGTTGCTGCTGCCGTTGCCGCAGGTGGCACTGCTGGAGCATGTGCCAACGCTGCCGTTGAAAGTGGTACCCGGCGCTGTCGAAGGCATGACAGGGCAGTCGTTGCCGTGGGCCGGGCTGTTGCTGCTGGCATGGACGCTTGGGGCGGTCCTCTGTCTGCTACGCGATCTGCGTGCGCAGCGGCGTTTTGAACGTGGCATGGGCCAACTGTGCGCACGCGCCGATGGCAGCTGGCAGGCCAGCGCTGATCCCGGGCTGCCCGCGCTGGTCGGCCTGTGGCGTCCACGCATCGTGGTAGGCCCGGACTTCGACCAGCAGTTCACCGCACAGGAACAGGGCCTGATCCTGCAGCACGAGGGCAGCCACCGTCGCAACGGCGATCACTGGGCCAATGGGGCGCTGCTGATGGCACGCGCGGTGTTCTGGTTCCATCCGCTTCTGCCGTGGGCCGCCCGCCGATTCCTGCGTGACCAGGAGCTGGCCTGCGATGCCCGCACCATTGCCCCGCAGCCTGCGCTGCGCGGTCTCTACGCCAGCACGCTGCTGAAGGCGCAGCTGGTCCATCCGGTTGCGCCCGCGGTCTGCCATTGGCGCAGCCAACCCGTGTTGAAGGAGCGTATCGCCATGTTGAAGCAGTCCAAGCGGAAGGCATTGCCGTGGGTGTCGGGGCAGGTGCTGGTGATCGGGGTGTGCCTGGGAATGGGGGCGGTGGCGTGGGCCAGCCAGGGGGGCGCGGCAGGCGTGCCGTCGATCAGCGTCGAGCCGTTCGAGCATGCTGAAGAAGATGCGGCCAAGGCGGGGCTGGACCGTCCGATCCAGGTCGACAAGATGCCGCCGCCGTCCTATCCGAAGTCCGCCATCGAACAGCGCCAGGTGGGCGTGGTGAACCTGCGCGTGGACGTGGATGCCAACGGCCATCCGACTGACGTCCAGGTGCTCAGTGCAACCAATCCGGGTGTGTTCGATGCGGTGTCGATCGCCGCTGCGCGGAGCTGGACCTATCGTCCGGCGATGAAGAACGGAAAGCCCGTTGCAGGGGCTGTGAAGATTCCGATCACCTATGCCATGGACAACACCGAGGACTCCCAGTGAAGTCCGCGCCGCTGTTGATGATGGCGGCGCTGTTGGCAGGGTGCGCGACCCAGGATCGCCTGACCACCGTTGATACCCGCAGCGAGAATGTCGGCCATCAGCGCCTGCAGCCGCAGACCGGTGGCGGCAGTGGGCAGCTGCAGACCTACTCGCTGGGCGCGAGCGAGGGCTACCGGATGCCGCAGTTGTACGCGGCACCGGACCCGGAAGTGGGCGATCGTGACCCGCGTGCGGAACTGGCGCCGACCACCATCTGCCTGCAGGTGGTGGTTGATGCCAATGGCGCAGTCGAGCGCAGCCTGCCCTTGACTGATCGCTCCGGGTGCGCGGCAGGTGCCACACGCGAGAATGCGCCCCTTCTGCAGGCCGCACAGGAAGCGGTGGCCATGTGGAAGTACTCGTCCGCAGCGGTCTGCCACTTTGCGGCTGGCAAGGTGCCTGCCGACCGCGGCGACTGTCGCGGCGCCGAGCGCGTCGAGCCGGTGGCGGTCACCCTGCAGTATGCCTTCACCTTCGAGATCGTGAAGGGACAGCACGTGGTGCGCACGCAGGGAAAATGACCGCTTGCGATGACCGGGGTAGCGCCGGGCCATGCCCGGCGAGCGCAGCGGCGTGGATCAGGCCCCGCCCTGGATGTTGGCCTTCACCGCGGGCTGCATCAGCTTGGGTTCTTCCAGCGTCGCATCGCGTGCTTGGCGCACGCTGACGAATTCCGCCTCGGCCACGCCGTCATGCACGTGGATGTTGTGTGTGCGCTGTTCGCCGATGGTGGTTTCATTGGCGAAATCGCGTCCGCCCGGGCCGTAGTCGTGGCAGACGAACACGCGCGTCGCATCGGGCAGCGCCAGCAGGCGCTGGATTGAACGGTACAACTGCGCGGCGTCGCCACCCGGGAAATCGCAGCGGGCGGTACCGCCGTCGGGCATGAACAGCGAGTCGCCGGTGAACAGCGCATCGTCGATCAGGTAGGCGATGCTGTCGCTGGTATGGCCGGGCACGGCGATCACCTGGCAGCGCAGTTCGCCAAGAGCGAAGGTCTCGCCATCGCCGAACAGGTGATCGAAGATTTCATCCGCCGCAGGAAGCTGCAGGCCGTAGCGCGGCGCGAAGGTGGCCTGCACCGCACGGATGCCTTCGCCGATGGCCAGCGTGGCCTGCGGGAAGCGTTGCTTGAGCCGGCGCCCACCCGATACGTGGTCGGCGTGAGCGTGTGTCTCCAGCAGCCAGCGCAGCTGCAGGCCCTGTTGTTCGATGGCCTGCAACGCGGCATGCAGCGGCGCTTCACTGCTGGCGTCGGTATCCGGGTCGTAGTCCAGGACCGGGTCGATCAGCGCCGCTTCGCCGCTGGCCGGATCACTGACCAGATAGCTGAAGGTATTGCTGTCACGGTGGAAGAACGACTGCACCTGGACTGACATTGGAACGCTCCTCAGCGCGTGCCCAGCACGCGGTTCAGCAACTGCGCCAGGTTCTCACCGGCCAGTCGCAACTGCGCTTCGGCCAGCGGCCGGTAGCGCTCGGTGTATTCATCACCGATTTTACGCGTGGCCGGATAAACGCCAGCTTGCATGGAAATGCGGCAGCTGGCCTCGGCCCACGTCTGCGGGTCACGTTGGGGGTTGGACTGGCGCGCCAGCTTCGGCGCGCGCTGGCTCTGCAGCAGCGGCAGATAGCCGGCGTCGTCCAGCTTGCGGGTGTTGAGCATGCCGCTGTCCCACAGCGAGTGCAGGTTGGTACCGCGGTTGCCGAACTGCAGCTGGAAATCGTTGCCGCCCTTGTCGTGGGCGTAGCCAGCGTGCATCGGCTGATGGATGTCGCCGACCAGGTGCACGACGAACTTCAGCGCCTGCAGGCGCTCGCCGTCGGTCAGGCTGCGGTCGCCGAGGATGGTGCTCTGCGCCTTCAGGGCCTCGACGATGCAGTTGCCGTTCTTGCAGTGCTTCGGTGCTTCGTAATGGCAGTTGTCTTCGGCGATGTTGACGTAGTGCCAGCCGGCCGAGCGACGGCCCAGGCCCGGATCCTTGGCACGCAGCTGGTCGGCCCAGGGCGCGATGCTGGCCAGCGTGGCGTCCGGTTCGGTGGCCAGCAGGCGGTCCACTTCGGCGCGGGCGGTGGGGTTGAGGCGGGCGTCGGCGACTTCGGCGACAAGGCGGTGGCCTTGCGCGCCCCAGGCATGGACGGGGGCGGAGACGGACAGCAGGGCCGGCGCCAGGGCGGCGGCGAGGAAGAAGGAGTGCAGGGCTTTCATGTGCACATTCTAGCGGGGGTAGGTGGATTGAAGAGCGGCGCGTTCCTGTCTGCTTGGGGCTGGCTGCAGGGGCAGGCGCTGCGGGACACGCTGCAAGTACGTCCCTGTAAGCTCGGCCGCGGCATCCATGCCGCGGACGGTCCCGCAGCGCCTGCCCCTGCAGCCCCCATCCAACATGGCCGCGAAGGCGGATGCAAACGTCAAAGGCAACATCAAAAACAAATGCAGGATCAAAATCGGCCTCCTGCAATTACAGGCAATCATTGCGCCTCGGATGCACGGGTTCTGTTCTTGCCTTTGCTTGAGCTGGCACGCGCGCAGAGATGGGAAGGGGCGAGGCGGGGAGCAGAGCCGGGACCGTTGGCGCCATGGATGGCGCCATCGAGCCCCCATGGATGGGTTAACGGCGTGTCCCGGTTCTGCTCCCCGCCTCGCCCCAGCTCCGAAACCGCTTCAGTCCCAGGAACAAAAAAGCCCCGGCAATCACCGGGGCAACATGCTGCGAGGGTTTTGCATGTAGCGGGGGAGCGGGGGCGAAGCCCCCGCACTCAACACACCGCTTAGAACTTGAAGACGTACGAAGCGCCGTAGACCAGCGGATCGATGTTGACCGTGCCGATCTTCTCGCCATCCAGCTTCACCTTGCTGTCGATGTCGATCCAGCGCATGTCCACGCGCAGCGCGCCCTTCTCGCCGATCGCGAAGTCCACGCCCGCATGCGCGGCCAGGCCCCACGAATCCTGCAGCTTCAGGCGGCTGTCCTTCAGCGCACCGGTGGTGTCTTCGCTGAAGAAGGTCGTGTAGTTCACGCCCGCACCGATGAACGGCGACACCTTGCCCTTGCTGTTGAAGTGGTACTGCAGGGTCACCACCGGCGGCAGCTGCTTGGTGCTGCCCACGCGGCCGAGGCCGTTGATGTTGATGTCGTGCTTGAACGGCAGCGCGGCCAGCACTTCGATGCCCAGATTGTCGGCGATGAAGTATTCACCGGTGATGGTCGGCTTGACGTCGTTGTCGACATCGACCTTCAGGGTGTGGTTGGCCAGCCAGCCGTTGTTCGACTTCGGGGCGACCTGGTGCACGCCGGCAGAGAGGGTCCAGTCGCCCTTGGACTGGGCCATGGCCGGGGCGGCGGCGAGGGACAGGGCGGCGGCCAGGCTGGCCACGATCAGGGGGGAGGTCTTGCGCATGGGGGTGATCTCGTTGCTGGGTGGATGCGGCCAGTCTCGGCCTCACGTCGCGCTAACGCTTTGATCCGGATCAAATCCTGTCCGCCAGCCCGCTGCCGGCAGGGGCTGGCCCACGGTGGCCATGCCCGGTTTGCTAGACTTGTGGGCCCTATCCATCCCGCCGCACCCGACGCGGCCGCAGGAGCTTGAGAACATGGCAATCAAGGTTGGTATCAACGGTTTCGGTCGCATCGGGCGTAACGTCCTGCGCTCGGCGGTGCTGAACTTCGGCGACGACATCGAAATCGTGGCCATCAACGATCTGCTGGAGCCGGATTACCTGGCCTACATGCTCAAGTACGACTCCGTGCACGGCCGCTTCAAGGCCGATGTGGCGGTGCAGGGCAACGACCTGCTGGTCAACGGCAAGAAGATCCGCCTGACCCAGGAACGCGACCCGGCCAACCTGAAGTGGAACGACGTGGACGTGGATGTGGTGATCGAGTCCACCGGGCTGTTCCTGACCAAGGAAACCGCTCAGAAACACATCGACGCGGGCGCGAAGAAGGTGATCATGTCGGCGCCGTCGAAGGACGACACCCCGATGTTCGTCTACGGTGTGAACGATAAGACCTACGCCGGCCAGGCGATCGTCTCCAACGCCTCGTGCACCACCAACTGCCTGGCGCCGCTGGCCAAGGTCATCAATGACAAGTGGGGCATCAAGCGCGGCCTGATGACCACCGTGCACGCGGCCACCGCCACCCAGAAGACCGTCGATGGCCCGTCCAACAAGGACTGGCGCGGCGGCCGCGGCATCCTGGAGAACATCATTCCGTCGTCCACCGGTGCGGCCAAGGCCGTCGGCGTGGTCATCCCGGAACTGAACAAGAAGCTGACCGGCATGAGCTTCCGCGTCCCGACCTCGGACGTGTCGGTGGTCGATCTGACCGTCGAGCTGGAAAAGGAAGCCACCTACGCCGAGATCTGCGCTGAAGTGAAGGCACAGAGCGAAGGCCCGCTGAAGGGCATCCTGGGCTACACCGAAGACAAGGTCGTGGCCACCGATTTCCGCGGCGAAACCTGCACCTCGGTGTTCGACGCCGAAGCCGGTATCGCCCTGGACAGCACCTTCGTCAAGCTGGTGACCTGGTACGACAACGAGTGGGGCTACTCGAACAAGTGCCTGGAAATGGCCAAGGTCGTCGCCGCCAAGTAAGGCCAGCAAAGATCGCACGCGGACCCCGGCCTGGCCGGGGTTCGTCGTTTATGGGGCCGGCACTGTCGTAGCATGGGCCGGTCGACCGCTGCCGCTGGGGCGCGGGATCGCAATGGAAGCACGCAATGGAAGCATTGATAGCCCTGGTCGTACTGGTCCTGCTGGCCATTCCGCTGCTGCTGGTGGTAGCACTGGTGATGATTGCCGGCCTGCGCCGTCGCGTCGCCGCGCTGGAGAGCGCCCTGGACGGCGCGCCGGCCCCCCGCGCAGCGGCCTCAACCACCACCGAGGCCGCGCCTGCACGGCCTGCCGCCGCGGCTTCCACCAGTGCCGATCCGCCGTTCCTGCGGCCGGTGCTGGCCACCCCGCCGCTGCCACCACCGCCGCCGCTGCGCGAACAGGCCTCGGCCGAAGTGCCCGCGCCGCGACCGCTCACGCCGCCTCCGGTGCCACCGTCACCGGTACAGCCGCCGTTGCCGGCCGAGCCGGCACTGCCGAATTTCATCGAGCGTGGCGTCGGTGCGGTCAAACGCTGGTTCACCGAAGGCAACGTGCCGGTCAAGATCGGCATGCTGGTGCTGCTGGCCGGTGTCGCTGCACTGTTGAAGTACGTCAGCGACCAGGGCTGGCTGGTGCTTCCGATCGAGCTGCGCCTGGCCGGCGTCACCGTGGGTGCGCTGGGCCTGCTGGCCTTCGGCTGGCACCAGCGCGAACGTCGGCGCCTGTTTGCGCTGGCCCTGCAGGGCGGTGCCATCGGCGTGCTGCTGCTGACCATCTTCGCCGCGTTCAAACGCTTTGAACTGCTCAACCCAGGCTTTGCCTTTGCCAGTTCGATCGCACTGGTGGCCGGGCTGTGCGTGCTGGCGGTGGTACAGAACTCGCGCACGCTGGCGGTGCTGGGCATCCTCGCCGGCTTCATGGCGCCGTTGTGGCTGTCCACGGGCAGCGGCAACCACGTGGGATTGTTCAGCTATTACGCGGTGCTCAACGCAGGCATCTTCGCCATCGCCTGGTTCCGCCCATGGCGTGCGCTGAATCTGCTCGGCTTCGCCTTCACCTTTGGCATCGGTACCTTCTGGGGCGTGCTGCAGTACGCGCCTGAGAAGTTCAGCAGCACCGAGCCGTTCCTGTTGCTGTTCTTCGCCTTCTATCTGTTGATCCCGCTGCTGTATGCACGCCGTCAGCCGGCGGGTCGGCGCGATCTGGTCGACGGTAGCCTGGTGTTCGGCACGCCGCTTGTCGCGTTCTCGCTGCAGGCCGGCATGCTGCATGAGCAGCCGATGACGCTGGCACTGTGTGCACTGGGCCTGGCTGCGATCTACGCGGTGCTGGCGCGGGCGCTGATCGCGCGTGCGTCGTACACCGTGCTGGCGCAGTCGCATGCGGTGCTGGCGGTGGGCTTCGCCACGCTGGCGGTGCCGTTGGCGCTGTCGGCGCGTGCAACCGGTGCGGTGTTCGCACTGGAAGGTGCCGGCCTGGCTTGGCTGGGGCTGCGCCAGAAGCGCTGGCTGCCGCAGGTGTCCGGTGCATTGCTGCAGATGGGTGCCGCGTTCGCCTTCGTTGCCGGTGGCGATCACTGGCATGAGGACCTGCGTTTCCTGCTCAACCCGACGGCGATTGGTGCGCTGCTGCTGGCCGTGGCCGGCTTCGCGTCGGCGTGGAGTTACCAGCGCAGAGAGCGTCACGAGATCGCGCTGGTCTACTACCTGTGGGGACTGCTGTGGTGGCTGGGTGGCCTGGTGCACGAGATCACCCGGTTCTTCCCCTACCGCATCGAAGTGGATGCACTGCTGGTGTTGGCCGCGGTTACCGCATGGTTGGCCGCGGAAATGCAGCGTCGCCAGCCAGCGCGCGCGCTGGGCGTGACCGCACTGGCGATGCTGGCGCTGGGCTTCCCGCTGGCGTTGATGCAGAGCGATGCGCACCAGCAACCGTTCGCCGGCTACGGTGCGCTGGCCTGGGCGGCGTTCGCGGTACTGGGTGTGCGCACGCTGCTGTGCCTGCGCCAGGGCGGCGACACCGTGGCACGCATCGCGCAGTTCCTGTGGTGGCTGCTGTGGCCGTCGCTGCTTTCGCTGCTGGCCCTGTGGGGTGGTGGCGAGGCCAACTTGGCGCAGGGCTGGACGACCCTGCTGGTCACGCTGCCGTGGCTGCTGATGGCGGCGCTGTCGCTGTGGCGCTGGAACGTCCTGCGCTGGCCGCTGGGCGTGGCCTTCGACAGCGTGCGCCTGCCGCTGCAGTGCGTGCTGTTCGGCCTGCTGTCGATCGGCTGGTTGTTCGGCCAGCTGCTGCCGGGTGATGCCGCGCCACTGCTGTGGCTGCCGGTATTGAACCCGGCCGAGATCGGGCAGTGGCTGAGCCTGCTGTTGCTGGCGCGCTGGCTGTACAGCGATCAGGCGCCGCAGGCACTGCTGAAGGTCCGCCTGCCCGTGCTGGCGCTGGCGGCCTTCATTGCGCTGACCAGCCTGGTGCTGCATGGCGTGCACCAGTGGGGCGGCCTCTCCTGGAGTGCCTCGATGATGCGCTTCAGCCTGGCCCAGACCAGCTTGACCGTGCTGTGGAGCGTGCTTGGCGTGATCGCCTGGGTATGGGGCTCGCGCCGCGGCCAGCGCGTGTTGTGGATGGTGGGCGCCGTGCTGATGGGCGTGGTGCTGGCCAAGCTGGTACTCATCGATCGCCAGCACCTGGGCAACCTGCTCGGCATCGCATCGTTCATCGCCTACGGCCTGCTGTGCACGGTCGTGGGGTATCTGGCACCGGCACCGCCCAGCGCGGCGCCGTCCGTGGAGGAGAAGCAATGAGCAAGTGGAGCAGGGCGCTGCTGCCGGTGATGTTCGGCATGCTGGCCGCCGTCGCGGCACAGGCCGCCGAGTACCGCACCCAGTACGCCGAACAATGGCCGTTGACGTTGTCCAGTGTGCAGTCCGGCGCGTATCGCGTCGTGCTGGAACCGGCGATCTACCGCCGTGCCGGTGCCGCCGACCTGGGCGATCTGCAGGTGTTCAACGCGGCGGGCCAATCGCTGCCATCGGCGCTGCTGGCACCGGACCAGCCGTTGGCACAGCCGCCGGTGCAGCGCGAGCTGCCATGGTTCGTGCTGCCGCCGCTGGCCGAAGCGCAGCGCAATGACCTGCAGCTGCTGACCGAACGCGATACCGACGGCCGCGTGCGCCGGGTTGAAGCGCGTGTGGGCGGCGGCGCGGTGACGAACGGGCAGGGCGGTTGGCTGATCGACGCCAGCGTGCTTGGCCAGCAGCCGTTGGCAGCGCTGGTGCTGGACTGGGCCGACAGCGGCCAGCCGCTGCAGGCACAGGTGCAGCTGGACGCCAGCGACGATCTGCAGAACTGGCGCCCGATCGCGCGGGACGTGCCGCTGGTGGACCTGCAGCGCGCCGGCAAGCGCCTGTTGCAGCGCCGGCTGCAGGTGGATAGCAGCGCTCGCTACGTGCGCGTGTTGGCACAGGGCGAGGCACGCCTGCCGACCCTGCGCAGTGTGCTGGCCGAGCTGCCGCCGGCACCGGCCACGCTGCCGTGGGAATGGCTGTCGCTGGAGCCGACCTCGAAGGGCAAGGGCGAGTACACCTTCGAGCTGGACGGCCGCTTCCCGGTGGCGCGCGCCGACGTGGCCAGCACCGACAACAGCCTGGTGCAGTGGACCCTGTTCAGCCGCGATGACGAGAGCGCGGAATGGCAGCGCCGCAGCGCACCGTGGATTGCCTACCAGCTGCAGCAGGGCACTCAGGGCCGGCGCCAGCAGTCTGCCGCGCAACCGCTGGGCGGCATCCACCGCGACCGTTACTGGAAGCTGGTGGCGAACCCGGCTGAAACGGCGACGGCGCCGACCCTGCGTCTGGGCTATCAGCCGGAAGTGCTGGTGTTCCTGAGCCAGGGCGCGGCACCGTATGCGCTGGCGGTGGGCAGTTCGACCGCACGCCGGGCGGAGGCACCGGTGGGCGTGCTGATCGAGGAACTGCGGCAGCGCAATGACCCCTCCTGGCAGCCGACGCTGGCGCGCCTGGAAGGCAGCCCGGAACCGCTGGCCGGCGACGCGGCGCTGAAGCCGCAGCGCGATTGGAAGGCGTGGTTGCTGTGGGCATTGTTGGGGTTGGGAGTGCTGGTGGTGGGTGGCCTGGCGGTCAGCCTGCTTCGGCAGAAGCCTGCGCCTTCGGCGTAGGTTCCGGCGAACGGCGCAGCCCCTCGTGGGTGGGCGGTTGGTCGCGTAGAGCGAAAAGCCGCGCTTGGCCGGGCGGGTGGGCTGGGCAGGGGACGCCGTGAATCCGTCCCTGGAGGCTTAGCCGCGCCATCCATGGCGCGGATACCCCTGCCCAGCCCACCCGTCCGACCTCTGACAGTTTCCGTGTGCGTCCACCCATGGAAGAGAAAAAAGAAGAGCAAAAGCAAAGCAGCTTGGCTGCGCGCTTCTTGTAGAGCCGAGCCGACGCTCGGCTGCTGTTCGCGATAGATCCAGCCGAGCCCACGCTCGGCTCCACAGAACAACGATGCCATCGGGGTCAGATCCGTTTTCCGCAGGAAAACGGATCTGACCCCTTCATTTTCCAACCGACATCAGAAACCGCTTCTGCTTTTGCCATCCGCTCCGCCACATGAACCTGTCGAGGCCGGGGTGGTGTGGGCTGGCAGGGGTGTGAGCGGCATGGATGCCGCGACCAAGCCCCCATGGATGGGTTTACGGCGTCCCCTGCCAGCCCACACCACCCCGGCCCATCCACAGCACAACGAAGCGCCAGCGCTTTGGCTTCGGCCGTTGCTGTTGCTGTTGCCGTTGCTGTCGCCCTGCGCTTCTGCCTGCCGCAGGCATCGGCCCTCCCACCACCCGCACCCGATACAATGGCCGTCTGCCGTAGCCCGGCATCCCGTCCCTGAGCCAAAGAGTTGCCCATGTCCATCGTCCGCATGACCGACCTCGACCTCTCCGGCAAGCGCGTGCTGATCCGCCAGGATCTGAACGTGCCGATCGAGAATGGCCGCATCACTTCCGAACAGCGCATCACCGCTTCGCTGCCGACGCTCAAGCGCGCGCTGGAGCAGGGCGCGGCGGTGATGGTCACCTCGCACCTGGGGCGCCCGAAGGAAGGTGTGTGGAGCGAAGCCGATTCGCTGGCGCCGGTGGCCCAGCGCCTGTCCGAGCTGCTCGGCCGCGAGGTTCCGCTGGTGCGCGACTGGGTCGACGGCGTCGACGTGCAGCCGGGGCAGCTGGTGCTGCTGGAAAACTGCCGCATGAATGTCGGCGAGGGCAAGGACGATGAAGCCCTGTCGAAGAAGTACGCCGCGCTGTGCGACGTGTTCGTGATGGATGCCTTCGGTACTGCGCACCGCGCCCAGGCCTCCACCCACGGCGTCATCCGCTTCGCACCGGTCGCGGCCGGTGGCCCGCTGCTGATGGCCGAGCTGGATGCGCTGGCCCAGGCGCTGGATGCCCCGGCCAAGCCGCTGCTGGCGATCGTCGCTGGCAGCAAGGTCAGCACCAAGCTGGAACTGCTTGCCAGCCTGGTTGGCAAGGTCGACCAGCTGATCGTCGGTGGCGGCATCGCCAATACCTTCATCGCCGCCGCGGGCTACAACGTCGGCAAGTCGCTGTATGAGCCGGACCTGCTGGACACCGCGAAGAAGATCGTCGCCGATGCCAAGGCCCGTGGCGCGGACATCCCGCTGCCGGTCGACGTGGTCACCGCCAAGCAGTTCCTGCCCGATGCCGTGGCTGAAGTGAAGGCGGTCGATGCCGTCGCCGAAGACGACCTGATCCTGGACATCGGCCCGCAGACCGCCGCGCAGTACGCGCAGCTGATCGAAAACGCCGGCACCGTGGTCTGGAACGGTCCGGTCGGCGTGTTCGAGTTCGAGGCCTTCAGCAAGGGCACCGAAGCGCTGGCGCGCGCCATCGCCAGCTCCAACGCGTTCTCCATCGCCGGCGGTGGCGACACCCTGGCTGCGGTCGACAAGTTCGATATCGCCGCGCAGGTCAGCTACATCTCCACCGGCGGTGGTGCGTTCCTGGAGTTCCTGGAAGGCAAGACCCTGCCGGCCGTGGCCGCACTCGACGCGCGCGGCGCATGAATGCCGACCACGGCAGGGATGTGCTGTTCTTCGACCTCGACGGCACGCTGATCGATTCGCAGGTGGGCATCACCGCCTGCATCGCCTACGCGCTGCAGAAGATGGACCATCCGGTGCCGCCGCAGGACACCCTGCTGGGCTGGATCGGTCCGTCGTTGCGGACCACCTTCGCGCCGCTGTTCGTCGAACCGGCGCGGGTGGAACAGGCCGTCGGCTACTACCGTGAACGTTTCGATGCCGAAGGCTGGCGCGAGCACACGGTGTATCCGCAGGTGGAAGACACGCTGCGCACGCTGCACGGTCGTGGTCACCGCCTGGCGGTGGTCACCGCCAAGAACGAGCCGCATGCGCGCCGCATCCTTGCCCACCTGCCGTTCGGCGGGCTGTTCGAGGAGATCGTCGGCTCGACCCTGGATGGCTCGCGCAGCCACAAGCCGGAACTGGTCGGTGAAGCGCTGCGCCGGCTGCAGGTGCAGCCGGCGCACTGCTGGATGATCGGCGACCGCCGCATGGACATCGAAGGCGCGCGTCACCACGGCCTGCGCAGCATCGGTGTGCTGTGGGGCTTCGGTGGCGAGCAGGAGCTGACCGAGGCCGGCGCCGGGCAACTGGCACGCGAACCGGCGCAGCTGGAAACGCTGCTGGCGTGATGCGCCTTTGATCGGTAGCGCCGGGCCATGCCCGGCGGCTTTGCCCAGCACCCGCCGGGCATGGCCCGGCGCTACCACGACCCTGCGCCAGCGTATGTCCGGCCGATGTCCGTTCGATGACCCGCGAAGTCAGGCAGCGCAAGGCTGTAACCGTATACATGCGGCGTGAAGGATGTGCTAATTTCCGTTCTTTATCGGGAGAGGCCCATTCACCATGTTCGAGCGTCAGCGTCGCACCAAGATCCTTGCCACCCTCGGCCCGGCCACTGATCCGCCGGGCGTGCTGGAGGATCTGTTCCGCGCCGGCGTCAACGTGGTGCGGCTGAACTTCAGCCACGGTGATCCGTCCGGCCAGGCCAAGCGCGCCGCCGAAGTGCGTGCGGCTGCGGCCCGCGTCGGCGTGGAAGTGGGCATCCTGGCCGACCTGCCGGGCCCGAAGATCCGCATCGAGCGCTTCGCCGAAGGCAAGGTGCAGTTGAAGGCAGGCGACCGTTTCGACCTGATCGCCAGCACCAATGCCGGCCCCGGTGATGCGACCCAGGTCGGCGTGAGCTACCTCGGCCTGCCGCAGGACGTCGGCCCGGGTGATGTCCTGCTGCTCGACGATGGCCTGATGCAGCTGCAGGTGGTCGAGGTGGAAGGCGAGCGCATCATCAACACCGTGCTCAACGACGGCGCGCTGTCTGACCGCAAGGGGTTGAACAAGCAGGGCGGTGGCCTGTCGCTGGGCGCGCTGACCGAGCGCGACAAGGAACTGATCGGCATCGTCGCCAAGATCGGCGTCGACTTCATCGCCGTGTCGTTCTGCCGCAATGCGCAGGACATGAATGACGCGCGCGAGATCGCTGAATCGCACGGCTGCTACGCCGCGCTGGTGTCGAAGATCGAGCGCACCGAGGCCATCGAAAACCTCGAAGAGATCGTCGAGGCCAGTGACGTGGTGATGGTTGCGCGCGGTGACCTCGGCGTGGAAATCGGCGATGCCGAACTGCCGGGCCTGCAGAAGAAGATCATCAAGGCCTCGCTGGCGCAGAACAAGGTGGTCATCACCGCTACGCAGATGCTGCAGTCGATGGTCGAAAGCCCGATCCCGACCCGCGCCGAAGTGCTGGACGTGGCCAACTCGGTCATCGACGGCACCGATGCGGTCATGCTGTCGGCCGAAACTGCTGCCGGTGCCTACCCGGTCAAGGCCGTGGAAGCGATGGCGCGGATCTGCCTGGGTGCCGAGCGCCAGTTCCAGACCGAGACCGACTTCAACGCCTCGCCGCGCAACCTGGAACGTGCCGACCAGGCCATTGCCATGGCCACCATGTTCCTGTCGCAGCACGTGGGCGTGCGCGCGATCGTGGCGATGACCGAATCCGGTGGCACCGCCCGCTACCTGTCGCGCTTCCGCGCCAAGGCGCCGGTGTTCGCGGTCACCCGCCATGACGGCGCCCGTCGGCAGATGGCGCTGATGCGCGACGTGTATCCGATCAACTTCGACAGCCGTGGCCTGACCCCGCGCGAAGCCGCGCGCGGCAGCATCCGCCTGCTGGTTGAAGCCGATCTGCTGCAGGCCGGCGACCGCGTGGTGTTCACCAGCGGCGAGCACATGGAAACCCTGGGTGCGACCAACACCCTGCGCCTGCTGGAAGTGGGCGAAGACGGCCGCGCCAGCGGTCTGGGCGACCTGTAAGTATTGTTGGCCTGGGGTCCGAGCCGCGTTGCGGATCCGACCCCGGGGTCAGATCCCCGCAGGGGCTCTGACCCCATGCCGCAGGACATCCCTTGTCCGGTGCGGACATTGGAATCGTTTCCAGCCTGGCCTCTACGGCGAGGCAACGGGTAGCGGGGCTATACTTACGTTTTTCCCGCACCCGCCACAGGAAGTACATGAGCATCGAACAGCTGGCTGAAACCGCCCAGGCCATGGTTGCCCCGGGCAAGGGCATCATCGCGATCGACGAATCCACCGCTACCATCGCCAAGCGTTTCGCCGGCGTCGGTATCGAGAACACCGAGGAGAACCGTCGTGCCTACCGCGAACTGCTGCTGACCACGCCCAAGCTCAACGAGCATATTTCCGGCGCCATCCTGTACGACGAAACCATCCGTCAGTCGACCAAGGACGGCGTGCCGTTCGCCAAGTACATGGCCGACCACGGCATGATTCCGGGCATCAAGGTGGACAAGGGTGCGCACCCGCTGGCCGGCTGCCCGGGCGAGCTGGTGACCGAAGGCCTGGACGGCCTGCGCGAGCGCCTGCAGGAGTACTACAAGCTGGGCGCGCGCTTCGCCAAGTGGCGTGCGGTGATCAACATCGGCGAGAGCATTCCGTCGGGTACCTGCATCGAGTCCAACGCCCACGCGCTGGCCCGCTACGCAGCGCTGTGCCAGGAATGCGGCCTGGTGCCGATGGTCGAGCCGGAAGTGATCATGGACGGCGACCACGACATCGAGACCTGCTACGAAGTGACCGAAGCGACCCTGCGTTCGCTGTTCGATGCGCTGTACCAGCAGAACGTGCTGCTGGAAGGCACCATTCTGAAGGCCTCGATGGTCATCTCCGGCAAGAACTGCGATGAGCAGGCCGACGTCGAGGAAGTGGCCGAGTCGACCGTGATGTGCCTGAAGAGCACTGTGCCGGCGATCCTGCCGGGCGTGGTGTTCCTGTCCGGTGGCCAGAGCGACGAGCAGTCCACCGCTCACCTCAACGCCATGAACCAGATGGGCAACCTGCCGTGGCCGCTGAGCTTCTCCTACGGCCGCGCGATGCAGCAGGCTGCGCTGAAGCTGTGGGCCAAGGACATGAAGGGCAACTACGCTGCTGCCCAGAAGACCGTGTACGAGCGCGCCAAGGACAATGGCCTGGCCGCGCTGGGCAAGTGGAACGGTTGATCCGTCCCATCGCAGGATGAACAGGGCAACGCCGGCATCACGCCGGCGTTTGCTTTTGCGGGTATCGTTTCCGCCCCCACGCACCGGGCCGGTGTGCGGGACATACATGGAAGGCCAAGGAGAAAAAACATGCGTTTGGCAGCAATCACAGTGGCCGTTGCCACGGTCCTGATCGCCGGCGGTTGCAACCGCATCGGTGGCGGTGGTGACGCAGGCAAGGCCGCGTCGCTCGATTTCGACAAACCGGTGTCCGGCGAAATCACCTCGCGCAGCGGCATCAACTTCAACGACGGCAGCCACCACCAGCTGTACCAGATCAAGCTGGAAGACAAGGACCTGGTCGGCCTGAAGCTGACCGGTGCACTGACCGGTTCGATCGCCGTGTTCAACAACGGCAGCCTGGTATCCACCAGCAATACCGGCTACGAACGCGAAGGCGACGTCTCGCTGGCCTTCCGTGCCAACGGTGGCGGCACCTACCAGGTGGCGGTCAACGCCGATGGCCCGAGCGCCTTCGGTCCGTATCGCCTGCGCGCCGAGAAGCTGAAGCCGTATGACGGCAAACCGCTGGTGGGCAGCGGTGAGATCGCCGACATGCTGGCCGGCAGCTCGCAGGACTACACCCTGCAGGTGGACAAGGCTGGCCTGTACGAGATCCGCCTGGTGTCGGATGTGTTCGACCCGGTGCTGAAGCTGTCGGGCCAGGGCGTTGAGGCCGAAAACGATGATGGCAACGACAGCACCAACTCGCGCCTGACCCTGTCGCTGAAGCCGGGCAAGTACACCTTGACCGCGCGCGGTCTGGGCGACGGTGTCAATGGCATGTTTACCCTGTCCGCCAACCGCATCGAACTGCCGGGCAATCTGGTTGAACGCGATGGCACCGCCCTGCCGAAGTCGGGCAGCGTGTACACCATGCTCGACAACGATGGCCGCCGTCGTTTCCTGCTGACCCTGGACCGCCCGGCCGACGTGCGCCTGGATGCGATCTCCAGCCAGGTCGACACGGTGCTGCGCGTGGTCGGCGGTGATGTCGAGCTGACCGACGACGACGGTGGCAACGGTACCAATTCGCGCCTGGAGGAGACCTTGCCGGCCGGTCACTACACCGTTGACGTGTCCAGCCTGAACAATGGCGCGGGCATGGTGGAAGTGCGCGTGCAGGTGGAGGGTGCCAGCGCCGACGGTGCCGCAGCCTCGGCCGCGCGCGCGGCTGCAGACGCTGCTGCCGCAGTGGCCGATGATGCCGCTGCTGCGGTGGAAGCTGCCAGCCGTTGAGGTGATCCAAGCGCAGCGTGGATGACCTCAAGGCCGCAACAGAAAAGGCCGGGCATTGCCCGGCCTTTTCTGTTCCAACCCCTTCAGCCGTTCAATGCGCGGCTGCAAATCCGGTATCGCCCAATGGCGGCAGCATCGAGCTGCGTGGCTCGTTGTCCGCGTTCTGGCCGGCAGCGGTCAGTGCCTGCTGGTACGCCTTGGCGGTAGCGGTATTGAACGCCACCAGCACAATGCGCATCGGTTGTGCATGGCTGCGCTGCCATGCCAGCGTTTCGGTCACTGCGATCTGCGCGGCCTGGTACAGCGGGTAGCCGTACACGCCGCAGCTGATCGCGGGGAAAGCGATCGATGTCACGCCCAGCGATTCTGCCAGCTGCAGGGACTTCCAGTAGCAGTTGGCCAGCAGCGCCGGTTCGTCGCGTTGACCGTCGTGCCACACCGGGCCGACCGTATGCAGCACATGCCGCGCCGGCAACGCATGGGCGTCGGTGGCACGCACTTCGCCGGTCGGGCAGCGCACACCGGGGCGCAGTTCCGGCAGCTGCTCGCATTCGGCCAGCAGCGCTGGGCCAGCAGCGCGATGGATCGCACCGTCGACACCGCCACCACCTAGCAGTGTTTCATTGGCCGCGTTGACGATCGCATCCACCGCCAGGGTCGTGATGTCGCCCTGCCAAACTTCGATCTTCATGCGTCCGTCTCCTGCCTGTGAGGTGTTCCGCGCAGCATCTGCGCCGGCTGTTCCCAAGGTAGGGGACAGGGCATTGATACTGCGTCATGACCGTCTCACGCGCTGCGATCCGGCGGCCTTCACGCACGATGGCGGGCGGCGCCTTCACGCAGGCTGAAGCAGAAAGGGGGAGGTGGCGAAGCGGTAGCGCCGGGCCATGCCCGGCGGATGGTGGACGAAGCGAATGCCGGAAACAGCAACGCCGGGCATGGCCCGGCGCTACCTTGAACGAAAACGGGACCCGACCCTGGGCTCACGGCAGGCCGGCCAACCAGTCGTCGTCGGAACCTTCGTTCACATCGGCAAACAGCGGCGTGGAGAAGTAGCGTTCGCCGGTGTCCGGCAGCATCGCCAGGATCACCGAGCCCGGTTCAGCGCGAGCGGCGACATCCAGCGCACTTGCAACAGTGGCGCCAGCGGAGATGCCGACGAAGATGCCTTCCTCCGCAGCCAGTCGGCGTGCGGTGGCGATGGCGCGGTCATCTTCCACCGTCACCAGTTCATCCACCACATCACGGTTGAGTACATCCGGCACGAAGTCCGGGGTCCAGCCCTGGATCTTGTGCGGCTTCCAGTCATCGCCCTTCAGCAGCGCGGCGCCGGCCGGTTCGGTGGCGATGATGCGCGTCTGCGGGCGCGCGACCTTCAGCACTTCGCCGACGCCGGTGAGGGTGCCGCCGGTGCCCCAGCCACTGACGAAGTAGTCCAGTCGCTTGCCGGCGAAGTCGCGCAGGATCTCGGCGGCGGTGGTGTTGCGGTGGTAGGCCGGGTTGGCCGGGTTGGCGAACTGGCTGGCCAGGAACCAGCCGTGCTGCTCGGCCAGTTCGGCCGCCTTGCGTACCATGCCGCTGCCGCGCTCGGCGGCCGGGGTCAGGATCACCTTGGCGCCATACGCGCGCATCAGCTTTCGCCGTTCCACCGAGAAGGTTTCGACCATGGTCGCCACGAACTTGTAGCCGCGCGCGGCGGCGACCATCGCCAGTGCCACGCCGGTGTTGCCCGAGGTGGCCTCGACGATGGTGTCGCCCGGCTTGAGCAGGCCACGCGCTTCGGCGTCGAGGATGATCGCCAGCGCCAGACGGTCCTTCACCGAACCGCCCGGGTTGAACGACTCGACCTTGGCGTAGACGCTGACCTGCGTGGGCGCCAGGCGCTGCAGCCTGACGATGGGGGTGTTGCCGACGGTGTCGAGGATGGAGTCGTACAGGGCCATGGAAGCGCTCCGGAGAGGGGCCGCGCCGGGCTGCGGCGGGCGAGGGGGGAGGGCTGGCTGTTCAGGCCAGCGGCTGCCGGCTGACCGTAGCGCCGGCATATGACGCCCGGAAATGACCAGATACCTTTCTTAAACAACCTTTGGTTATAAGCTGGTGACGGCAATTGACCCTAGAGTGGACCTCCGCCCCCACATCGCCCGCCTGCCATGACGCTGACCCAGCTGCGCTATCTGGTTGCCATCGCCGACGCCGAGCTGAACATCACGCTCGCCGCCTCGCGCGTGCATGCCACCCAGCCCGGCCTGTCCAAGCAGCTCAAGCAGCTGGAGGACGAGCTCGGTTTCCTGCTGTTCGTTCGCAAGGGCCGCAGCCTGGAGTCGGTCACACCGGCCGGTACCGAGGTCATCGCCCGCGCCCGCTCGGTGCTGGCGGAGGCCAACAACATCCGCACCTACGCGGCCAACCAGCGCCGCGAGAGCCAGGGCCAGCTGATCCTGACCACCACCCACACCCAGGCGCGCTTCGTGCTGCCGCCGGCGGTGGCAGCGATCAAGCAGGCGTATCCGCAGGTGAGCGTGCATCTGCAGCAGGCCGGTGAAGCCGATGCACTGGATCGCTTGAACCAGGGCGATGCCGACATTGCGATCATCAGCACCGCTGGCAGCGAGCCTACCGATGGCATTGCGGTGCCGCTGTTCCGCTGGCGGCGCCTGGTGGTGGTGCCCAAGGGCCACCCGCTGGACCGCGCAGGCCGCACCCCGGACCTGGCCGCGCTGGCCCGGCAGCCGCTGATCAGCTACGAATCCTCGACCCGGCCTAACTCATCGCTGCAGCGTGCCTTTGCCGCCAACGGCCTGGTGCCGGATCTGGCGCTGACCGCGCTGGATGCCGATCTGATCAAGACCTATGTGCGCACCGGTCTGGGCGTGGGTCTGCTGGCCGAGATGGCGGTCAGTTCCAACGACGAGGACCTGAGGTCGTGGCCGGCCCCGGAGCCGATCACTGAGTGCATTGCCTGGGCGGTGCTGCCGCGCGACCGTGTGCTGCGCGATTACGCGCTGGAGCTGGTGCACGTGCTGGCCCCACAGATCGATCCGCGCGACCTGCGCAGGGTGCTGGATGGCAACCAGGCGGCGGCGTGGCCGGTACCACCGACGTGGGAGTCACTGACCCAGACCATCACGGTGTGAGGTGGGTCGAGCAGGGCGTGCCGCCCTGCACCCGCGGTAGTGCCGGCCGCTGGCCGGCAACCTCAGAAGCAACATCAACATCAAATGCGGGTTTCCTGTGGGATGGCGGGGCGGTGTGGGCAGGCAGGACACGCCGTAAACCCATCCATGGGGGCTCGATGGCGCCATCCATGGCGCCAACGGTCCTGCCTGCCCACACCGCCCCACCTCTGACAGATCCTGGCGGCTGTTGGTAGGTGTCGACCTTGGTCGACACGGTAGATCCACGCCATGCGTGGATGAATCTCCATCGAAATCGAATATTTCGAATTGGAATCGAAAAGCATCCACGCATGGCGTGGATCTACTGCAGATCGCAGAAATCTGTCGAAGGCGGGGTGGGTCCGGTTGCGGGGGCGTGAGCGCCATGGATGGCGCGACCGAGCCTCCATGGACGGATTTACGGCGTCCCCCGCAACTGGACCCACCCCGCCATTCCTCAGGAAACCAGCTTCTGCTGTTGCTTCGGCACCTGCCGTGGCCTCTGCGGGTGCAGGGCGCAGCCCTGCCGATAAACCCCCTCCTGCGACGGTTCGTCGCACGGGTAACCCTGGACCCGGCTCTACACTAGCGGGGTGACCCGCCTGTCCCGCCCGCAGCGCCTTCTGCTCCAGCTCGCCGTCCTGGCGACGCTGTTGATGGTGCTTGCGCCACTGGTCAGCCGCGCGCTGCAGGCGCAGCCGATGGAGCATGCCGCGATGGCAGGCATGGACCACGCCGCCATGGGCCATGACATGCACGACATGGCCATGCCTGGGCACGATCAACACGGCGCCGCGCCGGCAGCGCCCAGCCGTCCGGCCGACCCCCACGCCATGCATGGCGAAGCCTGCGAATACTGCGTGCTGGCCATGCGCCTGCTGCCGTGGCTGGCCGTGCTGGTGCTGCTGTTGCCGCTGTTGTGGCGGCCGCAGCTGGCGTTCCCATGGTCGCAGCAGGTGCTGCCGGCACTGCGGTGGCCGGCACATGCCGCGCGTGGTCCGCCGCGCTTCTCCATCGTTCGCTGATGTCCCTATCGAATCTGCCGCACGACGCCTGACCGGGCGCCGTGCGCGCGTGCGTACTTTGGAGCTGTTCCGATGAAAATGACTTCCCGCCCCGCGGGCGCCTGCGCGCGCCTGCCGGTTGCCCTTGGCCTGGCCGTGACCGCGTCACTGGCTCACGCTGCGCCTGCCGAAGAGGCGCGCACCCTCGACACGATGGTGGTGACCGCCGCTGCACCGTCCTCGCCGCTGCACTGGGTGACCGATCCGCGCCTGCCGCGGCAGCCGGTGCCGGCCAGCGACGGTGCTGATTACCTGAAAACCGTCCCCGGCTTCTCCGCCATCCGCAACGGTGGCACCAATGGCGACCCGGTGCTGCGCGGCATGTTTGGTTCGCGCCTGAACATCCTCAGCAACGATGGCAACCTGATCGGTGCCTGCCCGTCGCGCATGGACAATCCGCTGTCCTACATCGCGCCGGAAAGCTTCGACCGGCTGACCATCATCAAGGGCCCACAGAGCGTGCGCTGGGGGGCCGGTGCCTCGGCCGGCACCGTGCGTTTCGAGCGCGATACGCCGCGCTTCGAGGAACCGGGCCTGCGTGCCGATGCCAGTGCGCTGGTCGGTTCGCGCAACCGCAACGATCAGGTGCTGGACCTGACTCTGGGCAATCCGACCGGTTATGTGCGTGCGAGCGGTAACCGTTCCGAAGCCGATGACTACAAGGACGGCAATGGCGACGTGGTGCCGTCGAAGTGGCGCAAGTGGAACGGCGACGTGGCCATCGGCTGGACGCCGGATGCCGACACGCTGCTGGAAATCTCCGCGGGTGCCGGTGATGCGATCGCGCGCTACGCGGGCCGTGGCATGGACGGTGCCGCGTTCGAGCGCACCAGCTACGCGGCGCGCTTCGAGAAGCGCAACCTGCCGGGTGCGTGGGACACGCTGCAGGCCAATGTGTACTACAACGAGGCCGATCACGTGATGGACAACTACACGCTGCGCACGCCGAACCCGCACAGCATGATGCCGATGCCGATGGCCTCTAACGTGGACCGCCGCACCCAGGGCGGGCGGGTCAGTTCCGAGTGGCGCTGGCAGGATGTGCAGCTGGTGGCCGGTGTGGATGGAGAGGACAGTCGTCACCGCGGCCGCATGGGCATGGGCCGCGACACCTACCGGCAGGCGGCGTGGGAGACCGATGCCAACTTCCGCCGCTACGGTGCCTTCACCGAACTCACCCTCGGCGCCGGCACCGACCAGCGCTGGATCAGCGGGCTGCGCATCGATCGCGCCAGCGTCCGCGATGAGCGGCAGTCGGTGCGCGGGATGATGGGCAACCGGCCGAACCCGACCGCTGGCCTGCAGCGCAAGGAATGGCTGGGCAGTGGTTTCCTGCGCTACGAGCAGGATCTGGCCGACGGCCTGACCTGGTACGCCGGCCTCGGCCACAGCGAGCGCATGCCCGACTACTGGGAGCTGTTCTCGCCCAACCAGGGACCGGCCGGCGCGGTGAATGCATTCAGCGGCGTGCAGCCCGAGCGCACCACCCAGCTTGATGTGGGCATGCAGTACAAGGGTCCGCGCGTGCAGGCTTGGGTCTCGGCGTACGCCGGGCAGATCCAGGACTACATCCTGTTCACCTACCACGGCAGCGGGATGATGGGCATGAGCCAGGCCCGCAACGTCGATGCCCGCATTGCCGGTGCCGAGGCGGGCGTGGAAGTGGCGCTGGCCGAACAGTGGAAACTGGGCGGCACGCTGGCCTATGCCTGGGGCGAGAACCGCGACCAGCAGCGACCGTTGCCGCAGATGCCGCCGCTGGAAGCGCGCCTGAGTGCGAACTGGGAAGGCCAGCGCTGGAGTGCTGGCGCCCTGCTGCGGGCGGTGACCCACCAGCACCGTGTCGCCGATGGCCAGGGCAACGTGGTCGCGCAGGACCTGGGACCGAGCGCCGGCTTCGCCACCTTTGCGCTCAACACCGCCTACCGCTTCAGTTCGCAACTGCAGCTCAGCGCGGGTGTCGACAACCTGTTTGACCGCGCCTACAGCGAGCACCTGAACCTGGCCGGCAGTGCCGATTTCGGTTTCCCGGCCGACCCGGTACGCATCAATGAGCCGGGCCGCAGCGTGTGGATGAAGGTGAACTACCGGTATTGATCCGCCGGGCATGGCCCGGCGCTACCGCGGGGTCACCGGCATGGCCCGGCGCTACCGTCATGCGCCGGGCAAAAAAACGGGGCCGGATCCCCGCCAGGATCCGTCCCCGCCCGACGCCCTCAGTCGGGCAGCTTCGACTCTACGATGGCAACGTCGGCAATGGGTCGCTGGATACACCCCGACACATGCCGACACTGCCAGCGTCAGCCTTGCACGGAACCGGTTGAAGGCGCTATCGCGGTGCCGGTTCCACGCCCGTAAACGCTTGGCACATATCGCTTATGCAGGCCCTTGCCTACACTCGGCGGCCGTGGATCAATCAGGACCGTTCATGTTGGCTCGTATCGCTTCGACCCTGGCCTTCGGCCTCAGCCTGGCCGTGCTGGCCGGGTGCGCAGGCAAACAGGAGGCTGCCGCAGGTCGGCAGGGCGAAGCAGTGCCGGTCACCGCGCAGGTCGTGCAGCCCACGCAGTGGAGCGACACCCTGCAGGCGCTGGGCACGGCCAAAGCGCGCGAATCGATCAGTGTCACCGCCAAGGTCAGCGAAATCGTCGAGAAGGTGCACTTCGAGAGCGGCCAGCACATCGCCGCCGGTGCGCCGATCGTGACCTTGCGCGGGCAGGCCCAGGAGGCCGCGCTGGTGCAGGCGCAGGCCACCTTCCACGAGGCCGACCAGCTGTACAAGCGCCAGCGCGAGCTGGCCACGCAGCGGCTGGTGTCCAGTGCCACGCTGGATACGCAGAAGTCGATCCGCGATGCCGCCGAGGCGCGCGTGGCACAGATGCAGTCGGACATCGGCGACCGTCGTGTGCGTGCACCGTTTGCCGGCGTGCTCGGCATCCGCCAGGTCAGCCCGGGCACGTTGCTGACGCCGACCACGGTGATCGCCACGCTCGACGACATCGAACACATGCACATCGATTTCCAGGTGCCGGAAGTGGAACTGGCCGCGCTCGGCGTCGGCGACAAGGTCAGTGCGTCCAGCGTGGCCTGGCCGGGCCGCACCTTCGAAGGCGTGGTCAGCACCATCGATGCGCGCATCGATCCGGCGACCCGTGCAGTGACCGTGCGCGCCGACTTCGCCAACAGCGACCACGCACTGCGTCCGGGTATGCTGCTGGACGTGCGCCTGTTCCATCCCGAACGGCCGGCGCTGGTGGTGCCGGAAATCGCGGTGGTGCAGGTCGGCCGCGATACCTTCGTGTACCGCATCAAAAGCGACGACAGCGTCGAGCGCGTGGACGTGGTCACCGGCGCGCGTCGTGCCGGCGTGGTCGAGATCAGGCAGGGCCTGGAAGCGGGCCAGCGCATCGTGGTCGATGGCACCGGCAAGTTGCGCCCGGGCCTGAAGGTAGCCGCCAAGGACGCGGCACCGGCCACGGGTGCCAAACCGGCTGATGCACCGGTGCCGGTCGCGGCCGAGGGCCACGGCGGATGAAGCTGTCCGACACCTCCATCCAGCGGCCGGTGTTCGCCGTGGTGATGAGCCTGCTGCTGCTGGTGCTGGGCGTGATGTCCTTCACCCGCCTGACCCTGCGCGAACTACCAGCCATCGATCCGCCCATCGTCTCGGTGTCGGTCGACTACACCGGTGCATCGGCGGCGGTCATCGAAAGCCGCATCACCCAGGTGCTGGAAGACGCACTGGCCGGCATCGAAGGCATCGATACGATCAACGCGCGCAGCAACAACGGCCGCTCGCAGGTCAGCATCGAATTCACCTCCAACCGCGATATCGAGGCCGCGGCCAACGACGTGCGTGATGCGGTCAGCCGCGTTGCCGACCGCATGCCGGAAGAAGCACGTCCGCCGGAAATCGCCAAGGTCGAAAGCGATGCCGACCCGATCATCTGGTTCAACATGGTCTCCTCGACCATGGACACGCTGGAGCTCAGCGACTACGCCGACCGCTATGTGGTCGATCGTTTCTCCAGCCTCGATGGCGTGGCCCAGGTCCGCATCGGTGGCCGCCAGCGCTATGCGATGCGCATCTGGTTGGACCGCGATCAGCTGGCGGCGCGCGGGCTGACCACCGGCGATGTGGAAACCGCGCTGCGCAACGAAAACGTGGAACTGCCGGCCGGTCGCATTGAATCGACCGACCGCGATTTCACCCTGCGCGTGGAACGCAACTACATCAAGCCCGAAGACTTCGCGACCATCCCGCTGGGCAAGGGCCGCGACGGCTACGTGGTGCGCATGGGCGACGTGGCGAAGATCGAGCTGGCTTCGGCCGAGCGCCGCGCCTACTACCGCAGCAACGGTGAACCGGGCATCGGCCTGGGCATCGTCAAGACCTCCACCGCCAACTCGCTGGACGTGGCACGCACCGCGCGCGCTGAGGCGGAGCGGGTCGCGCTGACCCTGCCCAAGGGCACGCAGATTTTCGTTGCCTTCGACAACACCACCTTCATCGAAGCCGCAGTGGACCGCGTCTACGCCACGCTGGTGGAAGCGATGATCCTCGTGCTGGCGGTGATCTGGCTGTTCCTCGGCAGTTTCCGTGCTGCGCTGATTCCGGCAGTAACGGTGCCGGTGTGCCTGGTCGCCGCGTTCATCGCGCTGTATGCGTTCGACTTCTCGATCAACCTGCTGACCCTGCTTGCCCTGGTGTTGTGCATCGGCCTGGTGGTGGACGACGCGATCGTGGTGGTGGAGAACGTGCAGCGCCGCATCGATCTGGGTGAACCGCCGTTGGTGGCGTCCAAACGCGGTACCGCGCAGGTGGCGTTTGCGGTGATCGCCACCACGGCCGTGCTGGTGGCGGTGTTCCTGCCGGTGGGTTTCCTGGAGGGCAACACGGGACGGCTGTTCCGCGAACTGGCAGTGGCGCTGGCCGCGGCGGTGGCGTTGTCCGCGTTCGTGGCGCTGACGCTGACGCCGATGATGGCCTCCAAGCTGCTCAAGCCGCATACCGGGCAGGCGCCGCGTGGCCTGCATGGTTTCATCAACCGCAACCTGGAGCGCCTGGCCGGCGCCTATGGGCGGGTGCTCGATCACCATGTCGATCGCACCTGGATCTACCTGCTGGTGATGGTGGCCGCGCTGGCCGCCAGCTGGGGTCTGCTCAAGCTGCTGCCGTCGGAACTGGCACCGGCCGAAGACCGCGGTTCGTTCCAGATCATGATCGACGGCCCGGAAGGCGCCGGCTACGACTACACCGTGCAGCAGGTGCAGCAGGTGGAAGCGATGCTGGCCCCGCATGTGGGCGCCGACAAACCGATCGTGCGCGCCAACCCGCGCGTGCCGGGCGGCTGGGGCGCCAGCGAGGAAATGCATACCGGCCGCGTCAGCGTGTTCCTGCAGCCGTGGCGCCAGCGCAGCGAAGGCACGCCGGAAGTGGCCAATGAGCTGCAGAAGGAACTGGACACCATCCGCGGCGTGCGCGTACGCACGCAGGTGGGCGGTGGCCTGGTGCGCAGTGGCGGCCAGCCGTTCCAGATCGTGCTGGGCGGCCCGGAATACGCCGAGATCGCGCAGTGGCGCGACCGCATCCTGCTGCGCATGGCCGACAACCCTGGCCTGGTCGGCCCGGACTCGGACTACAAGGAAACCCGCCCGCAGATGCGGGTCAACATCGACCGCCAGCGTGCGGCCGATCTGGGCGTGCCGGTCACCGCGATCGGTTCGGCGCTGGAAACGATGATGGGTTCGCGCCGCGTCACCACCTTCGTCGACAACGGCGAGGAGTACGACGTGCTGGTCCAGGCCGGTCGCGATGGCCGTGCCAGCCCGGCCGACCTTGCCGCGATCCGTGTGCGCGCCACCTCCGGCGAGCTGGTGCCGCTGTCCAACCTGGTCACGCTCAGCGAAGTGGCCGAGGCCGGCACCCTGAACCGCTTCAACCGCCTGCGCTCGATCACCATCAATGCCGGCCTTGCGCCGGGCTATCCGCTGGGCGAGGCGATTGCCTGGGCGCAGCAGGTCACGCGCGAAGAGCTGCCGCAGTACGCGCAGGTGAACTGGAAGGGCGAATCGCGCGAATACCAGAGTGCCGGCGGCGCGGTGCTGCTGACCTTCGCCATGGCGCTGCTGGTGGTGTACCTGGTGCTGGCCGCACAGTTCGAGAGCTTCATCCACCCGCTCACCATCATGCTGACCGTGCCGCTGGGCGTGCTCGGTGCGCTGGTCGGCCTGTGGGTCAGCGGTGGCACGGTGAACCTGTTCAGCCAGATTGGTATCGTCATGCTGGTCGGCCTGGCGGCGAAGAACGGCATCCTCATCGTCGAATTCGCCAACCAGCTGCGTGACGACGGAAGAACCGTGCGCGAGGCGATCATCGAATCGGCGATGGTGCGCCTGCGCCCGATCCTGATGACCTCGATCGCCACCGTGGTCGGTGCGGTCCCGCTGGTGGTGGCCGGTGGCCCCGGTTCGGCCAGCCGTGGCACCATCGGCATCGTGATCATCTTCGGCGTGACCCTCTCGACCTTCCTGTCGCTGTTCGTGGTGCCGGCGTTCTACGCGCGGCTGGCGCCGTACACGCGCTCGCCGGAAGCGGTGAAGCGCGAGCTGGAGAAGCAGGAGGCGGAGTCGCCGTCGGTGGGTGGGCATGCCTGACCTGACCGCCAGCGGGGTCGGATCCCTTTCCCAAGAGGAAAGGGCTCTGACCCCACACCTGCAGGGCGACGGCTTCCTCCTGCGTCCCTGGCGCAATGAAGACCTCGAATCGCTGCTGCGCCATGCCAACGACGCCGAGGTGTCGCGCGGTCTGCGCGATCGCTTCCCGTACCCGTACACGCGCGAGGATGGCGAGGCTTTCCTCGCCGGTCGCGTGCTGGCCCCCGGCACCCTGAACCTGGCCATCGAGATCGACGGCCAGGCCTGCGGCAGCGTCGGGGCCCAGCAGGGCCATGCCGAGCGCGGGCACATGGCGGAGCTGGGCTACTGGCTGGGCCAGGCGTACTGGGGCCAGGGCCTGATGACCCGCGTGGTCGGACTGTTCGCACCGTGGGTGATGGACGAACTGCGCCTGTTCAGGCTGCAGGCCGGGGTGGTCGACTTCAACCTCGGCTCGGCCCGTGTGCTGGAAAAGAACGGCTTCCAGGAAGAGGGCGTGGACCGCTGCGCGGTCTACAAGCGCGGCGTGCTGCACGACCTGCGCCGCTTCGCCCGGGTGCGCACGCAGCTGCCCTGAAAGGCCGCCGGGTATGGCCCGGCGCTACCGTGGGGGTCACGGTCATTGCCGGTAGCGCCGGGCCATGCCCGGCGGATTCCTTCTGGCGCTACCGCAGCGGCCTTCGATCAGGGAGAATCGACCGGTCCCTTCCAGCCGACGGGACGTCCTCACAACCCGCCGACTGGAGAGAGCGCGCGTGGAAGCTACCGTACATTTCATCAACAGCATCATCTGGAGCAAGGCGCTGATCTTCATGTGCCTGGCCGCCGGCCTGTTCTTCAGCCTGCGCACCCGCTTCATGCAGATCCGTGGTTTCGTCGAGATGTGCCGCCTGACCGTGTCCGGCGAGAAGTCCGAGGCCGGCGTGTCTTCCTTCCAGGCGCTGGCCATGTCGATGGCCGGGCGCATGGGCATCGGCAACATCGCCGGCGTGGCCACCGCCATCGCCTTTGGCGGCCCCGGCGCCATCTTCTGGATGTGGGTCATGGGCTTCCTCGGCGCCTCCACCTCGTACGTGGAATGCACCCTGGCGCAGATCTACAAGACCAAGGACGCCGAAGGCCGTTACCGCGGTGGCCCGGCCTACTACATTGAAAAAGCGATGGGTCTGAAGTGGTATGCCATGGCCTTCGCCATCGCCACGATCATCGCCGCCGGTTTCCTGATGCCGGGCGTGCAGGCCAATGCCATCGCCGACAGCGTCATCAATGCCTGCCGCGGCACCGCGCTGTGCGGCCCGCTCGATGGCCAGGCCTTCGGCATGGAATCGGCGCAGGCGCTGAAGCTGGGCATCGGCATCGTGGTCGCCCTGCTGCTGGGCGTGGTGATCTTCGGCGGCGTCAAGCGCATCGCCAACTTCGCCGAAGTGGTGGTGCCGTTCATGGCCGCCGGCTTCATCCTGATGGCCATCGTCATCATGATCATCAACTACGACCGCGTGCCGGAAATGTTCGGCATCATCTTCAAGAGCGCTTTCGGTACCCATGCTGCATTCGGCGCGATGATGGGCCTGGCGGTGGAGTGGGGCATCAAGCGCGGCATCTACGCCAACGAGGCCGGCCAGGGCTCGGGCCCGCACGCGGCCGCTGCGTCCGAGGTCTCGCACCCGGCCAAGCAGGGCTACGTGCAGGCGTTCGCCATCTACTTCGACACCATGATGGTGTGCACCGCCACCGCGTTCCTGATCCTGGCCAGCGGCACCTATAACGTGTACTCGCCGGTGCCGGGTGGCGCGCCGATCTTCCAGGGCCTGGCCGGTATTCCGGAAGGCGCGGGCTATGCGCAGGCCGGTGTTGAAGCCGTGCTGCCGGGCTGGGGCTCGGCGTTCGTGTCGATCGCGATCTTCTTCTTCGCCTTCACCACGATCATGGCCTATTACTACATGGCCGAAACCAACCTGACCTACGTCAACCACAACAAGAAGCGCCCGCTGACTGTGCTGTGTCTGCGCCTGGGCATCATCGCCATGGTGGTGTTCGGCGCGTTCCATAATGCGACCCTGGCCTGGGCGCTGGGTGATATCGGCGTGGGGCTGATGGCCTGGCTGAACATCATCGCCATCCTCATCATCCAGAAGCCGGCCATGCTGGCCCTGCGCGATTACGAGCGGCAGAAGAAGCTGGGCCTGGATCCGATTTTCGACCCCGATGCCCTGGGCATCAAGAACGCCGATTTCTGGCGTCAACGCAAGCTGGAGTTGTCCCGTAGTGAATGATCCCTGGAAGAATGCCCGCCGTCCGTCATCGCGACCGCCGCGGGCCACCCCGCTGCCGCCGCGTGAGGGCGGCACCCCGCCACCGCCGGGGCGTGGCAACGACGAACTGCGCCTGTATGGCTGGAACGCTGTGCAGGCCCTGTTCGACAAGCGCCCGCAGGCACTGCGCAAGCTGTACCTGGTGGAATCGCTGATTCCGCGCATGCAGCCGGTGCTGAAGTGGTGCGTGGCCAACCGCGTCGGCTACCGCGTGGTGGAGGAGGGCGACCTCAACAAGCTGGCTGCCACCACCCATCACGAAGGCCTGGTGGCCGACGTGCTGCGTGCGCCCGTCGTACCGCTGGCGCAGTGGCTGGAGGATCTGGGCGAAGGCCCGGCGCTGGCGTTGTGGCTGGACGGTGTCGGCAATCCCCACAACTTCGGCGCAATCCTGCGCTCGGCCGCGCACTTCGGTGTCAAGGCGCTGCTGCTGCCGGCCGGCAGCACGCTGGCGCTGTCTGGTGCCGCTGCGCGCGTGGCCGAAGGTGGCGCCGAATCGGTACCGCTGGTGCAGTTGCCGGACAACGCACAGGCCATGGCGCAGCTGCGTGCGGCCGGTTTCGGGCTGGCCGCGACCCTGGTCGAGGGCGGTGAGGACGTGTTCCGCGCATCGCTGCCGGCACGACTGGTCTACGTGATGGGTGCCGAAGGCGAAGGCATGGACCGCAGCCTTGCCAGCGAATGCGACCTGCAGGTCTCGATTCCCGGCAGCGGCGCGGTGGAGAGCCTGAACGTGGCCTCGGCCACGGCCGTGTTGCTGGCGCAGTGGGCCAGTCGCCGCCACGGCTGATCCCGTCGTGCTGATGCTGTGTTGATCTCCTGACCCGGCCCTCGCGGCCGGGTTTTCTTTTGCGCGGCGCAAGAGCGCAAACGATGCACGCGCAGAAAACTGGGTCATCTGCGTCAGCTTACGTTGCTTCAAACACGCTTGATGGGTAGGCAAGCGATTTTAGTATTTGTCTCATTGCTGGGCCGTTTCCCGCGCCGCACGGTGGAGTTCCTTCCAACGTCGTACAGGAGTGGTTCCATGCATCGAATCCAACGCCGCACACGTCGCACTTGCCTGGTGCTGGCACTCGCTGCGCTTGCCGCACCATCGCTACAGGCCGCGGAACGCAGTCTGGATGGCGTCAATTTCACCGGGCCGCTGATCACTCCCAATCCCGCCGGCCTGCCGCAGGGCAACTGGTACATCGAGCCCTATCTGGTGCGGGTCGACAGCCGCGACCACTACGACAACAACGGTGATCGTCGCCGCAGTGCCGAGCACAGTGGCGCCTGGGCCACGGTGGTGCCGATCATCTATGGCTTCAGTGACCGGGTGATGGGCCAGGTCAATCTCAGCGCCTCGCGCTCCGAATCCGGCAGTGCGCGCAGCAACGGCTTCCGCGCCGGTGACACCACCGCACGCCTGCAGTACCTGCTGCAGGCGCCGAATGCCGATGGCACCCGTCCGGCCATCTCGGTCGCGCTGGTGCAGCGTTTCAGCACCGGCAGCCACGATCGCATCACCGGCAATCCGCTGGATGCACAGGGCGACGGCGTACAGCGCACCACCGCGGCGCTGGGCGTGCAGCAGGTGGTGTGGCTGGGCAATGACCGCCCCGTGCGCTGGCGCGCCCAGCTCAGCGCCGGGCCGGCACCGTCGCGCACCGCCATTTCCGGCACCAGCGTGTACGGCACCGCTGACAGCTTCCAGGGGCACATTTCGCGCGGCTCGGTACTGGGCCTGTCGGTAGGCGCCGAGTACAGCTTCAATTCGCGCTGGGTGGGCGTGATGGAAATGGCCGCCAGCCGCGAGACCGGCCAGCGCCTGAGCGGCTTCGCACGCAACGGCAGTGGTGCGATCGAACGGATTGAAGAGCACCGTCCGGCCAGCCGCAACGTCAGCCTGGCGCCGGCAGTGGAGTATCACTTCAGCCCGTCGCTGGGCCTGATCGCCGGCGTCGAATTCACCGTGGCCGGGCGCAACACCGGCCGCATCATCAGCCCCCAGGTCGCCCTGGGCATGTTCTTCTGAGGGGCTGCCGATGAACATCGAATCCATCGTCAACACCATCCTCGGCATCGTCTGGAGCCCGTACCTGGTGGTGCTGTGCCTGCTCGCCGGCCTGTACTTCAGTGTGCGTACCCGCTTCATCCAGTTGCGCGCGCTGCCGGAGATGCTGCGCCTGATGTTCCGGCACGAGCGCTCCGAAGCCGGTGTGTCACCGTTCCAGGCCCTGTCGCTGTCGCTGTCCAGCCGCGTCGGCGTCGGCAACATCGCCGGCGTCGCCATGGCCATCGCCTTTGGTGGCCCGGGCGCGATCTTCTGGATGTGGATCGTCGCCTTCCTCGGCGCCTCCAGCGCCTTCATCGAATCCACGCTGGCACAGATCTACAAGGACCGCGATGCCAAGGGCCAGTACCGCGGTGGCCCCGCGTACTACATCGAGAAAGGCCTGGGCCAGCGCTGGTATGCAGTGCTGTTTGCGCTGGTTACCGTGCTGGCCGGTGCGATGCTGGCCGGTACCCAGTCCAATGCGATCACCAGTGCGGTGAACGAAGCCTGGGACGTGCCGGTGATGACCACCACGGCGGTGCTGCTGGTGGTGCTGGGGGCGATCCTGATCGGCGGCGTGCGCCGCATCGCACGGGTGGCCGAATGGGTGGTGCCGTTGATGGCGGTGGCGTATCTGCTGGTGGCCGCGCTGGTGATGGTGCTCAATGCAGAGAAAGTGCCGGAGGTGATCATGCTGGTGCTGCGCAGCGCATTCGGTGTGGATGCAGCGTTCGGTGCAATGATCGGCACCGCCATCCAGTGGGGCGTGCGCCGTGGTGTGCTGTCCAACGAGGCTGGCATGGGCAGCGGTGCGCATCCAGCCGCCGCCGCCGAGGTCTCGCATCCGGTCAAGCAGGGCCTGGTGCAGTCATTCTCGGTCTACATCGACACGATGGTGGTGTGCAGCGCGACCGCGTTCCTGATCCTCTCCACCGGCCTGTACAACGTCTACGACCCGGCGGTGAACGGCATTCCGGATGAGGCGCGCCTGCTGCTGGGCAACCTGCCGGGCGTCGAGGCGGGGCCACGGTTCGTGCAGCACGCGGTGGAGTCCGCGCTGCCGGGCTTCGGCCGTTCGTTCGTGGCGCTGGCGATCCTGCCGTTCGCGTTCACCACCATCCTGGCGCTGTACTACATGGCCGAGACCAATATCAGCTACCTGTGCCGTGATCGTCCCGCGCCATGGGTGATGGGCGGGTTCCAGCTGCTGTTCCTGGCCGCGACCGGCTACTCGGCGGTGAACAGTGCAACGATCGCGTGGTCGCTGGGCGACATCGGCGTCGGTCTGATGAGCTGGCTGAACATCATCGCCATCCTGCTGCTGCAGAAGCCGGCACTGGCGGCGCTGCGCGATTACGAGCAGCATCGCCAGGCGGGCAAGGATCCGCTGTTCAACCCGAAGCTGCTGGGGGTGCGCAACACCAGCGTGTGGGAGGGCTGACAGGATCGGGTCAGATCCCTCGCCACGGCGGGGGCTCTGACCCATACCATCGCCCGGTGGGTGCGCCATTACTCGGTGGATGCGCCATTGCCCGGTGGGTGCGAACCTTGGTTCGCACCGCTCTTCCCACTGCGTTCGCCGGGCATGGCCCGGCGCTACCGCATCATTCGTTCGGCGGCGTGGTCGCCTTGGCTTCGCTGCCGAAACTGCCATCGGCTTCCGCGGCCAGATACGCGAACACGGTGTACGCGGCCACGTTCTGCGCCAGCGCCTTCGGGTCGATCTTGTCGAGAGTGTCGTCGGCGGTGTGGTGCAGGTGGAAGTAGTCCGAGCCGTCCTGCGCCAGCCATGCCCACGCGCCACCCTTGGCGGCCAACGGGCCGACGTCCGGGCCCGGACCACCCTTGTCGGCCTGGTACTCGATGCCCAGCGGCTTCATCACTTCGGCAATCTGCTTCGTCGCTTCGCGCGAGCCTTCCGGGTTCGGCGAACCGGTATTGAAGGCATAGATGCGGCCGGCACCGAAGTCGCTCTCGGCGGCCAGCTGGTGCAGGGCCACATCCTTGGCATGCGCCTCGGCGTAGGCCTTGCCGCCATACAGACCCTGTTCTTCGTTGGCGAAGGCGATCACGCGGATGGTGCGCTTCGGCGCCTGCTTGAGCTGGCCGATCAGATGGCCAGCGGCCATGGTGATGCCCACGCCGGCACCGTCATCCACTGCGCCGGTGCCCAGGTCCCAGGAATCCAGGTGACCACCGATTACCACCACTTCCTTGGGCAGGCTGCGGCCAGTGATCTCGCCGATCACGTTGTACGAGGTGGCGGTGCCGTCCCAACCGCAGTCCAGCGCCACCTTCACCGTTGTCGCGCCGCGGGCCAGCAGGCGGGCCAGCTGATCGGCGTCGGGCACCGACAGTGCTGCCGACGGCACCGGGGTCAGGCCGTCGTCGAAACGGGTGATGCCGGTGTGCGGCACGCGGTGCGAGTCAGTACCGGCCGAGCGCATCAGGAAACCGACCGCGCCCTTGCGGATTGCTTCGGAAGGGCCCTTGCTGCGGATCGCGCCGCCACGGCCGTAGTCGCGGCCATCGCGGAACGGCAGCATCTGGTAATCAACGAACGCGATCTTGCCCTTCAGCGAACCGGCCGGTGCGGCCTGCAGTGCGGCCAGGTCGGCGAAGCGGACCACTTCGGCTTCAACGGTGCCGCCCGGGCTGCCGCCCAGCGCCGTGATCTGCAGCGGCTGCGGGTTCTTGCCGGTCACCACGGCGTGTTCACTGCGGCGCTCCCATTTCGGGAAGGTCACCGGCTCTTTCCAGACCTTGTCGAAACCGAGTGCCTTGAACTTGGCTTCCGCCCAGGCCACGGCGCGGGCGTCGGCTTCGCTGCCGGCGATGCGCGGGCCGATTTCGGTGGTGAGCGATTCAACCACCTTCCAGCCGGTGTCGTCAGCCAGCGCCTGGTCGCGCAGCTGCGCAGCGGTGGCCAGCGACGCCGGGGGCAGGGTGGTGGTGTGCGGCGCCGCGAAGGCCGGGGCGGCCAGCAGGGCGAGGGAGGATGCGATGGCAAGGACGCGGCGACGCATGGACAGCTCCGGGAAGGGACCAAGCCTTGGAGCTTAACAGTCGTTCAGCCCGGCGCATGGGCGGGAGGTCATGGCTGCCGCGAACGCTGTTTTCCGCCACGTCCGGCAAAGCGAAAGCCCCGCCGGGGCGGGGCTTTCGCCTGCTTCTGCGGTAGCGCCGGGCCATGCCCGGCGAGCGCAGCGGCAAGATGGCGTCCCGCCGGACATGGCCCGGCGCTACCACCTTATTTCTTCAGGCTGTCGCGGATCTCGCGCAGCAGCACCACTTCCTCGGCCGGTGCGGCCGGTGCGGCGTCCTGCTTGCGCGACAGGCGGTTGATCGTCTTGACCACCAGGAAGATGGCGAAGGCCACGATCACGAACTGGATCAGCGTATTGATGAAGTCGCCGTAGCCGATCACCACGGCCGGGATTTCCTTGCCGTCGGCACCGATGCTGGCCGGTGACAACGTCCACGCCAACTGCGAGAAATCCACCTTGCCGATCAGCATGCCCAGCGGCGGCATGATGATCTTCTCGACCAGCGCGGTCACGATCTTGCCGAAGGCCGCGCCGATCACCACGCCGACGGCGAGGTCGATGACGTTGCCGCGCATCGCGAATTCCTTGAACTCGGTGAGCATTCCCATTGTTGTTTTTCTCCGGTGGGGGAAGTGGACAGCGCGCAGGGTAGCGCAGGTGATGTCAGCCGGCGATCACGCCGTGGCGCTCGGCCACGTTTTCCAGGCGGGCACTGAAGCGGTCGCCGGGCTTCAGCGCGGCCACTCCGGACGGGGTACCCATGAACACCAGGTCGCCGGCACGCAGCTGCCACAGCTTGGACAGCTCATGCAGGATCTCCGGCACGTTCCAGATCATCTGGTCGAGCAGCGCCTGCTGGCGCACCTCGCCGTTGACCTCCAGCGACAGGTTGAGCGCGGCCAGGTCGCCCACTTCAGCGGCATGCACGATCTCGCTGATCGGTGCCGAGGCATCGAAGCCCTTGGCTGCATCCCACGGATGGCCCTTGTCCTTGGCGGCGGCCTGCAGGTCGCGGCGGGTCAGATCCAGTCCGACGGCATAGCCGTAGACCAGCGCGTCGGCATCGGCCACGGCCAGTTCGCCGGCCGGCGCATCACGGCCGATCGCCACCACCAGCTCCACTTCGTGGTGCAGGTTGGCGGTTGCCGGGGGATAGGGGATGGCATCGTCGTGGCCGACCACGATCGCATCGGCCGGCTTGCTGAAGAACATCGGCCGGCCGCGGTCGTCGGCTGCCGGCACCGCTGCGCCCATTTCGCGGGCATGGTCGGCGAAATTGCGGCCGACGCAGTAGATACGGTGCACGGGGAAGCTGCCGCCACCCACCACCGGCACACGCGGCAGGGCTACGGCAGGAATCACATCGGAGACATCGGACATGCGGGCATCCAGGAAGGGCGTGCCCGCAGTCTAGAACGCATGGCGCCCGCCGTCAGCGGGCGCGTAGGGCGTGGATCAACGCGAGGCCGGCAGCACCGGCTTGCGCACCACGCGGAACTCGCCCTCGACCACGTTCGGGTCGAGCGGACGGGAAGTGCCCGGCTTGCGCGAAGCCAGCAGCTTCCACGCCAGGCCGACCAGGATCATCGCCGCACCGACGAACACGCCGATGAACACCATCGCGGCCAGGATCGCCAGGCCGAGCAGGCCCACGGCAACGCGCACCAGCGGGTGACGCGGCTTGCGCGGCGCGAACAGGGTGCGGAACTGGTTGAAGGCGGATGCGCGATTGAACATGGCGGCTCGATAGGCTGGGATCAGCGAAACCAGAGTATCGGGACGTGCCACTGTCATTGAGTGAAAAACTCGTTAAATATAGCCTGTGCTTATTACGAATCAATGACTTGTGTTCATGTTGCAGCCAGTCACCTGAGTGGGCGTGCGACAATGCGAGTTTACTGTCCGAGCCTTCGCCATGACTGCCGCTGCTGCCCTGATCGCCCTTGATGCCATTGCCGATGGCGCGTTCGCCGAGGTCGAGGCGGTGGTCGATGGCGATGCCGAGTCGCTGGTGTTGTACCGCGACGGTGCGCAGGTGCGGGCGTTCCTGAACATCTGCCCGCATGCCGGCCGCCGCCTGGACTGGGCGCCGGGCCAGTTCCTCAAGAGCCGCGAAGGCCACCTGGTGTGCGCCGCCCACGGCGCCTCGTTCGCGCTGGACAGCGGCGACTGCATCGCCGGTCCCTGCAAGGGCGACCGCCTGCGCGCGGTGCCGGTGGACGTGCGCGACGGGCAGGTCTACCTGGCCTGATGGCAGGCCTGGGGTTGGATCCGTTTTCCGCAGGAAAACGGCTCTGACCGCATCAAGCCAGAAGCAGTCGAGCATGGCTCGACTCTACAAAAGCATCCACGCATGGCGTGGATCTGCCGTGTCGACCAAGGTCGACACCTACCAAAGCAGTGCAGGACCCGCCCCGCCATCCCCCAGGAAACCAGCTTTTGACGTTGACGTTGCTTCTGCAGGTGCAGGGCGCAGCCCTGCCAACAAACCTCAACCTCAGAACATCAGGTTGATCATCAGCACCACCACGCAGGTGTAGATCAGCGACAACGGTCCGCCGACCCGCCACATCTCGCGTGGGGTGTAGTTGGCCGGGCCGGTGATCATCGAAATCACCGGGTTCGACGCCGTCATCAGGTTGTTGGACGCCGACAGCGCCACGATCAGCGCGAACGCCGTCGGGTTGCCGCCCGCCGCCAGTGCCAGGTTCACCGCAATGGGCACCATCACGATGGTCGCGCCTACATGGCTGATCACCAGCGAGAACGCCGTGGTCAGCAGTGCCAACGCCACTTCCAGCACCCATACCGGGATGCCAGTGGGCAGCTTGTCGATGGTATGGCCGGCCACCCACGCCGCCGCGCCACTGGAATCCATCGCCCAGCCGAGCGGGATCAGCCCGGCCATCATGAACACCGTTTTCCAGTTGATCGAGGCGTAGGCCTCGTCCATGCGCAGCACGCCGGTCAGCAGCATGCCGGCCACGCCGGTCATCAGGGTCAGCGCCACCGGCAGCTTGCTGGTCAGCGCGATCAGGATGGTCAAGGCGAAGATCGCCATCGCGATCTTGAACTTGTGCGGTCGCTGCTCGCCGGTCGGGTAGTCGGTCACCACCACGAAGTCGCGGCTCCTGGCCGCCTGTGCCAGGTCGGTCCAGATGCTGTGGAAGACCAGCATGTCGCCGGCGCGCAGCTGCACGTCGCGCACGTCCTCGCGGATCACCTGCTTGTCGCGGTTGATCGCCAGCAGGCTGATGCCGCGCTCCTTGCGCAGGCGCAGGTCGGCCGCGCTCTTGCCGATCACGTTCGAGGTTGGCGGCACCACCGCCTCGGAAATGCCGGCGCGGCTGGGGTTGAACAGGTCGCCGAGGTGCTTCAGCCGCGAAGACATGCGCAGGAACTGGTTCTGCGCGAAGTCGTTGATCTGCTCGCGCGGGCCCATCGCGCCGAGCACGCTGCCCACCCAGATGCGCATTTCCGCCGGCGGCGCCAGGCGGGTGTCGTTGCCGGTTTTCAGCGCCAGCAGCAGCGGTGCATCGTGCAGGTTCTCGGCCTCGCCCAGGGTCATGCCGACCAGCGGGCTTTCGGCACTGACCACCAGCTCGAACACATCGCCTTCGATGCCGTAGGTCTTGGCGAAGTAGCTTTCGGTACGCGCCGGAGTGACCCCGTCGTTGACCAGGCTTTCCTCTTCCACCAGCTTGCGGTCGCCGTAGTAGCGGAAGTACAGCAGCGAAGCGATCAGCAGCGCCACGCCGATCGGCAGCGGCGCGAACATGCGCAGTGGTTCGATGGTGGCCAGGCCCGAGGGCAGGTTGTTGTTGGCCGAGGCCAGCAGATCGTTCAGCAGGATCAGTGGCGAGTTGCCGACCATGGTCAGCGCGCCACCCATCACGATCGCCGCCGAAATCGGCAGCAGCAGCCGCTGCATGGTCAGGCCCGTGCGCGCCGCCAGTCGCGAGGCCACCGGCAGGTACAGCGCCATCACCGACGGGTTCTGCATGAAGGACGAGTTCAGGCCGGCGATGGCCGTGGTCATCATCAGCAGCCGTTGCTCGACGCCATGGCCACGGCGCAGCAGCCAGGCGGCCAGCCGGTTCAGCGCCCCGGTGCGGTCCAGGCCGGCGCCGAGGATGGTGGTGGCGATGATGCTCATCACCGCGTTACCGGAGAAGCCGCCGAAGATCTCCTCTGGCGCGATCAGGCCGGTCACGCCCAATACCACCAGCACCACCAGCGCAACCACGTCGGCGCGGATGCGCTCGAACAGGAACATCGCCATCGTGAAGCCGACCAGCCCGAGCACGAGCTTCATGTCAGTGGTCAGCGTCAGCGCGGTATCCATGTGGGGCGCAGCGTCCTCAGGCGATCATCAGGTGCGGTCGTACAACAGGTCCCAGACGCCATGGCCGAGCTTCTGGCCGCGGGTCTCGAAGTGGGTCTGCGGCCGCCAGTCGGGGCGAGGCACGCTGCCACGCGGGCCGGCGCGGTTGACCAGGCCGGCGGTGGCGTCGAGCACGTCCCACATCTGCTCGGCGTAGTCTTCCCAGTCGGTGGCGCAGTGCAGGCGGCCGCCCGGGCGCAGCTTGCGCACGATCAGTTCGGCGAACGCCGGCTGCAGCAGGCGGCGCTTGTTGTGGCGCTTCTTGTGCCACGGATCCGGGAAGTAGATGCGCACTTCATCCAGCGCGCCATCGGCGATCTCGTTCTGCAGCACTTCCACCGCATCGTGGTGGTACAGGCGCACGTGATCGGCGTTGTCGTCGGCCAGCGCGTTCAGCAGTCGGCCCACACCGGGGGCGTGCACTTCGATGCCGATGTAGTCGCGCGACGGATCGTGCTGGGCGGCAAAGCGCATGGCCGCGCCATTGCCGAAACCGATCTCCAGCACTTTGTGCGCGGGGCGGCCGAAGGTCGCGTCCAGGTCACGCGGCTGGCCGTTGTAGTCGATGCCGAAGCGTGGCCAGCGTTCGTCGAACGCGCGTTGCTGGGCGGGGGTGAAGCGGCCCTGGCGCAGCACGAAGCTGCGCACTTCGCGGCGGCCTTCACTGACGGTGAAGGGCTTGGGCGGGGCCTTGGAACCGGCACTGTCGAAAGGATTGGTCATCAGCCGATCAACCCATCGATCGGCGACGACGCACTGGCGTAGCGCTTGCGCGGAATGCGCCCGGCCAGGAACGCCTCGCGCCCGGCCTCGACCGCCTTGCGCATGGCGCTGGCCATCAGCACCGGGTGGCGCGCACCGGCAATGGCGGTGTTCATCAGCACGCCATCACAGCCCAGCTCCATCGCGATCGCCGCATCCGAAGCGGTGCCGACGCCGGCATCGACGATGATCGGCACCTTGGCGTCTTCGATGATCTGCAGCAGGTTGTATTTGTTCTGGATGCCCAGGCCCGAACCGATCGGTGCAGCCAGCGGCATCACCGCAGCGCAGCCGATCTCTTCCAGGCGCTTGGCCAGGATCGGATCATCGGAGGTGTAGACCATCACCTCGAAACCGTCCTTGACCAGCTGCTCGGCGGCCTTGAGGGTCTGCACCACGTCCGGGTACAGCGACTTCTGGTCGCCCAGCACTTCCAGCTTGGTCAGGTTGTGGCCGTCCAGCAGCTCGCGGGCCAGGCGGCAGGTGCGCACGGCGTCTTCAGCGGTGTAGCAGCCGGCGGTGTTGGGCAGGATGGTGAAACGCTCCGGCGGCAGCACGTCGAGCAGGTTCGGCTCGCCCGGGTTCTGCCCGATGTTGGTGCGGCGGATGGCCACGGTGACGATCTGGGCGCCAGCGGCCTCGGTGGCCAGGCGGGTTTCTTCCAGATCCTTGAACTTGCCGGTGCCGGTGAGCAGCCGCGAGCCATAGGTCTTGCCGGCGATCACCAGCGAATCGGGGGAGACTTGAACGTTCATGGCGCGATTATCGCTTATCCGCCTGAAGATGGGGTCACGCGATTGCACCGCCGGGCACGGCCCGGCGCTACCGAGGAGGTGCGCGCGTGGTAGCGCCGGGCCATGCCCGGCGAGCGCGCAGCGCGGTCGCTTCAGCCGCCACCCAGCGCGTGCACGATCTCCACCACGTCGCCTTCGGCCAGAACATGCTCGCCGTGGCGGCTGCGGCTGACAATCTCGCCGTTGACCTCCACCGCCACCCGGCGCTGCAGCAGCTGCTCGGCCTCGAGCAGGTCGTGGAGGGTCGCCGAAGCGGGCAGGGTACGCGGTTCGCCATTGAGCTGGATGTTCATCGGCCCATTGTCGCTGATGGCCTGCCAGGATCGGAATGCTTGCAACTTCCGCCGGGCGCCAGCTCCGGCACAGCGTGCTGTCAGGCGTTCAGGCGACAATCCATGCGGCGGCGCAGCGTGAGCAAAAGGCGGCGCGGTGAAACCATTCACCGTGCGCCGGCGTACGTACGCCGGGTTCCCACTTATTCACCCCACAGGAGTTTCTTCATGCAGCTCAGCAAACACCCGATCCGCTCCCTGATGGCGGCCGCGATCGCGCTGGCCGCGCTTCCGGCCATGGCAGGCGAAAACCCGTATTCGAAGGCGGTGTTCTTCGGCGACAGCCTGACCGATGCCGGCTACTTCCGCCCGCTGCTGCCCGAGGCCACGCAGGGGCTCTCCGGCCAGTTCACCACCAACCCGGGCTGGGTGTGGTCGCAGCAGGTCGCCAACTACTACGGCCTTAACAAGGACCCCAACGGCAACGGCCAGAACGGCGACAACTACGCTGTCGGCGGCGCCCGCGTGTCGGTCGAAGGCAGCGGTGCCCTCGGCGCGATCCCGTCGTTGAAGTCGCAGGCGGCCCGCTACCTGGCCGCAAACGGTGGCAAGGCTGACCGCAACGCCCTGTATACCGTCTGGGGTGGCGCAAACGACCTGTTTGCCGCCGCCGGCGCTGCCGGTGCGGGAGCGCCGCCGGCCCAGGTGCAGGGCATCATCGGCGCGGCAGTCACCGACCAGATCGCGCTGGTCGGCGCCCTGAAGCAGGCCGGTGCCCAGTACGTGCTGGTGCCGAACCTGCCGGACGTGGGCATCACCCCGCAGTCCCGCGGCCCCAACGCGGCGGCGGCCACCGCGATGTCGGTCGGCTACAACAAGGCGCTGTATGGCGGCCTGAAGCAGGCGGGCATCGAGTTCATTCCGCTCGATACCTTCAGCATCCTGCGTGAAGTGACCGCCAACCCGGGCATGTACGGCTTCACCAACGTCACCGGCACCGCCTGCAAGATCAACCCGGCCAACACCACGGGCAGCATCATCGGCTGCAACCCGACCACCTACGTCAGCCCCGATGCGTACCAGACCTATCTGTTCGCCGATGGCGTGCATCCCACCGTTACCGGCCACCAGCTGCTGGGCCAGTACGCCGTCTCGGTGCTGGAAGCGCCGCGCCTGCAGCAGGTGCTGAGCCACTCGGCACAGACCATTGGCCGTTCGCGTGCCGATCAGGTCAGCAATCACCTGGGTGCCCGTCCGGCTGATGGCCTGTCGTGGTGGGGTGGCGTGCGTGGCGACCTGCAGCGTTATGACCACGCAGACCTGTATGACGGCCTCGCTCCGGCCGGCCTGTTCGGTATCGACTGGGCACGCAACGGCGTGGTGGTCGGCGGCTTCGCCGGTTTCGGCCGCCTGAATGCAGACTTCGGCAACAGCCGTGGCGACTTCACCCAGAAGGACACCACCGCCGGCCTGTTCGCGGCATGGTACGGCGACCGCGTCTGGGTCAACGGCCAGGTCAGCTACACCTGGTTGTCGTATGACGTGAACCGCAAGGTCCAGCTGGGCCCGGCCACCCGCGAACACGGTGGTTCCCCGGATGGCAGCAACCTGACCGCCGCACTGAACGCCGGTTACGAGTTCGGCACCGAAGGTGGCTTCCGTCATGGTCCGGTCGCTGCGGTGATCTGGCAGAAGGTCAAGATCGACGGTTACAGCGAAAGCGCCGCTGCGGGCACGCTGGCCACCGCCCTGGGTTACGACCGCCAGAACGTCGACTCCACCGTCGGTCGTATCGGCTGGCAGGCCCGCTTCGATGGCGGCACCGTCAAGCCGTACGTGCAGGTGACCTACGACCACGAGTTCGAGGACACCAAGCAGGCCAGCGCCTGGCTGCAGACGCTGCCGGAGCTGGGCAGCTACCGCGTGCCGGGCCTGGACTTCGACAAGAACTACGCCACCGCCGTGCTGGGTGCGCGTATGGACCTGTTCGGCCTGCAGGGCAACGTTGGCCTGAGCACCACGGCTGCGCAGAAGCGCGCCCGTGATGCCTCGATCTTCGCCACCGTCAGCGGCAGCTTCTGATCCAGAGCGGGGTCGGATCCCTTTCCGCAAGGAAAGGGTTCTGACCCCGTCGCTGATGCAGAGGCCACCATTGCGCAATACCGGCCGCTCCGCATAGACTTTCACCCGCAATGCGGGCGTAGCTCAATGGTAGAGCTGTAGCTTCCCAAGCTACTGACGTGGGTTCGATTCCCATCGCCCGCTCCATGTCTCCAGCGGTCAGCGCAAGGCTGACGCTCGGCAATATCCGAACCGCTCATCTCATAGGCATGCGTGAACCGAGTGGCCATGTCCGTACTGGCCTTGGTGCGGGGTTTGCGCGGGAAATCCTCTCTTGCAACGCCCGCTGTCTCCCAGGCTGTGTCGCGCGGGAAGATTCAGTCGGTGCTCGGCTTGGGGATGCTAAAAGATCGTTAACTTTTGGTCCCCATCGTCCGCTGCCCGGAGCGAGAATGATCGCTGCACTTATGCCCATCAGGCGATGCCTTGATTTTTCAGGGCGATCCAACCGGACAGAATTCTGGTCGTATTCCCTGCTTGCCGGGTTCGTGGCGGGGGTGGGCTACATTCTGATGAATGCCAGCTCCTGGCTGATCGGTACCGATCTCTACGATGGGGAAATGTCCCAGCATCTGCAGGGCGCAGGACTGGCAGTGGCGATGTTTGCCGTCATCGTCCTCCTCCCGCCGATGCTGGCCCTGGCCGTTCGGCGATTGCACGATATCGACGAGTCCGGCTGGTACGTGGTGATCGCATTCATTCCGTTGGGTGTGTTCGTTCTCTTTCCTCTCATGCTCCTTCCGGGAAGCGAGGAAGAGAATCGATTCGGCGGAATGCCTGGAGTGCCGGGCGCTTGAATCAGCGTTCTGGTGCGAAGTGGCAGCCACCACACCCGCATGATTGTTGATCGCATCACCCTCCGCCGATACACCCAATGGCTGCCGTTCCTGGCTTGGGTCGCCATCTGCGTGGCCTGGTGGTCGCCCTTGGGTGTGGTCGTTGGCCTGGCCGCATGCCTTGCCCTGGGCGGCGTGCTGCAGCACTTCGATCTGGTCGGCGATGCCGTAGGTGGCGCACTGCTGCGCTCGCGGGCGACGCTGCCCTTTGCCACTCGGCCGCCCACGCACGATGTGCTGCTGGACTGGGGCGAGCTGGGTATGGGCGGGCCTGCCTACAGCACCCAGATGCTGTGCGATGGCGCCATCGTTGAAGGCGTATCGACCAACGGCAGTCACGATGCCAGCAGTGAGTGGCAGGCGCTGGCAGGAAGCGCGCTGCGCGTGGCCAGTGGCTACATTGATCGCAGCGAGGCCGTGATCGTCTACGACGAAGCGGACAAGAGGGTGATGCATCTGCTGACGATTGTTCCCAGCCTGTTCTGGCAGGAACTGCACGAGCGCCGGCAGCTTGGCGGAGATGCAGAAGCCGCGATGTGGCTGCGCGATCTTCCCGGTCGAGTGACCACGCTGCGCCCCTGTCGGGGTCTATGGCTGGAACAGGAACACCCGGCACTGGCCGCCGGGTTGCCGCAGGCATTGCGGCATGTCCTGCCTGATGGCCGGGTTCTGCAGGCCATCCCGCTGCTTCCCGACGACCTGCGCCTGACCGCGCATCCGACCCTGTTCACCCGCGTCTGCCCGTACGCCCTCTGCCTTGATGGCGAGGCCAGTGACCGTCACGCCTGCGATCTGGAGACGGTCATCGCCAGCCCGTCAGGGCGATGCGTGGTGGTGGCGGGTAGCGTACTTGATGGGGATCTGCGTCCCATCGAGGGTGTGTGGCTCGTCCACTGGCAGGGGCGTTGGCAGGCCATCGGCCGCCGTGCCATGGGCGGCAGCGGCAAGGCCCGGAGTGGTGCCTGGATCGAAGTGATCGAGGTCGGTGATGACGGTAGGCTTCGCTGCGAAGCCTATGAGGAACACTGGACGTTCGAGGCGATCACACGCATCCCCACGCCACACACGGCACTGGCACTGCCGGTGGAGTGGCGGGAAACCGGGCTGGCCGTGCGTGTCCGCGATGGACGCTTCTCGCTGCGCCTGCCCCGCGCGGACCAGCGGCCGTCAGTCACAGGTTAGACCGCTTCGAATCAAACAAGGAGGTTCCGGCATGCGTCGTCGATGCAGGCCGGGAAAGCGCTGGAAAAGCTGAAGAAATGGGCTGCGGGCAGTACTGAGTGCGGATGACCGGATTTCCGGATGACTCATGTGCCTGCCGCTTGCATCAGCTGCGCATACTCCTCGGTAAATAGCCCAGACAACGCCCGACGCTGCTCCGCATCAATGGCGCGTGAGGCGTTGGCTGTGTAGTCGAAATGCACCATCACGCAGCGTCCGCTGGCGACCTGCCGTTGCTGCTGGAACGCCTGCTGCACGATCGACAGCGAGGAGCGGCCGATGGCTTCGATGCGGGTCTCGATGCGCACCTCATGGCCGGCCTGGATCTGCTGCAGGAAGTCGATCTCGTAGCGGCGCAGGATCAGCGTCAGGTCACGCATGCTGGCCTCCTGGCTGAAGTGGCGGAAGATCTCCTGGCGACCCTCCTCGAACCAGACGGGCAGGGCGGTGTTGGTGACGTGGCCAAGCACGTCCACTTCGGAAAATCGCGGAAACACGGTGATCGTCATCGGCCGCTCCATGCGCACTGAACAGGTCCGCGCAGTGTGCCGGCTGCTGCCGGCCAAGCCACGCCGCACGGCATCATCCACCCGCCACACGCCCGCGCTATGCTGCGCGCCTGCCGTCCGATCCCGCTGCGATGAAGCTCGCCATCCTGTCCCGCAACAGCACCCTGTATTCCACCCGCCGGCTGGTCGAGGCGGCGCGCGCGCGCGGCCACACCGTACGCATCCTCGACCCGCTGCGCTGCTACATGCGCATCGCCGCCGATGGCTTCTCGATGCACTACAAGGGCCGGCCGATGACCGGCGTGGACATGGTCATCCCGCGCATCGGCGCTTCGATCACCCGTTATGGCACCGCCGTGCTGCGCCAGTTCGAGCTGATGGGCGCGCGTACCCCCAATCCGTCCGATGCGATCCTGCGTTCGCGCGACAAGCTGCGCGCGCACCAGTTGCTGGCGGCCAAGGGAATCGACATGCCGGTCACGGTGTTCGGCGACAACCCCGACGACACCGTCGACCTGCTGTCCATGCTCGGCCCGCCGCCGCACGTGGTGAAGCTCAACGAGGGTACCCAGGGCCGTGGCGTGATCCTCACCGAGAAGGCCAGCGCCTCGCGCGGCATCGTAGAGGCCCTGCGTGGGCTGTACGCAAACTTCCTGATGCAGGAGTTCATTGGCGAGGCCAAGGGCGCCGACCTGCGCTGCTTCGTGGTGGGCGACCAGGTGGTGGCCTCGATGCAGCGGCAGGCCCCGGAAGGCGACTTCCGTTCCAACCTGCATGCCGGGGGGACCGCCGTGGCGGCCAAGGCCAGCCGTGCCGAGCAGCAGGTGGCGGTGCGCTCGGCCAAGGCACTGGGCCTGTCGGTGTGCGGGGTGGACCTGATCCGCTCCGCACGCGGGCCGCTGGTGCTGGAAATCAATTCGACGCCCGGGCTGGAAGGGATCGAGGCCGCCTGCGGAGTGGACGTGGCCACGCGGATCATCGAACACGTCGAGAAGCTGAAAAAACCTTGATATTTCAGCTGGTTGTGATTCTCATGGGCAAATGAGGCCGGCTTTAACACGCCTTTAATCGGGGCGGGCGTAGCCTTCAGCGAACCGCAGCTCTGCCTCTCAGCAGGATCGGTATCGGGATACAACTTCAGACCCAGGCGGGGGCACCGCCTGGGTCTTTTTTATGCCTGCCGAAGGCCCCTTGTGGAGGCCGCGTGACGGCCGTACAGTGCGCCCATCGTTCCTGGATGGATCGGAGGCTGGCGATGTACCGCATCACGATGATCGCGTTGTTGCTGGGTCTGGCCGGGGCCGCTGCGGCCAAGCCGGAAAAATCGGTGGTACAGATGGACCGGCAGTCGCCGGTGGCCGAACAGGTGCGCCGGGTCGAAAAGGCCCTCGACGATGGCGATTACAGCGAAATCTCCGCCGACGATCGCGTCCAGGTGCGGGAGGCGTTGGCCCGCATCACCGCGCGGATGGGCGACCACCAGAGCCTGCAGGAGCTGCCGGCACCGGTGCAGGGCGAAGTCTTCAATGACCAGGAGCGGATCAACACCCTGCTCACCCGCGCCCACGAGGACAGCCGGCAGATCTGCCAGCACACCCGCAGCACCGGCAGCAACATGCCCAAGAGCCGCTGCCTGACCGTGGCCGAACGCCGCCGGATCGAAGAGAAGGGCAAGGCGCTTCTGAATGACCAGCGCACCTTCAACAATTTCAATCCAGCCAGCTCGCGATAAGGCCCTTTCCACCCCGTCGATTGGCACTTGCTGGCGTGAAGGCGGTGCGAATAGAGTCGGGATTCACTACAGACAAGGATTTGTTTGCCATGAAACAGGCTTTGATGACGGCCGTCCTGGTGTCGGGACTCGCCTTGGCCAGTACCGCATCGGCATCCAAGGGCAAGGAAATCTTCGTGCCCGGGCAGCCGCTGCAGCAGCAGATCGCGCGTATCGAGGTGGAGCTCAAGGATGGCGAGACCTATTCGGAACTGAAGCAGGATGAGCGTGCCCGCGTCAGCGAGGCGTTGGGGCGCATGCGTGGTGCGGTCGAGCAGTACCCCACGCGTGAGGCCATGCCTGAACCGGTACAAACCCAGGTCTTCAACGATCAGCAGGTCGTGAACACAGTTTTGACACAGGCGCGTGAAGATAGTCGTCTAATATGCCAACGTGAAAAGCCCATTGGTTCCAACCGAACCACCACGCAGTGCATGACCGTTGCCGAACGCGCCCGGCAGAAAGAACGGGCACAGCAGGACATGGGCCAGGTCATGCGCGCCGGCAGAACAGTCAATTAGAGGTGACAGTGAGAATCCTGGTAATCGAAGACAACAGCGACATTGCGGCCAACCTGGGCGACTACCTGGAGGACCGCGGGCATACGGTGGACTTCGCCGCTGACGGGGTCACCGGCCTGCATCTGGCCGTGGTGCACGAGTTCGACGCGATCGTGCTGGATCTCAACCTGCCAGGCATGGACGGCATCGAAGTGTGCCGCAAGCTGCGCAATGAAGCGCGCAAGCAGACCCCGGTACTGATGCTGACCGCCCGCGATTCGCTGGACAACAAGCTGGCGGGTTTCGATTCCGGTGCCGACGACTACCTGATCAAGCCGTTCGCGCTGCAGGAAGTGGAAGTGCGTCTGAACGCCCTGTCGCGTCGCGGCAAGGGCGTGCAGACCCGCGTGCTGGAAACCGGCGACCTGGAATACAACCTGGATACGCTGGAAGTGCGCCGCCAGGGCAAGCTGCTGCAGCTCAACCCGACCGCGCTGAAGATCCTGCAGGCGCTGATGGAAGCGGCCCCGGCCGTGGTGACCCGCCAGGAGCTGGAAACCCGCGTGTGGGGCGAGGAACTGCCCGACTCCGATTCGCTGCGCGTGCATATCCATGGCCTGCGTGCGGTGGTCGACAAGCCGTTTGAAGTACCGCTGATCCAGACCCGCCATGGCATCGGATACCGCATCGCCACCCCGGAAGCCTGATTCCGTGGCAGCCAAGGGGGAGCGCCGGCGTACGCCGTATCGGCGGCGCCTGCGCAGCCGCATCATCGTGTCGTTCGTGTTGTTGGGCTTCTGCCTGACAACACTGTTCGCGTTCGCCACCAACTGGGCCCGCCTTCGCGTGGAAAACCAGCTGGTGGAAGAGTTGATGAACCGCAACATCGACGAGTACGCGCGGCGCTATTACGAACATCCGGGCCACAACCCGGATGCCCCCGTGCTGCAGATCAAGGCGTACGCGTACTCCAAGGACAAATTCGACCGGGTGCGCGAAGAGCGCGCGCAATGGGCCGGCTTCTCCGATGGCATCCACAGCGTCAGCGGTGATGAGCACGGCGAGGCGTATTCCTACAAGCTGGCGGTACGCAAGACGCCTGACGCCTGGTTCTTCCTCGCCTATGACATGACCGACAGCGTGCGCGGTGGCAAGCAGCTCAACCGCGCGCTGGTGCTGTCGGTGCTGGTGTTCAGTGTGCTGTCGCTGGTGCTGGGCTGGTGGTCGGCGTCGAAGGTGATGAAGCCGGTGTCGGACCTGGCCGCGCGGCTGCGTGCCTATCGCGGCGGCACCAGTGACCCGGAACCCCTGGCGCCACGCTTCCCCGACGACGAAGTGGGGCAGCTGGCACAGGCGCTGGACGACTATTCCTCGCGGCTGACCGAAGTGGTGCAGCGCGACCGTGAGTTCAACGCCGACGTCAGCCACGAACTGCGCACGCCGCTGGCGGTGATCCGTGGCGCTACCGAACTGCTGCTGACCCGGCCCGGCCTGGACGAAAAGGTGCTGCAGCGCCTGCAGCGCATCCAGCGCGCCGAACAGCAGTGCAGCGACCTGATCGGCGCGCTGTTGCTGCTGTCGCGCAACGAGCGCGGGCAGGGCACCAGCAACGTGGCCCGCGTGGCCGAGCAGCTGCTGGACGCGCATCGCGCGCAGTTGGGCGGCAAGCCGCTGGAGCTGCTGCTGGAAGGCGAGCGCAACCTGGTCATCGACGCACCCGAAGCCGCCTTGTCGGTGGCGCTGGGCAACCTGATCGGCAATGCGGTGAAGTACTCGCAGGATGGCGAAGTACGCGTGTTCGTCGGCACCAACTCGGTGTCGGTGACCGACAGTGGCCCGGGCCTGAGTGAGGAAGACGCGGCCAAGCTGTTCCAGCGTGGCTACCGCGGCACCCATGCCGGCCACTCGCAGGGCGGAGGTATCGGCCTGTCGATCGTCAGCCGCCTGTGCGATCTGTACGGCTGGCAGGTGAGCGTGCGCCCCGGCGGCGAACGCGGCGTGATCGCCACCCTGACGTTCTCGCCGAAGCCGTTGTAAGCGGTAGGTGTCGCCGTTGTAGAGCCGAGCCCATGCTCGGCTGCCTTGGGCCCCCGGAGCCGAGCATAGGCTCGGCTCTACAGTAGATCCACTTCGCGCATGGATGCCCAATCAGTAGATCCACGTCATGCGTGGATGCGCTTCGGTAGTGCCGGCCGCTGGCCGGCAACCAGGCCTCAACCCCCAGCCAACTCCAGATACCGCGCATGCAGCCGTTCCACCTGCACCTGCAGGTCCTTCGGCTGTCCGTCGTTGACCACCACATCATCGGCCAGCGCCAAGCGCTGCGTGCGGCTGGCCTGCGCAGCAATCATGCTGTCAGCCAGCGCGGCATCAATTCCATCACGCAGCATCAGCCGGGCATGCTGCACGGCTTCCGGCGCATCCACCAGCAACACCCGGTCCAGCCATGGGTAGGCCTGCCGCCCACCGACCTCGGTCAGCAGCGGAATGGCGGCAATTGCATAGGGGCTGGTGGCCTGCTCACACTGCTGTTGCATCAGCAGACGGATGGCCGGGTGGGTGATGGCCTCCAACGCCGTCCGCTCGGCCGGGTCGGCAAACACGTGGGCGCGCAGCCGGGCCCGGTCCAGGCCGCCATCGGCCAGCAGCATGTCGGCGCCGAAACGCTCGGCGATGCGAGCCAAGGCTGGGCTGCCGGCGGCGACCACGGCCCGTGCGGCCAGATCGGCGTCGGCCACCACGATCCCCAGCGCCTCGAAGCGCCGGGTCACTTCACTCTTGCCGGAGGCGATGCCGCCGGTCAGGCCCACCACATAGCGGCTCATGGGGACTCCCCTCAGCGCAGCCCGCTCATCAGCAGGTACTGCTCCACCACGGGAGCGCCCCACATGAAGTACAACCAGCCGGCGATGGCCAGGTAGGGGCCGAACGGGATCGGTGTGGCACGGTCACGGCCCCGGCTGTACAGCCAGATCGAGCCGATGATGGCGCCCAGCACCGACGACAGCAGGATGATCGGCAGGATGCCCTTCAACCCGCACCAGGCGCCCAATGCGGCCAGCAGCTTGAAATCGCCATGGCCCATGCCTTCCTTGCCGGTCAGCTGCTTGAACAGCCACCACACCGTCCACAGCGACAGGTAACCCACCGCCGCACCCACCAGGGCGGGCTTGGCCGGCATGTACAGGTTGTCTATGCTGCCTATCAGGCCCAGCCACATCAGCGGCAGGGTCAACTGGTCGGGTAACAACTGCGTGCGCAGGTCGATGCCGGACAGGGCGATCAGGAAGCAGGTCAGCACGATGGCGCCGAAGCCCTGCCAGCCGAAGCCGAACTGCCAGACGCAGGCCAGCACCAGCACCGAGGTCAGCGCCTCCACCAGCGGGTACTGCAGCGAGATCGGCGCCTTGCAGTGCCGGCACTTGCCGCCCTGGATGATCCAGCTGAACAGCGGGATGTTCTCGTACCAGCTCAGCTTGTGCTTGCAGTGCGGGCAGTGTGACGGCTCGACCACGATCCCCGGAGGGGGTGGTTCATAGAAGTCCGGTTCCTCCAGGACTTCGCGCGCATCGCGCTTCCACTGCCACTCCAGCCGCTTGGGCAGCCGCAGGATGACAACGTTTAGGAAACTGCCCAGCAGCAGTCCCAGGGCGGCCGCGGCGGGGTAGCCGAGGCCGGGATGCTGGTCGAGAAAAGCCATTGATACCTTTAGCCGACGACGGCGCCGAGTTTGAAGATGGGCAGGTACATGCCGACAACGATGCCGCCGACGATGGTGCCAATGAATACCATGATCATCGGTTCAAGCAAGCTGCTCAAGGCATCGACCGCATTGCTGACCTCCTGTTCATAATACTCGGCCACCTTGAACAGCATGGCGTCCAGGGCGCCGGCCTCTTCGCCGATGCCGGTCATCTGGATGACCATGTGCGGGAACAGGTTGGTTTGCTTCATGGCCATGTTGACCGGGTAGCCCACCGAGACATCGTCCCGCATGCGCAGCACGGATTCTTCATAGACCTTGTTGCCGGTAGCGCCAGCGACGATGCCCAATGCCTCCACCAAAGGTACGCCTGCCTTGAAGGTCACGGCGGTGGTGCGGGAGAAGCGGGCGATGGCGCTGTTGTGCATGATCTGCCCGATAACAGGTACCTTCAGAATCAACCTGTCCATGGAGTGCCGCATCTTGGGCGAGCGCTTATAGGCCGCGATGAAGGTTACAACTGCAGCGGCCAGTATCAGTACCATCAACCACCACCACGACACCATGAACCGCGACAGATTGACGATGATCTGGGTGAAAGCGGGCAGTTCTGCGCCGAAGCCCTTGAACACGTCTTCGAACTGCGGCACCACCCATACAAGCAGGATGCCGCTGACAATCAAGGCCACTGCCAGCACCATGACCGGATAGAACAGCGCCTTCTTGATCTTGCCCTTCAGAGACTCAATGTTCTCCTTATAGGTGGCGACGGTGTCGAGCACCGTCTCCAGCACGCCGGCGCCTTCGCCAGCGCGGACCAGATTGCGGTAGAGGTCGTCAAACTGCACCGGGTGCCTGCTGACTGCTTCATAGAGTGAAGAGCCTCCCTCGATATCTGTCCGAACCGTATCCACCATCTTCTTCATGCGCGGGTTCTTATGACCGCTTCCGATGATGTCCAAGGCGCCGACGATCGGAACGCCGGACTTCATCATGGTCGCCATCTGTCGGCTGAAGAACGCGATGTCCTTTGACGATATCTTGCTGCCGGCCGCGCCGAACAAAGGTTTGGGCTTGGGTTTGACTGTGCCAGGATTTATGCCCTGACGTCGCAGCTCTGCCCGAAGCAGATTCGCGTTCTTTGCGACCTGCTCCCCCTTCATCTTCATACCCCGCTTGTCGGTCCCCTCCCAGACAAACGGCTGCAACTCCGTGGTGCTTCGCACCACGGGCTCCTTCTTGATCGCACTGCGACTGACAGACATGTTGGCTCCCCAAGACCCGCCATCCCCAGGCGGGCGTCTAGCCGTGGATGGTAACGGGTTCATTGCCGTCTGGGCAGGTTGTCAGCATCCCGGCTAGCAATTTCGTGCCGGGTGCCGACCAAAGGTGACGCACTGCGTCACATTGCCGCGTCCATCGCAGATTCTCATTCAGGGGGTTCCCATCCGCCAAATTGCTGCCATCATGGGCGCGGGGAAATCCAGGGGGAGACGTGCCGGGTTGGCACGCAACCTGCGTTGATCCACCCGCAGGGGGCAGGAGCCCGCTCAACCGGCTCCGGCCGGATCGATCCTGCCTTCTGAAATCAACCACCACTATCTTGGGGATGTACCAATATGAAGAACCAGAAGGGCTTCACCCTTATCGAACTGATGATCGTTGTCGCGATCATCGCTATCCTGGCTGCCATTGCGCTGCCGCAGTACCAGAACTATGTGGCCAAGTCGCAGTTCACCGCTGGCATGGCTGAAGTTTCGGCCGGCAAGACTGCTTACGAAACCAAGGTTAACGATGGTGTGACCACCGCCACTGAGTACACCACTGTCGCTAATCTTGGTCTGAAGAACAGTGATCGTTGCAAGATCACTGCCACTGCGCCGGATGACAAGGGCGTTGGCAAGATCGAGTGCGAACTGCTGGGTAACCCGAAGGTGCTTGGCAAGAAGATCACCTTGGATCGCGATGCCAACGGTAACTGGACTTGCAAGTCCGACCTGATCGCTGCTGACAAGCCGAAGTACGCTCCGGCCACCTGCCAGGGTTGATACGTAGCAATGAGTGAAGGAAGGCCCCGCATAGTCGGGGCCTTCTTAGTTTGTGGGTAATTCTGTTCGAGCCTATGGGGAGGCGCGATGCGTAGGCATGCCGGCTTTACTTTGATTGAACTCATGATCGTAGTTGCGATCATCTCGGTTCTGACCGCAATTGCCGTTCCGGTGTATCAAACCTACGTCGCCAGATCGCAGGTTACGGCTGCCTTGGCCGATATTCGGCCCGGCAAGACCACGGTGGAATCTGTAGCACAGGATAGTCGTAACGCAAATCTGGTCGATGCGGACTTTGTTGGCCTGTACCCCACTTCTCGATGCACTGTGATGACCGCAGTACTTGACGATGCTGGGGTAGCAAGTATCGGCTGCACTGTCTCGGGAGCGCCCCCTGTGAAAGGAAAGATCCTGTTCCTGAAGCGAGCCGCCGACGGCATCTGGACCTGCGACGGCAGCGCCTTCGAAGCGCGATATCGCCCAACGGGCTGCTGATCACACTTCAGCGCTCTGCTGGGATGTAGGCCGACCCTTGACGGGGCTATCATCCCCGGGGGAGTCAGGATCGTGTCTGCCAGGCTGGGAGTGCCGGGCAAGGCAGTGTTGCTCATGGATTGGCGATGCCATTGGCCGTTGGGTCGTGGCAGGTTCTGCTGCCCGGTGCCGTGCCCCTGGAAGGTGCCCGGCGCTGCCAGACCCATGAGCCAAGGATTTCTATGAATGCCGTAACCACCGCCAACCTTGTCGGCATCACCGGCCTGGCCCGTCGCCTGGTCCAGGATGGGGCCCTGGATGAGGCCAGCGCCCGCGACGCTATGGCCAAGGCCGCCGCGGCCCGCCAGCCGTTGCCCACGTGGTTCGCGCAGAACAAGCTGGTCAATGCCTCGCAGCTGGCCGCCGCGAATGCGGTCGAGTTCGGCATGCCGCTGTTCGACGTCTCTACCTTCGATGCCAGCCAGAATGCGATGAGCCTGGTCAGCGAGGAGCTGCTGCGCAAGCACAACGTGCTGCCGCTGTTCAAGCGGGGTGGCAAGCTGTTTGTCGGCACCAGCAACCCGACCCACTCGCTGGACGAGATCAAGTTCCACACCAACCTGGTGGTGGAGCCGATCCTGGTGGACGAGGACCAGATCCGCCGCACGCTGGAACAGTGGCACGCCAGCCACGACACCATTGGCAACGCGCTGGGCAGTGACGACGACGGTATGGGCAACCTGGATGTCGCAGCCGGTGACGAAGATCTCGGCGCCAGCAGCGGCGATTCCGGCATCGACGCCAAGGGCGACGACACCCCGGTGGTGAAGTTCGTCAATAAGGTGCTGGTCGATGCCATCCGCAAGGGCGCATCGGACATCCATTTCGAGCCCTACGAAGACGATTACCGTGTGCGCCTGCGCATCGACGGCCTGCTGAAGATGGTCGCGCGCGCGCCGGTGAAGTTGAACCAGCGCATCGCCGCGCGCCTGAAGGTGATGGCGCAGCTGGATATCGCCGAGAAGCGTGTGCCGCAGGACGGGCGCATCAAGCTCAACCTGTCCAAGAGCAAGCAGATCGACTTCCGCGTCAGCACGCTGCCGACCCTGTTCGGCGAGAAGGTGGTACTGCGTATCCTCGATGGCAGCGCGGCCAAGCTGGGCATCGACAAGCTTGGCTACGAGCCGGACCAGCAGAAGCTGTTCCAGGATGCCATCCACAAGCCGTACGGCATGGTGCTGGTGACCGGCCCGACCGGTTCGGGCAAGACCGTGTCGCTGTATACCGCGCTGGGCATCCTCAACGACGAGACGCGCAACATCTCCACCGCCGAAGACCCGGTGGAAATCCGCCTGCCCGGCGTCAACCAGGTGCAGCAGAACAACAAGCGCGGCATGACCTTTGCTGCGGCGCTGCGCTCGTTCCTGCGCCAGGACCCGGACATCATCATGGTCGGCGAAATCCGCGACCTGGAGACGGCCGAGATCGCGATCAAGGCGGCGCAGACCGGCCACATGGTGCTGTCCACGCTGCATACCAACGACGCGCCGCAGACCATCGCGCGCTTGATGAACATGGGCATCGCGCCGTACAACATCACCAGCTCGGTGACGCTGGTGATCGCCCAGCGCCTGGCACGCCGCCTGTGCGGCAACTGCAAGCGGCGCTCGACCCTGCCGGAGCATGCGCTGCTGGCCGAGGGCTTTACCCAGGCGCAGCTGGACGCGGGCATCGAGCTGTATGAAGCGGTGGGCTGCGATGAGTGCACCGAGGGCTACAAGGGCCGTACCGGTATATACCAGGTGATGCCGATGACTGATGAGATCGCCACCATCGTGCTGGCTGGCGGCAACGCGCTGCAGATTGCGGAAGCAGCGCAGCAGATCGGGGTGAATGACCTGCGGCAGTCGGCATTGAAGAAGGCGGCGGCAGGCGTGACCAGCCTGGCCGAGATCAATCGCGTGACCAAGGATTGATGCCGCGCGGCTTTCTGTAGAGCCGAGCCATGCTCGGCTCAATGCCCGAACAGCAGCCGAGCATGGGCTCGGCCCTACAGTAGATCCACGCCATGCGTGGATGCGGGATGTGTGAGGTTGCCAGCCAGCGGCCGGTCCTACCACGTTGGTAGGTGGATCCACGACATGCGTGGATGGGGTGCCGCGCATCGGGTCAGAGCCCTTTCCTGCGGAAAGGGATCCGACCCGGTCCTTACTCCATCCCCAGCTTCTTCAGCTTGTAGCGCAGCGCACGGAAGGTGATGCCCAGCTGTGCGGCGGTGCGGGTCTTGTTCCAGCGGTTCTCTTCCAGCGCGCGCTGGATGGCGCTGCGCTCGAGCTGCTCGATGTACGAGGGCAGGGCAGCGCTGCCAGGCTGCAGGTCGGCCACGGCTTCGACAGGAGCGGCACCGCCGGGGACGCGCGGAGCATGCTGCGGCAGGCGCAGGTCGTCTGCACCGATGCAGTCTTCCTCGGCCAGCGCCAGCGCCCGTTCCAGGATGTTCTCCAGTTCGCGCACGTTGCCGGGGAAGGCGTACTGGGCCAATGCCTCCAGCGCCGACGGCGCCAGCAGCGGGGTGGCGCGGCCGTGGCTGCGGGCCAGTCGTGCCAGCACTGCCGCAGCCAGCTCCGGCAGGTCCTGGCGACGCTCGCGCAGCGGCGGCACCCTCAGTTCGATCACGTTGATGCGGTAGTACAGGTCGTGGCGGAAGCGCCCGTCCTCGACCAGTTCGGCCAGATCGCGGTGGGTGGCAGAGAGGATGCGCACGTCCACCGGTTCTTCGTTGGCCGCACCGACCGGCCGCACCGACTTCTCCTGGATAGCGCGCAGCAGTTTCACCTGCATCTGCAGCGGCAGCTCGGCCACTTCGTCCAGGAACAGGGTGCCGCCGTGCGCGGCCTGGAACAGGCCGGGCTTGTCGGCGTGGGCGCCGCTGAAGCTGCCCTTGCGATGGCCGAAGAACTCGCTTTCCATCAGTTCGCCGGGAATGGCGCCGCAGTTGACCGGAATGAACGGTCCGGCTGCGCGCGCGCCCTGGGCGTGGATGGTGCGTGCGACCAGTTCCTTGCCAACACCGGACTCACCCAGGATGTAGACCGGCGCCTGGCTGCGCGCGACCTTGCCGATGGTGGTGCGCAGCACGTCCATGGCCGGCGAAGCGCCCAGCAGGCGTGCGCCCTGTTCGGCATTGGGGCCGGGCAGCGGGCGTTCGGCGTTGTTGAGTTCCAGTGCGTGCTTGACCAGTCCACGCAGCACGGCGATGTCCACCGGCTTGCTGACGAAGTCGAAGGCACCGGCCTTCAGTGCTTCCACGGCCAGGTCCATGCTGCCGAAGGCGGTGATCATCGCCACCGGCGTGCGCGGGTAGTGCTGGGCAATCTCGCTGACCAGTTCGATGCCGTTGCCATCGGGCAGCCGCATGTCGGTGATGCACAGGTCGTACGGATTGCTGGCCAGCAGCTCGCGCGCTTCGGCAAGGTTGGCGGCGGTACTGATACGCAGCCCCATGCGGCCGAGGGTCAGTACCAGCAGTTCGCGGATGTCGCGTTCATCGTCGACGACGAGGGCGCTGCGGGTTTCGTTCATGGGCGTGAAAGATAAACGAGGGGGCTGGAAGCGACAAATGTTTGACGCACAGAATCGGAATCAGGTGGGCAACAGCGTGTGCGGGCCGGGCAGCACCAGGCGGAAGCAGGAGCCGCCGGCCGGCACCGGAATGTAATCCAGCCGTGCCTGGTTGGCCCGGCACAGTTCGCGGGCGATGTACAGGCCCAGGCCGGTGCCATGCTCGGAGGTGGTGAAGAACGGACGGAACAGCTGCGCGGCCACGCTCTCTGGAATACCCGGGCCACGGTCCATCACGTCGATCACCGCGCTGCGCTCGTGCTGCGCCACGCGCAGCCGCACGCGTGCAGGCTGCTGGCCGATGCGGCCGTACTTCAGGGCGTTGTGCACCAGCACGGTCAGCACCTGGTAGAGATGCTTCGCATCGACCTGGGCCATCACCGAACTGTCGTTGATGATCGGCTCGATGCTGTCGGTCTCCAGCGTCTGCCCCTGCTTGTACTCCAGCACGAAGCGGCGCACGAACGCGGCCAGGTCCACGTTCTCGGGGGTGGCGCGCTCGCGCCGGGCCAGGCCCAGCACGCTCTCGACGATGCCGTTGGTGCGCTGGCACTGCTGGCGGATGATCTGCAGCAGGCGGCGGTCGCTTTCGTTGAAGCCGGTACCTTCCTCCAGCAACTGCACGGCGTAGTTGATCGCCGCCAGCGGGTTGCGGATCTCGTGCGCCAGGCTGGCCGAGAAGCGCCCCATCGCCGACAGGGTGAGTGATTCGGCGCGGCGCGAGACCACGCTGGAGTCATCCAGGAACACCAGCGCCAGTTCGCTGCCGGCCAGCAGGCGGGCAAAGCGCGGTTGTACCTCGGGCTGGTCGGGGTTGAGCTGCAGCGGCAGCTCGTCCTGCGCCCAGCCGTTGCGCCAGCGCTGCAGGCGGCGGGCCAGTTCCGGCGCGGCGCTGGTCAGGTCCAGGCGCCCGCTTTCGCCATTGCCATCGCTGTCGCCCAGCAGCATCGAGGCGGCTTCGTTGGCCAGGGTGATGCGACTGTCGGCATCCACCACCAGCACGCCGGTACGCATGCGGCGGATGATCAGTTCGTTGATCTGGAACAGGTTGGCTACTTCATCGCCGCGCTGGTTGGCCAGCTGCTGGTTGCGGCGCGCGCGGTTGCCCACCTGGAAGCTGATGAAGGCCAGCGCCAGGTAGCTGGTGGCGAACATCGCCAGTTCGGCCAGGGTGCGGGTGGGGTCGCCGCCTTCCAGTACTTTCCAGAGGTATTCGGTACCGGTGGCCACGCTTGCGGCGATCGCCAGGCCCAGGCCCCAGCTCAGTGGCAGCAGCGTGGCGGCGGCGGCGATGTTGAACAGCAGCGACATCGAGATGCCGGCACTGGCGCCGGGCAGGGCATGCGACAGCAGGGTGGCGGCGACGATGTCCACCAGTACGCCGCTGACCACGATCGGGCGCAGCCAGCGTTCGTTGCGGCCGATGGCCAGGGCCAGCAGCGACAGCAGCAGGTAGATGGCCGCGACGGTATCGGCCAGTCGCGGGTGATGGGCTTCGCCGACCATGGCCGACAACGGGCTGTACAGCAGGCCGGCGATGACCGCGGCGATCAGCACCCGGTACAGCGCGAAGAAGTACAGCTCACGCCGCGGAATCGATTCGATGCGGTCGATCAATGAAGCACTGGGTGACACGCCGGAACTCCCCTTCTGGCTGCCTGGGTCTGGAATCTGCGGCGGGCCTGCCTGGCGTCCCCTGAAGCCGGCCGGCACGTCGCGTCGAGTCTGCTCGATACGACCAGTATAGGGCCCCCGGCAGGACGCCGCCGGAGTCACCCGGATCGCGCATTTGGCCCGCTGTGGATACCGGTGGCCAGCGTCGGGCGGGGCGCAACTGCCTGAATGATGGTGGAAATCTGGCCGGGTCTGGCGTTTTGTACAGACTTCTTTGCGCCCCGGCGCTGGCTCGGCCACAATAGTGGGCCCGCCGCGGTCCATGCCGGCGCCCCGCCGGGGCCCTGAGGAATTGCGTGCGGTCGTTCCTATTCCCACGGTGACGCATGAATTTCCACGAATACCAGTCAAAACAACTGCTTGCCGAGTACGGCATCCCGGTCCCGGCCGGCAAGGTCGCTGCGACCCCGGACGAAGCGGTTGCCGCTGCCAACTCCCTGGGCCAGGGCCCCTGGATGGTCAAGGCGCAGATCCACGCTGGCGGCCGCGGCAAGGCTGGCGGCGTCAAGTTCTGCAAGACCACCGACGACGTGAAGGCCGCTGCGGCCAAGATGCTCGGCACCAAGATGGCCACCTACCAGACCGCTGGCGTTGAACTGCCGGTCAACCTGGTGCTGGTGACCACCGCCGGCGAGATCGTCAAGGAACTGTACCTGTCGGTGCTGGTTGACCGTGGCACCAAGACCATCACCTACATCGCCTCTTCGGAAGGCGGCGTGGAGATCGAGCAGGTCGCTGCTGAAACCCCGGAGCTGATCCACTCGCTGAACGTCGACTTCGTCGAAGGCGTGCAGGGTTACCACGGCCGTGATTTCGGCTTCAAGCTGGGCCTGACCGCCAAGCAGGCCGGCCAGTTCGCCAGCATCATGGTGAACCTGTACCGCCTGTTCAACGAAAAGGACCTGGCGCTGGTTGAAATCAACCCGCTGGCCATCCTGGACGACGGCAACCTGTACGCGCTGGACGGCAAGTTCGACAGCGACGACAACGCCGCCTTCCGCCAGAAGGCCCTGGTCGCCATGCGCGACAAGACCCAGGAAGATCCGACCGAAGTGATCGCTTCGGAGCTGGACATCAACTACGTCACCATGGACGGCAACATCGGCTGCATGGTCAACGGCGCAGGCCTGGCCATGGCCACCATGGACGTCATCAAGCTCAACGGCGGCGAGCCGGCGAACTTCCTGGACGTGGGCGGCGGTGCCAACAAGCAGCGCGTCATCGAAGCCTTCAAGCTGATCCTGTCCTCGGACAAGGTCGAAGGCATCTTCGTCAACATCTTCGGCGGCATCGTCCGCTGCGACATGATTGCCGAAGGCATCATCGCCGCCGTGAAGGAAGTGGGCGTCAAGGTTCCGGTCGTGGTGCGCCTGGAAGGCACCAACGTGGAAGAAGGCAAGCAGCTGCTGCGTGACAGCGGCATGGCCATCATCCCGGCTGACAACATCAACGATGGCGCCAAGAAGATCGTTGAAGCTGTCAAGAACGCTGCCTGATTCGACACCAAGGAATTCCCATGTCTGTTTTGATTAACAAGAACACCAAGGTGATCGTGCAGGGCTTCACCGGCCAGCAGGGCACCTTCCACGCCACTCAGATGATCGAGTACGGCACCCAGGTTGTTGGCGGCGTGACCCCGGGCAAGGGTGGCACCACCCACATCGACCTGCCGGTCTTCAACACCGTTGCCGACGCCGTGCAGAGCACCGGCGCCAACGCTTCGGTCATCTACGTGCCGCCGCCGTACGCGGCTGACGCGATCCTGGAAGCCGCTGCTGCCGGCATCAAGGTCATCGTCTGCATCACCGAAGGCATCCCGGTGCTGGACATGCTGCGCGTCAAGAACGTGCTGACCCGTTCGCATCCGGACACCGTGCTGATCGGGCCGAACTGCCCGGGCGTCATCACCCCGGGTGAGTGCAAGATCGGCATCATGCCGGGCCACATCCACAAGCCGGGCAAGATCGGCATCGTGTCGCGTTCGGGCACCCTGACCTATGAAGCGGTCAAGCAGACCACCGAAGTCGGCCTGGGCCAGTCCACCTGCATCGGCATCGGTGGTGACCCGATCAACGGCCTGAACTTCGTCGACTGCCTGAAGCTGTTCAACGAAGACCCGCAGACCGAAGGCATCATCATGGTCGGCGAAATCGGCGGTGACGCTGAAGAAGCCGGTGCCGAGTACATCAAGAACCACGTGAAGAAGCCGGTCGTCGGTTTCATCGCCGGTGCGTCGGCTCCGGCCGGCAAGCGCATGGGCCACGCCGGTGCGATCGCCTCGGGCGGCAAGGGCACTGCTGAAGGCAAGTTCGCTGCCATGGAAGCCGCTGGCGTCGTCACCGTGCGTTCGCCGGGCGACCTGGGCGCTGCCATCGCCAAGCTGGTCAAATAAGATCGACTGCCTCTGGCAGACGATTCTGTAGAGCCGGCCGCTGGCCGGCTGCTTGAAACAGAAGGGCCGCCTCCGGGCGGCCTTTCTGCGTCTGGCGTCGCGCGAACATCCGCCGGGCATGGCCCGGCGCTACCTGGCCGGATCTACACGGTAGCGCCGGGCCATGCCCGGCGAACGCGCAGCGCTACAATGAGCGCATTGCAACCACAGGCTGGATTCCCATGGCTTCGATCCGCATCGCGATGGCGCAGTTCGACTTCCCGGTCGGCGATGTCGCCGGCAACACCGAGCGCATCATCGAGATGATCGGCCAGGCGCGCGACGAGTACGGCGCCGAGCTGGTGATGTTCCCCGAGCTGGCGGTGAGTGGTTACCCGCCGGAGGACCTGCTGCTGCGCCCCGGTTTCCTGTACGAATGCGAGCAGGCGATGACCCGCATCGCGACCGCCTGCCGTGGCGTCACCGCCGTGGTCGGCTGGCCGCAGGCGGCCGGTGCGGTGGTCTACAACGCCGCCAGCGTGCTGCGCGATGGCCTGGTCGAGCAGACCTACCGCAAGCGTGAGCTGCCCAACTACGCGGTGTTCGACGAGCGTCGCTACTTCGATGTCGACCCGGACGGCGGCAGCTGCGTGTTCGAGGTCAACGGCATTCCGGTGGGCCTGCTGATCTGCGAGGACCTGTGGTTTGCCGAGCCGCTGGCCGACACCGTGCGCGAAGGTGCGCAGCTGGTGGTGGTGCCCAATGCTTCGCCGTACGAGCGCGGCAAGCATGCCCAGCGCGACGCCGTGCTGGCCGCGCGTACCCGCGAGAGCGGGGCGGCGATCGCCTACCTCAATGTGGTCGGTGGCCAGGATGCGCTGGTATTCGATGGTGCCTCGGTGGTGGCCGATGGCGACGGCACCGTGCACCCGGCCGCAGCGGCCTTCGTCGACCAGTGGCTGGTGGTGGAGTACGACGGTGAAACCCGCCGCTTCCTGCCGCACGTGTGGATGGACGATGGCGACGAGAGCATGGACGCACTGGCGTGGCGCGCAGTGACCCGGGGCATCCAGGACTACTGCCGCAAGAACGGTTTCAGGAAGGTGTGGCTGGGACTGTCCGGTGGTATCGACTCAGCGATCGTGCTGGCGATGGCCGTGGACGCGATGGGTGCCGAAAACGTCACCGCGGTGCGATTGCCGTCGCGCTACACCGCTGGCCTCTCCAACGATCTGGCCGCCGAACAGTGCCAGGCGCTGGGCGTGAAGCTGGAAGCGGTGTCGATCGAGCCAGCATTCAAGGGCCTGATGGAATCGCTGGCGCCGATGTTCGAAGGCACCACCCCGGACGTGACCGAGGAGAACCTGCAGTCGCGCAGCCGTGGCGTGATCCTGATGGCGCTGGCCAACAAGTTCGGCGGCCTGCTGCTGACCACCGGCAACAAGAGCGAGTACGCGGTGGGTTACGCCACGATCTACGGCGACATGTGCGGTGGCTACGCGCCGCTGAAGGACCTGTATAAGACCGAGGTGTTCGGCCTGTCGAAGTGGCGCAACACCGTAGGCGGTGCGCCGGTGATCCCGCCGGCGGTGATCAGCCGCCCGCCATCGGCCGAGCTGCGCGAGAACCAGCTGGACCAGGATTCGCTGCCGGCCTATGACGTGCTGGACGGCATCCTGTACCGCTGCATCGACCAGGAGCAGTCGCGCACGGAGATCGTTGCGGCCGGTTACGACGCGGCCGTGGTCGACCGCGTGCTGCGCCTGGTGCGCATCAGTGAGTGGAAGCGGCACCAGGCCGCACCCGGGCCGAAGGTCTCGCGGCGTGCGTTCGGCCGTGAGCGCCGTTACCCGATCAGCAACGGCTACAAGGGCTGAGGCAGGCCGCCGGGCATGGCCCGGCGCTATCTGGTAGTGCCGGCCGCTGGCCGGCAACCCCGTACACCGCGTATCCGCGCACGGCATGGATCTACCGGGCTTCGTCGAGCAGCTGTTCGAAGCCGGCAGTTTCGGTGGCTTCGTCGAACGGGCTGTCCCCCAACCGCGCACGCACGAACGCCAGCCCATCGACTGCCGCCGCATCCAGCGTGCCGCGGTGGTCGACCGGATAGCGCCGGAATGCCACGGGCTCTCCACGCAGGGCCAGCCCCGCGGCATACAGCAGGGTGGTCAGGTACGGCACGTCGCGGTCCTCGCTGCCATGGCCCAGCATCAGCGGCTGGCTGAAACCGCGGCGCGGCACGCCCAGGTAGTCGTGCAGCAACGTCCAGATGCCCGCCACGTCGGTCAGCGGTGCGGTGAACATCGCGCCGGTATCGGCGCCTTCCAGCGTGGCGGCCAGTTCGCCCAGGCATTGCCTGCGCGCCAGCGCGACCCGTGTACGCCCCTCATCGCTGAGCACGCGGTCGATCCGCGGGGCGACCTGCAGCAGGCCATCCAGCAGATAGGCGTGATAGGCGTTGAGTGCGCCGGGATTGGCGGTGCGGTTGTCCGGCTTCATCACCAGCGCGGTCAGTTCGACGGCGGTGGGCGTGCCGGTGGTGAAGCTGCCTCGGTACCGCAGTGATGGTCCGCCGTAGGTATCTGCGATGTGGCCGGCAGCAAGTGCGGCGGCACCGCCCTGCGAATGGCCGACCGACACCCAGCGCGGCGACAGCGTGGTGCGGCCGAGGTACTGATGGCTGGCCTTGACCAGATCGATGGCGTTGCGTGCGGCGGTGCGTACGTGCAGATAGGCGTGGTCACCGGGGCTGCCGAGGCCCTGGTAGTCGGCGGCGACCACGGCATAGCCCTGTGCCAGGAACAGGTCGAGGAAACGCCCGTCGCGTTCAGGCTGGTAGGGGCCGGACACGGAGGGGGCGCAGCGATCGGCGATGCCCTGGGTGCCGTGTGCCCACGACACCACCGGCCAGCCACCGACCGGAGCCGCGCCGGCCGGCAGGTACAGCAGGCCGGTGCCTTCGGCCAACTGGCCACGGTGGTCTGGGGTGCGGTAGTGCAGCTTGTAGGCCTGGGCGGCCTTGGACGGCACCCAGCTGGCGCGGTAGGGTGCCGCAGAGAGCAGGTCGCCGGGTGCGGCCGGGCTGGCGCCCAGCGGGCCAGCGGCCAGCGCCAGCACGGCACAGGCGATCAGGGCGGGCAGCGGCCGCAGATGGCGGGACGGTCGGGACATGGGGCGCTCCTTGCCGGCCGGGATGGCCGTTGCGCCGCAGTGTGGAGGGCCTTGCCCGCGCCGATTGGGACCGGCGTCGCATCCACCGGGGATTCGGAGAATTCCTAGGTGCCGGTCCCGGTGCGGGGAGGCGGGCTGGGAGAGTAGTCGAGCATGGCTCGACTCTACAAAAGGAAAGGGCCCCTTGCGGGGCCCTCTCTTACTTCTTTTCCAGTCGCGCGTTGCGCTGGCCGGTGCTGGCGGACTTCTCGCCGGCGAACGGGTTCAGCTTGCGGATCATCCACGGGTACTTCGGCCACTTGCCTTCCAGCCACGGGTGGTCCGGCTGGTTCAGCTGCAGGACGCGGCGGGCGTCGTCGGCCAGGGTCTTGTTGCCCAGGTGGGTGTAGGAATCAGCCAGGACGGCGACGGCGTCGTACTGGAAGGCGCTCTGCGGGTAGGTTTCCAGCAGGTAGTTGGCGCGGCCCGCGGCCGAGACCCAGGCGCCACGGCGCATGTAGTACAGGGCGTTGTCCAGCTCATGCTGGGCGAACACGTCACGCAGCTCCAGCATGCGCTGGCGCGCATCGGCGGCGTAGCGGCTGTTCGGGTAGCGGTCGACCACGATGTTGAAGTCCGAGTACGCCTGGTGCGGCGTGGACAGGTCGCGGCGGCTTGCATCCAGCGACCATACGCGGCGCAGGAAAACCGTACTGCGGTTGGAGTTGGCCAGGCCGCGCAGGTAGTACAGGTAGGCGATGTTGCGGTGGGTCGGATAGGTACGGATGAAGCGGTCGATGCTGGACACCGCGTCATCGTGCTTGCCGGCCTTGTACTGGGCATAGGCGGTTTCGATCATCGCCTGTTCGGTGTACGGGCCGTACGGATACTGGGCCACCAGGCGGCGGAAGCTGGACTCAGCACCGCTCCAGTTGCCACCCTGCATCAGCTTGTGGCTCTTCTCGTACAACTGTTCGACCGGCGTCCCTTCATCGGGGCGATCGCCCTTCTTGGCACCACGGTGGCAGCCGGTGGCAGCGATGACCAGCACCAGCAGCAGGGCGGTGAGGCGGACGGGCGCAGAGAGCATGACGGAGCGTCGGATCATGAGGTCGAGGCGGGACGCGGCTGGAATACGAAGGGTCGATGATAGCCTAGTGTCCTGTCCAGCGACTGAAACCGGCCGCCGGGACCCCAAAATTTCAAAGAATGCCCCCTGCCATGTCTGAACAACCCTCTGAATCGGCCCGCCAGGCCATCGTCCCCGACACCTCTGCCGGCCGCCGTTTCGACGCGGTCGTGGCCGAATTGTTCCCCGAATACTCGCGTTCGCGCCTGACCGAGTGGATCAAGACCGGCGACGCCCTGCTGGACGGCGCCCAGGCCCGCCCGCGCGATCCGCTGCGCGGCGGCGAGGTGGTCACCCTCACCGTGGTGCTGGAAACCCAGACCGACGCCCAGCCGGAGGACATCCCGCTGGACGTGCTGTTCGAGGACGAGTACCTGCTGGTGATCAACAAGCCGGTCGGCCTGGTGGTGCACCCCGGCGCCGGCAACCATAGCGGTACCCTGGTCAACGCCCTGCTGTTCCGCGACCCGTCGGTGGCGGTGCTGCCGCGCGCTGGCATCGTGCATCGCCTGGACAAAGACACCAGCGGCGTGATGGTGGTGGCCAAGACCCTGGAGGCGCAGACCGCGCTGGTCGAGCAGCTGGCCGCACGCGACGTGCACCGCCAGTACCTGGCCATCGTGATGGGCGCACTGGTGGCCGGCGGCACTGCCGATGCGCCGATCGACCGCCACCCGCGCGACCGCCTGAAGATGGGCGTGCGCGAGGATGGCAAGGAAGCGGTGACCCATTACCGCCTGCGCGAGCGCTTCCGTGCACATACCGCACTGGAATGCCGCCTGGAAACCGGCCGTACCCACCAGATCCGCGTGCACATGGCGCACATCCGCCACCCGATCGTGGGCGATCCGCTGTACGGCGGCGCGCTGAAGCTGCCCAAGGGCGCCAGTGACGAGCTGGTGGCCGCGCTGCGCGGCTTCAAGCGCCAGGCGCTGCATGCCGAGACGCTGGAGTTCGTGCACCCGATCACCGGTGAGACGGTGCGCAACACCGCGCCGGTGCCGGCCGACATGCTGCACCTGCTGAAGGTGCTGCGCGAAGACAGCGACGCCTTCGCCGCACGCGAGCGGGACCGCTGGTGATGGCTGCCGCGCTGCCGTTGCTGCAGGCGGACTGGCCGGCGCCTGCGGGCGTCCACGCGCTGACCACGCGGCGGCATGGTGCCGGCATCTCGCCGGCGCCCTTCGCGCAGTTCAACCTGGGCAACCGCCACGCGGCCGATGGCGACACCCCGGCCAACGTCGAGCACAACCGCCAGCTGCTGCAGCAGGGGCTGGCGCTGCCGTCGGCACCGCATTGGCTGCGCCAGGTGCATAGCAGCACCGTACTGCGCTTCAACGCGCCGCCAGTGGCCGGTGCCAGCGAACCGGTCGCCGACGCCGCGGTGACCTCGGTGCCGGGCGTGGTGCTGGCGATCCTGACCGCTGACTGCCTGCCGGTGGTATTCGCCGCCGTCGATGGCAGCGAGGTGGGCGCTGCGCACGCCGGCTGGCGTGGGTTGGCCGACGGCATGCTGGAGGCCACCGTGGCCGCCATGCACACCCCGCCGACGCAGCTGCGCGCGTGGCTGGGCCCGGCGGCCGGACCTGCCGACTACGAGATCGGCGAGGAGGTCTATCACGCCTTCGTCGGCCACGATCCGGCCGCCGAGGCTGCATTCGTGGCAACCCGTGCTGGGCACTGGAAGGTGGACCTGTTCGCCCTGGCCCGGCAGCGCCTGCAGGCGGCGGGGATGGACCCGGCGCAGATTCACGGCGGCACGGTGTCGACCATGGCCGATCCGGATCTGTATTCGCACCGGCGCGACCGTCGTACCGGACGCATGGCAACGCTGGCCTGGATCGCGCCCTGAGCGTGCCGCTGTTCGCGCGCGTGCTGGGGCCAGCCTTCGCCACCCTGGCCGCACCGGTGCAGGCACTGCATGCCGCGCCGCTGCCCTGCCGCTACGTGGGGCAGGCGCGAATCGAGCGCGGCCGGCACTGGCTGGTGCCGCTGCTGGCGGCGCTGGCGCGGTTGCCAAGGGATGGCGAGGCGTTGCCGACCGAGGTGGCGTTCAGCGCATACGGGCAGGGGGAACGCTGGGCACGACGCTTCGGCCGCTGGCCGATGGTATCGAGGCTGTGGGCGCACGAAGGGTATCTGCACGAGCAGTTGGGTGCGGTGCGTTTTGAGTTCGACCTGCAGGCCCGCGACGGTGGCATCGACTGGTCGGTGCGGCGGGTCTGGGCATTTGGCCTGCTGCCGCTGCCGACGCGCTGGTTTGGTGGCGTACGTTGCCGCGAGGCCTGGGATGACCAGCGCTACACTTTCCTGGTCGATGTGACCTTGCCCTGGGCAGGAGCCCTGATCCGCTATGAAGGCTGGCTCGAACCGCAGTGAAGCCGCCACCGAAGCGGGCGGCGCGGTGATCGTGTTCGATGGTGTCTGCGCACTGTGCAACCGCTGGGTGCGCTTCCTGCTGCGCTTTGATCGCAAGGAACGCTATCGCTTCGCGGCAATGCAGGGCGAGCGGGGCAGTGCGCTGCTGCGTTCGCACGGGTTGGACCCGCAGGACCCGATGTCGTTCCTGTTGCTGGACGAACAGGGCGCCTGGATCGATACAGATGCGATCCTGCGCGTGCTGGCAGGACTGGGCGGTGGCTGGCGCCTGACCGGTGCATTGCGCGTGCTGCCGCGCAGTTGGCGCGACGCGGCGTACCGTGCGCTGGCCCGCAACCGCTATCGCTGGTTCGGGCGGCATGACGCCTGCTATCTGCCGGCACCGGAGCAGGCCGCGCGGTTCCTGGATTGAAGAAAAAAGGGGACGGAGGGGATTAAGTCGTTTGTGCACAAACGACTTAATCCCCTCCGTCCCCTTTTTCCCTCAGCCTTCCAGCGCGTCCAGGTAGCTGCGGCGCCAATGATTGATGTCGTAGGTGCGCAGGTGCTCCATCATTGCGTGCCAGCGCTCCTTGCGCCGGTGCAGTGACATCGTTGCTGCGGTGGCGATGGCATCGGCGACGCCGTCCAGGTCATGCGGGTTCACCAGCAACGCCTGCTTGAGTTCGTCGGCGGCACCGGCCAGCAGCGACAGCACCAGTACGCCGGGATCTTCCGGATCCTGCGAGGCCACGTACTCCTTGGCCACCAGGTTCATGCCATCGCGCAGCGGCGTCACCAGGCCCACCGCCGCTGCGCGGTAGAAGCCGGTCAACGTGGCATGGGTGAAGTTCTGGTTGACGTAGCGCAGCGGGGTCCAGTCGGGTGCGGCGTGGCCGCCATTGATGTGCCCGGCGATCTGTTCCAGCTGGCTGCGCAGCTGGCGGTACTCGGTGACATCGCCGCGCGAGACCGGGGCGATCTGCAGGTAGGTCAGCGAGCCGTGCTGGTCCGGATGCCGTTCCAGGTAGCGCTCGAAGCCGAGGAAGCGTTCGGGCAGGCCCTTGGAATAGTCCAGGCGGTCCACGCCGATCGCCAGCTGGCGGTCGCGCAGGCTGCCGCGCAGGTTCTTCACCGCCGCCTTGGTGGCGGCGGTGCCAGCCTGGCGGGCGATCAGTTCGGTATCGATGCCGATCGGGAAGGCGGCCGCGCGGAAGCGGCGTCCCCCCGGTGCTTCCAGTTCGCCGTTCTCGAGTACCTTGCCGCCACCGAACAGGCGCAGGTAGGTCTGGAAACGGTCGGCGTCACGCTGGGTCTGGAAGCCGACCAGATCGTAGGCATACAGCGCCGAGAACAACCGCAGATGGTCCGGCATCGCCTGCAGCAGGTCGGCCGAGGGCATCGGGATGTGCAGGAAGAAACCGATGCGGCAGCCGATGCCCCGTTCGCGCAGCATCGCGCCCAGCGGAATCAGGTGGTAGTCGTGGATCCAGACGATGTCGTCCTCGCGCAGCAGCGGTGCGAGCTTGTCGGCGAACAGCGCGTTGACCTTGTGGTAGGTCTCGCGGGTGCCGCGATCGTAATCGACCAGGTCCAGGCGGAAATGCAGCAGCGGCCACAGCGTGCGGTTGGCGAAGCCGTTGTAGTAGCCATCGACCTCGCGCTTGCTCAGGTCCAGGGTGACGAACTCGATGTCGCCGTCCTTCTGCCGGTGCAGCGTGCCACTGCCATCACGCACGCTCTTGCCACTCCAGCCGAACCACATGCCGCCGCGTTCCTTCAACGCGGCCAGCAGGCCCACCGCCAGGCCGCCGGCGCGGTTCTCGCCCGGCACGGCCACGCGGTTTGAAACCACCACAAGACGACTCACGATGCCTCCTGCCACGACCGCGACAGGCGCATCGCGGCGGTGATCAGGCCGACGTGCGAATAGGTCTGCGGGAAATTGCCCCAGGCCTCGCCGCTGTCGAAGGCCAGGTCCTCCGACAGCAGGCCCAGATGATTGCGCTGCTTCAACAGCAGCTCGAACATCTCGCGCGCTTCTTCCATGCGGCCAATCGCGGCCAGCGCGTCGATGTACCAGAACGTGCAGATGGTGAAGCTGGTTTCCGGTTCACCGAAGTCATCCGGGGCGACATAGCGGTACAGCGAGTTGCCATGCTTGAGGTCACGGCCGATGGCCTCGACGGTGGCGACGAAGCGGGCGTCCATCGCGTCGATGAAGCCGATGTCGGCCAGCAACAGCAACGACGCATCCAGGCGGTGACCACCGAAAGTATCGGTGAAGTGGCCCCGTTCTTCGCTCCAGGCCTCAGCCATGATGCGGGCGTGGATGGTGTCGGCGCGCTCGCGCCAGTAGCGTGCGCGGTCATCGCGCTTCAGGCGCACGGCGATCTTGCACAGGCGGTCGCAGGCGGCCCAGCACATCGCGCTGGTGTAGGTGTGCACTTCGGTGCGGCCGCGGAACTCCCACAGGCCGGCATCCGGTACGTCATGCAGGGCGAAGGCCTGTTCGCCGAGTGGTTCCAGCCGCGCGAAGGTGTGCGCGTCACCGGGATCCTGCAGGCGACGATCGAAGAACAGCTGGGTGGAGGCCAGTACCACGCTGCCATAGACATCGTGCTGGCGCTGCACCCAGGCCAGGTTGCCGCGGCGCACCGGGCCCATGCCGCGGTAACCGGACAGGCTGGGCACTTCGTCCTCGTCCAGCTTGGCCTCGAAGCCGATGCCATACAGCGGCTGCAGGGTGCCGTCGTTGCTGGCCAGGTTGAAGATGTAGCCGAGGAACTGTTCCATCGTGCGCGTCGCGCCGAGGCGGTTCAGCGCACGCACCACGAACGCGGCATCGCGCAGCCAGCAGTAACGGTAGTCCCAGTTGCGCACGCTGCCGGGCGCTTCGGGAATGGAGGTGGTCATCGCCGCGATGATCGCGCCGCTGTCCTCGTACTGGCACAGCTTGAGGGTGATCGCACTGCGGATCACCGCGTCCTGCCATTCCAGCGGAATGGACAGGTAGCGCACCCATTCGCGCCAGTAGTCGCGGGTGCGCTGGAAGGCGTCCTGCACGTAGCCGCTGATCGAGCGGTCGAGCGATTCGTCCACGCCCAGGATCAGGTGGACCGGATGGTTGAGCACGAAGGGCAGGCCGTCGCGCACCAGGCGCACCGGCACGTCGGTGGTCAGCCGCAGTACGTGTTCGGGCAGGATCCAGCGCACGTGGTTGCTGCCCCAGGTGGACTCGGGTACGCGTGCGCCCCAGTCGGCCAGCGGCCGCGCGCGTACGGTGATGCGCGGGCTGCCCGCCAGTGGACGCACCTGGCGGATCAGGCTCACCGGGCGGTAGAAGCGATCGTTCTGGCGCCAGCGCGGAGCGAAGTCGAGAATTTCCAGCGAGCCGCCGTGGCTGTCGTGCAGCACGGTGCGCAGGATCGCGGTGTTGGTCAGGTATTCCTGCTCGCTGCTGCTGAAATCCTCCAGCTCGATGGCGAAGTCGCCGCCGGTCTGCTGGTTGGGGCCGAGCAGGGCACAGAAGGTGGGGTCGCCGTCGAAGGTGGGCAGGCAGCTCCAGACAACGCGGGCATGTTTGTCGACCAGGGCGCCGAAGCTGCCGTTGCCGACCACGCCCAGATCAAGATCGGGTTGGGTCATCACGTGCTACATCTCGGTTGCGGCCGTGGGGGTTGGCCGGGTCAATAGGCATTCTCACGCAGCCAGGCGTGCACGCTGCGTATGTCGGGCAGTGCGAATACCGCCGCGCTGGGTTCGCGTTCACCCACCAGCACACTCCAGCCATGCTGGCCATTGGCGGCGTCAAAGCCGAACTCATCGGTGAGGTCGTCACCCATGAACACGGGCAGGCGGCCACGGAACGGCAGGTACTGCATCATCCGTCGCACCGCGCGCCCCTTGTCGGAGCCGACCGGCACGAACTCGACCACATGGTCGCCGGGCTGCAGGCGATGGCTGCTGCGACCGCGCAGGTGGCGGTCGGCAAAGGCGCGCACATCGGCTGCTGCGTTCGGTGCGCCGCGCCAGTGCAGGGCCAGACCGACGCCCTTGTCCTCCACCAGCACGCCAGGGTGTCCATGCGCGAAACGCATTGCCTGCTGGTGCAGCGCGTGCAGCCAGTCGGCGGTGTCGTCATCATGTGCGTCGCGCAGCACGCGACCATCCTCGCCACGCAGCTCGTGGCCATGCAGGCCGGCGGCGGGAAGCTGCAGGGGAGCGAACAACTGGTCCAGTTGCTCGAGCGGGCGACCACTGACCAGTGCCACGGCACCTTCCAGGCGGTCGCTGATGCGGCCGATGGCTTCGCGCACATCGGGCAGCAGCTGCACGGCATCCGGGCGTGCAGCGAATTCGATCAGGGTGCCATCAACATCGAGGAACAACGCGCAGGCATCGTCCAGCAATGGAGGTGGCGGACGCAGGGGGAGCGGTTCAGCCATGACGCCCAGCTTGCCAGCGCGGGCGTGTACGTGGGGTCGAGGGCAGGCTACGGATCTGGTAGTGCCGGCCGCTGGCCGGCAACGTCATGGTCCATGGATGCACCCTGCGGTTGCCGGCCAGCGGCCGGCACTACCGTGTCGTGCGGACCAACGGTCCGCACCCACCCAGAGCGATCACCTCCGGTGGGTGCCGACCGTTGGTCGGCACGAAGGGCAGCCTGCATGGAACGCAGACAGTGCGGACCAACGGTCCGCACTCACCCAAGGCAATCACACCCAATGCGATCAGAACGTATAGCGGACGCGGCCGTAGTAATACGCGCCGTTGCTGCCGATCGGCGACAGTACGTCGTACGGCAGGTTGCCGAAGTAGTGGATATCGCTGTTGGATCGATCCGGGTAGTTGTCGGTCAGGTTCTGGCCGCCGATGGCCACGCTCCACTGCGGGGTGATGCGGTACTCCACTTCCGCATCCAGCTGCCACTCGGCCTGGTAGGTCTGGCGTGGGATGTAGCCATCACCAAAGTTGAACACGCGGGTGGCGCTGCCATAGCGGTTCACGCGGGTGCTCAGCGACCAGTGGTCGTTGCTCCAGGCGGCCGAGAAGCTGCCACGGGTGCGCGGCGTGGCATCGGTGAGGGTATTGGTCTCTTCGATACCAAACAGCACGTAGTCCGGATTCAGTGCACGCAGTTGTGCCGGCGTGGCCAGCACGTTCTTCAGTGTGGTCTTGGTGTACGCGTAGGTGCCGGTCAGCAGCAGCTGGCCATCGCCCAGCGATTGCCGCCAGTTGCTCACCAGCTCGGCACCGCGGGTGCGGGTATCGGCGGCGTTGACGAAGAAACTGGCGCTCTGAAGGCCGGTGACGCCGTAGTTGGCCGCCACGTAGTCGGTCAGTGCAGCGCCGGTGATGCTCTCCGAGAGCGCGATGCGGTCATCGATGTCGATCTGGAAGAAGTCCAGCGACAGGTCGAAGTGCTCACCGATGCGGCTGGTGAAGCCCAGCGAGGTGTTGATCGACTTTTCCGGCTTCAGATTCTGCGCACCCAGGCCACGCGCGATCGGATTGTTGACCGACAACAGGCGGCCCTGCACCAGCTGGCCGCCGGCGTTGTAGCCGGTGGAGGTGGACTCGTAGCCGATCTGTGCCAGCGACGGCGCACGGAAGTTGTTGGAGATGGCGCCGCGCAGCGCGAACGCCGGGGTGAACTCATAGCGCAGGCCGAGCTTGCCGGTCAGTTCACCGCCGAAATCGTCGTTGTGCTCGTAGCGCGCGGCCAGATCGGAGGAGAACTTCTCGCCGAACTGGCTGGACAGGCTGGCGTAGGCGCTGGCGACATCGCGCGACAGGTGGGCCGCATCCTGCGGGGTCAGGCCGCCACCGGCCTGCGAGCCGGTCGGGCGATCGGTGTAGGGGCCTGCGGCGTAGCTGGCCGGGTCACCCGGGCGGGTCTGGTAGCGCTCATGGCGCGCTTCCACGCCCAGGCCCAGGGTGTGGCTGATGCTGTCGCTCTGGGTGAACACGCGACTCAGATCGAGGTTGCCCACAGTCTGTGCGTACTTGTAGTCAGCGGTCTTGAAGCGGGTCGGGCTGGTTGGGCCCAGCGACGCGTTGAGCGAATCACGCAGGCGGTAGGTGAAGTCGTTCTGGCCGTAATCCAGGCTGCCGTCGTAGCTCCACTCACCCCACTGGCCGCGCACGCCGGCCACGGCCTGCACGTCTCGGTTCTCGCCTTCGGAGATCGGCCGGTAACCGTTCGGATAGACCTGCTTCCAGTTGGCATCGCCATCGGGATAGCGGAAGTAGTTCGCGCCTTCGGTATCACGCTGGTTGAAGGTGCCGAACGCGTAAAACGTCGAGGTCTGGCCCACCGGAATTTCGGTGTTCAGCCACAGGTTGATGTCCTTGCTCTTGCCATCGCCCAGCACGTAGTTGCGCTTGCCCTGCAGCGCGAGGTTGCCCGGGGTCTGGTCCCACGGCGGGATCTGGTCGAAGCCGGCACGGTTGGTGCCGTTGCGGTGCTTGTACTCCAGGCCGACGCGCAGGAAGCCGCCGTCCTCGCCCAGCGAGGTGCCGACCTTGGCGCTGATGTTGCCGGTCTGGCCGTCGGTGAGGGTGCGGCCGATCGGCTTGAGGTCGGTGTGGTTGGCGCCGTAGCTGGCCTCGATCTCGCCGCCGTCGCCGCCGTTGTCGAGGATCACGTTGATCACGCCGGCCACCGCATCCGAGCCGTACAGCGCACCAGCGCCGTCGCGCAGCACTTCGATGCGCTTGATGGCGCTGACCGGAATCGAGTTGAAGTCGACCGGCGTGGTGCCCTTGCCGATCTTGCTGTCGGTGTTGACCAGCGCGGTGTGGTGGCGGCGCTTGCCATTGATCAGCACCAGCACCTGGTCCGGCGACAGGCCGCGCAGCTGTGCGGCGCGCACGTGGTCGGCGCCGCCAGAGTTGGACTGGCGCGGGAAGTTGAACGACGGCAGCAGCGCCTGCAGCGCACTGCCCAGCTCACCGTTGACCACGCCGGCCTTGCGGATGTCCTCGGCGGTGAGCACGTCCACCGGCGAGGTGGATTCGAGCACGGTGCGGTCGGCGGCGCGGGTGCCGGTGACGATCACCGTGTCCAGGTTGGTAGCGTCCTGGGCCAGGGCCGGGGCGGCGGCGGAAAGCGCGAGGGCGATGGCGAGGCCGAGTGGCGAGGCAGGCAGGCGGACGGACATGGGGGCTCCAGCAACAACAACGACGGGGAAGGGGGGAGATAGTTTCACTTACATCCATCCGGATGAAGCGATATATTATCTTCGCGTGATGGCCGGTGCCGATGCAAGCCCCTGCCGGTCCGGCATGAGTTGATGCCCCGTTGGCATCAGCACGCCGGACCGGTGGCGCTGTACGCTGCCGGCTCGCCTTGTCCCCCTTCCCCGGAGCTGTACCGATGAAACACCTTGGCCTCGTCTTCGCCGTGCTGCTGGCCACCAGCGGCTGTGCCAGCCTGTCCTCGCAGGCGCCCAGCGCCTATGCCACGGCCACCACCGCCGAGCTGAAGGGCGATGCCGCCCGCCCGTCCGCCGGCCACGGCTGGGTGCGCAGCGAGCTGTACTTCGGCGTGGGTGAAGAGCAGGGCGCTGGCAACCGCCCGCAGGCCGACACCATCAGCGATGCGCAGTGGCGCACCTTCCTGGACAAGGAAGTCACCCCGCGCTTCCCGGATGGCCTGACCGTGTTCGATGCCTATGGCCAGTGGCTGTTCCGCGGCGATGCCTCGCCCAATCGCCTGCGCACCAAGGTGCTGGTGGTGCTGCACGAGGGCACCCCGCAGCGCCGTGCTGACATTGAAGCGATCCGCCTGGCGTGGAAGCAGCAGACCAAGCATCAGTCGGTGCTGTGGTCGCGGCAGCCGGTCGAGGTATCGTTCTGACCTGAAGGGGCCATCGTGGCGCCACAGGGATAGACGATGAAACACAGGGACTATGTGCTGGGCCTGCTGCTGGCAGGCCTGTGGCTGCAGACGGCGGAGGCGAATGAGGGCGACGGCGAAACGCTACGGTTCCAGGTCGCCGCTCACGTGCAGGCACACGCCGATCCCCAGCAGGATGGCAGCATCACCGTGCAGCTGTCGCCGTCGGGCAAGCGCCAGACGCTGGAAGGCGCGGCGGATGCGGACGGCAATTCGCGATGGGGCCTGGAGGACGTCGATTTCGATGGCTACCCGGAATTGGTCGCGCGCGCCTCGGTGGGCATGGTCAACGAAGCGGTGACGGTGTACCGCTTCGATCCGTCCAGTGCCGGGTTCCGCGCGCTGCAGGCCGACACCCACGGCAAGGACAGCTGCGGTGACCTGATGGGGCTGACTGTCGATCGTCTGAGCCGCACCCTGACCAGCAGCTGCCGCAGCGGCCCGATGTGGTACGCCGACCAGTACCGGTTTGCAGGTGCGAAGCTTTATCTCTACCGCAGCGAGAGCGTGCTGATGCTGGGCGACACGCTGAACGCCGCGCTGCAATGGGAACAGACCGACGAGCAGGGCCCGTTGGCAGTCTGGCGCACCTATGATCCCACTGGTCGTGTGCTGGAGAGCGCCATCGCCGATGGCCTGGGTGCACCCGCCGACGGACCGCTGCGTGGCCAGCAGGCCTCTGTGCTGGCGGCGCGCCTGTTCCTGTTCGACCGGCCCGGTGCATCCAGCACCAAGCGTTATCTGGTGCAGGGCGACCGTGTGGAGATGCTGGATGAACAGGATGGCTGGATGAAGCTGCGCTACCGCAACCCGAAGCAGGGCGCGGTGGAAGGTTGGATCAACGTCAACGATTGACGAGACATCCGTCTGAAGTTTGCGCATCGAGGCGATGCGCGCCTTGCCCACGGGGGCATCACTTCTCCGGGTCTAGCCTCGAACGTTCCCCCGTTCGAGGATGTATCCGATGAGCAAGCGCGTGGCCGAAATCGTGGTGGACGCCCTGCAGCAGGCTGGTGTCCGCCGTTGCTACGGCATCGTGGGCGATACGCTCAACCATGTGACCGATGCGATGCATGGCAGCGAGATCGCTTGGGTGCACGTACGCCATGAGGAAGTGGCGGCCTTTGCCGCCGGTGCCGATTCGCTGGTAAGTGGCGAACTGACCGCCTGCGCCGGTTCCTGTGGGCCCGGTGGCCTGCACTTCATCAACGGTATCTTCGAAAGCAACCGCAACCGGGCGCCGATGGTGCTGATCGCCAGCCAGATCGTCACCAGCGAGCTGGGCATGGAGTTCCCGCAGGAAGTGGATTTCAAGGCGGTGTATGGCAGCTGCACGGTGTTCTGCGAGCAGGTGCACAGTGCCGAACAGGCGCGACGCGTGGTGGCGCTGGCCTGCCAGGCCGCGATCAGCCGTCGCGGCGTCGCCGTAGTGATCCTGCCGGCTGACATCAGCGAGGCCGAGGTGAAGCACGATGTGCCGTTCTCGGTGCACTACACCCAGCCGGTGCTACGTCCGTCCGACACCGAGCTGCAGCACATCGCCGAGCTGCTGGGGCAGGGCAAGCGCATCGGCATCTATGCCGGCGCCGGTTGCCAGGGCGCGCACGCCCAGTTGTTGGAAATTGCGCGCAGGTTGCAGGCGCCTGTCGCGCACACCTCACGCGCCAAGGACTTCGTCGAGCCGGACAACCCGTACAACATGGGCATGACCGGCATCTTCGGCATCGAATCCGGCTTCCACACACTGATGGAGTGCGACACGCTGCTGCTGCTCGGCGCCGATTTCGCCTGGGGCCAGTTCTACCCGGACAAGGCCACGATCATCCAGGTCGACCGCGATGGCAGCCACCTCGGCCGCCGGCATCCGGTGAACCTTGGCGTGGTCGGTGATATCGCGCCGACGCTGGACGCCCTGCTGCCGATGCTGCCGCCGCGCGAGGACAGCAGTTTCCTGGACGAGTGCATCGAGCGCCGTGACAAGGCACTGAAGAAGCGCGAGAAGGAAGAGCAGCCCGGTGAGGGCGAGCTGATCCATCCGCAGCACCTGACCGCGCTGCTGTCGAAATATGCCACCGATGATGCACTGTTCACCGCCGACGGTGGCTCGCCGATGGTGTGGGTGTTGCGGCATATCCGGGTGAATGGCCGCCGCCGCACGCTGACCAGCCTGCTGCACGGCACGATGGCCAATGCGATGCCACAGGCACTGGGCCTGCAGAAGGCGTTCCCGGGGCGGCAAGTGATCTCGTTGTCCGGCGACGGTGGCCTGGCGATGCTGCTGGGCGATCTGCTGACCGCTGTGCAGGAGAATCTGCCGATCAAGGTGGTGGTGTTCAACAACGGCTCGCTGAATTTCGTCGAGCTGGAGCAGAAGGTGGAAGGCCTGCTGGATAACTACACCGACCTGAAGAACCCGGACTTCGGCCGCCTGGCCGAGGTGATCGGCTTCCACGGCCGCACCGTGACCCGCAGCGAGGATCTGGAGGAAGCGGTGCAGGACTTCCTGGCCCAACGCGGCCCGGCGCTGCTGGATGTGCACACCAGCCGCGCCGAGCTGGTGATGCCGCCGCAGATCGAGGCCAAGCAGGTGGCCGGTACGGCGCTGTATGCCGCCAAGGCGGTGTTGAACGGCCGCTTCGACGACGTGAAGCATCTGCTGGTGGACAACTTCCTGAAGAAGTAGGGGGTTGGTCGATGCAGGGCTGCGCCCTGCACCCGCCGAAACGGTAGTGCCGGCCGCTGGCCGGCAACCTCAAAAGCAACAGCAAAAGCTGGCTTCCTGTGGGATGGCGGGGCGGGGCGGGGCGGGTCCGGTTGCGGGGGACGCCGTAAACCCGTCCTTGGGGGCTTGGCCGCGGCTTGCTCGTGTGCGCTGTCCTGCGCACACGGCAAGACCGGGGTTGGGCGTCCTGCCCAACCCGCCCGAGGCATGCCTCGGGCCCATGCCGCGGACACCCCCGCAACCGGACCCACCCCGCCTTCGACAGATCATCGCTGCTGTTGGTAGGTGTCGACCTTGGTCGACACGGTAGATCCACGCCATGCGTGGATAACGCAGGAATGATCGAAATGATCTTCTGTAGAGCCGAGCCATGCTCGGCTGAGAGGCTTCGCGTACAGCAGCCGGGCATGGGCTCGGCTCTACAACGAGCGCCTGCCTTTGCTTCTGATCTTTTGATTCTCTTCCGTGGCTGGCACGCGCAGGAAACTGTCAGGGGCTGTGCGGCGTGTCCTGCGCAGCCCACCCCGCACGGCCCATTCCGATAAACCCGCTGTCCGCGACCAACCCCCAGCCACGAGGGGCTCCGCCGTTGGCTGGAACCCATCATTCCACGACGGAATTGGCGCACCGGCCCCGCTGGGCCTACCATCGGCGGTCCCCACCCCCACCGCCCCTTCCATGTCCGCTCCCGCTTCCGCCGCACCGCGTCGCTGGTTCGTCGCCGGCGACTTCAACGGCTTCTTCGGCCTGGTCGTCGACAACCTCTCCATCCTCGGCTTCATCGCCATGGCCCTGGTCGGGATCTTCCAGTTCCCCGCCGACGTAGTGTTCGGCCGCATGTTCCCCGGCACCGCCTTCGGCGTGCTGGTCGGCAACCTGCTGTACACCCTGATGGCACGCCGGCTGGCCGCGCGTACCGGCCGCGATGATGTCACCGCCATGCCGCTCGGCCTGGATGCACCGACCAGCATCGGCATGGCGTTGCTGGTGCTCGGTCCGGCCTTCATCGCCTTCAAGCAGCAGGGCATGGACCCGCATGCTGCGGGTATCGCGACCTGGCAGCTGGGCATGGCCGCGCTGGTCATCATGGGCGTGCTCAAGTTCGTGCTGTCGTTCTTCGGCGAAGCGGTCACCCGCGCGCTGCCGCGGGCCGCGCTGCTGGGCTCCATCGCCGGCATCGCGCTGGTGCTGATGGGCCTGCTGCCGTTGCTGGAAACGCTGCGCTCGCCGCTGGTCGGCTTCACCACGCTGGGCCTGCTGCTGTACGTGCTGATCGCCAAGGGCAAGCTGCCGGTGCGTGGCCCGGGCGTGCTGTTGGCCTTCGTGTTCGGCACCGTGCTGTATTACGGCCTTGGCCTGGCCGGGCTGGGCGCACCGGGCTTCCACGTGCCGGAGTGGGTGCCGCCGCAGGTGGTGCTGCCGCTGCCGACGCTGGGCTTCCTCGAGGGCCTGCCTACCGCGATGACCTACCTGCCGCTGCTGCTGCCGTTCGGCCTGCTGATGGTGGTCGGTGGCATCAACGTGTCCGAAAGCGCACGCGCAGCCGGCGATGATTATCGCACCCGCGACATCCTGCTGGTGGAGGCGGTGGCCACGCTGGTGGCCGGTGTCTGTGGCGGCGTCGCGCAGACCACGCCGTACATCGGCCAGCCGGCCTACAAGCACATGGGCGCTCGCAGCGGCTACACGCTGCTGACCGGCCTGTTCGTCGGCATCGGCGGCATGCTCGGCATCATCTCCGGGCTGGTGCAGTGGCTGCCGCTGGCGGTGCTGGCACCGATCATCGTGTACGTGGCCATCGACATCACCACCCAGGCGTTCCAGGCCACGCCGCGCCACCACACCGGTGCGATGGTGTTCGGTTTCCTGCCGTCGGTGGCCTATCTGCTGGCGATCAAGGCGCCGGGCTGGATCGCGCCGGACCAGCTGCCGCAGCTGCTGACCAAGCTCGACGGCCACGGCCTGCCGGAACTGGCGGTGATCTTCACCCTCGGCAATGGCTTCATCATCACCTCGATGCTGTGGATCTCGGCGGTGGCGGCAATGGTCGATGGCCGCCTGCGCCGGGCCTGCGGTTTCCTGCTGGTGGCCGCGGTGCTGACCCTGTTCGGCCTGATCCACTCGGTGGACCCGCGTGGTGGCATCTACCTGCCTTGGGAGCTGGAAGGGCTGGCACGCATCATCAGCTGGCAGTTCGCAGGTGCCTACGTGGCTCTGGCAGTGCTGCTGGGCCTGCTGTCGCTGCAGAAGCAGGCGGTGAAGCCGCTGAGTGACAAGGCCCAGTGATCGGTAGCGCCGGGCCATGCCCGGCGTTCGGCTGCGAGGTCGCCGGGCATGGCCCGGCGCTACCCCTGTCCATCCAGCTCCGGGTAGTGGCGGAAGATGCCGTTGGTGTTGAACGGCAACCGTCGTTCCGAGGCCAGGTAGGCGGCGATGTTGGGGCGCTTGGCTACCCGCTCCTGCAGCGCACGCAGCAGGGGCAGGGTCGGTTCCAGTGCCTGCATGCGGCGTGGGAACATGTAATCCAGCCCGCTTAGCAGCTGAAACAGCGACAGATCCACGTAGGAATGCTCGCGTAGCGTATGGCGGCCGCCATTGGCGGCCAGCACCTGCTCGAAGTACCCGAGAAACTTCGGCAGCCGTTCGCTGCGCAGAGAGGCGGCGCGTGCCTTGGCTTCGCTCTTCTGGTCTTCGTAGTACTTCGATACGGCGATCGGATGGTGGGTGTCATGCACCTCGGCCACCAGATCGGCGATGGTCAGCTGCAACTGCAGCGCCTGCATCCGCCGCGAGGCCGCCTGTGGCACCAGGTCCAATGTCGGGCCAAGGAAATCCAGGATCGCCGCGACCTGTGCGATGACCTGGCGGCCGGCCTTCAGGAATGGCGGTGCGAATGGCTGCGTCCCCTCGCTTTTCCCATCAAGGAAAGGTTGCATCACTGCATCGCCGTGTACCCGCGCCATGTCGATGTAGTCGGCGCCGGCATCTTCCAGCGCCAGCCGCACGAATTCACCGCGGCCCTGGATGCCGGTCCAGTAATACAGCGCGTATTGCATGGCAACGTCTCCACACGACAAGAGCAACAGCCTCGCGCGCGGCGTGCAAAGCAGGCGTGAGCATGGCTGCAGGTCCTGCCCAACCCAAACCGCAGCCGAACGAAGGGGGGAACCCTCGCCGACACGGGGGGTCACACCTTTTCCATGCGTGTGAAAACGAGGTGCTGCATCATGCAGAGTGGAAAGGCGGTATGGCCCTGGGTGCTGGGCGTGGTGGTGATCGGCGGTGCGGGCGGGTGGTTGTTCCGCGATCAGCTGAAGAGCCTGGCGGACGGCGTTTCGGTGCCGGTGCAATCCACTCCCGCCAGCAGCGCTGCACCTCCACAGCCAATGACGGCCGAGCAACCGGTCCCGGCACCTCCACCGATCAGGCACCCGCTGGAGACAGAGGCGGCCGCTGATCCAGCACTGCCGAAACTGGCCGACAGCGATGCCGCTGCCTGGGGCGCGCTGAGCCAGCTGTTCCAGGGCGAGGGCCCGCTGACCCTGCTGTTGCGCGATCATCTGATCCAGCGCCTGGTCACCCAGGTCGACAACCTGGACAAGCCGAGCGTGCCGCCGACCGCACTGGCCGCGCGGCCGCTGCCGGGCAACCTGCAGATCGAGGCGGGTGAGGGCGGCGAACGCATCGCCGCCAGCAACGCGACGCGCTATGCGCCCTACGTGCAGGCATTTACCGCGCTCGACCCGGCGGCAACGGCCACGGCCTACAAGCGCTTCTATCCGCTGATCCAGCAGGCCTACGTCGATCTTGGCCGGCCCGACGGCTATTTCAACGACCGTCTGGTGGCGGTGATCGACCACTTGCTGGACACCCCGGAGCTGGCCCAGCCGCCGTTGGTGGAACGCGACGAGCGTGGCCGCTACCGCTTCGTCGACGCCACCCTGCAGTCGCGCTCGATCGGGCAGAAGGCCCTGCTGCGCATGGATGTGGCGCAGGCAAGGGCCATCAAGCAGCAGCTGCGGGCGATCCGTACTGCGATCACCCGCTGAGCCCATCCAGCGGGCGAAACTGATCGGGATCAACGCGCCGACCACACCCGCTCCGGCATGCTGGCCGAAGGCTGACTGGCCTCGGGGTGCAGTCGCAGCCACCCTTGAAACCGGGTGGGGCAACCGCATCTTTCCAGCATCGCCGGCGCGGGCCGGCCCTGATGACCGATGAGGATTCGCAATGCGGATGGACAAGCTCACCTCGCGTTTCCAGCAGGCGCTGGCAGACGCACAGTCGCTGGCCGTGGGCCGCGACAACAGCATCATCGAACCGGTTCACCTGTTCAGCGCACTGCTGGACCAGCAGGGCGGCAGCACGCGCCCGTTGCTGGCCCAGGCCGGGGTGAACGTGCCGGTGCTGCGCGAGCGCCTGACCGAGGCACTGGATGCGCTGCCGAAGGTGTCCGGTCAGGCTGGCAACGTTTCGATGGGCAACGACCTCGGACGCCTGCTCAATCACACTGACAAGCTGGCCCAGCAGAATGGCGATGCCTTCATTGCCAGCGAGTGGTTCGTGCTGGCGGCGCTGGACGACAGCGGCACGCTGGGCATGGCGCTGCGCGCCGCCGGTGCCGACAAGACCCGCTTGCAGGCCGCCATCGACAAGCTGCGCGGCGGCGAGAACGTGCAGTCGGAAAATGCCGAGGAACAGCGGCAGGCGCTGGAAAAGTACACCATCGACCTGACCGCGCGTGCCGAGAGCGGCAAGCTCGATCCGGTGATTGGCCGCGATGAAGAGATCCGTCGCACCATCCAGGTGCTGCAGCGCCGGACCAAGAACAACCCGGTGCTGATCGGCGAGCCGGGCGTGGGCAAGACCGCGATCGTCGAAGGCCTGGCCCAGCGCATCATCAACGACGAAGTGCCCGAAGGCCTGCGCGGCAAGCGCGTGCTGTCGCTGGACATGGGCGCGTTGATTGCCGGTGCCAAGTTCCGCGGTGAGTTCGAGGAGCGCCTGAAGGGCGTGCTGAATGACCTGGCCAAGAGCGAAGGCCAGATCATCCTGTTCATCGACGAGCTGCACACCATGGTCGGCGCCGGCAAGGCCGACGGCGCGATGGATGCCGGCAACATGCTCAAGCCGGCGCTGGCCCGTGGCGAGCTGCACTGCGTGGGCGCGACCACGCTGGATGAGTACCGCAAGTACATCGAAAAGGACGCCGCGCTGGAGCGCCGCTTCCAGAAGGTGTTCGTGGGTGAGCCTTCGGTGGAAGACACCATCGCGATCCTGCGCGGGCTGAAGGAAAAGTACGCGGTGCACCACGGCGTGGAGATCACCGACCCGGCCATCGTGGCGGCGGCGACCCTGTCCAACCGCTACATCACCGACCGCCAGCTGCCGGACAAGGCCATCGACCTGATGGACGAGGCGGCCTCGCGCCTGCGCATGGAGATCGACTCCAAGCCGGAGGAACTGGACCGCCTGGAACGCCGGGTGATCCAGCTGAAGATCCAGCGCGAGATGCTGAAGAAGGAAAAGGACGAGGCCTCGCGGCAGCGCCTGGCCGATCTGGAGAACGACATTGATGGATTGGAGCGCGAGTTCTCCGACCTCAATGAAATCTGGAAGTCGGAGAAGGCCGCGCTGCAGGGCACGACCAAAATCAAGGAGCAGGTCGAGCAGGCCAAGCTGGAGTTGGAATCCGCGCAGCGTCGCCAGGATTTCGCCAAGATGAGCGAGATCCAGTACGGCCTGCTGCCGCAGCTGGAAAAGCAGTTGGCCGCCGCGCAGGAAGCAGAACACAAGGATTTCAAGCTGGTGCAGGATCGGGTCACCGACGAGGAGATCGCCGAGGTCGTCTCGCGCTGGACTGGCATTCCGGTCAACAAGATGCTCGAAGGTGAGCGTGACAAGCTGCTGCGCATGGAAGAGGTGCTGCACAACCGCGTGGTCGGCCAGGAGGAAGCGATCAAGGTCGTCTCCGACGCCGTGCGCCGCTCGCGTGCGGGCCTGTCCGATCCGAATCGTCCGGCCGGTTCGTTCCTGTTCCTCGGCCCGACCGGTGTCGGCAAGACCGAGCTGTGCAAGTCGCTTGCCGAGTTCCTGTTCGACAGTGCCGACGCGATGATCCGCATCGACATGAGCGAGTTCATGGAGAAGCACAGCGTCGCTCGCCTGATCGGTGCGCCCCCGGGCTACGTCGGTTACGAAGAGGGCGGCTACCTGACCGAGGCCGTGCGTCGCCGTCCGTACTCGCTGATCCTGCTGGACGAAGTGGAGAAGGCCCATCCGGATGTGTTCAACATCCTGCTGCAGGTGCTGGACGATGGCCGCCTGACCGATGGCCAGGGCCGCACCGTGGACTTCCGCAACACCGTCATCGTGATGACCTCCAACCTGGGCTCGCATCAGATCCAGGACATGAGCAGCGATGACAGCCCGGAGGCCTACACGCAGATGAAGGCGGCGGTGATGGGCGTGGTGCAGGCGCACTTCCGTCCGGAGTTCATCAACCGCCTGGACGACATCGTGGTGTTCCACCCGTTGGACAAGCAGCAGATCAAGCAGATCGCGCGCATCCAGATGCGCGGCCTGGAGAAGCGGCTGGCCGAGCGCGGGCTGAAGCTGGTGGTGTCCGATGCGGCGTTCGACCTGCTCGGCAACGTCGGCTTCGATCCGGTGTATGGTGCGCGCCCGTTGAAGCGTGCGATCCAGGCGCAGCTGGAGAATCCGCTGGCGCAGAAGATCCTTTCCGGCGCTTTCGTCAACGGCGATACCATCGAAGTCGGCAACGACGGCGGCCACCTGGTGTTCGCCAAGGCGTGATCCACATGGGGCGCTGCATTACCGCAGCGCCCCGTGTCCTGCCAGGAACGCCGGGCCATGCCCGGCGTCGCCTCAGAAGCGGTGCGTGTACCCGCTCATCAAACCGAACTGGTTCGGCTTCTGCACGATCGGGCTGTCGGCTGCATCGCCGAGCAGGCGCGTGCCTTCCGCCGAGATGTACCAGTTGCCGTTGCGACCCACGCGGTGGCTCCACTTCAGGCCAAGCCCGGCACTGACCAGGCCGGCTTTCGGCTTGTGCTGGGCAAATCCGGTACGCGCCGCCTGTTCCGGACTCACGCCGTACCAGGTCTGCATGTAGCCGCGATTGCCGTATTCGGTGGCGACACTGCCACTGACCACGCCGCCGGCGAAATCGAACAGCGGCATCGACAGGCTCAGCTGCATCTGCTGGGTGGCCAGGCCGTTGTCGCCCTTGTCTTCATCCTTGCGGGTGAACTGCCAGCTGCCGCTCAGCACGGCTTCTCCCAGCGTATAGCCAGCCGAGAGGCCGACCAGGGGACGGGTACGGATATCACCCATGCCGCGCAGGAAGTCCGAACCGCCGAGGGGGGAGTCCTTGTCGCGGCGGCTGCCGCTGGCACCGATGTAGGCGCGCAGGTGGGTGTGTTCGCCGATGGCCGTACCCCAGCCGACACCGCTGGTGCCCAGAAACCAGCCACCGGGCGACTTGGCATCGAAGGACAGCATGGGCGACGCCTGGTACTCCTTGCTACCGCTGTAGCGCGGGGTCGCGCCGGCACCGGCGGCGACTTCGAAGGTCCAGTGGTCATCCTTGGCGTGGGCGATCGGTGCGGCAAACAGCGGCAGCAGGGCCAGGCAGAGCAGGGACGGAGTACGGCGAAGCTGGGACATGGAATCTCTCGACAATGGGAGGAAAGCAGCGCGCGCATCCGGCGAGTGCTGCAGGGTCGCCAGCGTGGCGATATGCCGGCGACCGATCCCTCCGCAGTTGTGCGGGAGTTGTAATCAACTGTAATTGCGCCCGTGGGCGTTCAGCTGGCAGCCAGCGGCCAGTGCATTTCGAAGCGTGCGCCGCCCAGCGTGGCGCGGCTGATGTGCAGTTCCCCGCCATGGCGTGCGGCGATGCGGCTGACGATGGCCAGGCCCAGTCCGAAGCCACCGGTATCGCGGCTGCGGCTGTCGTCCAGGCGGGTGAACGGGCGCGTCACCTTCTCGCGGTCGGCTTCGGCGATGCCTTGGCCGTCGTCATCCACGCGCAGGCAGGCACGGCCGCCGACGCCTACCAGCGAAACCTCCACCTGCGAGCGTGCATGGCGCAACGCATTGCCGACCAGGTTGCTCAGCGCCAGCTGCAGCAGGCGTGGTTCGGCATCCACCCGCGGCAGTGCGCTGGGTTGCACGCGCAGTACCAGGCCGGCGCGTTCGGCATCGCGGCGCGCATCGGCCAGGCAGGCCTGCAACCAGTCATTGGCTTCGATGCGCTGCAGGGGCTCGGCTTCGTTGGGATGTTCCAGGCGCTCGTAGGCCAGCAGTTCGCTGACCAGTCCGTTGAGCTCGGCCAGGTCACCGTGAAGCCCCTGCGCCAAGCGCGCGCGTCGTGCCGGATCGTCGCTGTCCCGCATCAGGTCCAGGCCGAAGGCCACGCGTGCGATCGGCGTGCGCAGTTCATGCGAGATGGCATGCGTGAGGTCACGCTGGCGCTGCACAAGCTCAGCCACGCGCGCGGCCATGCGGTTGGAATGATCGACAATGACCCGGATCTGCGAGCGTGGCGACACCTGCGCGCGCGCCTGCAGGTCGCCGGCACCGATGCGATCGGCATGCATGCGCAGTGCCTCCAGGTCGCGCCAGAGCAGGCGTACCCAGGCATACAGGCTGGCGCCGACCAGCAGCAGGATGCCGAGGTAGGCAGCGATGGTCATGTACGTTGTCATCGACACCGCACCGGGCAGGCGCAGGTGCAGCCAGCGGCCGTCAACGCCGTCGATGGGCAGCAGTAGCTGCTGGTAGAGGTCGCGCACGATGAAGCCATCGGCCCGCACCGCCACCTGTTCCTGCGGGTCGAGCGAGGGAGGCTTGTCGAGCAGGGTCAGGGCGATGCCGTAGTGCGGCTGCCACTGCTGCAGGCGCTCACGCTGCTGTTCTGCATCCAGGCCGGCCAGGCCACTGCGCAGGGCGTACACCTGCCCGCGCACCTGCTGCACGAACACGCGGTCCTGCACGGGCGTGTAGATGCCATCCAGGATGTGATTGAGGAAGTACACCGAAACCAGGAAACAGGCACCGGTGACGAACCACAGCCACAGGAACAGGCGCTTCACGCCGACCAGGCCGAGGGATTGAACTGGTAGCCCCGGCCCCACACGGTCTTGATCCGTCGAGGTTCGCGCGCGTCGTCGCCCAGCTTGCGGCGCAGCTTGCCGATGCTGACGTCGACGCTGCGGTCCAGGCCATCGAAGCCGATGCCACGCACCGCCTGCAGGATCTGGTCGCGCGAGAGGATCTGTCCGGGTTGGCTGGCCAGCAGCCACAGAATCTCGAATTCGGTGGTACCCAGCTCCACCGCGTGGCCATGCAGTTGGACGTCGCGCTGCATGCGGTCGATCAGCAGCCCTCCGTGCATCAGCCGGCAGGGTGAGCCGGTGCTGCCGCTGCCGTGGCGGCGGCGCAGCAGGGCGCGCAGGCGGGCCAGCAGCAGGCGCGGTTCGACCGGTTTGTGCACGTAGTCGTCGGCGCCGGACTCCAGGCCGAGCACCTGCTCGATGTCGTCTTCGCAGGCGGTCAGCATCAGGATCGGCACGTCGGAGAAGCTGCGGATCTGCCGGCATACGTCTATGCCGCCGAGGCCCGGCAGCATCAGGTCCAGCACCACTAGCTCCGGTGCGTGCTGGCGGCAGGCGGTGCCGGCCAGGTCGCCGCGGGCGACGTGCTGCACGGCGAAGCCATGTTCGTGCAGGTAGTCGCTGACCAGTTCGGCCAGGCGGCGGTCGTCCTCCACCAGCAGCACCGGGGTCGGCGAGCCGCTGGCGGCGGGTGTCCAGGGGGATGACTGCATGCGCTTGGGCCTCCGTGCCCGGGCAGGAGCGCCCGGCGGCGAAGCCTAGCAACGGCCCATGACGGCTGCCTGAATCGCGGCCAACCTGATAACCACCGGTACGGGCGTCATCGCCAGTGGCTCTCAGCGGTCGCTGCCGGCTGGCCTATCGTGGCCGTTTCCCCGGATGGAGCCTGGCGCAATGAGCGACCCGCAGTGGCAACTGGAAACCCTGGCCGTGCATGGCGGCTATCGTCCCGACCCGACCACCCGCGCGGTGGCGGTGCCGATCTACCAGACGGTGGCCTATGCCTTCGATGACACCCAGCACGGCGCCGACCTGTTCGACCTGAAGGTGGCAGGCAACATCTACACGCGCATCATGAATCCCACCACCGATGTGCTGGAGCAGCGCGTGGCGGCGCTGGAAGGCGGCATCGGTGCGCTGGCGCTGGCCTCTGGGCAGGCTGCGATCACCTACGCCATCCAGACCATCGCCGAAGCCGGCGACAACATCGTCGCCTCCAGCGCGCTGTATGGAGGCAGCCTCAATCTGCTGGCGCATACGTTGCCGCAGTACGGCATCCAGACCCGCTTCGCCGATCCGGCCGATCCATCCGCGTTCGCCGCGTTGATCGATGAACGCACCAAGGCGGTCTTCGTCGAGTCGATCGGCAACCCGCGTGGCAACGTCACCGACATCGCGGCGATTGCCGAGGTCGCGCATGCCGCCGGCGTGCCGCTGATCGTCGACAACACGGTGGCCACGCCGTTCCTGCTGCGCCCGTTCGAGCATGGCGCCGACATCGTGGTGCACTCGCTGACCAAGTATCTCGGCGGCCACGGCAACAGCCTCGGCGGCGCGATCGTCGATTCCGGCCGCTTCGACTGGGCTGCACAACCCCAGCGCTTCGCACGGCTCAACCAGCCCGACCCCAGTTATCACGGCGTGGTCTATACCGAAGCGCTGGGGCCTGCGGCCTACATCGGCCGCGCGCGGGTGGTGCCGCTGCGCAATACCGGCGCGGCGCTGTCGCCGTTCAATGCGTTCCTGATCCTGCAGGGCATCGAAACCCTGGCCCTGCGCATGGAGCGCATCAACGCCAACGCGCTGGCGGTCGCACAGTTCCTGCAGGCGCACGCAAAGGTCGCCTGGGTGCGCTATGCCGGGCTGGCCGACGACCCCGAGCATGCCGCCGCGCAACGCTACCTGGGCGGGCACGGCTCGGGCGTACTGACCTTTGGCTTGCCGGGCGGCCGTGAGGCGGGTGCACGTTTCCTCGATGCGCTGAAGCTGTTCACCCGCCTGGTCAACCTGGGCGATGCGAAGTCACTGGCCACCCATCCGGCCTCGACCACCCATCGCCAGCTGGACGCCGCCGAGCTGGCCAGGGCCGGTGTCAGCGAAGACACCGTGCGGCTGTCGATCGGCATCGAGCACATCGGCGACCTGCGTGCCGACCTGGAGCAGGCCCTGGCCGGCGCCTGATAGCCACGCGCTTGGTCCTCATCGCCACAGGCGATCACCACCGGTCACCCAATGCGCTACGGTGGAGCTGCCTCTCCAAGGCAATGGCAACGTGGCGATCCAGATCCCCGGTCGATGCGGGTCGACCGGGGATTTTTTTGTTTCCGGGGTCAGGTCCGTTCTCCTGTGGAAAACGGATCTAACCGCATGCGCCGCCGTGTCGACCAAGGTCGACACCTACCAACAGCAGTAGGAAATTGTCGAAGGCGGGGTGGGTCCGGTTGCAGGGGCGTGAGCGCCATGGATGGCGCGACCGAGCCTCCATGGGTGAGGGAGCTTTGCTTGCGAAGCACTGCTTCGCAAGCGCCCGAACGCACAGCCGCCAGCGGCTGGGCCGGCCTGGGGATTCACGGCGTCCCCTGCAACCGGACCCACCGCGCCATCCCACGGAATGCCAGCTTTTGCCGTTGCCGTTGTTTCGGCGGCTGCAGGGCGCAGCCCTGCCGCAGAACTCTCACACCACAGGAATGCTGTGCTGGCCCAGGTTGCGATACGGCGGCGTGGCCATCACCATCTCTGCCAGCGAATAGGCCAGCTCTCGCTCGGCCATCACCGTGCCATCGGCACCATGCTCCAGCAGGTGCTTCACCTCTGCATCGCTGTGTGCTCGCGCCAGCAGGGTCAGATTCGGGTTCAGCGCACGCAGTTTGGCCAGGGTTTCGCCGGCTTCCAGCGGTTGCGGGATTGCCAGCACGGCGATCTTGGCGCGCTCGGGATGGGCTTCGGCCAGCACCTTGTCCGAGGCGGCACTGCCGCGGATGCCGGGCAGGCCGGCCGCATGCGCTTCGGCAACATGCTCCTTGTTGTCGTCGATGATCATTACCGGCACGCCGCGGTCGCGCAGCACCTGCGCCAGCGCACTGCCAACACGACCGTAGCCGATGACGATGGCGTGGTCGTGCAGGTCCAGCGACGGCCCGGGTGGCAATTCGGTTTCCACTGCGGCCGGCGTGGTTTCCTGGTGCTTCAGCAGCCAACGGTCGAGCAGGCCGAACACCAGCGGGTTGAGCATGATCGAGATCAGCGCGCCGGCCAGCACCAGGGCCTGACCGGTGGGCGGCAGGATCTTCAGGGTCACGCCGAGGCCGGCGATGATGAAGGCGAACTCACCGATCTGCGCCAGGCTGGCCGAGATGGTCAGTGCGGTACCGGTGGGATGGCCGAACGCACGCACGATGAAGAACGCGGCGGCGGACTTGCCGAACATGATGATCGCGGCGGTGGCCAGCACCTGCCACGGGTGCTCGATCAGGATGCTGGGGTTGAACAGCATGCCCACCGAGACGAAGAACAGCACTGCGAACGCATCGCGCAGCGGCAGTGAATCGTTGGCCGCCTTGTGGCTGAGTTCGGATTCGTTGAGCAGCATGCCGGCGAAGAACGCGCCCAGCGCGAAGGACACGCCGAACAGCATCGCCGAGCCGAATGCCACGCCCAGCGCGATTGCCAGCACCGACAGGGTGAACAGCTCGCGCGAACCGGTACCTGCAATGCGTTCGAGGATCCACGGAATGACCCGGCGGCCGACCACCAGCATCACCGCAACGAAGAGGCCCAGCTGCACGAAGGTCCAGCCGATGCTGGCCAGCACGCTGCCGAAGGTATGGGTTTCGTTGGCGGCATCGGGGCCGAACACGCCGGCCATCACCGGCATCATCACCAGTGCCAGCACGCAGGCCAGGTCTTCGACGATCAGCCAGCCGACCGCGATCTTGCCGCGCTGGGTTTCCAGCAGGCGCCGCTCTTCCATCGCCCGCAGCAGCACCACGGTACTGGCGGTGGCCAGCGCGAAACCGAACACGATGCCGTGGATGACCGGCCAACCCATCAAGGCTGCCAGGCCCCAGCCGAGCAGGGTGGCGACCAGGATCTGGCCGATCGCACCGGGAATGGCGATGGCCTTGACCGCCATCAGGTCCTTCAGTGAGAAGTGCAGGCCGACGCCGAACATCAGCAGCATCACGCCCAGCTCGGCCAGCTGGTTGGCCAGCGCCTGGTCGGCGACGAAGCCGGGGGTGAACGGACCTACACAGATGCCAGCAACCAGGTAACCGACCAGCGGAGACAAACGCAGCTTGTTGGCCAGCGCGCCAAAGATGAAGGCGAGCCCCAGGCCAACGGCAACGATGTTGATCAGGTCGGTGTCATGGTGCATCGGCTCTCGCAGAAAAACGGGGGTATCCCGATTTTCACCGATGACGCCAGATACGGCAAACCTTAAATGCGAATGGGGTCAGATCCCTCTCCCGCAGGAAAAGGGATCTGACCCCACCAGGGAGTTGCCGGCCAGCGGCCGGCACTACCAGAGAGGCGCCCGCCAGCACTTACCAGGTGTACTTGACCCGTCCGTACACGTACGCGCCGTTGAAGCCGAACGGCGAGTAGTTGCTGTACGGCAGCATGCCGAAGGTGGAGTTCTGCAGGTCTTCGGTGCGGTCCGGGTACTTGTCCAGCAGGTTGTCGGCGCCCACGGTCAGGGTCCAGTTGCTGCTCGGCTTGTAGCTGGCCGAGGCATCCACCACCCAGGCGTCGCCGTAGGTCTGGTCGCGCAGCGCGGTGGCCGAGTTGCGCACGGTGAACTTGCCGTAGCGGGTCGCCGCCAGGCCCAGCTCCCAGTGATCCGAACGCCAGGTGCCGCTCAGGATCGCCTTGTCGCGCGGGTAGCTGTCCTCGATGCGGCCGATTTCATCGCGGCCGATCAGCGACTGGTTCAGGCCCAGCGTGCCGAACACCGCCGGGGTGCCACCAACGCGGCGCACTTCGGTGTCGTTGTAGCTGTAGGCGGCGGTCAGTTCCAGGCTGCTGGCGCTGAACGGCACCGTGTAGCTGGAGACGAAGTCGACGCCACGGGTACGCGTATCCAGGCCATTGGTGAAGTACGAGAACGCGGTCACCTGCGGCAGGCCCAGGGTGCCCAGCAGTGCGCTGGTGGCTGCGTTGGTGGTGATGCTGGACGACAATGCGATGCGGTCATCGATGTCGATCTGGTAGGCGTCGACGGTGATGTACAGGCGGTCGACCGGCTGCAGCACCAGGCCCAGGCTGTAGGAGGTGGAGGTCTCGGCCTTCAGCGGCGAAGCGCCCAGCGCCTGCGCGGCCTGGCTGGTGGTGGGGAAGGTGCCGCGCTCGACGAACACGCCGTTGGTGAACTGGCTGGTCACCGCCTGGTAGCCCTGCTGCGCCAGCGACGGTGCACGGAAGCCGCTGGAGGCGGTGGCACGCAGCGCGACCTTGTCGGTGAACGCGTAGCGTGCCGACAGCTTGCCGGAGAAGCGGTCGCCGAAGTCCGAGTAGTCCTCGTAGCGGCCGGTGATGCCGGCCGAGAACTTCTCGGTCAGGTCCGCTTCCAGGCCCGCATAGACCGCGTAGTTGTGGCGGTCGGCATGCACTTCATTGGTTGGGGTGAAGCCACCGAAGCCCTGTGCGCCGCTGCCGGTGTAAGAGTTCAGTTCGCCCGGCTTCTGGTCCCACTTTTCCTTGCGGTACTCACCGCCGAAGGACAGCGTGACCGGGTAGGCCAGGCCCCAGTCCAGCGACTTGGTCAGATCGGCGTTGAAGATGTCCTGCTGGTACTTCAGCGTGCCGTCGTAGAACGAGCGCGGGCTGGTCGCACCCAGGCTGTAGTTGATGCTGTTGCGGGTGTGGAAGTCGAGGGTGTTCTCGCCGTGGTTCAGGCTCAGGTCCCAGGTCCAGCCGCTGTCGGTGTTGCCCTTGACCCCGGCCACCAGCGAGCGGTCCTTGGAGTACTGGTTGATCTCCGGCACGAAGCCGTCCGGATAGGTCTGCGCCAGCAGCGCGGTCTGATTCAGATGGTTGCGCGAGCGGTAGAACGCGAACGAGGTGATGTCGCGGTTGCTGAGCAGCGCGCTGGCATAGCCGGTCACGTGGTCGCTGAAATCGAAGCTGGCGTTGACCGAGGCGGCGGTGGCATCCACGCGCGGGTCGCCGACGATGAAAGTCTTCTGGCCGATGCTCGGGTAGTTGCCGGTGTTCGGGGTGCTGCCGCGATACGGGCCGGCGCGGTTGCTCTCGTCCTGCTGGCTGATCTGGCCGGCCACGTGCACGCGGCCACGGCCGTTGCCGAACTCGACGCCGGTATCGCCGGAGAGCTGGTACTTGTTGCCGTCACCAGCGGAGTACTGGCCGTAGTCCACGGCCAGGCTGCCGCCACTGCCGCTGCCCTTGAGCACGATGTTGATGACGCCGGCGATGGCGTCCGAGCCGTACTGCGCCGACGCACCGTCACGCAGCACTTCCACGCGCTCGATGGCGGCGATCGGGATCGCATTGATGTCCACGGCCGACGAGCCACGGCCGATGCTGCCGTTGACGTTGATCATCGCCGAGGTGTGGCGGCGCTTGCCGTCGACCAGCACCAGCACCTGGTCCGGCGACAGGCCGCGCAGCTGCGCCGGGCGCACGCCGCTGGTGCCATCGGTGAGGGCTGGGCGCGGGAAGTTCAGCGAGGGCAGGGCGCGCGACAGCGCGGTGGCCAGCTCGCTGGTGCCGGTGGACTGCAGGGCTTCGGGGGTGATGATGTCGATCGGCGACTGCGACTCGGCCACCGTGCGGTCGGCTACGCGGGTACCGGTGACGATCACCGTGTCCAGGGTATTGGCTGCGGTGCCGGCCTGCTGGGCAGCGGCAACGAACGGAGAACCACCGAGTGCGACAGCGACGGCGGCGGCGATCAGGCTGGTCTTGCGGGTCATCGGGATGGGGCTCCGGTTGGCGGGGACGGCACCGGAATCGACATCACGGGGGTGAGGCGGACGGCGGTTGTTGCGGTGCGCAATACAGGAATTAACGGGATATTCAGCGCCTGTCAAATGCCGGTCATCAGAAAAAACGTTGCAGCAGCAACCATTTAGCCCGGATCGGCACTGACGGGGGAGGGGACCCGGGAGGCGCGCGGCGAGAACGTGGGAGAGAGGAACGTCGGCCGCTGCGCATCCCGGGGCCCGTCAAGTATTCGTTAACGTTAGAATTGCGTCGCAGGAACAGTGCTCACCAGCACATTCCATTCGGTTATATGGACCCCTCCCCCGATGATCTCCCTTCGTAATTTCGCCTTGCGCCGCGGCGAGCGGCTGCTGTTGTCCAATGTCGACCTGACCCTGCATGCCGGTTACCGGGTGGGTGTGGTCGGCCGCAACGGTGCCGGCAAGTCCAGCCTGTTCGCGGCAGTGAAGGGTGAGCTGGAGGCGGACAAGGGCGACGTCGACCTGCCCGGCAAGGTGCGCATCGCCAGCGTTGCCCAGGAAACCCCGTCGCTGCCGGACCCGGCGCTGAGCTTCGTGCTGGGCGGTGATACCGAAGTGGCCGCCGTGCTGGCCGCCGAGGCCGAGGCCACCGCCCGCGAAGACTGGGAAGCGGTGGCCGAGGCGCACACGAAGATGGCCGAGCTCAATGCCTACGACGCCGAAGCGCGCGCCGGCAAGCTGCTGCACGGCCTCGGTTTCCCGGCAGAGACCCACCACCGCGCGGTGTCCTCGTTCTCCGGCGGCTGGCGCGTGCGCCTGAATCTGGCCCGCGCGCTGATGATGCCCAGCGACCTGCTGCTGCTGGACGAACCGACCAACCACCTGGATCTGGACGCGGTGTACTGGCTGGAGCAGTGGCTGCTGAAGTATCCGGGCACGCTGCTGCTGATCTCGCATGACCGCGAGTTCCTCGACAACGTGGCCACCCACACCCTGCACCTGCACGGTGGCGGCGCCAAGCTCTACCCGGGCGGCTACACCGATTTCGAGCGCCAGCGCGCCGAACAGCTGCGCCAGCAGCAGATCGCGCACGAGAAGGAACAGGCCGAGCGCGCCCACCTGCAGAGTTTCATCGACCGCTTCAAGGCGCAGGCCAGCAAGGCGGCACAGGCGCAGAGCCGCATGAAGCGCCTGGCGAAGCTGGCCGGCACCGAAGCGGTGCGCGCCGAGCGCGAGTTCCGCATCGAGTTTGCACCGCCGGCCAAGCTGCCGTTCTCGCTGATCCGCCTGAACCACGTCGAGGCCGGCTACGGCAAGGACGCGGTGATCCTGCACAACGTCGGCTTCGGCCTGGAAGCGGGACAGCGTATCGGCCTGCTCGGCCCCAACGGTGCCGGTAAGACCACCCTGGTGAAGACCCTGGTGGGTGAACTGGCACCGATCGTCGGCGAGCGCATGGCGCACCCGGACCTGAAGATCGGCTACTTCGCCCAGCACACGGTGGAGTCGCTGCACGAAGGCCAGTCGCCGATGGAGCATTTCCGCGAGATCGCCCCGGACGCACCGAACCAGTCGTTCCGCGATTTCCTCGGCAAGTGGAACTTCCCGGGCGACCGCGCGTTCGAGCCGGTCGATGGCTTCTCCGGCGGCGAGCGCGCGCGCCTGGCGCTGGCGCTGATCGCCTGGCAGCAGCCGAACGTGCTGCTGCTGGACGAACCGACCAACCACCTTGACCTGGAAATGCGCGAAGCACTGGCTGAGGCACTGGCCGATTTCGACGGCGCGATCGTGATGGTGTCGCATGACCGCCATCTGATCGGCCTGGTCTGTGACACCTTCTGGCGCGTGGCCGATGGCGTGGTCGAACCGTTCGACGGCGACCTCGACGCCTACGCCGCCTGGCTGCGGACCCGTCCGCAGGCGCAGGGCACCAAGGCGCGCATGGAACAGGTGGAAGAGCCGGTGGTGGTCAAGACCGCGCCGGTGGCGCGGGTGGTGCAGAAGAAGCCGGTGAATCCGCACAAGCTGGCTGCGGCCGAATCCAAGGTGGCCGAGCTGGAAGGCGCCCTGGCCGAGCTGGACCGGCAGCTGGCCGACCCGGCCAACTACGCCGATGCCACCCGCATGGCGGTGATCGGCCGCGACCGCGAAACCACCGCCGCGCAGCTGGAAAAAGCTGAGGCAGCGTGGATGGAACTGCTGGAGTCCTGATCGGTAGTGCCGGCCGCTGGCCGGCAGCGCGATGCGCCCACAACGATCAAGGGGTTGCCGGCCAGCGGCCGGCACTACCTACGCGCCCTGCGCCTGCAACCACTCGCGGAACCGCTTCGCTGGCTCGCGCTCGGCACGCGAGCGCAGCCGGGTCAGCCAATAGCGGCCCAGTTCCAGCGTGGTGCTGAATGGCTGCAGCAACCGGCCTTCAGCCAGTTCCTGCTCGAACATGCGCAGCGGCAGCAGCGCCACGCCGGCACCGCCGACCGCGGCCATGGCAACGGTCAACGACGAATCGAACACCGGCCCACGGGCTTCCACGCCACTCACTCCTGCCGCCTGCAGCCAACGCGGCCATTCGTCGCTGCGGTAGGAGCGCAGCAGCGGCAGCGTGCCCAGGTCGCGTGGCTGTTTCAGCCGTCGCGCCAATGCCGGCGCGCACAGCGGTGCGAACGGCGCATCGAGGATCGCCGTGCAGGCCTGGCCCTGCCAGTCGCCGTCGCCGAAACGGATCGCCAGGTCCAGGCCCTCGCCGGCCAGATCGATCCGGTTGTTGTGGGTCTGCAGTCGCAGCTCGATATCCGGATGCGCGGCCTCGAATGCGGCCAACCGTGGCAGCAGCCAGCCGGTGGCGAAGGTACCGACCACGCCCAGGGTCAGCACCTCGCGCGCCGGACCGCCGGTGTAGCGCGCGATGCTGGCCGAGATGCGCTCGAATGATTCGTTGAGTACCGGATACAGTGCCGCGCCCTCCTCGGTGAGCGCCACGCCGCGCGGCAGGCGATGGAACAGACGGATACCGAGGCGGTCTTCCAGGCCGCGGATCTGGTGGCTGAGTGCGGCCTGGCTGACACACAGCTCCAGCGCGGCGCGGGTGAAGTTCTGGTGGCGTGCGGCCGCCTCGAAGGCACGCAGGGCGTTCAGCGGCAGGGTCGGGTGCAGCATCGGGGGAGTCGTGAGCCAGGGTGATGACTGATCCTACCTGCCTCGCGCCCAGTTCAGGAGAATTAAGGGGTTGATTGCGACAGACATTAATCTATCTAATGCCTCCCGCTGATTTTTCGCGCTGGTCGCCTGCGTGCGAGGCTTCAATAATCGAACGGTCCCCCAGGAGAACCCCGCATGCTCGCCCGTCGCCGATTCCTGCAGTTCAGTGGTGCCGCCGTGGCTTCCTCGCTTGCCCTTCCGTTGCTGGCACGTGCGACGGGCAAGGCCACCGCCAACGTGCCCGCCGAAGCTGCGATCACCGCCGCCACCGACTTCGCGGCGCTGGAAAAAGCCTGTGCGGGCCGCCTTGGCGTAACCCTGCTCGATACCGCCAGCGGCCGCCGCATCGGTCATCGCCAGGACGAGCGTTTCCCGATGTGCAGCACGTTCAAGAGCGTGCTGGCCGCCACCGTGCTCAGCCAGGCCGAGCGCAGACCCGCGTTGCTCGACACGCGCGTGCCGGTTCGCGATGCCGATCTTCTCTCGCATGCGCCGGTCACACGTCGCCACGCCGGCAAGGACATGACCGTGCGCGATCTGTGCCGTGCCACGATCATCACCAGCGACAACACCGCCGCCAATCTGCTGTTCGGCGTGGTCGGTGGCCCGCCCGCGGTGACCGCCTTCCTGCGCGCCAGTGGCGATGCGCTCAGCCGCAGCGATCGGCTCGAGCCTGAGCTGAACAGCTTTGCCAAGGATGACCCGCGCGATACCACCACGCCCGCAGCGATGGCCGCGACCCTGCAACGGGTGGTGCTGGGCGAAGTGCTGCAACCGGCCTCGCGGCAGCAGTTGGCCGACTGGCTGATCGACAACGAAACCGGCGATGCCTGCCTGCGCGCGGGCCTGGGCAAGCGTTGGCGGGTCGGCGACAAGACCGGCAGCAATGGCGAAGACGCGCGCAACGATATCGCCGTGCTGTGGCCAGTGGCCGGCGGCGCACCGTGGGTACTGACCGCCTATCTGCAGGCGGGTGCGATCAGCAACGAACAGCGTGCCACGGTGCTGGCGCAGGTGGGCCGCATCGCCGATCACCTGATCGGTTGAGGTAACCGGGGTCATTCAAAAGTGACTTGCCGGATCGGTCGGGCGCGCGCATCCTGCGCGCCTTCGAACCACATGGATGTCCCCCATGAGCCATGAGCTGATCTACCTGCTGCTGATCTTCGCGTTGCTGGTGATCCCGCGCGCGCTGCAGCGTTTCAGCCTGCCGGCGCCGCTGACCTGTCTGCTGTTCGGCATCATCGGCATGCTCTGGCTGGGCGACCAGGCACACGACGCAGTGATCGGCCTGCTGGCCACGCTGGGCATTTCCTCGTTGTTCCTGTTTGCCGGCCTGGAAGTGGACCTGCAGGCGCTGCGCCGGGGCATGTGGCCGCTGCTGGCGCACCTTGTGATCCGCAGTGCGACCCTGTTCGGGGTCGGCTGGCTGGCCTGGCGCTACGCGGGGCTGCCGTGGCAGGCCGCCGGCCTGCTGGCGCTGGCGCTGCTGACCCCCTCCACTGGTTTCATCATGGATTCGCTGTCGCGGCTTGGCCTGAGCGAGGACGAGCGGTTCTGGGTCACCAGCAAGGCCATTGCCGGTGAACTGCTGGCGCTGGCCGCGTTGTTCATCGTGCTGCAGGCCGGCGATCCGGGGCATATGGCGCTGTCCAGCCTGGCCCTGCTGGCGATGATGATCGGCCTGCCGCTGCTGTTCATTGCGTTGGGGCGCTGGGTGGCACCGCACGCGCCGGGCTCGGAGTTCTCGCTGCTGGTGATGGTCGGCATGGTCGCCGCCTACATCACCTACCTGCTGGGCGTGTATTACCTGGTGGGTGCGTTCATCGCCGGTCTGGTCGCCCGCCTGCTGCACCAGCGCATGCCACTGCTGGCTTCGCACGAGAACCTGCACGCGCTGCGCCTGTTCGCCTCGTTCTTCGTGCCGTTCTACTTCTTCAACGCCGGCACCAAGGTGCCCAGCGAAGCACTCAGCTTCGAGGCGCTGGGGCTGGGCATCGTGATCACTCTGGTGGTGCTGCCGCTGCGCATCGGCGTGGTCTGGCTGCAGCGCCGGGTGATGTTCGGCGAGAGCTTCCGCAGCAGCCTGCGGGTCTCGCTGGCATTGGCCCCGACGCTGATCTTCACCCTGGTGCTGGCGGCGATCATGCGCGAGCGCTTCCAGATTCCGGCGGTACTGTTCGGTGCGCTGCTGCTGTATGCGGCACTGACCACGCTGCTGCCGTCGCTGGTGTTCCGCACGCCATTCGATGTCGATCCGGTTGAACAGGAGCCGGCGGGCGAGGGCGAGGCGGCACCGGTGGCCGCCACCGAAACGTTGCCGGTGGCGCAGACGGCTGAACGTTGATCGGAGAGCGTGCGCGGTTTGCGCCCACCGGCCATGGCCGTTAGGGTTGGGGTATGAAACTGCCCGCCGCCGTCACCGCCTCCGCCCTCCTGCTCAGCCTCGCTGCGTGTACGCAGCGCTCCGATACGGTCGCCCATGATCTGGCGACCGCACCGGCCGACGCTTTCATGGCCGCCGTGGCCGCACATTGCGGCCAGGCCTACGCCGGCAAGGTGGTGGAGGACACCCCGGCACCCACCGGCAAGGACCCGTTCGCCGGCCAGCGCCTGGTCATGCACGTTCGCGGTTGTGCCGACCCGGCGCATGAGCTGCGTATCCCGTTCCATGTCGGCGATGACCACTCGCGCACCTGGGTGCTGACCCGTACCGCGAGCGGCCTGCGGCTGAAGCACGATCATCGTCATGCAGACGGCAGCCCCGATGCGATCACGCTGTATGGCGGCGACAGCACGCCGCCGGGGACCGCCGAGCGCCAGCAGTTCCCGGCCGATACGGATTCGGTGGCGATGTTCCGCCGTGCCGACATGCTGGCGTCGACCCACAACACCTGGGCGATGGAGATCGATCCCGATCAGACCTTCGTCTACGAGCTGACCCGGCCCGACGGCCGTCGCTTCCGCGTGCAGTTCGATCTGAGCAAGCCGGTGGACCTGCCGCCAGCGCCGTGGGGCGACGAGAAGGCACCCGCGCCGTGACCCAGGGTCGGATCCCTCCTGCGGAGGGCTCCGACCCCGACGCTGAAACCAAGGGTCAGCGCCCTGGCCGTCGGCCAGGGATCCGACCCTGCACTCAACGCGTGCCGAATCTCGCCCGGCAACCGTTGCTTACCCACACCTGGCCACGCGAGTAACCCCAGCTGCGGCCTTCCTGGCAGGCGCTGCCGGACAGTTGCTGCTGCAGCACCGGCCGACCCTGGCGCTCATCCCAGTCGCAGGTCTGCGAGCGGTTGTTGTTGCTGCTGCAGGTGATGGAGTAGTTGCGATCACCGCCGCCACCCCAGCCGCCGCCGCCACCGCCGCCCCAGCCGCGGGCCTCGGCGAACTCGGCGCGGCAGCCGCCC